>QWBY01000965.1_pt1 | contig 56138 bp, 59 predicted proteins | sample 1972471 | NCBI WGS metagenome assembly QWBY01 (sample SAMN09866722, study PRJNA288562) | Human gut metagenome isolate term6_stool, whole genome shotgun sequencing...
CTACCTTCAAACTTCAAATAACAAATAACCCTTATATGCTGCCAGACATATAAGGGTTATTTGTTGGTGTGAAAGGCGGCTAATATTGGATGCTTACAACAAAAAAGGTTCCAATCCATGATCAGAACCTTTTTAAAGTATCTTTATTTGTTTACTTTTTCATCATCTCACGCACGGCTCTTTCCAATTGTCGGTCATATCCATTAACGTAATCTTCAGGTGTATTGTAAACTTCAATGTCAGGGTTGAGCTGCATATTTTCGGCAAACTTACCATTCATATCTTGACAACCTACTTGTGGAATACCAAATACCATGCCATTGATGAGTTTTTCCCACCAAACGGCAGTCATTGTACCAGCGATTGGCGCACCGATAAGTTTACCAATGCCAAGATATTTATAGATTTGTGGGAAGCCCATACCATTGCTGTAATCGTCTTCGCAAATCATTACGCATGAAGGTTTGTTCCATTTGTTGAATGGGTCGTTACCAATATGCTTGCCGTGAGGTATGAATTTTTGGTATTGTTTGCCACTGAGGAGGGTGCAAAGGTCATCGTGTAACCAACCACCACCGTTGTGACGCTCATCAACAATAACCGCATCTTTTACACGATTTTCGGCACTTAGCAAGTCGCTATATACGGTACGGAAACTCTCGCTGTTCATTTCTTTCACGTGAACGTAAGCAATGCGACCACCAGAAATGCTATCTACGAAAGCACGATTGCGGTCTACCCAACGCTTGTAAAGCAATTCATTCTGCCAACCTTTGCTAATTGCTTTGATAGTAACATCGAAACGTTGCTTCTTTTCAGGGTTATAAACCGATACACGAATGCGCTTTCCTGCCTTTCCGTCCAGCATATAGTTGTAGTCTTTGCCTTTAAGAATAGGCTGACCATCAATCTTTTCAATGATGCAACCCTTGGTTACACCATTCTTACTAACGGCAAATGGACCACGTTTGATAACTTCTTCAATCTTCAAACCATCGCCATCGTAGGTGTTATCGAAGAATAAACCTAACGCAGCGGTATACATAGTTGGACCATCGTCATAAAAGCGTGCGCCTGTGTGCGATGCGTTCAATTCGCCTAAGAGTTCGCAAAGCATGTCACGGAAGTCGTATCCATTATTAATATAAGGTAGGAAACGCTCGTAAATCTTGCGATAACCTTCCCAATCTACGCCATGAATATCCTCAACATAGAATTTATCTTTCACTTGTTGCCAAATATGGTTGAAGATATAAGCACGCTCTTCGTAAGGCTTATAGTTGAAAGTGGCTTCAAAACTAATGTTGCTTGAACTGTTTTTGTTCAAGTCTACTTTCTTAATACCACGATTAACGCAGAGGTAAAGATTCTTGAAATCCTTGTCAGCTTCTAAGGAACCACCGCCAACTTCTTTCATTACGATTTCAGTTTTATGCTCTTTCAAATCGTGTTTCCAAAGGTCGTAACCACCTTCGAAAGCTGCTTGATAGTACAATGTATCACCACCAGGACTCAAAACCGCATCGCCTAATTGAGAAGAATTGACAGTAAGGCGTACAACACGGTCGCGACAATTGTCTAAATCGAACTCTAAAGGTTTTACATCTTTCTTCTTTTTCTCATCGGCTTTCTTGTCTTTGTTGTCTTTTTTCTTGCCTTTACCGCCCTTTTTATCTTTCTTTTCCGACTTATCTTTAGCGTCTTTGTCGTCCTTTTTCTTCTCTTTTTCAGCCTCGTCAGCCAACTCTCTTTCCTCTTTCGACATGCGGAAACGGTCGTAAGCATCAAGGTCGAAGAACATTAAGTAAGCATCAGACTCTGCTCCCCAACTGCCATGACTGCGATAACCTGCACGATCGCTGAAGAAGAGCATTGCTTTTCCGCCTAAAGCCCACTTGGCACCCGTATCATTATAGCCACTTTGGGTCAAATTAACAGGCTTTTTCTTACCCGTAATATCAATGAGTGAGATGTCAGGATTGTTCCAACCAGCGTTGCCCATATAGGGTGCTAAGAGCCAACGACTATCGGGACTCCATGAAAACCAGATATCGCCGTCGCTGTATGAGTACACGTCGTTGCCATCAGTTGCCGCAGTTACTGCTTTACTCTTGAGGTCTATGACTTTCAACGCAGCACGATTTTCAAAGAAAGCCACCTTCTTTCCATCTGGGCTATATTGTGGCATTTGCGATGTTTGGTCAGTATTGGTGAGGCGTTCCTCTACTAAATCGGTTGAATAAGTGAAATTCTTTTCCGCCTTATTCTTAATCTTTGTTTCGTAAATCTGCCAAATACCATTGCGCTCAGAGCTGTAAACAATGCCACGACCATCAGGTGCAAAGTCAATATTGCGTTCTTGTTCAGCTGTATTGGTTACTTGTTTGGTCGTCTTGTAGTCCAAAGAAGTAACGTAAACATCACCATGTAGCACGAATGCTATTTCCTTTCCTTTAGGCGAAAGCTTAATTTCGGTTGCGCCAGAGGAGCGTACTTGACGTTCTAACTTCTTGTCTATTTGGTCGGTAACAATGCTAATATTTACCTTTTGAGGTTCTTTTCCTTCGTTCAAAGTGTATATTTCGCCGTCGTAACCATAGCAAAGCGTACCATTATTGGCTGCTGTAAGGAAGCGCACAGGGTTCTTTTTGTGGAACGTAAGTTGCTTCTTTCCGCTACCGTCAATGTTGCGTTTGTAAACATTAAAGGTGCCGTCTTCCTCGCTAAGGTAGTAATATGAGGTTCCATTTGAAGCCCAAACAGGTGTGCGGTCCTCTCCATTGAAATCGGTAAGCTTGGTATATTTTCCTTCGCTGTACAACCAAATGTCGCGTGTTACAGGCGAACGGTGGTGTTTACGGAAATTGTCTTCATAACCTTTTGAATCATGATAGAGCATTTCGCCTTTGCTATTGATGCTTACATCGCACATGGTTGTTGGCGAGACAAGGCGTGGACGACTTCCGTCGGTAGTAACTTCGTAAGTTTGTGGGAATATACCCGAAGCAAAATAAATAGATTTTGCAGTAGGCATTACCTCCGTTGTGAACAAAATATGGTTGTTGTCTTTGAACGCCATAGGGGTTTCGCTACCACTATTGGTAGTCAATCGCTTTGGTGTACCACCGTCTTTGCTCATAAGATAAATATCCAAACTACCTTCACGGCTTGACGAAAAGGCAATGTTTTGTCCGTCTGGACTCCATACAGGATACGCATCGTAAGCAGGATTGGTGGTAAGTTGTCGGGCAATACCACCATTTACAGGCACTGAAAAAATATCGCCTTTGTACGAAAATGCAATCGTTTTGCCGTCAGGAGAGATAGCACTGTAACGCAACCATAAAGGTGTGTTGTCGGCAAAGGCTGAAACTGATAGGCCAAGAATAGCCGCCGTTAGGATTGATTTCTTCATGTAAATTTTTAATTGTTTTTATTTTATAATATTACTCAGATTTTATTGTTGCTGTATTGGCTTTAAGCCATGCTTGTTCCTCGCTGTTTAAGTAAGGCGACAAGGTTTCGTAAACGCGTGTATGATACTGATTGAACCATTCGATTTCTTCTTTTGTGAGCATAGAAAAGTCAATTGGAGTAGTGTCGATGGGCGCAAGCGTAAGCGGTTCGAACTGCAAAAATTCTCCAAATTCGGTTGTCTTGTAAGGCTTTATGTATTCGGTATTCTCAATGCGCACACCAAATTTTCCTGCAAGATAGATACCAGGCTCGTTGGTTACGGTCATGCCTGCACGCAAAGGAGCAGGTCTCCACTCCATACGGATTTGGTGTGGTCCTTCGTGAACGTTCAAATAGCTGCCTACACCATGTCCCGTTCCGTGCATAAAGTTATATCCTTCGCGCCACATTGCTTGTCGTGCAAAGGCATCAACCTGTGAACCGCACGCTCCATTAGGGAATTTGCAAAGGTCCAGCTGTATGTGTCCTTTCAAAACAAGGGTATAAATGCGGCGTTGTTCCTCAGTAATCTCGCCCAAAGCAATGGTGCGTGTAATGTCGGTTGTGCCGTCTTGGTATTGCGCACCGCTATCAATGAGTACCAAACCATGAGGTTCTACGGGAATATCGGTTTCTGTTGTAGCTTCGTAATGAACGATTGCGCCGTGTGCTTCATAGCCTACGATGGTGTCAAACGATATGCCTTTGAACAAATCTTGTTCGGCACGCAACGCAGTTAGCTTTTGTTCTAATGAAATTTCGGTTTGTCCTCCCGCTTCAACTGCTGGCTTTAACCATTTCAAAAACTTCACCATTGCCACACCATCACGTATCATAGCACGTTTGAAACCTTCTATTTCAGATTCATTTTTAACGGCTTTCATCATCGGAATAGGTGATGATGCTTCCACAGAACGCTCTTCTTCCACTGCATTAAATACATTGTAGTTGAGTTGATTTTCGTCTAAAAGCAGACTTTCACCGCTGTAATGTTCCAATGCAACAAGTACATCGTTGTAATCAGCTACTTCAATTTGCTCCTTATTTAAATAGGTTTTTACCTCGTCAGTAAGCTTATCGGCATCAATAAAGAGGCGTGTACGAGTTGCTTCAATCAGTAAATAAGCTACAAAAACAGGGTTGCAATGCACATCACTTCCACGCAAATTCAACGTCCAAGCGATTTCATCGAGTGCCGAAACAATAATTCCGTCGGCTTGCTGTGCTGCCAATGCTTTGCGAATGCGTTCCAATTTTGAAGCAACGGTTTCGCCTGCAAACTCTAAAGGTTGTATTTCAACTTTATTTTTAGGAATTTCTGGGCGGTCATTCCAAATATTTTTGAGTGGGTCGAAGTCTGTTCTGATGAAGAAATCTCCGCAATCGCTCAAGTCCCAAACAAGGTCTGAGACAAAAGCATTCGAACAAACTGAGCCGTCAATGCCTATATTTACATTGTCGCAACCTTTAAATTCGCTTGCTAACCATTCTGAAATGGAAGGAGTACCCTCTATGCGCTCTTTCATCAGCACATAGTCGGTTCCCTTTAATTGCTCTTCGGCAGCAATAAAATAGCGTGAATCAGTCCAAAGAGCAGCACTTTTCAGCGTTACCACCGCCGTTCCTGCCGAGCCATCGAAGCCTGAAATCCACTCACGACCTTTCCAATGGTCAGGTATATATTCGCCTTGATGTGGGTCAGTACTTGGAAAAATGAAAGCAGAAAGGTCTTGCGCTTTCATTATTTCGCGTAATTTGTTTAATCGTTCTTGTATTTTGTTCTCCATACTATGTCTTGTTTTTGATTTTTATGATAGGTATTTAGGCAAAAACTCTACGCTACAAAGGTAAATAATTTTGGAGAAATATCATAATAATACTTTATTAAACCGTTTTTTTACCCTTTAAAACTCTTATATTAAACCTTTTATGCAAAAATATTGCCAACGAGTGCAATACAAACTTGTTTGAATATTGCCGAGTACAGCTATATTTTATGCAAAAAAATAATAGTCTTATTATCATTTTAGAACAATATGTTTTATCTTTGCATAGAACATTGTGTGCGCAGCAAATAGGAAGGAATTTTTCTTTTTATTTGTTGGAAACATCTACATTTGCGAACTAATTAATCTGAATAAAAGATGAAAAAGAATTTTCTAATCGACAATAAAGTATTTTTTATTTCTCTATTTGTCAAATTTTTGCTGTTTGATTTGCTTTGGGCATTGCAAACTACATTTACCTTATTCTCTATTCCAGACCTTTATATCAATACAATTGCGTTTGCTTTCCTCTTTTCTTTACCAATAGTTCTGACGAAAAATAAGAAAATACATGTTGCTTTGATGCTTTTGTTGGATTGTATTTTAATTGCCAACCTCATGTATAATCGCACTTACAATACGATAATTCCATTTGATTCTTACTTTAGAATAGGCAATTTGAAGGATTTTTCAGAGAGTGTCATCGACCAAATGCGTTGGTATGATGTTGTTTTACCGCTCGAAACTCTCTTTTTTTCAATATTATTATGGAAAAAGAAAAACAAATTTGACCATAGTTTGCGACAATATGCTTATGCAACAGGCTTGACATTTGCATTGTCTGCAATCATTATTCTATGTCGAGGTGGCTTTGAAAAAGCAATAGAAAAACTTCAAACTCCCAACTCTTATACTTGTGTTGGTCCTGTTTATACTGTTTTTGGGTGCTTGCTTTACGACATAATACATGAAAATGAGGCATACACGGACGAGAAAAAGCAAATGGTTGAGGCGTGGTTTAAGGCGCAACCTCAATACAAACCATTGGGTAAAACCATTGCCGAACGACGTAATTTAATCATTATCTACTGTGAATCTTTGGAAAGTTGGTGTATCGAAAAGAGTATTGAAGGAAAAGAAATCACCCCAAATTTGAACCAATTGCTAAGAGAAAAGAATACAATTTATGCTCCCTATGTTTTAACTCAGGTAAGGGGAGGACGTTCTATTGACGCCCAATTAATGTTAGATGCGGGATTATTGCCGATTCAGAACGGAAGTTATGCGTTTAAATACCCTACCAATCATTTTAAAACCCTTATTAAAGCCATGAAAGAACAAAGGCCAACGAAAGCCTATTTGCTCACCGTGGACAAACCTATCATATGGAATCAAAAGATAATAGGACAGCAATTTGGCTTTGATAAGATGTATTTTAAAAAAGATTGGAAGCCAACCGAAACTATGGGACCACAGAAAAATTTGGCTGATGATGCCTTTGTCGAACAAGTAATAGAGAAGATGAAGCATGGCGAAATATGGAAAAATGGAGAAAATGCAGTCATTCAGATGGTTACTTATTCGGGGCATTCACCTTTTAAACTCCCTGAAACGATGCAGAAGATGAAACTAAAAGAAACTTATCCGAACAAAATGGGCGATTATATGCTTACTGCAAATTATACAGACGATGCGTTAGGAAAGTTCATAACCTATTTAAAAACAAGAAAAGATTTTGATAAAACAATGATAGTTATCGTTGGCGACCACGAAGGATTGGCTGCTGACAGACAAGAAATTTGTAGTTCTCCGAAAGCTAAAAATATCGTTTCAAATCACGAATATACCCCTTTCATTGTCATCAATGCACCTATGAGCCTACGATACGAAAAAGTAATGGGGCAAATCGACCAATATCCAACATTATTACAACTTTTAAAGCTCGATAATTATCCATGGAAAGGTTTGGGACAGAGTATTTTAGACACAACAAAATGCCCTGTTGCTGTTGGCTCAAAACTGAATGTTGAAAAGTCAGATAAAACGATTTCTGAACCTCAAATACAGCATGCAATACAAGCATTTGATATTTCAAATACAATTTTGAAATATGATTTGTTGAAATGAATGTCCTCTTTCGCGAGATATTGTTGATTTAAACAATTTACCTGCTGGTATTTATATTGTTAAGGCTGGTAATATATGACTCTTTTAGTCTATAATAAAGAGCCTTTTCACCAGTTGCCGGATTAAAACGTGTCTGTACATTTGCGTGCATAGGTGCAAAGTAACAAAAAAAAAATTGATATGCTGGTGTCCTACAAATCAGATTTAGTCCGTATTCAGAAAACGCTACGGCTGATTATTAAGTACTTAGCAAACCTGAAACCCTCAAAACACACTGAAAATTTATGAAAAATAATTATGCCCGTTACAAAACCTACACTTTCGTCAGGTCAAACCTATGCTTTTGCATTGCAAAACAGCCGCTTTCGCATTGCAAAACAATAGCTTTTGCAACGCTATTTCTATTCTTTATATTACCTTTATTGTTTATTTTACGAACATTTTATGCGTGTTTCGTTGCACAAATATCCCATAAATGGGCGCAAAAGTTTCACTACTAAAAAGTTACGTTTGCACACCAATCTTGCGTTTATTTGCGAATAATATTTTTGTAGTTCGTAAAATCTGCCTTCTTGCCAATGTTTCACGCTTTATTTTTAACAAATTCGACTTTTGTTTGTATATAATTAACAAAATAAAGAGACTGATAGGAGTTGTTGGATTTTGTTGTTAAAACTTATTTTCCTATCTTTGCTTTTGAATTGATGTAACGTAATGAACTAAAAACAAGTTTATGAAGAGATATTTAACCCTTGCGGTTTGTTTTGTATTGATGGCGATGCTGACCTCGTGTATCGTCTTTCGTGAAATGCGCGCATTGGTGAAGCACGCACCCAGTATTCGTGATGGTCGGCTGTTTGCACACGATACCATTGCCAACGATGCCAAGAATATGTTCCATTTTGCGGAATTGCCATTGCATCAGCGTGTGTTGGATACTTTGAAACTTACGTTTGCTAATTACAAGAAGCCTGTAAAGGATAAGACTTTTGCCGAATATACCTGCATGGACGGTGGGGCGTCGGCGTTTATCATCATTCAGAACGACACGATAAAATACGAACATTACAATGGTTGGTTGAAGAAATTGGGTCATTCGAATATCTTTTCTGTGTCTAAATCGGTAACTGCACTGATGTGTGGCATTGCTGTGAAGGAGGGAAAAATACGGAGCATAGACGACTGTGTTACCGATTATGTTCCAGAGCTGCGCAATGCTGACGAGCATTTTCAGCGACTGACGATACGCCATTTGTTGAATATGCAGGCTGGGTTGAAGTATAGCGAAAACTATTCAAATCCGTTTTGCTCAATGGCATTGCTGTATTTCGGACATAATGCCCTTAAACGGATAAAGAAGTTGAAGTTTAAAGATGAGCCGGGAACTAAATACGAGTATAACAGTATGACGACTGCCATATTGAGCTATGTGTTGGAACGAGCGACGGGTGTGAAATATGCAGATTATCTGAGCGAAAAGCTTTGGAAACCGCTCGGTATGGAGACGCAGGCAACCGTAACGCTCGACAGTAAGAAACACCGCAATGCCAAAAGCTATGGAGGCATAAATACCAATGTTCGCGACTTGGCAAAGATAGGCAGGTTGGTGCTGAATCAAGGCAGTTGGAACGGAAAGCAGATTGTCGATTCTGCTTGGATAGCACAGATGTACGTGCCTGCAATGAAAGAAAGCAAAGACAAATACTCGTTAGGTTGGTATAATTTCTCTAAGAGTAAAGCCATTTGTGCTATAGGACTTTTCGGTCAAACCATCTTCGTTTATCCCAAATACAATGTTGTTGCCGTGCGCTTAGGCGAAAACAAACGGTGCCAATACGATGTGCTTGTGCGAGATGTAGTAGATTTATTTGCAAAGAAAGGAGTTAAGTGGTGAGTTGTTAGACGGTAGGGAAAAGACGCAGAAACCGAATTTTAGCACCTCTGAAATGCCTAAAACGCAGAAAAAACCGTCAATTATTTGGTAGATAGGAAAATAAGCAGTAATTTTGCACCCGCTAAAGTGGCATCATGCCGCTTGGCAATGTATAACATATTTAATAATAAAAACAAACAAGCATGATTATTGTACCAGTTAAGGACGGTGAAAACATCGAAAGAGCACTTAAGAAGTTTAAGAGAAAGTTTGAAAAAACAGGTGTAGTAAAAGAATTACGCTCACGCCAACAGTTTGACAAACCTTCTGTTAAGAAGCGCTTGAAGATGGAACGCGCCATTTATGTACAGCAACTTCGCGACGCAGAAGAATAAAAATTTTTGCGTAAAAATTTGGTAGTTCAGATAAATTTCCGTAATTTCGTTGCCAAGAGATAAGTATTAGCAACGTGTTGAACATTGAAGACTTTTTGAAGTACCTGACGTTCGAGCGGAATTATTCGCAAAGAACAATAGGGGAGTACAGCGAAGACCTGCACGGGTTTGAACAGTTCTACAAAAAGTTGGACGATGAGTTGTCTTGGGAAAACATCGATACAGATGTGGTTCGAGATTGGGTGGAATACATGATGGATAAAGGTAATACCGCAACTTCTGTGAATAGAAGATTAAGCGCATTACGTTCATTCTACCGATATGCGTTAAAAAGAGGGCTCGTTGAGAACGACCCAACCTACAAATTACAAGGACTAAAAAGAAAAAAGCCGCTGCCTCAATTCTTAAAAGAAGCAGAAATGGACACACTTTTAGTACCTGAAATGTGGGGAAACACCTATAAAGATGTACTTGCGCGTACCATTATATTGACATTCTACTCAACAGGAATTCGAGTTTCCGAACTCGTGGGATTAAATAACAAAGATATTAATATCGTAACCCACGAAATAAAAGTTACAGGAAAGCGCAATAAGCAGCGCATCATTCCTTTTGGTAAAGAACTCGAAGAACAAATAGACACTTATCAAAAACTGCGGAACGACGAAATAGGCGAACAAGAAGCCTTATTCGTAACCGCAAAAGGCGAGCGAATCACCACTGCTCAAGTAAGAATAATGGTAAAAGCAAACCTTGCTAAAGTTTCAACATTAAAGAAAAAGTCGCCACATGTGCTACGGCATACATTTGCGACCGCTATGCTTAACAATAAAGCTGGATTGGAAAGCGTGAAAAAACTCTTAGGGCATGAAAGCATTGTTACCACAGAAGTTTACACGCATGTAACTTTCGAACAGCTCAAAAAAGCATACAACGAAGCCCACCCAAGGGCATAACCTTTAAAAATAGGAGGGAATTATGGACATTAAAATTCAAGCAATTCATTTTGACGCTACCGAGAAATTAGAAACTTTCATCAATAAGAAAGTAGAAAAACTACAAAAGTCTCATGAAGACATTCAGAAAGTAGAGGTGCAATTAAAGGTTGAGAAACCAGCAACAGCAAATAATAAAAATGCAAGTATAACTGTTACAATCCCAGGAGGTACACCGTATGCAGAAAAAACATGCGATACCTTTGAAGAAGCAGTTGATTTGTGCTTAGATGCTATCAAGGTTCAACTCGCCAAAGCAAAAGAAAAGCAAAGAAAATAATAAAAAAACTCCATGTTTTCTTGGAGAATAAAAAATAAAACACTACCTTTGCAGCCGTTTTACGACTAAAAGTAAAAACGAGTAGCCAAACGGCTGCAATCGCCTCTTTAGCTCAGTTGGCCAGAGCACGTGATTTGTAATCTCGGGGTCGTTGGTTCGAATCCGACAAGAGGCTCTCTTAAAAAGAGAAACAGAATGGCTTGGGTAGTTTCCAGAGTGGCCAAATGGGGCAGACTGTAAATCTGCTGCTTCTAGCTTCGGTGGTTCGAATCCATCACTACCCACCAAAGAGTTTCGTTAAGACGACTTTCGCATGCGAACAGAGTTGAAACGAATTATTGCGGAAATAGCTCAGTTGATAGAGCACTAGCCTTCCAAGCTGGGGGTCGCGGGTTTGAGCCCCGTTTTCCGCTCACTCTTGCTGTAATAGCTCAGTGGTAGAGCACTTCCTTGGTAAGGAAGAGGTCCTGAGTTCAACTCTCAGTTACAGCTCTACATTTCTGTTCAATTACAGAATAGAAAGAAAAACAAAGATTATTCATTTATAAATTAAAAAATAAGCTATGGCTAAAGAGACATTTCAGCGTACCAAGCCGCACGTAAACATTGGTACAATCGGTCACGTAGACCACGGTAAGACTACATTGACAGCTGCCATTTCTAAGACTCTTCACGATAAGGGTTTCGGCGGTGAGGATGCTAAGTCTTTTGATCAAATCGACAACGCTCCTGAAGAAAAGGAACGTGGTATTACTATCAACTCTTCACACATCGAGTACGAAACAGAAAAGCGTCACTATGCACACGTAGACTGTCCTGGTCACGCCGACTATGTAAAGAACATGGTTACTGGTGCTGCTCAGATGGACGGTGCAATCTTGGTTTGTGCTGCTACAGATGGTCCTATGCCTCAAACTCGTGAGCACGTATTGCTCGCTCGTCAGGTAAACGTACCTCGCTTGGTAGTATTCTTGAACAAATGCGATATGGTTGAAGATGAGGAAATGCTCGAACTCGTAGAAATGGAGCTCGGTGAAATCCTCACACAATACGAATACGAGGAAGATACTCCTATTATTCGCGGTTCTGCTCTCGGTGCTTTGAATGGTGTTGAAAAGTGGACAGATAAGGTTATGGAGCTTATGAATACTGTTGATGAGTGGATTCAAGAACCTCCTCGTGCTACAGATAAGCCTTTCTTGATGCCTATCGAAGATGTATTCTCAATCACAGGTCGTGGTACTGTTGCAACAGGTCGTATTGAAACTGGTGTTATCCACGTAGGTGATGAAGTTGAATTGCTCGGTCTTGGTGAAGATAAAAAATCAACTGTAACAGGTGTAGAAATGTTCCGTAAGCTTCTTGATGAAGGTCAAGCTGGTGATAACGTAGGTTTGCTCCTCCGTGGTATCGATAAGGCTGAAATCAAGCGTGGTATGGTACTTTGCCACCCTGGACAGATTAAACCTTACAAGAAGTTCAAGGCATCTGTTTATATCTTGAAGAAGGAAGAAGGTGGTCGTCACACTCCATTCGGTAACAAGTATCGTCCACAATTCTACCTCCGCACTATGGACTGTACAGGTGAAATTACATTGCCAGAAGGTATTGAAATGGTAATGCCTGGTGATAACGTAGAAATTCAAGTTGAACTTATCTACGCTGTTGCTTTGAACGCTGGTCTCCGCTTCGCTATCCGTGAAGGTGGTCGTACAGTAGGTTCAGGTCAGATTACAGAAGTTTACGAAGATTAATTCGTTAAAATAATAGTGTTCTCGCAATAATTGTGAGAACACTATATTCTACGGGTTTAGCTCAGTTGGTAGAGCACTGGTCTCCAAAACCAGGTGTCGAGGGTTCGAGCCCTTCAACCCGTGCTAAAGAAAGATAATATGTTTAAGAAATTCTTAGATTACTGCAAGAACTGTTACGACGAACTTGCGCATAAGACAACATGGCCAACACGTGCCGAACTTACACACAGTGCAATGATAGTATTATCTGCTTCCCTAATCATTGCAGTAGTTGTGTTTGTTTTTGATTTTATATCACAGCATGTGATGAATTTCATCTATCCAAGCTAAATCATTAGAAAAAATGGCTAATACAGAAAAGAAATGGTATGTTCTTCGTGCCGTTAGTGGCAAGGAAGCAAAAGTGAAAGAATACATTGATGCTGAGTTGCGACAAAACGCGAAGTTAGCAGAACGTGTGTTTGAGGTGCTTTTGCCTACTGAAAGTCACGCTTCTCTTCGTAATGGCAAGCGTGTAGTAACCGAGAAGTTAAGTCTTCCTGGTTATGTGCTTGTAGAAGCCATTATGAATTCGGAGGTTGCATCAACACTCCGATTTATGCCTAATGTTTTAGGTTTTCTCGGTGGGGTGGCTGAGCCTACACCTGTTAGACAGGCAGAGGTGAATCGTCTACTGGGAAATGTTGAGGATACTGCACTTGAAGAAGTACAAGACATTCCTTATACAGTTGGAGAGTCTGTAAAAGTTACCGATGGTCCTTTCAGCGGTTTCCATGGTATCATTGAAGAAGTGAATACCGAGAAACATAAGTTGAAGGTGATGGTGATGATTTTTGGACGACAAAATCCGCTTGAGCTTAGTTTTATGCAAGTCGCAAAAGAAGAGTAAACTGTTACGAATACTCTCCTTTTATAATTATCAATTTTAAATATTAACAAAGAAATGGCTAAAGAAGTTGCTGGATTAATCAAATTACAGATTAAAGGTGGCGCTGCGAATCCTTCTCCTCCTGTAGGTCCTGCATTGGGTTCTAAGGGTATTAATATTATGGGTTTCTGTAAGGAATTCAATGCCCGCACCCAGGATAAAGCTGGAAAAGTACTTCCAGTTGTCATCACATACTACAACGATAAGTCTTTCAGCTTTGTTATCAAGACACCTCCAGCTGCTATTCAGTTGCTTGAGGCTGCCAAGATAAAGGGCGGTTCAGGCGAGCCAAACCGTAAAAAAGTTGCTTCTGTAACTTGGGATCAGGTAAAGGCTATTGCAGAAGATAAGATGTCAGACCTCAACTGCTTCACAGTTGAGAGTGCTATGAAACTTATCGCTGGTACTGCACGTAGTATGGGAATCACTGTAAAAGGGGACTTCCCTGGTAAATAATAATAAACTTCAGAAGTAAAAATGAGTAAACTGACAAAAAATCAGAAATCAGTAGCTGAGAAGGTTGAATTAGGGAAGGCATACACTTTAGATGAAGCATCTAAACTTGTTAAAGAAATTACTACAACAAAGTTTGATGCTTCTGTAGATGTAGATATTCGCTTAGGTGTTGACCCACGCAAGGCAAACCAAATGGTTCGTGGTGTGGTAACATTACCTAACGGTACTGGTAAAGTGACACGTGTGCTCTGTCTCTGTACACCTGATCAGGAAGCTGCTGCTAAGGAAGCTGGAGCTGATTACGTTGGTCTTGATGAATATATTCAAAAGATTAACGGTGGATGGACAGATATTGATGTAATCATTACAATGCCTTCTTGCATGGGTAAGGTAGGTCCTTTGGGTCGTGTACTCGGTCCTCGTGGTTTGATGCCTAACCCAAAGAGCGGTACTGTAACTATGGACGTTGCTAAGGCAGTAAGAGACGTAAAGTCTGGTAAGATAGACTTCAAGGTTGATAAGGCTGGTATTATCCACACCTCAATCGGTAAAGTTAGTATGACTGCTGAGCAGATTTTTGGAAACGCAAAAGAATTTATTTCTACCGTTATCAAATTGAAGCCTGCTGCTGCTAAAGGTACATATATCAAGAGTATCTTTATTTCAAGCACAATGAGTAAGGGTATCAAGATTGATCCTAAATCAGCTGAATAACTCTAAAAGTTTTGTAAAATGAAGAAAGAAGTTAAAGATACGATTATCACTGAACTCGGTGAAAAGCTTAAAGAATTTCCACATTTCTACCTCGTAGATGTTACTGGTTTAAATGCAGAAGCTACAAGCAATCTCCGTCGTAAGTGCTTCAAGAGCGAGATTAAAATGGTTGTTGTTAAAAACAATCTTCTCCACAAAGCTTTTGAGGCTTCAGATGTTGATTATGAACCATTGTATGGTTCTTTGAAAGGTAACACTGCTGTAATGTTTACACAAACAGCAAATGTTCCTGCTAAGCTCCTTAAAGAGTATTCTAAAGAAGGTATTCCAGCTCTCAAGGCTGCATACGCAGAAGAATCTATCTTTATAGGTGCTGACAAACTCGAAGAACTTGCAGCTCTCAAGAGCAAGAACGAACTTATTGCAGATGTTGTTGCATTGCTTCAATCGCCAGCAAAGAACGTTGTTTCTGCTCTTCAATCTGGCGCAAACACCATTCATGGTGTGCTTAAGACTTTAGGCGAGCGTCCTGAATAAAACTTTATAAAGTCAAAATTACATTAATAATAAGAATAAAATTAAAATATTTAGAATAAAATGGCAGACATTAAAGCTATTGCAGAAGAGTTAGTAAACCTTACTGTTAAAGAAGTAAATGAGTTGGCAACAGTCCTTAAGGACGAGTATGGAATTGAGCCTGCTGCTGCAGCTGTTGCTGTAGCTGGTCCTGCTGCTGGTGGTGCAGCTGCTGGTGCAGCTGAGGAAAAGTCAGAATTTGACGTAGTTCTCGTTGACGCAGGTGCTAGCAAGCTTAAGGTTGTTAAGGCTGTTAAGGAAGCTTGCGGTCTTGGTTTGAAAGACGCTAAAGATCTCGTAGACGGTGCTCCTTCTACTATCAAGGAAGGCGTTGCTAAGGACGAAGCTGAAAACTTGAAGAAGCTCATCGAAGCTGAAGGTGCTAAAGTTGAGTTGAAGTAAGACTCTTCTAAGTGATTTTTTACTGAAATTTGGTAAATATCACTCACTTTATAACCAATACGGTTAGGATTTACCAAGTAGGTGAGTCCTAACCTTTTTGTGTCTTTTGACACTTTTCTATCGTATTTGTGGCTATTGTCACGAACATTTATAAAAAAATATATGGCAACAGAGAATAAACCCAGAGTAAACTTCGCCAGTGTGCAAAGTCCGTATCCATATCCGGACTTCCTGGATTTACAGTTGAAGTCGTTCCGCGACTTCTTACAGCTTGATACTCCGCCTGAAGAACGCAAGAATGACGGTTTGTATAAGGTTTTTACAGAAAATTTCCCTATCACCGACACTCGTAATAATTTCGTTCTTGAGTTCTTGGATTACTATATCGACCCTCCTCGTTATTCTATTTCAGAATGTTTGGAGAGAGGTTTGACGTATAGCGTACCTTTGAAGGCTAAGATGAAACTTTATTGTACTGACCCAGATCATGAGGATTTTGGTACTTTCATTCAAGATGTGTTCCTTGGAACTATTCCTTATATGACAAGTAATGGTACATTTGTTATCAATGGTGCTGAACGTGTGGTTGTTTCTCAGTTGCACCGTTCACCAGGTGTATTCTTCGGACAAGGTGTGCATGCTAATGGTACAGTACTTTATAGTGCGCGTATTATTCCGTTTAAGGGTTCTTGGATAGAGTTTGCTACTGACATCAATAACGTCATGTACGCTTACATCGACCGTAAAAAGAAGTTGCCTGTAACGACAATGCTTCGTGCTATCGGTTTCGAAAGCGATAAGGATATTCTTCAAATCTTCGACTTGTGTGAAGAGATGAAGGTAAATAAGAAGAACATGAAAGCTGCTTTGGGTCGCAAGTTGGCTGGTAATGTGATGAAATCATGGAATGAAGATTTCGTAGATGAAGATACAGGCGAAGTAGTTTCTATTGAGCGTAACGAAGTTGTTGTTGAACGCGAAACAGAAATTACTGACGATAATCTTGATATTATCCTTGAAAGTGGTGTTTCTTCAGTTCTTTTGCACAAAGATGAAGATGTTGCAAATAAATATTCAATCATCTTCAATACACTTGCCAAAGACCCAAGCCACTCAGAAATTGAGGCTGTAAATTATATTTATCGTCAGTTGCGTAATGCAGATGCCGCTGATGATGCAAGTGCAAGAGAAGTATTCCAAAATTTGTTCTTCTCAGACAAACGTTATGACCTTGGCGAAGTAGGTAGATACCGTATTAATAGGAAGTTAGGACTTGAAACGGATATGGACGTTCGTGTCTTGACAAAAGATGATATTATTGAGATTATCAAATATTTGATAAACCTCATCAATTCTAACGCAACTGTTGATGATATTGACCACTTGTCAAATCGTCGTGTTCGTACAGTTGGAGAACAATTAGCAAACCAATTTTCTATTGGTTTAGCTCGTATGAGCCGTACTATCCGTGAACGTATGAATGTTCGCGATAATGAAGTCTTCCAACCAACAGATTTGATTAATGCAAAGACCATTTCAAGCGTTATCAATTCATTCTTTGGAACTAACCCATTGAGCCAGTTCATGGACCAAACTAACCCATTGGCTGAAGTAACACACAAACGTCGTCTTTCAGCTTTAGGTCCTGGTGGTCTTTCTCGTGAACGTGCAGGTTTCGAAGTTCGTGACGTACACTATACTCACTATGGTCGTTTGTGTCCTATTGAGTCTCCAGAAGGTCCTAACATCGGTTTGATTTCTTCATTGTGCTTGTATGCTAAGATTAACGACCTTGGTTTCATAGTTACCCCTTATAGAAAGGTTGTTGATTCTAAGGTTGATTTGGATAACGATCATGTTGTTTACATGACAGCTGAAGAGGAAGAAGACCTCCCAGTAGGACAAGGTAATGCTCCGTTGAATCCTGATGGCACCTTTATTCGTAGTTATGTGAAATGTCGTCAAGATGCTGATTACCCTGTAGTGGAACCAAGCCAAGTAACATTGATGGATGTTGCTCCACAACAGATTGCTTCTGTTTCAGCAGGTTTGATTCCTTTCTTGGAGCATGATGATGGTCACCGTGCATTGATGGGTTGTAACATGATGCGCCAGGCTGTACCATTGTTGCATAATGATGCGCCTATTGTTGGAACAGGCTTGGAAAAGCAAGTGTGTGAGGATTCTCGTACAATGGTAACTGCTGAAGGTGATGGTGTGATTGAATATGTTGATGCTACTTGCATTCGTATTCTTTACGACCGTACCGAAGACGAAGAATTTGTAAGTTTTGAACCTGCATTAAAGGAATATAAGATTTCAAAATTCCGTCGTACTAACCAAAATATGGTTATTGACCTTCGACCAATTTGTAGTAAGGGACAACGTGTTAAGGCGGGTGATATTCTTACTGAAGGTTACGCAACAGAAAATGGAGAATTAGCGTTAGGTCGTAACCTCCTTGTTGCTTATATGCCTTGGAAGGGTTACAACTACGAAGATGCTGTTGTTATTTCTGAGCGAATGGTTCGTGAAGACATACTTACATCTGTTCACGTTGATGAATATTCACTTGAAGTGCGTGAAACAAAGCGTGGTGTAGAAGAATTTACAGCAGATATTCCAAATGTAAGCGAAGAAGCAACAAAAGACCTCGATGAAAATGGTGTTATCCGCATTGGTGCAAGAGTTGAACCAGGCGATATTATGATTGGAAAGATTTCTCCAAAGGGAGAAAGCGACCCATCACCAGAAGAAAAATTACTTCGTGCTATCTTTGGCGACAAAGCTGGCGATGTGAAGGATTCTTCTTTGAAAGCAAATCCATCATTGAGTGGTGTTGTAATTGATAAAAAAATGTTTGCACGTGCAGTGAAAACTCGCGAAAGTAAACGTCATGATAAAGCAACTTTAGCTCGCCTTGATGAGGAACAAGAAGCAAAAATCAATGATTTGAAAGATTTGTTGGTAGATAAACTTCTTGAACTCACTGAAGATAAGTTATCACAAGGCATTAAAGATTACTCTAACGCAGAGATTATTACAAAGGGTAGCAAGTTTACTATTGCCGCTTTGAAGAACCTTGATTATGAAGGAATACAATCAAATGGTTGGACAGATGATGAACATACAAACCTTTTGATTCAAAAGCTTATTATGAATTTCATTCGTAAGTATAAGCAAATGGACGCTCAATTAAAGCGTAAGAAGTTTGCTATTACTATCGGTGATGAACTTCCATCAGGTGTGCTTCAAATGGCAAAGGTTTATATCGCTCGTAAACGTAAGATACAAGTAGGTGATAAACTTGCTGGTCGCCACGGTAACAAGGGTATCGTATCAAAAGTTGTACGTGCTGAAGATATGCCTTTCCTTGAAGATGGTCGTCCTGTAGACTTGGTATTGAACCCAATGGGTGTGCCTTCTCGTATGAACCTTGGGCAGATTTTCGAAGCTATCCTTGGTGCTGCAGGTCGTAACCTCGGTATTAAATTTGCTACTCCAATTTTCGATGGTGCAAAACTTGAAGACTTAAAAGAATGGACTGATAAGGCTGGATTGCCACCTATGTGCTCTCGTTATATCTATGATGGTGAAACAGGTGAACGTTTCGACCAACCTGCAACTGTTGGTATTACCTACTTCTTGAAGTTAGGGCACATGGTTGAAGATAAGATGCACGCTCGTAGCATTGGTCCTTACTCTCTCATTACCCAACAACCTCTTGGTGGTAAGGCACAGTTTGGTGGACAGCGTTTTGGAGAAATGGAAGTTTGGGCTATTGAAGCCTTCGGTGCTTCTCATGTACTCCAAGAAATTTTGACCATTAAGTCTGATGATGTTATAGGACGTTCAAAGGCTTACGAAGCTATCGTTAAGGGCGAACCAATGCCAACACCAGGTATACCTGAGTCATTGAATGTGTTGCTCCATGAACTCCGTGGTCTTGGATTAAGCATCAAACTTGATTAATTTGCACCCCCAAAATTAAAGAAACATGGCTTTTAAAAAAGATAATAAAGTTAAGAGTAGTTTTAACAAACTTACCATTGGACTTGCTTCACCAGAAGAAATTCTCGAAAATTCTTTTGGCGAGGTAACCAAGCCAGAAACCATCAACTATCGTACCTATAAACCCGAACGTGATGGCTTGTTCTGCGAACGTATTTTTGGTCCTACAAAGGATTATGAATGTGCTTGTGGAAAATATAAGCGTATCCGTTACAAGGGTATTGTCTGTGACCGTTGTGGTGTAGAAGTAACAGAAAAGAAAGTACGTCGTGAACGTGCTGGACATATCGAACTTGTTGTGCCTGTTGCACATATTTGGTATTTCCGTAGTCTTCCTAATAAGATAGGTTACTTGTTGGGACTTCCAACAAAGAAACTTGATAGTGTGGTTTATTACGAAAAGTACATCGTAGTACAACCAGGTGTTGTTGAAGGAATGAAAGACCCTGAAACAGGTGAAGACCTTAATGGTGCTAACAAGTTTGACCTTCTTTCTGAAGACGAATATTTGAATATCCTTGACAATAAATTGCCAGAGGGTAACGAAAAGTTAGAAAATTCAGACCCAAAGAAATTCATTGCAAAGATGGGTGCGGAAGCAATCTATGATTTGTTAATGAATATCGACCTTGACCGTTTAGCAGGTGAACTCCGCGACCGTGCTACAACCGATTCAAGCCAACAGCGTAAGACTGAAGCTTTGAAGCGTTTGCAAGTTGTGGAAGCATTCCGCCAATCAAAAGGTGTCAATCGTCCTGAATGGATGATAATGAAGATAATACCTGTAACTCCTCCTGAGTTGCGCCCATTGGTACCATTAGATGGTGGACGTTTTGCTACTTCTGACTTGAACGACCTTTATCGTCGTGTCATCATTCGTAACAATCGTTTGAAACGACTTATCGAAATCAAAGCTCCAGACGTAATTCTCCGTAATGAAAAACGTATGTTGCAAGAAGCTGTCGACTCATTATTTGATAATAGTCGTAAGTCTTCTGCAGTAAAGAGCGAAAGCAATCGTCCTTTAAAATCTCTCTCTGATTCATTGAAGGGTAAGCAAGGTCGTTTCCGTCAGAACCTTCTCGGTAAGCGTGTTGACTATTCTGCACGTTCCGTTATCGTTGTAGGTCCTGAATTGAAGATGGGCGAATGTGGTCTTCCTAAATTGATGGCAGCCGAACTTTACAAACCATTTATTATCCGTAAGCTCATTGAGCGTGGTATTGTGAAGACTGTGAAGAGTGCCAAGAAGATTGTAGACCGTCGTGAACCTGTTATTTGGGATATTTTGGAGAATGTAATGAAGGGACACCCTGTATTGCTCAACCGTGCCCCTACACTTCACCGTTTAGGTATTCAAGCATTCCAACCAAAATTGATAGAAGGTAAGGCTATTCAGCTCCACCCATTGGCTTGTACTGCGTTCAACGCTGACTTCGATGGAGACCAGATGGCTGTCCACCTACCATTAAGCAATGAAGCTATTCTTGAAGCACAAGTTTTGATGCTTCAAAGCCATAATATTTTGAACCCTGCCAATGGCGCTCCTATCACCGTTCCTTCTCAGGACATGGTATTGGGTCTTTATTACATTACAAAGATTCGTCCAGGTGCGAAGGGAGAAGGTCTTTGCTTCTATGGTTCAGAAGAAGCAATCATCGCTCACAATGAAGGTCGTTGCGCCCTCCACGCACAAGTAAAGGTTATTGTTGATGACCTCGTTGATGGTAAATTGCAAAAGCGTATGCTTGAAACCTCTGTTGGTCGTGTCATTGTGAACCAAATTATTCCAACAGAAGTAGGATACTTTAATGGTATTATCTCAAAGAAATCTTTGCGCGGACTTATTGCTGATGTTATTAAGTCAGTAGGTATGGCTCGTGCGTGTGCTTTCCTTGATGGTATCAAGAACTTAGGCTATCGTATGGCTTACACCGCTGGTCTTTCATTTAACTTGGGCGATATTATCGTTCCAAAGGAAAAAGCCGACATCGTTGGTAAGGGGCAAGCGGAAGTAGACCAAGTGAAGGCTAACTATGAAATGGGTTTCATTACCGATAAGGAACGTTATAACCAAGTTATTGATGCGTGGACTCACGTTAATAACAACTTGAAGGCGAGTGTGATGAAGCACATGATTGAAGACGACCAAGGTTTCAATGCCGTTTACATGATGCTTGATTCTGGTGCCCGTGGTTCTGCCGACCAGATTGCACAGCTTGCTGGTATGCGTGGTCTTATGGCAAAACCTCAAAAGGCAGGTGCTGAAGGCGCTCAAATTATTGAAAATCCGATTATCTCTAACTTTAAGGAAGGTATGTCGGTATTGGAATACTTTATTTCTTCACATGGTGCTCGTAAGGGTCTTGCTGATACGGCTATGAAGACTGCCGATGCTGGTTATCTTACTCGTCGTTTGGTAGACGTTTCTCATGATGTTATCATCACCGAAGCCGATTGTGGTTCACTTCGTGGCTTGGAATGTCGTGCGTTGAAGAATGGTGATGAAGTGATAGCTTCTCTCTATGAACGTATTCTCGGACGTGTTTCTGTTCACGATGTTATCCACCCAACAACAGGCGAACTTATCGTTGCTTCAGGCGAAGAAATCACAGAACCTAAAGCTAAGATGATTGACGAATCTCCACTCGAAATGGTTGAAATTCGTTCCGTACTTACTTGTGAAAGCAAGAAGGGTGTTTGTCAGAAGTGTTATGGTCGTAACCTCGCTTCTGCTCGCATGGTTCAACTCGGCGAAGCTGTCGGCGTTATTGCTGCACAGGCTATTGGTGAACCTGGTACACAGCTTACACTTCGTACTTTCCACGCTGGTGGTATTGCGTCTAACGCTGCTGCTAACGCTACTATCGTAGCAAAGAATGATTGCAAGATTGAATTTGATGAACTTCGCACAGTTCCTTTCGTTGATGATGAAGATAAAACTTGTGAAAAGGTGGTAAGCCGTTTGGCTGAAATACGTTTCATCGATGTCAATACAGGCATTGTTCTTTTGACAGAAGGTGTACCATATAGTAGTATCTTATATTTCAAGAATGGCGATAAGGTTAAGAAAGGCGATATGATTTGTCGTTGGGACCCATTCAATGCCGTTATCGTAAGTGAATATGCTGGTGTTCTCCGTTTGCACGATGTTGCAGAAGGTGTAACCTATAAGGCTGAAACCGACGATGCTACAGGTCTTACAGAACGTATCATCACAGAATCTCGTGATAAATCAAAAGTCCCAACAGTAGATGTTGTGCGCTCTGGTGCCAAGAAGGGTGCTGATGGTCAATATGCTCCAGAAGATATTTTCGGTACTTACAACTTGCCTGTGGGTGGGCACTTGGAACAAATTGTTCAAGATGGTGCTGAAATCAAGACAGGTACAACCCTTGTTAAGATTCCACGTTCAGTTGGTGGTGCTGGTGATATTACGGGTGGTCTTCCACGTGTAACCGAGTTGTTCGAAGCTCGTAACCCATCTAATCCTGCGGTAGTTTCTGAAATCGATGGTGAAGTAGCAATGGGCAAGGTGAAACGTGGTAATCGTGAAATCATTATTACTTCTAAAACAGGCGACCAACGCAAGTATCTTGTAAGTCTTTCTAAGCAAATTCTTGTTCAAGAACACGATGCTGTGCGTGCAGGAACTCCATTGTCTGATGGTATCATTACCCCTGCTGATATTCTTTCTATTAAGGGTCCAACGGCAGTACAAGAATATATCGTGAACGAAGTACAAGACGTTTATCGTTTGCAAGGTGTGAAAATCAATGATAAGCACTTTGAAATTATCGTTCGTCAGATGATGCGTAAAGTTCGCATTGATGACCCAGGAGATACAATCTTCTTGGAACAAGAGTTAATCGATAAGCTCGATTTCTTGGAAGAAAACGACCGTATTTGGGGTAAGAAAGTGGTTATTGACGCTGGTGATTCTGAAATTTGCTATAAAGGACAAATCCTTTCTGTACGCAAGTTGCGTGATGAAAACTCAAGTTTGAAACGTCGAGACCTCAAGACAGTTCAAGTACGTGATGCAGTACAAGCTACTGCTACCCAAATGTTGCAAGGTATCACACGTGCCGCTCTTGGTACAAAGAGCTTCATGTCAGCTGCATCATTCCAGGAAACAACGAAGGTACTCAACGAAGCTGCAATTCGTGGTAAGAGTGATAATCTTGAAGGTATGAAAGAAAATGTTATTTGCGGACACCTTATTCCTGCTGGTACAGGTCTTCGTCAATGGCAAAAACTCATTGTTGGTTCTAAAGAAGAATATGTTCGCATGGAAGCCAACAAGAATAGTATTCTTGACTTTTCTGAAAAACAAAACGATTAATCTCTTATTCAACTATCATAAAGAAAGAGTCTAACATTGGTTAGGCTCTTTTTTTATGCCTCTATTTTTCCTTCTTCTTTTATTTAGCCTTAATAGCTAATATAGACTTTCATGAAAAGTATAAGATTCATATTATTCGTATTCTTTTTTTGCCCAAATATGAATATTTCATGAACTTTTGTTGTTTAAATAATATTAATTTTTTATCTTTGTAGTATAATACAAATTAAAAGTGTTTTATTACTTTTAAAATGATAAGATAAAAATAGTTATTCAAAAATTAAAATTTTAGACGAAAAAATTATGAAGCAAAAACTTTACTCACTTTTAGTCCTTTTAGGACTTAGTGCCACAATGCACGCACAAAATGAGCAGAAGCTTGTTATGAAAATTGCTCCAAATGCCACTGCTGTAAAATTCTCTTTTAAGTTAGATGGGGCAACAGAACTTAAAGTTGATTTTGGCGATGAAAGCAAGACCTTTACAGGCAATTCAACCGATTTCTCAGAGGTAGCTTATACTTTCGCTACTCCTTCAGCAGAAGAACGTACAATAACAGTTGATGCAACCAATCTTTTTACACTTCGTGGTCCTGCAGCTGCAAGTAAAATTGTAGGTGTAACAGAGGTCGTTTCCGATAAACTTGCGAACCTTGAGTTGGCTTATTCTGATTTAACAACTCACTCAACGCTTGACCTTTCTAAATGTCCAAACTTGGTGAATGCAAGTCTTTCTAGTACCAATTTGACAGATATTGTTTTGCCAAAGAGCGAAAAATTAAGTTCTGTCATTGTGAGTCCTGGATTGACTGCTACAGGAAGTCTTAAAAGTATCAATTTAGAGGACGCACCAAATCTTACAACAATTGGTATTACAGGTGCATCAATCCAATATATTGATTTGAGCAAGCATAAATTGTTGGAAACATTAATATTTAATTTCCCTGTGAAATACAAGGGACTACGCCAAATAAAAGGTGCTAAAGACTTGCATAACATTAAGCGATTAGATCTTCGTCGTAATGAATTGGGCTTTGACCAAATTCCAAACTTTGAAAGTGATGTGCCACTTGAGCAATTCCAATATGGCTATCAAACGGCTTACTATCTTGCAAAAGATAAAATTAATGGTTATACTTTGGACCTTAGCCACCTCCAAACAGCTACAGGATTAACTCCAGAAGTGAAAAAGACAAAATTTACATTTAAGTGGAAGGCTAAAAAGGAGGATAAATATTCCGTAATTCCAGCCGAAAATATTAAGGAAGATAATGGTAAATACACCATCGACCCAACTCCGTTAGGTGTAGAAACGGTTTATGTTTACTTCCAAATGGAAAATATTGGTTATCCAGGCATTGGCATCAATAAAAATTACTTGGCAAGCTACATGTTAACCCTTGCTAAACCTAAGGCTAATGGCATTACCGCAGTGTCTGAAGAACCTATAAGTTTCAAAATTACAGCCACCGGTATCGATATTAAGGCTTCTGGCAAATCGTCTATCTTTAATATCAATGGTCAAAAGGTATGGGAAGGCATAGCTCCTGCTCGTGTGAGTTTGTCAAAGGGTATGTATATCTTGCGTACCGCCAACGGAATTACTAAATTTGTAATGTAATCATTCAAATTTATAACAACTTTGTCCTCAGTAAGTTTTGCTTATTGAGGACTTTTTGTTTATTCTTTTCTTACGAAACTTTCGCTTTTTAGGAGAATATTCTTATCTTTGCATAACCTATAGCTGCACTCGGCAAATTGAAAATGAATTTTCTTTGCGCTCGTTTGCAATAGCTTTGCATAACCTATAGCTGCACTCGGCAAATTGCACTCGGCAAGGTGTGATGACGTTCAGCAAGTCGGTGTAGGGGCGGAATTTATTCCGTTCCTAATAACCAAAGTTCCTAATAGCCAAAGAATACTTGTTGTGGATAGGAACGTGATGACGAGTTGTTGAGCTTGCGAAAAAATCACGCCCTACAAGGTTTAAACAAATTTGCTGTGTATAATCTACACCTGCACTCGGCAATAGCAAAGAGGCAATACTGTACATCAGAAAGATTTTAAATTATATACAATATGGACAACAATAATCAAAATCAACAAGGACAGCAACTTCAAATCGACTTAAGTCCTGAAGTTGCGAAAGGAGTTTACACGAACTTCCAAATAATTTCACATTCTAATACTGAATTTGTGCTTGACTTCATTGCCATGTTGCCTGGTCTTCAAAAGGCACAAGTAGCAAGTCGTGTTATCATTGCTCCTGAACATGCTAAACGTCTTTTGGCAGCTTTGTCAGAAAACGTAATGCGCTACGAACAAGAATTTGGTAAAATAGAATTGCCTAATCAACAACCACGCACAGCAACACCGTTCGGTCCAATCAAAAACGATGCTTAAAAGCCTCACCCTAACCCTCCCCGTTGGGGGAGGGAATCCCAATCTGCTCACTTATCAGCTATTTTGATAGGTGGGCTTTTATTTGCTAAAATTGGACTCGTCTGATAAGTCCGACCCGCCCGACTCGGAAACACCCACTTCCACCAAACTTCCACCATCGAGCAAGCAAACTTGCGCTCCCTCTCCCAACGGGGAGGGTAGGGGTGGGATTTGGGGGGCTTTGGCTGTGGGGCTTTTGTTTACCGAAAAACAGACCAACTCCTCTGAATGTTTCATGCAAATTGCCCCCCCCCATTTTCCTCTTATCCATTCTTTTCCATTTCAAAAGCCCCTGTTTTGAACTTCAAAACCCCTTGTTTTGACACGCAAAACAATAGGTTTTACAATCTAAAAATGCCTATATTTATAAGTTGTTGATAGTCAGTGTTTTATAAAACTTATCACTTTTTTTTCTGTGAAACAATCTGTTTTGTGGAATTTAGACCAACTTTCGCCCTGTTTTCTTCCTTATTCACTATGTTTTTATTTATTACTTCAAACTGAGAAAAGATTATTTCCTATTTTGTACATTAGGCTGATATGAATTCTTTCCCAAACTTTCTTCTGAAAGTTTTTCGTATTATGTGTGCTGTTACTAATCAATCCTACGATTTTTAAAAAAGAATCTTTAGTGGAAATTTAATATAATGAATTAAAACGGCATATTTACTCTATTCTGCATAGTTAATTACTCTTTTAAAAGTTATATTGTGTTAATTTTAAAATCTTCGCTTTTATTACTCTATTATATATGTGTTTGTTTCCCAAAAAGTTTGTACCTTTGCACACCGAATTACCTCCGTGGGAAAGTTACACCTTATATATAAGGGTGTTGCGGAGCGCAAAGCATTGAAAATAAACAAAATATATATAAAATAAAAAAGTACAATTATGCCTACTATTTCACAATTGGTAAAAAAAGGCAGAAAGGTGATTGTAGATAAGAGCAAGTCGCCAGCTTTGGACAATTGTCCACAGCGTCGTGGCGTTTGTGTTCGTGTTTACACCACAACACCTAAAAAGCCTAATTCGGCAATGCGTAAGGTTGCCCGTGTTCGTTTGACTAACCAAAAGGAAGTCAACTCATACATTCCAGGAGAAGGACACAACTTGCAAGAACACAGCATCGTGTTGGTTCGTGGCGGTCGTGTAAAAGACCTTCCTGGTGTACGTTATCACATCGTTCGTGGTACACTCGATACCGCAGGTGTAGCAAGCCGTACACAACGCCGCTCTAAATACGGAGCTAAGCGTCCAAAGGCTAGCAAAAAATAAAATACATTAAGCCTCTTCCCTCAAAAGGGGGAGGAGCATAATGAAAAACAAAAGACTTTCAGTTTAACAGTCGGTGATGGCTGGTAGCGAAAGTTTGAAAAAGAAATAAAAGTTTTGCTGGAGATTTGTTTATAACAGGTTGAGTAAATGTTCAAGAGTGAACGTTGAAGAACGGAAAAGACGACAGCCTCCGCAAGCTAAAATAAATTTTTAAAATAAAATGAGAAAAGCAAAACCAAAGAAACGTGTGATCTTACCAGATCCAAAGTTTAATGACCAAAAGGTTTCAAAGTTTGTAAACCACCTTATGTATGATGGTAAAAAGAATACATCATACGAAATTTTTTACGCTGCGCTTGATATCGTAACAGAAAAGAACAGCGATAAAGAAAAGTCTGCACTCGAAGTATGGAAGCAAGCACTCGACAACATTACACCACAAGTGGAAGTTAAGAGCCGTCGTATCGGTGGCGCTACATTCCAAGTGCCAACAGAAATTCGTCCAGACCGTAAGGAAAGTGTTTCTATGAAGAACATGATTGCATTTGCGCGTAAGCGTGGTGGTAAGAGCATGGCAGACAAGCTTGCTGCTGAAATCATGGACGCTTTCAATAATCAAGGTGGTGCGTTCAAGCGTAAGGAAGATATGCACCGCATGGCAGAAGCTAACCGTGCATTTGCTCACTTTAGATTCTAATCATTTTAATTAAAAAGGAAACGAAAAAATGGCAAGTCACGATTTAAATTTGACCCGTAATATCGGTATCATGGCTCACATCGATGCTGGTAAAACAACAACTTCAGAGCGTATTTTGTTCTATACAGGTAAAACTCACAAAATTGGTGAAGTACACGATGGTGCTGCAACAATGGACTGGATGGCACAAGAGCAAGAGCGTGGTATCACTATTACATCAGCTGCAACAACTTGTAACTGGAACTATAATGGCAAGTCTTACAAGATTAACCTTATCGATACTCCGGGACACGTTGACTTTACTGCCGAAGTAGAACGTTCACTCCGTGTTCTTGACGGTGCAGTAGCAACTTATTCAGCAGCAGATGGTGTACAACCACAATCTGAAACTGTATGGCGTCAAGCTGACAAATACAACGTTCCTCGTGTAGGTTACGTTAATAAAATGGACCGTTCTGGTGCTGACTTCTTTGAAACAGTACGCCAGATGAAAGATATTTTGGGCGCAAACCCAATCGCAATCCAAATTCCTATCGGTGCAGAAGAAAACTTCAAAGGTGTAGTAGACCTTATTAAGATGAAAGCTATTCTTTGGCACGATGAAACAATGGGTGCGAAATATGATATTGAAGATGTTCCTGCAGAGTTGGTTGATGAAGCTAACGAATGGCGCGAAAAATTGATTGAAGGCGCTGCTAACTTCGACGACGATGTTATGGAACTTTATCTTGAAGGACAAGATGTTCCTGAAGATAAAATCATGGCTGCAATTCGTAAGGGTTGTATCGCAATGGAATGCTGCCCAATGTTGTGTGGCTCTTCATACAAAAACAAAGGTGTACAAACATTGCTCGACTATGTTTGTGCTTTCTTGCCTTCTCCACTCGATACTGTTGTTACAATAGGTACAAACCCTGACACAGAAGAGGAAGAAGAACGTAAAGCAAGCATCACAGAACCAACTGCAGCCCTCGCATTTAAGATTGCTACCGACCCATTTATGGGACGTTTGGTGTTCTTCCGCGTTTACTCAGGTAAGGTAGAAGCTGGTTCTTACGTTTACAACCCACGTTCTGGTAAGAAAGAACGTATCAGCCGTTTGTTCCAAATGAACTCTAACAAGGAAATCGCAATGGAAACAATCGATGCTGGTGATATTGGTGCAGGTGTAGGTTTCAAAGATATTCGTACAGGTGATACACTTTGCGACGAAGCACACCCAATCGTATTGGAATCAATGACATTCCCTGATACTGTGATTTCTATCGCTGTTGAACCAAAGAGCCAAGCTGATATTGCTAAACTTGATACAGGTTTGCAAAAGTTGGCTGAAGAAGACCCAACATTTACTGTACGCACAGACGAACAAAGTGGTCAGACTATCATCTCTGGTATGGGTGAGCTTCACTTGGATATTATTATCGACCGTTTGAAGCGTGAGTTCAAGGTAGAATGTAACCAAGGTAAGCCACAGGTTAATTACAAGGAAGCAATCACAAAGGCTGCTCAAAGCCGTGAAACATACAAGAAACAATCAGGTGGTCGTGGTAAGTTCGCTTGTATCGATGTAACAATCGAACCAAAGGACGAAGACTACAAGGAAGGCGACTTGCAATTTATCAATGTTGTTAAGGGTGGTAACGTTCCTAAGGAATTTATCCCTTCTGTTGAAAAAGGTTTCAAAGACTGTTTAAGCAATGGTGTTCTCGGTGGTTTCCCTATCACAGGTTTGAAGGTTACTTTGACTGATGGTTCTTTCCACCCAGTAGACTCTGACCAATTATCATTCGAACTTGTAGCTCACCAAGCTTTCAAGAAGCTTTGTCCACAGGCTGGTCCTGTTTTGATGGAGCCTATCATGAAGGTAGAAGTTGTTACTCCAGAAGAGAACATGGGTGATGTTATCGGTGACTTGAACAAGCGTCGTGGTCTTGTACAAGGTATGGAAGAAGCTCGTAGCGGTGCACGTGTAGTAAAAGCTATGGTGCCATTGGCTGAAATGTTCGGTTACGTTACAGCTTTGCGTACAATAACATCAGGTCGCGCAACTTCTTCAATGGAGTACGACCACCACTCACCAGTTTCAAACAACCTCGCTAAGGAAATCCTTGAGGAATTGAAAGGTAACGCAGACTTACTTAAGTAAGAAACTTACTCAGGCAGCATCTTCATAGCGAATGACTCTTATGAAGATGCACTCCTGAGTTTAACAATAATAAATTAATAAATTCATAACAATTATGAGTCAAAAAATTCGTATTAAGCTCAAGTCTTACGACCATCAATTGGTTGATAAGTCAGCTGAAAAGATTGTGAAGGCTGTAAAGGCAACAGGCGCTATCGTTAGTGGTCCTATTCCATTGCCAACACACAAGCGTATTTACACTGTAAACCGCTCTACTTTCGTTAACAAAAAGTCACGTGAGCAATTTCAACTCTCTGACTTTAAGCGTCTCATTGATATTTATAGCTCAACTCCTAAAACTGTTGATGCTTTGATGAAGCTTGAGTTGCCATCTGGAGTAGAAGTAGAAATTAAAGTGTAATTACACATTACGAACAAACAAAGAATTTAATTATTTAAAATTTAATTGAAATGCCAGGATTATTAGGAAAGAAAATCGGAATGACATCCGTTTTCAGTGCCGACGGTAAGAATGTACCGTGCACTGTTATCGAAGCTGGTCCGCCACAGCAGGGACACTTCAAGAAAGCCGGCACAACACCAAAGAAGCACTTGGCCGAGTTCAAATTTGATGAGGAGTACAACCTCGGTGATACCATTACTGTTGAATTGTTCAACGATACAAAATTCGTTGATGTCGTAGGTACATCTAAAGGTAAGGGCTTCCAAGGCGTTATGAAACGTCACGGATTCGGTGGTGTAGGACAATCTACTCACGGTCAGGACGACCGCGCACGTAAACCAGGTTCTATTGGTGCTTGTTCATACCCAGCTAAGGTGTTTAAAGGTATGCGAATGGGCGGTCACATGGGTGGTGACACTGTTACAACTCAAAACCTCCAAGTGTTAAAGGTAATTCCAGAACACAATATTCTTCTTGTGAAGGGTAGCGTAGCTGGATGCAATGGTTCAACCCTTATAATTAATAAGTAATGGATATTAACGTATTAGATATTAAAGGTCAGGAGACCGGCCGTAAGGTTACTCTTAACGAGAATATCTTCGGAATTGAGCCAAACGATCATGTCCTTTATCTTGATGTTAAGCAATATCTTGCTGACCAACGTCAAGGAACAGCAAAATCAAAGGAAAGAAGTGAACACGCAGGCTCTACTCGCAAGTTAGGACGCCAAAAGGGTGGCGGTGGTGCACGCCGTGGTGATATTAACTCACCTGTACTCGTTGGTGGTGGTCGTGTTTTCGGTCCAACACCACGCGATTATAGTTTCAAACTCAACAAGAAAGTAAAGCAACTTGCACGTAAGTCAGCATTGTCTTACAAAGCTCAAGAGGCTGCTATCATTGTAGTTGAAGATTTTAATTTTGAAGCTCCAAAGACAAAAGATTTTGTAAACTTTGCTAAAAATATTAAAGTAGAGGACAAGAAAGTTCTTTTGGTTTTGCCAGAAGCTCAAAAAAGTGTATATTTGTCAGCTCGTAATTTGAAGAAGGCTCAAGTAACAACAGCAGCGCAAGTAAATACATATAGCGTATTGAACGCAGATGTACTCGTAGTTACTGAAAATTCTTTGAAGACAATTGACGAAATCTTAACCAAGTAAAAGTAGGAGACAGTAAGAATTATGGGATTTATCATTAAACCAGTAGTCACTGAGAAGATGAACGCCGTTACAGAAAAATCTTCTGTTGACAAGACTATTGTAGCACGAAATGAGAAGGCTGCTAAAGCACACAATGCAACAGCAGAAACTCGTAGCTACATTGTTAAGAACAAGCGTCATGCTGATGGACTAAAAAAAGAAAAGACAGTTTATTCTTATGTTAAGCCTGCTCAGCCAAAATATGGTTTCATCGTTAAACCAGAGGCTAATAAGCTTGAAATTAAGAATGAAATTGAAAAACTGTACAATGTTACAGTAATTGATGTGAATACGGTTCGTTATGCTGGAAAGCGCCAATCACGCTACACAAAGGCAGGTCTTGTGAAAGGTCAAAAGAACGCATTCAAAAAGGCTATCGTCACCATTAAGGCGGGCGAAGAAATTGATTTTTACAGCAATATTTAAATAAAAAATGGCAGTACGTAAATTAAAACCGGTAACTCCGGGACAAAGACACAAAGTTATTGGCACGTTCGAGGATATTACTGCATCCGTGCCAGAGAAGTCTCTCGTTTACGGTAAGCGTTCAACTGGTGGTCGAAACAACACCGGTAAAATGACAGTTCGCTACATGGGCGGCGGTCATAAGAAGAAGCTTCGTTTCATCGACTTCAAACGAGAGAAAGATGGTGTTCCAGCTGTAGTTAAGACAATCGAGTACGATCCTAATAGATCTGCTCGTATTGCCTTGTTGTACTATGCTGATGGTGAAAAACGTTACATTATTGCTCCTAACGGACTGCAAGTAGGTGCTCAACTTATGTCAGGTGCAGAAGCTGCCCCTGAAGTAGGTAACACTCTTCCACTTGCAAATATCCCTGTTGGTACTGTAATTCACAACATTGAATTACGTCCAGGTCAGGGAGCTTTGCTCGTTCGTTCGGCTGGTAACTTTGCTCAGCTTACTTCTCGTGAAGGCAGTTATTGTGTTATCAAGCTCCCTTCTGGCGAAACACGCCAGATTCTTTCAGCTTGTAAAGCTACTATTGGTAGTGTAGGTAACTCTGATCACGCACTCGAACAGTCTGGTAAGGCTGGTCGCTCACGTTGGTTAGGTCGTCGCCCTCACAACCGTGGTGTTGTAATGAACCCTGTTGATCACCCAATGGGTGGTGGTGAAGGTCGTCAATCTGGTGGTCACCCACGTTCACGTAAGGGCTTGTACGCTAAGGGTCTTAAGACTCGTGCACCTAAGAAGCTTTCAAACAAGTATATTATTGAAAGAGCTAACAAGAAGTAAACAAAGTAAAAGAGTAAATTATGAGTCGTTCATTAAAAAAAGGTCCATACATCAACGTATCGCTCGAGAAGAAAATTCTCGCTATGAATGAGAGTGGTAAGAAGAATGTTGTTAAGACATGGGCCAGAGCATCAATGATTTCCCCAGATTTTGTGGGTCACACTGTTGCAGTTCATAACGGAAACAAATTTATCCCTGTTTACATTACTGAGAACATGGTAGGTCATAAGCTCGGAGAGTTCAGTCCTACACGCCGATTCGGTGGACACTCTGGTAATAGAAAGTAACAGGATATAACCCTTAGAAAAAGATAAAATAATGGGAGCAAGAAAACATATAAAGGCAGAGGCTCGTAAAGAAGCCCTCAAAAGCCAGTATTTTGCAAAGCTCAAGGACTGCCCTTCTTCTCCACGTAAAATGCGCTACGTTGTAGATATGGTTCGTGGAATGGAAGTTAACCGCGCCTTAGGCGTGCTTAGGTTCTCAAAGAAGGCAGCAGCAATGAATGTTGAAAAACTTCTACGCTCGGCAATTGCTAACTGGGAAATAAAGAATGACCGCAAAGCTGAAGACGGTGAACTTTATATATCTAAAATCTTCGTTGATGAAGGTGTTACAATGAAGCGTATGCGTCCTGCACCACAGGGTCGAGGATACAGAATTCGTAAACGTTCTAACCATGTTACCCTTTTCGTAGATTCAAAGGGCGACGCTAACAATGATAAATAAATAGTAGAATGGGACAAAAAGTTAATCCAATAAGCAACCGCTTAGGTATTATCCGCGGTTGGGAGTCAAATTGGTTCGGTGGCAAGGATTTCGGAGATAACCTCTTGGAGGATAAGAAAATCCGCACATACTTGAACAAGCGTCTCGAAAAGGCCAGCGTTTCTCGTATCGTTATCGAACGTACATTGAAACTCGTAACCATCACTATTTGCACAGCCCGTCCGGGTATCGTCATTGGTAAAGGTGGACAAGACGTTGATAAACTCAAAGAAGAATTGAAAAACCTTTTCAAAAAGGAAATTCAAATCAACATCTTTGAAGTGAAGAAACCTGAACTCGATGCAAATATCGTTGGTTACAATATCGCACGCCAAGTAGAAGGCAAAGTTGCATATCGTCGTGCAATCAAGATGGCTGTTGCTAATACAATGCGTGCTGGTGCCGAAGGTATCAAAGTTCAAATCACTGGTCGTCTGAATGGTGCCGAGATGGCGCGTAAGGAAATGTTTAAAGAAGGACGTACTCCTCTTCATACATTCCGTGCAGACATCGATTATTGTCAGACAGAGGCTCTTACTAAGGTTGGCCTTCTGGGTATAAAGGTATGGATTTGCCGTGGTGAAGTTTACAACAAGGTAGACTTGACACCTAACTTTACTCAGGATAAGGGCAACGCTCGCTCAAACAACGGCGCACGTTCTGGAAGAGGTAATCGTAGAAGAAACAATAACCGTTAAAAGTAAAAGCTATCATGTTACAGCCAAAAAGAGTAAAATATAGAAGACCTCAAGATGGGCGCGGTAATAAAGGAAACGCTCACAGAGGTACACAGTTAGCTTTTGGTTCCTTTGGTATCAAAACTCTTGAACCAAAGTGGATTGACAGCCGACAGATTGAGGCTGCTCGTATAGCCGTAAACCGCTATATGAACCGTCAAGGTCAAGTCTGGATTAGAATATTTCCTGATAAACCTATCACACGTAAGCCTGCTGATGTACGTATGGGTAAAGGTAAGGGTGACCCTGCAGGTTGGGTTGCACCTGTGACACCAGGACGTATCCTCTTTGAAGTAGAAGGTGTAAGCTTTGATATAGCAAAAGAGGCACTTCGCCTTGCTGCTCAAAAGCTACCTGTAAAGACAAAGTTTGTTGTTAGACGTGATTACGATAAAAACGCTTAAAAAAGATGAAGACTACAGAAGTAAAACAACTCGAAACCAAAGAATTGGTTGAGAAGATAGAGAATGCTGAGGCAGCTCTCGCAAAGATGAAGCTGAACCATCAGATTACTCCACTTGAGAATCCATCACAAATTAAGGTTGCTCGTCGTGATATTGCACGTATGAAAACTGAACTTCGTCAGAGAGAACTTAATAAATAACAATGGTCCAGATGGAAACAAGAAATTTAAGAAAAGTAAGACAGGGTGTTGTAACCAGCAACAAAATGGATAAAACCATTGTTATTGCTGCGAAGTTCAAGGAAAAGCACCCTATATATGGTAAGTTTGTCCAAAAGACAAAGAAGTACCATGTTCATGATGAGAAAAATGAAGCTAACATCGGTGACACTGTTCTCATTATGGAAACACGTCCTTTGAGCAAGTCAAAGAGATGGAGATTAGTTCAAATAGTAGAAAAAGCTAAGTAATTATGATACAGTCAGAATCAAAACTTACAGTATGTGATAACAGCGGTGCACGCATAGCTAAATGTATTCGTGTACTTGGCGGTACTCGCCGTCGTTACGCAAGTGTCGGTGACGTTATCGTAGTTGCAGTGCAGAACGTCATCCCATCAAGTGATATTAAAAAAGGTGCAGTATCAAAAGCTTTGATAGTACGCACAAAGAAAGAAATTCGTCGTGCTGATGGTTCTTACATCCGCTTCGATGATAACGCATGTGTTTTGTTGAACAATGCTGGCGAAATTCGTGGTAGCCGTATCTTCGGTCCAGTTGCTCGTGAGCTTCGTAACGTAAACATGAAGGTGGTTTCTTTGGCACCTGAGGTTCTTTAATTTAAAAAACGAAAAGTAAAATGGCAAAATTCCATATTAAGAAAGACGATCAAGTTATCGTACTTGCTGGCTCGGATAAGGGCAGAAGTGGTAAAGTGCTCAAAGTTCTCGTTGACAAAGAACGCGTACTAGTTGAAGGAATCAATATGGTTTCAAAGAGCACAAAGCCTTCTGCAGCAAATCCTCAAGGAGGAATTGTAAAGCAAGAAGCACCTATCCATATCTCAAACGTTAGTCTTATCGATCCAAAGAGCGGAAAAGCTACTCGTATCAAAATTGAACGTGAAGGCAAAATCGTTAAGCGTATCGCTAAAAAATCAGGGGAGGTAATTAAGTAATGAATACAGCACAACTTAAAAAAGAGTATAAAGAGCAAATAGCTCCTGCTCTCAAAAAGCAATTCAATTACACTTCTGCAATGCAGATTCCTGTCTTGAAGAAAATTGTTATCAACCAAGGTTTGGGTGATGCGACTCAGGACAAGAAGATTATTGAGGTTGCTATCAATGAAATAACAGCTATTACAGGTCAAAAGGCAGTAGCAACTTACTCACGTAAGGACATTGCTAACTTCAAACTTCGTAAGAAGATGCCTATTGGCGTTATGGTAACATTACGTCGTGAGCGTATGTATGAGTTCCTTGAAAAACTCGTTCGTATCTCATTACCACGTATCCGTGACTTCAAGGGTATCGAAAGCAAGTTTGATGGTCGTGGTAACTATACATTGGGTGTTACTGAACAAATCATCTTCCCTGAAATAAACATTGATCAGGTAGATCGTATCCAAGGTATGAACATTACTTTCGTAACATCAGCTAAAACCGATGAAGAAGGTTATGCACTCCTTAAAGCATTTGGTCTCCCATTCAAAAACGCTAAAAACGATTAAGATATGGCAAAAGAATCAATGAAAGCTCGCGAAATTAAGCGTGCGAAGTTAGTAGCTCGTTACGCAGAAAAGCGCGCAGCTTTGAAGAAGATTGTAGCTACTGCTGAAGACCCAGCCGAAGCATACGAAGCTGCACGTAAGTTGCAAGCTATCCCTAAGAACGCAAATCCTATTCGTCTTCACAACCGTTGCAAGATAACAGGACGTCCAAAGGGATATATTCGTCATTTCGGTATTTCTCGTATCCAATTCCGTGAGATGGCATCTCAGGGTTTGATACCTGGAGTTAAGAAAGCAAGCTGGTAAAATCTATAATTCCTTTCGTCACGGAAAACATAATTCCGTGGCGGAGGATTTTAAAAGGATATTTTTTAATATTGTCGGGGAAGTCCCGATTAATTAAACATTTTATATTTATGACAGATCCAATAGCAGATTATCTGACAAGACTCAGAAACGCAATCATGGCTCATCACCGTGTTGTTGAAGTTCCTGCGTCTAACTTGAAGAAATCTATTACTAAGATTCTCTTTGAGAAGGGCTACATTCTGAACTATAAGTTCATTGAAGATGGTCCACAAGGAACTATCAAGGTCGCTTTAAAATACGACCCTGTTACAAAACAGAACGCTATCAAGAAATTGAAGCGCGTTTCTTCACCAGGTCTTCGCCAGTATACTGGCTACAAAGACATGCCGAGAGTAATTAACGGACTTGGAATTGCAATTATTTCAACGTCTAAAGGTGTAATGACAAACAAAGAAGCAGCTGCTGAGAAAATTGGTGGTGAAGTTCTTTGCTACATTTATTAATTGGAGGATTCAAAATGTCAAGAATTGGAAATTTACCAATTAGTATTCCTGCTGGTGTAACTATCACACAAAAGGATAACGTTGTTACAGTGAAAGGTCCTAAGGGTGAACTCTCTCAGTATGTAAATCCTTCTATTAAGGTAAACATCGAAGAAAGTCAAATTGTCTTCGAAGTTGATGAGAAAAATCCTGTTAACTACAAGCAAAAGCAAGCTTACCATGGTCTTTATCGTTCGCTCGTAAACAACATGGTTGTTGGAGTTAGTGAAGGTTATAAGAAGACTCTTGAATTGGTTGGTGTAGGTTATCGCGTTTCAAATCAAGGTAACTTGGTTGAATTCTCGCTTGGCTATACACACCCTATTTTCATCGAATTTCCAAAAGAAGTAACAGTTGAAACTAAGAGTGAACGTAACCAAAACCCTATTATCACTCTTGAAACAGCTGATAAGCAATTGCTTGGTCTTATTTGTGCAAAGATTCGTTCTTTCCGTAAGCCTGAACCATACAAAGGTAAGGGTATTTTGTTCCAAGGTGAGGTTATTCGCAGAAAGTCTGGTAAATCAGCTGCAGCTAAGTAACTTTAATAATTCATTACGATTATGACAACAAAGAAAGAACAAAGAAGACTTAAGATAAAGTTACACATTCGCAAGAGTGTGAACGGAACTGCAGAACGTCCTCGTTTGAGCGTTTTCCGCAGTAATAAGCAAATTTACGCACAAGTAATTAATGATCTTACAGGAACGACACTTGCTTCTGCTTCTTCTGCTGGTCTTGAAAAAATGGCCAAAATTGAACAAGCTAAGAAAGTTGGTACTCTTGTAGCTGAAAAGGCTACTGCTGCTGGTGTACAGCAAGTAGTTTTCGATCGTAACGGTTATCTTTATCACGGACGTGTACAAGCCTTGGCTGATGCTGCACGTGAGGGAGGACTTAAATTCTAAACGATATGGCAATGAATAAAGTAAAAGTAAATAGTGACGTAGAACTGAAAGACCGTTTGGTTGCAATCAACCGCGTGACCAAGGTTACCAAGGGTGGACGTACATTCACATTTGCGGCCATCGTCGTTGTAGGTGATGGTAAAGGTGTTATTGGTTGGGGACTTGGCAAGGCTGGTGAAGTAACAGCTGCTATCCAAAAGGGTACAGATGCTGCTAAGAAAAACCTTGTTAAAGTTCCTGTGCTTAAAGGCACTGTTCCACACGAAGTTGAAGCACGTTTTAGCGGCGCTTGTGTACTTCTTAAGCCAGCTGCTGCCGGTACTGGTTTGAAAGCTGGTGGTGCTATGCGTGCTGTACTTGAGAGCGCAGGTGTTACTGACGTGATTGCAAAGTCAAAGGGTTCATCTAACCCTCACAACCTCGTAAAGGCAACTATTGCTGCTCTCGCTCAAATGCGTGATGCATATACTGTTGCTGGTGAGCGTGGTATTAGTATGGACAAAGTATTTAACGGTTAATTACAGGAGATTTGAATAATGGCAACAATTAAAGTTAAGCAAATTAAGAGCCGTATTAACGCTCCAAAAGACCAAAAGAGTACATTATTGGCTCTTGGACTTCGTAAGATTTCACAAGTGGTTGAAGTAGAAGATACTCCAAGCATTCGCGGAATGATTCGTAAAGTTCATCATTTGGTGACAGTAATTGATTAATAAATCTTTTTAAAGAAACTGTGTTATGAAATTAAATAATTTAAAACCAGCAGAGGGCTCAACCCATTCTCGTCGTCGTATTGGTCGTGGACCAGGTTCTGGACTTGGCGGTACTTCTACACGTGGTCACAAGGGTGCAAAGTCACGCTCTGGTTATAAGAGAAAGATAGGTTTTGAAGGTGGTCAGATGCCACTTCAGCGCCGTGTTCCAAAGGGTGGATTCAAGAATATCAATCACAAGGAATACTTTGCAGTTAACTTGTCTACTCTTCAAGAACTTGCTGAGAAAAAGAATCTTGCAAAAATCGGATTGGCTGAATTAATTGAAGCTGGTTTGACAAATGGCAAGGTACTTGTAAAGATTCTTGGCGATGGAGAATTGAAGTTGAAGGTTGATGTTGAAGCAAATGCCTTCTCAAAGACTGCCGAAGAAGCTATCAAGGCAGTAGGTGGTAACACAACTATTATCTAAGTCAATGAAAAAGTTTATTGAGACACTGAAGAACTGTTGGAAAATCGAGGATTTGCGCAAGCGACTCCTCGTGACCATCCTGTTCACAGCCATATACCGTTTTGGCTCGTTTATTGTACTTCCCGGAATTAATCCGAGTTTGTTGGAAAAACTCCAGTCACAAACAGCTGGCGGTTTGATGTCACTGTTGGACATGTTCTCTGGTGGTGCTTTCTCCAAAGCTTCTATTTTTGCTTTGGGAATTATGCCTTACATTTCTGCTTCTATCGTAATGCAGCTTTTAGCTGTTGCTGTACCTTATTTCCAAAAGATGCAGCGCGAAGGAGAAAGCGGGCATAAGAAGATTAATTGGTATACACGCATTTTGACAGTATTTATTCTGTTATTCCAAGCGCCTGCATACTTGATTAACTTGAAGACACAGGCAGCGGGCGCTTTGGCAACAGGAGTAAACTGGACTGCCTTCATGTTCTCTGCCTCAATAATCTTGGCCGCTGGGTCTATGTTTATTTTATGGCTCGGTGAGCGCATTACGGATAAGGGTGTAGGAAATGGAATTTCAATCATTATTATGGTCGGTATCATTGCCCGACTTCCACAATCTTTCTTCCAAGAAGTAAGTAGCCGCTTTACAGCGATTACAAGTGGTGGTCTTGTAATGTTTATCGTAGAAATAATTATCCTATACTTGGTAGTGTGTGCGGCTATCCTTCTTACTCAAGGTACACGCAAAGTTCCTGTACAGTATGCAAAACGTGTTGTGGGAAACAAGCAATATGGTGGTGCGCGTCAATATATTCCTTTGAAATTATTCGCAGCTAACGTAATGCCTATCATCTTTGCCCAAGCATTGATGTTTATCCCGTTGACAATTGTTCAGTTCTCTACTGATAGTGCAAGTCCTGTACTTCAGGCTTTGATGAATACAAAGAGTTTAGCGTATAATTTAATCTATGTTGGTTTGATAATCGCATTTACTTACTTTTATACAGCTATCACACTCAACCCTACTCAAATGGCAGAGGATATGAAGAGAAACAATGGATTTATTCCTGGTGTAAAACCAGGTAAGAGTACAGCGGAATACATCGATACGGTTATGACCCGCTTGACTTTCCCTGGCTCTCTCTTTATAGCTCTTATAGCGGTTATGCCAGCTTTAGCAGGTTTGCTCAATGTTCAAGATTCATTTGGTCAATTCTTTGGTGGAACATCATTGTTGATTCTTGTTGGTGTTGTTATTGATACGCTTCAACAAATTGAATCACACTTGATGATGCGTCACTACGATGGTCTTTTGAATTCTGGTCATACACGTGGCAACGGCAATGCAGCTGCATATTAAATCTTTTTCTGATGAAGTAAGAATATTCCTTTATGAAGAAGATGAAATAAGATAATGTGGCAGGTCAATCATTTTTGGTTTAACGCCTAAAGGTTGACCGCCTCATTTTTGGCATAATTCGTAAATTCGAAACAAACACGATTTCTCTTCTGACTGAAGAAATAAACATTATTAAAAGACAAAATAATAAGATATGGCAAAACAAACTGCTATCGAGCAGGACGGAACAATTCTCGAGGCTCTCTCAAATGCAATGTTCCGCGTAGAGTTAGAAAATGGTGTTGATATTACAGCACACATTTCTGGTAAGATGCGAATGCACTACATCAAGATTCTCCCTGGCGACAAGGTCAAGGTCGAGATGAGTCCATACGACTTAACAAAAGGCAGAATAGTTTTCAGATACAAATAATTAAAATATAAAAATGAAGACAAGAGCATCATTAAAGAAGCGTACAGCCGACTGCAAAATCGTTCGTCGTAAAGGTCGTTTGTTCGTTATCAACAAGAAAAACCCTAAGTTCAAGTTACGTCAGGGTTAAAAAACTATAATCTGTTAATTATTTAATATTAAATGAGTAATTTTGCAGAGTTTATAGCAATAACAAATTTTTAATTAATTACATTCAATGGCAATAAGAATTGTTGGAGTAGATTTGCCCCAAGAAAAGCGTGGCGAAATCGCATTGACCTATATCTATGGTATTGGTCGAAGTAGTTCAGCAAAGATATTGGATAAAGCAGGTATCAACCGCGACCTCAAGGTTAGCGAGTGGTCTGATGACCAAGCTGCTAAAATCCGTGAAATTATCGGTGCTGAATTCAAAGTTGAAGGTGAACTCCGTTCGGAGATTCAGATGAACATTAAGCGCCTCATGGATATAGGTTGCTATCGTGGAGTTAGACATCGTAATGGTCTTCCAGTTCGCGGTCAGAGTACTAAGAATAATGCTCGTACCCGTAAGGGAAAGAAGAAGACTGTTGCTAATAAGAAGAAGGCTACTAAGTAAAATTTAGTTGAGAGTTAAGAGTTGAGAGTCTTCGTACTCATTAACTTATAAACTTAAGACTTTTAAACTAAAAGAAATTATGGCAAAAAAATCAGCAACATCTAAGAAAAGAAATGTAAGAGTTGATGCAATGGGTCAGCTCCACGTTCACAGTTCATTTAATAATATTATTGTATCTTTGGCAAACAATGAAGGTCAAGTTATTTCTTGGTCTTCAGCTGGTAAGATGGGATTCCGTGGTTCAAAGAAAAACACTCCTTACGCTGCACAAATGGCAGCAGAGGATTGTGCTAAAGTAGCTTTCGACCTCGGTTTACGTAAAGTAAAAGCGTTTGTAAAGGGACCAGGTAATGGTCGTGAGAGTGCTATTCGCGCTGTCAACGCTGCAGGCATTTTGGTTACAGAGATTGTCGATGTAACTCCATTGCCACACAACGGTTGCCGTCCTCCAAAACGTCGTCGTGTATAATCTCATCTTTTTAACAATTTAAGAATATTATAATTATGGCAAGATACATAGGTCCAAAATCTAGAATCGCACGCCGCTTTGGTGAGCCAATCTTCGGCGCAGATAAAGTGTTAGCTAAGAGAAATTTCCAGTTCCGCAACATGTTCGATCGTGCTGCAAAGGCTAGTGGTATTACTGGTGAAGTTCTTCTTCAGAACCTCGAAAGCCGTCTCGACAATGTGGTATATCGTCTTGGTCTTGCACCAACCCGTGCCGCTGCTCGTCAGTTGGTAAATCACAAGCATATCGTTGTAAATGGTGGTGTTGTAAACATCGCTTCTTATGCTGTTAAGGCTGGTGATATCGTTGGCGTACGCGAAAAGGCTAAGTCTCTCGAAGTTATCGAAGCTGCCTTGGCTGGTTTCAACCACAGCAAATATCCTTGGATAGAGTGGGACGAAAACAGCAAGAGTGGTAAGTTCCTCCACCAACCAGCTCGTGAAGACATTCCAGAGAATATTAAGGAGCAATTAATCGTTGAGTTGTACTCTAAACAATAAAAATCATTAAATTAATGGCGATATTAGCATTTCAAAAACCTGATAAAGTTGTGATGTTGGAGGCTAACGACCAATTCGGCAAGTTCGAATTCCGTCCTCTTGAGCCTGGCTTTGGTGTTACAATTGGTAACTCATTGCGCCGCATCCTTCTTTCGTCTTTGGAGGGCTATGCTATCAATACAGTGCGTATTGCAGGTGTTGAGCATGAGTTTTCTACCGTTCCGGGCGTTAAGGAAGATGTCACCAATATCATTTTGAATCTCAAGCAAGTTCGATTCAAGCAAGTAGTAGAAGAATTCGAGAATGAGAAAGTTAGTATTACCGTAGAGAATTCAACAGAATTCAAAGCTGGTGATATTGGCAAGTATCTGACTGGATTTGAAGTGTTAAATCCTGATTTGGTGATTTGTCATTTAGACTCAAAAGCCTCAATGCAGATAGATTTAACTATCAACAAGGGACGTGGTTACGTTTCAGCTGATGAAAATCGTGAATTCTGCACTGATGTGAATGTACTCCCAATCGATTCAATCTACACCCCAATCCGCAACGTCAAGTATGCCGTTGAGCCATATCGTGTTGAACAAAAGACCGACTATGACAAATTGGTAATTGAAGTTGCAACAGATGGTTCTATTCACCCAAAGGACGCGCTTAAAGAGGCTGCAAAAATCCTTATCTATCACTTCATGTTGTTCTCTGACGAAAAGATTATGTTGGAGAGTCCTGATCAGGAAGGCAACCAAGAGTTTGATGAAGAGGTATTGCACATGCGTCAGTTGCTTAAAACTAAGCTCACTGATTCAAGTCTCAACCTCAGTGTTCGTGCGCTCAACTGCTTGAAGGCAGCTGATGTTGAAACACTTGGCGACCTTGTTCAGTACAACAAGACCGACCTCTTGAAGTTCCGTAACTTTGGTAAGAAATCGCTTTCAGAGCTTGATGATTTGCTCGAGAGTCTGAATCTTACGTTTGGAACCGACATTACAAAGTATAAATTGGACAGAGAATAAGTTAATGTAGGTGGACTGCTAAGAGTAAGTCCACCACATTAAAACTATTTTAGTCAACAACAAGAAAAAGAAAATGAGACATAATAAAAAATTCAACCATTTAGGTCGTACTGCAAGTCATCGTAGTGCTATGCTTTCTAACATGGCTATCTCTTTGATTACGCACAAAAGAATCACTACGACCCTCGCAAAGGCAAAGGCTTTGAAGAAATTCGTTGAGCCTCTTATCACCCGTGCTAAGGACGATACTACCAACTCACGTCGTGTAGTTTTCCGTTACTTGCAAAACAAAGAAGCTGTAACAGAATTGTTCAAGGAAATTTCTGTAAAGGTAGGCGACCGTCCAGGCGGTTATACTCGTATTATCAAGCTTGGCTTGCGTAAGGGTGACGCTGCACCAATCGCTTTTATCGAGTTGGTTGATTATGATGAAAACATGGCTAAGACTCCTAAGGCTGAAGTTAAGAAGACACGTCGTAGCCGTCGTTCTAAAAAGGCTGTTGAAGCTGAAACTTAGCCGATATTTTGATTTTGTCCCTTATTTCCGCAAACAATTTTCCTGTTTGTTTCAAAACTTGTTTGCGTCTCATTTAACGGTACTGTCCTCAAGACTAAGAAAAAATTGGATTATAAGACACCACAAGAATGCTTTTACAGCAATATAGTGTAAATTTGCACTTGCTAGTTGAATTCACCTAGTCCATCACCCAAATATAAACGTTAATACAAGTTTAATCTCTTAAATATTTTTTTCTTTTGGCTTGACATTGCCAATTCTTTAGTCATATCTACAGCCAAGGAATTGCATAGTTAAAATCAAAATCGTCAGCAACAAAGAAATTATCTGGAGGCAGAATTATCTTAGACTTAGCAAGTCGTTCAAGATATTCACTTCTTACTGATGTATCCTCAATCTCCTCTCGTCTTGCTTTGCTCATTGACAAGAACTCATCTTCCATTTCTAAGCCAAGATAGCGTCTGCCGAGAAGATTGGCTGCAATTCCAGTTGTAGCACTTCCATTGAAGGGGTCAAGAACCCATGCCTCAGGCTCTGTGCTTGCTTGGATAATTCTTGCAAGAACACCAAGGGGTTTCTGAGTCGGATGTTTTCCGCATGACTTTTCCCATTTACCAATGGCTGGGAGTTGCCAGACATCAGTCATTTGCTTGTCACCATTCAGTTGTTTCATCAACTCATAATTATAGTAGTGTGCTACTTTCTGTAATTTTCTTGCCCAGATAATAAACTCCGTTGAGTATGTGAAATATCTACAAGAAATGTTTGGTGGCGGATTAGTCTTTGCCCATGTTATCACATTCAATATCTTAAATCCCAGTTTTAATAGCTGTTGCTGGACGCTAAAGATGTTGTGATGAGTTCCTGAGATCCAAATGGTTGCATTATCCTTCATGTGGTCACGGCAAGCTGACAACCATTTAAGATTAAATGCGTCCATTTCTTCTGGTGTTGTAGGTTTATCCCAATCCCCCTTATCAACGCAGACAATTTGCCCACTCTGGTACGATATGCCACCACCCGATAGAAAATATGGAGGATCTGCAAAAACCATATCAAAGCCAAATTTGAACTTTGATAAAGTTTCAATGCAATCGCCTTGGATGAGCGTAAAATCGTTATTTGGTGATTTATAATAAGATGGAATCATTATCCCTTTATTTCTTTAATGAAATTCTTAATGCTTGTGAGATTATAAATACTTGGGATGATACTATATGCTTCCTGAAGTTTGTTTTTAGCAGACTTCCATCCAATGCCATCTGTAATCCATACAAATTCAAATCCAGAGACAGAATTAATCTTAGGAGCAATATCAGAATATGAGCGTGCGACCTCGTTGAGTTTAGAGCCACCACCACTATAGAAATTCACTTCAATAAGGTAAGTCTTGTTAGATGTTTGGATAACAAAATCAAATCGTTTTTCGTCATCACCTAGCACCTGCTGGAGTTTAGGCCATTCCGAAGAGTAGACTTCCTGACGAAATATAATACCATTCTTTTCCAAGATATTAGCAACCATTCCTTCCATAACATGACCGCTTCGATTTTTTCTTGCGTTGCTATCAAGACCTGTTTCAATGCCAAACACATAATCTACCAAGTCGTTGATTTTCTTTTCGCGGAATATATTGGCAAGACCTGTTTTTTCAAGGTATTCAATAACACCATCAATGCTCGTAAACAATCTGTCGAGAATGATACAATCTCCAGTAGAATTAAGAATCACCTTCTTTCCCTCACTTCTTACAGCAATTAGGATATCCATCACACTAAAGGCAGAGCTATCTCTGTTCCAGATGGTTTCTACGCTTCTGCGTAAATCTGTAGTTCCAATCATGCTATTGAGCATACACAGACTCAATTTGATGTTATCTACATTTGCAGAAATCTTATCGAAGTCACAAAAGAAATCCAGTGTTTGGTTTGTCTCATGAAGTTGAGACATGAACTTGTTAAAATCCTTGGTCATATTTTGATTAAACTAATGATACAAAACTATTTGTGCTGATGGAGTACATCAATATTTTATCTCGATATTCTTCGGATACACTTGCTTCCCTAATTTTGGATATTCGGGGAGCAATAATGTATGCTTTTACTTTTGAATACTCTTCTGGAGTCGTGATATTCTTTACCCATTTCAGATAACGCTCTACCTGTTCATAGGCAACCTTATTACCGGCTTCCTTCTTCAATTCTATGATGACGTTAGGAATCGTGCCATTCTTGATTGGATTAGTCAAGCTGTACAGACAAATATCTGCTCTATCCATCTCGCTTGGTTTGAATGGCGACATTGGAACTTGTCGGCAAAGAACGTATTCATCTTGAAGAAAATCAGTAAAAGGTTCAATTGATGATAAAATGGTGAACTCAAGCTGGGCTTCATTAACCAATTCGTCATTAACCGAAACTAATTCATTATAAAACAAAGTACCATCACCTGTCTTTTGAACTTCACCTTCTCCTTCAAAAGCAATTCTTTTATTGCTTCTAGAAATGAGATTGTGAAGTGTGCTCACTTCTCCTGGTGTAAGGGTACAGAATCCCATTCCTTGCATACTGTTTGATGGAAGCGGATATGGGTATTTGCCTAATTCAAAATACAGATCGTCTGAAAGGATGTATTTGCCAGAATTTTCATTCTGTCGGAATTGAAACATAAATGGCTGAGACTTTACTCCGCCATTTCTTTCAACTCTGAATACACCAGGAGTATCTGTTTCAAAGTATTTGGCACGAACAGATTCATCCCAAAACAAGTCTGCTTCAGCAGCTCTACCAAAAGGACTTGTCAAGCCGTTCAAATAGAATGATCCAGAGTTACGATTGCCGTAAATCTTACCGCCATAGACGATTTTTCTTTTTAGAAAGAAAAAAACATCCGTTCCTTCACGACTACAAGCATAGTCGGCAAGTATATGATAATACCTGCTTCTTGATGACGGTCTATCTGTCATGACAGGAGGCATAAGGAATCCATATACCCCCTTGTCAAGATACAGTTTCAAAGACTCTTCATCATAGAGTGCAATAAATAAACCTCCTGTCATAATCATTTATTGGTTTACTGCAAGGCTAATTCTCTCAACTTTTGAATGTTATCATCTAACTGAAAGAGATTTCCTTGTGAATTTCTTTTTTGTTCGAAAATTGTTATGTACGAGGATTTCTGTTAGTTTTCCTCGTTTGTCTGGGTTAGAGTTAATGCTTCTTGATGCCCATACTCGTTCTATATGATAATCACTATACAACACATCAAAGAAGTTGTCTTCCTCGTTTTTTCCCTTACAATCTGAATTACTTAGCATGAAACGGAAGCCTGCCTCGTTGATTCTGTCACAATACTCCTTTAGCCTAATCTGAGCGTCATCATTGAAAGTTTCCTTCGTATAGTCATTGAAACTAGATGTATCGCTCAAAGGGCGATATGGAGGATCAAAATAGAACAAGGTATTTCCACCTGCAAAATCAAAAGTCGAAGTAAAATCCCCTGTCAGTATTTCTACTCGTTGAAGAAGTTCACTATCAAGACGAATAGTTGTAGGATCGCAAATGGTTGGATTCGTGTATTTTCCAAAAGGAACATTGAACAGACCTTTCTTGTTGACTCGATATAGACCATTAAAACAAGTCCTATTTAGGAAAAAAAAGTATGTGGTATTTTTTATTGGGTCAAGATTCTTTTCATTATACCTATCCCTTGCAGCCATAAAGAACTCCTTTCTAGCTTCTTCTGTACATAGGGTAAGATATGATGTTTCAATGTCCTGCAATGATGCAATAAGTTCTTCTGGGTTGTCACGAACTGTTCGATAACAAGTTGTTAAATCAGGATTGATGTCATTGATGACTGCATGACTGATGTTTGGATAGCGTTGGAGCATATAAAATAGCAATGCTCCTCCACCAACAAAAGGTTCAATGTAGGTTACATCTTCCCATTTACCAAAGTCAGCTGGTAATTGTTCATCCAGTTGTTCAATGAGTTGAGTCTTACCGCCAACCCACTTGATAAAAGGTTTTGCTTTTGCCATATTGTACATAATTCTTTTAAGTTATACTATTCGTCTAATGTGTTACTATTCAATAGACTTTTTATATCCACTTGTAATAAGTTAGCAATCTTGTTTAGAGTTTGCAAATCAGGCTGAATGTTATTACTACACCATTTGCTGACAGTACAATTAGATTTACCTAATTGCTCTGCAAGCCATTTACCAGTCTTTCTATTCTCAACAAGGACGACTTTTAGTCTATTTAGATTTACCATACCGAATAAAATGTTTGATATTTGGTTCAAATATATTAAATCCCTATGACAATGGCGAATTATTAGTATGAAAAGTTACACATTCGCTTGTGATTTCAACGAAATCGAGCTGAATTCTCATTTTGCTAGCCCTGTTTGAATAGATTTTTATCCAACAACTACATACTGAAAAGTTATTTTTAACCTTCATATATACACCTGCAAAATGTAAGAAATAATTTTTTCCGATGGTAACTACTCAGCAATACAGAAAAACAAGCATCATTGGCTTTCAATAAGTTACAGTCTTCTACCTCTGTGAATTTAGGCAAATTCTGGTATTCAGAAGAGTTTTTCGCTAATATCCCAATTGTAAGTTACTGATGTTCAATGCTGACGATTGCTGAATAGTTACGTTGTATTTTCTTTTTTGCAAACAATGTTCAACCTTTTCTATATGAACGCTATCAAACGTTTTAGATGGCGTCATTGAAGACCGTGGATAACGCTATTAAAAATACCACACAGTATATTGGGAACTTTAATAACTCAGTTTTACGATGGCATTTTAGTTCTTTATCGAACTTTTATTCCTCCAATACTCTCTTTTATTCCTCCAATACTCTCTTTTATTCCTCCAATACTCTCTTTTATTTTCTCAATCTATGTATTCTTGCTATGACGCAACTTTTTGATTTTGTGTCTATTATGCTTTTATTTTTATTCTTGGCTCTTTACTCCATGATTATTTCCTTTTTTAGTTTAGGGAAATTCCCCCTTTAAATAGGGAATACTATTTTAGTTCTTGTTGGTTTTGTTCTACCTTTGCATCGTCATTAAGTAGGTTGGTTATGAAAAATGTCATGATATTAGGCTTAGCAGCGACATTCTTTATGAGCAGTTGTAGCTCGTATATAGATGGAACTTTTACAGGAGGCTCTTTGGGGAGTGTGCTTGGGAGCGCTGTTGGCGATATTATAGGTGGACCGAGAGGTTCGGATATTGGAACAATTGTTGGAATGATAGGCGGAGCGGCTGTTGGAGCTGCCATGGACGCCAATGCGCAAAAAAGAAATCAGGAAGCTGCTCACGACCATTACGAGCGTGTTCAGCAAAATAAGGCACAAGGCATTAACCCATACGATGATATGTATTCGTACTCTCAGGAAGGGTATGTGAATGAACAGCAAGGTGAAGAGATTGTTTTGGATACAACGGCTTCGGGCGATGATAGGATATACGACTTTCAACCTTCCACTGAAATGGAGCAGAAGGCGATGATGAATATTCCTGAAAGTTCAGTGATAGAACGATTATCAACAATGCCATACGAAATTCCGAATGTGGAAATAGGCAACGTTGTATTCACGGATAATAACAATGATGGTGTTCTCTCAAGAGGCGAGGTTGGAAAAGTTGTGTTCGAAATACACAATAACGGCACTCAACCCATAAGCAACTTAATTCCTTCCATCGTTGAGGACGCAAATTCAGGGCATTTTACAATAAGTCCAGCAGTACAAATTGATGGATTGATGCCCAAAGAAATAGTGCGCTACACGGCTTCAATTGTAGCAGATAAAAAGATAAAGGCAGGTATTAGCAGCTTTACCATAACGGTTTTACTAAATAACAAAAGTATTGCAAAGGTAGTGAGTCTTAAAGTGAATACAAGGAAATAATAGGACTCGTTCTTTAAAATTTGACTAATTAACATCAGAGAAGGGGGCAGGATAACAATTCTGCCTTTTTTCATGTTCTGATGTTTATAGTTCTTTGAAAAGTTTTATCGCTTAATATTTGAAGATAGAGAAGTTTACACTGCCGTAAGCTCTGTGTTCTTTAAAATGTGGGTGAGCTGAAAAGTCGTTATTCTTACCATGTTCAAACACCAATACTCCCTCTTCGGTGAGCAGCTCGTGTTGGAAAATAAGGTTGGGAATGGTGGAAAGTTCAGGCAATGCGTAAGGTGGGTCGGCAAAAATAAAGTCGAATTTTTGATGGCACGACTTTAAAAAGCGGAACACATCGCCTCGAATGAGGATATGATTTTCAGCGTTTAGTTTCTTGATACATTCTGCAATGAAGCGTGCGTGGTCGCGGTCTTGTTCCACGCTGACCACTTCTTTGCAACCACGCGAGAGCATTTCAAGACTTATGCTGCCTGTTCCTGCAAATAAATCCAAGGCGATTGATTCTTCAAAATCGACGTATGCGTTAAGTACATTAAATATATTTTCCTTAGCAAAGTCGGTTGTTGGTCGTGCTTTAAAGGTGCGAGGAATGTCGAAATGTCTACCTTTATAAAGTCCTGTTATGATGCGCATAGCTTCGTTTTTTGTTTTGTTTAATCTAAATATAACGCTTTTAAATCGTAAGGAATATCAGTTCGCTTTGCTATTTTTGCGTTATTAAAATCGGTTTCAAGATTGATGAAATAGGTTCTACTTACAAACTGTTCGAGTTCGGCACGCAATTCTGCCTTATTGGGAATATCGCCCGTAACATAAAGTTCGTTATCGCCATGCTCCATTCCCATTTGTTTCCAAACATTGAGTATGTAATACAATGTGTCTTTGGTGTTTACGGCTTCGTAAGCATTACTAAAATCGAAACGATTGAGCTGAAATCTCATGATTTCCATGCGTTTGTCGTGGAAATAAACAAAGAGTTTTCGGCGACTCCCTGTAAAGGCACGATGATAAAGATGCGACCAAACCGACTGCATAAGTGGCTGAATACGCACATCAACGAAATGGTCTTCCGCCACCAATTGTAAGTCTTTGTTAATGGTAAAGACGGCTACAGCATTGAGTTCTGCCACCACATTGGTTACAATTTCCTCGTTGCGCTGCCATTTGTAAGTATGTTTGTAAAGCGTTTCCACTTCTTGCTCGTGATATTCGTCTAACGGCACGAGCATAACGGGGCTATCTACAATCACTAAACTACGTTTGTAGCCGCTTTGTAGGAGCTCCGATTTCTTAAAGGCTTCGCGCAAATTGGCTGCTATCGCCATGCCATTGTTCAGCTCATAAGGTTCAAAAACAATGTTTCCATTGATTTGTGGGTCGCCCACTGAGAACGACATACTGCTCTTTCCGACTCGTATAGCAAGGCGAATGCGCTTGTCTGATATGTTATTTTCTGTTTGCATCATGCGTTTATAGGTAGTGCAAACTTACGAAAATTATTTCGATTATACCACCAAACCACTTATATTTGTCGTTGAAAGCAATGTACTCGCTGCGTTTTTATGCAATTCGTGGAATGATTGTAAAGAAAATTGAGTAACTTTGCAAAAGATATAGCTGTGATTCGCAAAGGATTTGAAAGGGAAATTTTGTCATGCTCGTCCAATAAAATCATCAGCTAAAAGTAGCGAATAATGATAAAAGATGAATTAGTTTACCAAATACTCCAAGAATTTGGCTTTGAACCTACCGAAGACCAAATGAATGCGCTGCAAACTTTTGCAACGTTTATGACCGATAGGGACGAGCGCACTGTAATGATATTACGAGGAAGTGCTGGTACGGGTAAGACATCGCTTGCCGCAGCTATGGTTCGCACCATTCATCGTTTGCGCATGAAAGTGGCTTTGCTTGCTCCTACGGGGCGAGCAGCTAAGGTTTTTTCGCTCAATGCAGGTTTGCCAGCTTCCACGATACACCGAAAAATTTATCGAGAGAAGGCTTTTAATGGGGCAGATGGGCAGTTTTCGCTCAATCATAATATGTTTCGTGATGTGCTTTTCATGGTCGATGAGGCTTCTATGATAAGTCTTTCGTTGAGCAATACAACCTTTGGAAGTGGCAGATTGTTAGACGATTTGGTGCAATACGTTTACACCAGTGGTGCTAATTGTCGGCTTTTGCTCATTGGCGATAAAGCACAGTTGCCACCAGTAGGCGAAACGGAAAGCGGTGCGCTACGGGCTGACATGATGAGAACGTATGGATTGCGTGTTTACGAATGCGATTTGAACGCGGTTTTACGCCAAAGTCAAGACTCGGGAATACTTTGGAATGCAACGAAAATACGAGAAATGATAACCCATGATAGGGCTACCGAATTACCAAAAATTAGTTTTAAATCCTTTGCCGATATATCAATTGTTCCAGGAGATGAACTCATCGAAAGTCTTGCATCAAGTTATTCGAAAGTGGGAATGGACGAAACAATGGTCATTACACGGTCGAACAAACGAGCAAACATTTTCAATCAAGGCATCAGAAATACCATTCTTGGTCGTGAAGAAGAACTAACTTCGGGCGATTTATTGATGGTGGTGAAGAACAAATACTTTGAAACACCCAAAGAAACGGCAGAAAAGAATAAACAGGACAAGGGTAGGGGGGCTACCACTCCGCTGCAAAGTAATGGTGTTTCAGTCAGTTTCATAGCCAATGGCGACTGTGCTGTGGTGAAAAGAGTACGCAACATTCGTGAATTGTATGGTTTTCGTTTTGCCGATGTGGCGTTGGAATTTCCTGATTATGATTTTTTAGAGTTGGACACAACCGTTGTATTGGATACCTTGACCACGGAAGCACCAGCATTGACACGTGAACAGAACGAAAAATTGTTTGAAAACGTGATGCAAGACTATGCTGACATACCTTTAAAGACTGACCGTATGAAGCAATTGCGTGAAGATGATTATTACAATGCGATGCAAATAAAGTTTGGATATGCCGTTACCTGCCATAAAGCGCAAGGCGGGCAGTGGGCGCACATCTATCTTGACCAAGGATATATGACAGACGAAATGCTCACACCCGATTATATTCATTGGCTTTATACGGCTTTCACGCGTGCTACGGAGCATCTTTATTTGGTGAATTGGAATAAAAAACAAATCAAAGAAGAATAGAAAACAGAAAATTTAAAAAGGTTTTATGCAATTAACGACAGACTATTTGAAACGAGCATTTATTCAATACAATAAGGAAATATTTCATGAAGAACTTCCATTGCCTATTTTGAAAATTTCGAATGCCAAGCATCGATTGGGTTCCATGCATTACAAATGGAAAATAGTCAAGGGAAAAGAGATAAAAAGTTTTACCATTGTTATTTCAAATTATTATAATGTGCCTGAAAACATTATCGAAGATACCCTTATTCACGAAATGATTCATTATGAAATAGCTTACAAAGGTTTGAAAGATACGGCTGCACATGGGAGATTATTCCGTGAAAAAATGAATTATATCAATAAAGAGTTCAATCGGAACATATCCATTCGTAAAAGCATGGAAGGTTTTGAGGCTCGCAATATGGGTACACGAAAAACCTATTTGGTGTTGGCTCTCAAAATGAAAAATGGTAAAAAAATGGTTACATCAGTAAGTCGGACGGCAGCAAGAAAGCTAATAGAAGATGTAAAACATATTAAAGAAATTGCAGAATATACCCTTTATGTTAGCGATAATCCCTATTTTCAACATTTCCCAATGGTGAGAACGTTGCGTGCGCATGAGGTTTCAAACAAAGAATATAACGACCTTATTGCCGATATGATTCCTGTTTATGATAAAAATGGGTGGGTTGAAGTGATATAATTTACTTAAAAAATTAATAGGGGCATAATTCATCACGTTCCTCACAACTGAAAATATCATTTATCAGTTTCTTTATTCGTGAGGAACGTGATAAATCACGCCCCTAAAAGTTGTTATAAATGAAACAATTATCCGTAGATAATGTTTCCGTTTTCGTCTTTAAATTCGTCGTCAATACCTTTCTCGTAAGTGGTCATGGCACGAAGGCTCATACCAATATTAGAGAATCCACCATCGTGATAAAGGTTTTGCATAGTTACTTTCTTTGTTAAGTCAGAGAACATAACGATACAATAGTCGGCACATTCAGCAGCCGAAGCATTACCAAGAGGCGACATGCGGTTGGCAAAGTCATAGAGTTTGTCCATACCTTTTACGCCTTGACCTGCTGTTGTCATGGTTGGTGATTGTGAAATGGTATTGATACGTACTCCCTTCTCACGACCATAAATATATCCGAAGCTACGTGCGATACTTTCAAGCAATGCCTTTGCATCGGCCATATCGTTGTAACCAAAGAATGTACGCTGTGCGGCAATGTAAGTAAGGGCTACAATTGAACCATTTTCGTTAATGGCATCAAGTTTCTTAGCACTTTGAATCATTTTGTGGAATGACATTGCTGAAATATCAAGCGTTGTGCCAAGCATCTTATAATCTAAATCATCGTAACGTTTATGTTTGCGAACATTCGGCGACATACCGATAGAGTGTAAAACAAAATCTATCTTTCCGCCTAACACTTCCATTGAACGTTTGAACACGTTTTCTAAGTCTTCAACGTTAGTAGCGTCTGCTGCTATTACTTCACAATTAAGTTTCTCTGCTAAAGCACTCACAGTTCCCATTCTCACGGCAACAGGGGTATTTGAAAGTGTGATAGTTGCGCCTTCCTCTACGGCTCTTTCAGCAACTTTCCAAGCGATTGACTGCTCGTTTAATGCACCAAAAACGATGCCTCTTTTACCTTTTAATAAGTTATTACCCATATTTTTTAATTCTAAGTAGGCTTCAAAGGTACAAAAAATAGTTGGAAAGGTTTGAGATTATCGGTTTATTTGGGTTTTATTAAGATGTTTATAAAAGTTCTATAATTCCGATTAATTGTTTTTTATGGGTATAATCCATGAATTTTTGTACACTTAAAAATGGTATTTAGTATAGAAAAAATAGGGTTATTTGTTTTTAGTTTCAATTAAAAGTATGACTTTACCTAAATTTTCTATACACTTTTAGGCTATATAAACTAACTTTCTATACACTTTCTTTTTTGCTATACTAAATTAGTAGACAGAGTCCTA
>QWBY01000410.1_pt1 | contig 55853 bp, 48 predicted proteins | sample 1972471 | NCBI WGS metagenome assembly QWBY01 (sample SAMN09866722, study PRJNA288562) | Human gut metagenome isolate term6_stool, whole genome shotgun sequencing...
TTATTACGTTGGTACAAACCTTGCAATATGGTTAGTGAAAACAAAAAACAAATAATTAAACAATAATAGGAGGTAAAAATTATGTACAGAAATTCATGGTTACCAGAAGTCTTTAACGATTTCTTTTACAACAATAATATGCCAAAAGCCAACGCTACTGCACCAGCTATCAACGTGTTGGAAGACGAAAACGCTTACACAGTCGAATTAGCTGCCCCAGGGTTGTGCAAAGAAGACTTCGATATTAGTTTGAATAACGAGGGCGATTTGGTTATAAAAATGGAGAAAAAGAATGCTGAAACTGAGCAAAAAGCGCATTATTTACGTCGCGAATTTGCTTACAGCAAGTATGAACAAACCCTTATTTTGCCTGATGATGTAGACAAGGATAAGATAGGAGCAAAGATGGCAGATGGCATTTTGAACATTAGTTTGCCAAAGATTCAACAAAGTGTTCAAAAGGTTGCTCGCCAAATTGAAGTAGGATAAAGTTTTAGTAGTTAGATAATTGAGTTTAGGTTAAAAAGAAAAATCCCCAATAGCGACTTTAGCTTTGGGGATTTTTTTCTGTCTTATTTTATAATTTTCTTTGTCGTTCCGTCTTTCATTTTTACGATGTTTAAATTTTTCGTGCAAGGGACTTTTGCAGAGGTCTCTGAATATAATTATTGTTTTATTGATGATTAGCAAACCTTGTTTCTGCCATTTTTTCATATTTAGTTCCAGGCTTTCCGTAGTTTGCAAAAGGGAAAATGCTTATGCCACCACGAGGAGTAAACAAGCCAATCACCTCAATATACTTCGGTTCCATGAGTTTTATCAAATCTTTCATAATGATATTCACACAATCTTCGTGGAAATCGCCATGATTTCGGAAGCTGAAAAGGTATAATTTCAAACTTTTACTTTCCACCATACGCACATCAGGAACGTATGAAATACGTATTTCAGCAAAGTCAGGTTGCCCCGTTATTGGACAAAGACTTGTAAATTCAGGACAGTTAAAGCGAACCCAATAGTCATTTTCTTGATGTTTGTTTTCAAAAGTTTCTAATACTTCAGGTGCATAATCCATGCTGTATTGTGTCTTTGCACCCAATTGGGTCAATCCCTCGTTACTTCTTTCCATTGTTTTACGTTTGAAAGTTAAAAAACACCTAATTAATTAGGTAAGAATATGGCTCAATGATGAAGCCTAACAATTAGCTTAAATTAAAGATTTTCCAAATGCTATAATTCACACCCGTATCGTAAACATCTTCTCCTTCGTGTTCTTTGAGTTTCTTCACGATTCGAATGGTCATAGGAAGAGCAATAACTTCATAAACAGTTTTCAGCAAAACTTGCCACAACATGAGTTTTGGCAATTCATTCGCAGGCACAACGCCACCCAAAGCCAATGGGAAAAAGATGATAGAGTCGCAAGTTTCGCCAGCTACAGTACTGAGTATAGCACGCAATGAAAAGCGTTTCCCACCATCATGAATCTTCATTTTGCTCATCACATAAGCATTTGCAAAAGAGCCAATGATGAAAGCCACAAACGAAGCTACCGCAACACGTGGTGCTAAACCAAAAATGGCATGAAAACCCTCCTGATTATTCCAATAAGGAGCACCAGGAATCCAATCACACAAAGCACCCACTGACACGAAAAAGAAATTCATTGCGAAGCCTGTCCATATCAATAAACGAGCTTTTTTGAATCCCCATACTTCGCAGACACAGTCGTTGATGATGTAAGAAACAGGAAAAACGATTAAACCACCAGTAAGGCTAATCCCTAAAACCGAAATTTGCTTTGTTTCGAGAATGTTTGCCGCTATGAGGCAAACGCAAAAAAGTATGCTGAAAAGCATGAACAGCACACTCACTTGTTGTTTTGTCTTATTCATTATCTTGTTTTGTTAAAGGGGGTTTGGCAAGTACCCCTATCCATAAAGTAGGTGCAAAGGTACAAAAAAATCTTAAAGAATCATGGTTTTATCAATACTATTCTTTATTTTTGCATCTAATTAAAGAAATTACGACCCACACAAGGCGTTCGGATTGTAAATAATTAATAAAGAAATAATATGAAAAAAATCTTTTTGGCAGCCCTCTTAGCTGCACAGACATTCACAGGATTTGCCCAATCGCAAGACTTTAAGCCTTACGAAGAGAAAATGAACAAACTCTACGCTGAGTTTGAAGTAATAGGAAAAGAATTTGCAGGAATTCGTCAAAAAGGCGATGCAATTACAGAAGCCGATAAAAAGCGCGCTGAAGAGTTGTTAGCAAAAGACGATTCACTTACCAGTATCTTTACAACTACTACACTTGAAATTGCAAAGAAATTCAAAGCAACCAAATTTCCTGCAAAATATGTAGGTGATGTCTATGGAAACCTTACTTACGACCAACTCAAAGAGGTTCTCGACCCTACAAGTGGTTATTACAATGAAGAAAGTTTGAAGAATGCAAAGGACTTCCTTGCATCATTAGAACTCCGTCGTCCAGGTCTTATGTACACCGATTTGGTAATGAAAGATATGAACGATAAGGAAATCAAGTTGAGCCAATTCGCTGGCAAGGGTAACTATGTATTCGTTGATTTCTGGGCAAGTTGGTGTGGTCCATGCCGTCAAGAAATGCCTAATGTAGTTGAGGCTTACAAGCGTTTCCACGACAAAGGTTTAGAAATTGTTGGTGTCAGCTTCGACCAAAAGAAGGAAGCATGGACAGCAATGGTTAAGAAACTCGGTATGACTTGGCCACAAATGTCTGACCTTAAAGGCTGGCAATGTGCAGCAGGCAAGATTTATGGCATTCGCTCTATCCCTTCAAACATCTTGCTTGACCCAGAAGGTAAGATTGTAGATAGCGATTTGCGTGGCGAAGACTTGTTGAACAAATTGGCTGAAATCTACAAATAAGATATTTAAACCTATAAGAAACGACCCATTTAGTTCATGCTAAGTGGGTCGTTTTTTGTTTCAATTGCTTTAAGACAGATGAAAAGACTGAAATATTATCGTTCGATACTTGTTCTAATCCTTTTGTAAAAGACTGAAATCGGAATAGTTGTTGAAGAAATACCAGTCCAAAAAATAAAAAATCCCCCGCTCTTATAGAAAAAGAACGGGGAAAATATAAATCAATGTCTATCGTTTTTATGAATCTATTTCTTTCTATAAACTACTTCGTCAGAAGAGTTTGCGTTGCTAACAGGCAAAATAGTCTTTGCTTTTTCGTCAACAATATATTTTAAAGTTTTCGCTGGCTGACCATCTTCAGCATTAAGTGTAATCGTCAGATTAGGTGCTTTGTATTCATAAATACCATGTAGCGAAGTTTCATTGCGGTTATGAGAGCCATGATAATTTCCAAAATTGTCTTGTTCGCCTTGATATTCATAACCAGCAGTTACAACAACATCTTTATTGGTTTGAAATTGGAGCGAACCCCAACGTTTTAAATTACCTTGCAGGTTAAAGTTTGATTTCTCATAGCTCCAAGTTGTATGTACCAAAGCGTTTGTTTCTACTATTTCATCGTTATCCTTATTACATGATGTAAAACTCAATACCATAGCTATTAATGCTAATCCAAAAATAATTTTCTTTTTCATAATTCTGTGGCTTTATATTTATCTTATTCGTTCGCAAAATTAAATAACAAAGAAATATACCTCAAGTGTTTTACATTTTTTGTGAACCAAAGAGCGAATGTTTTTGTTTTAAATCAAGTACATTTGCAAATATTACCCTCAAGTTGTTCTATATTCATGTCAAACGAATCACTCTTCCGTAGAAATTCATCTATTTTACTTTGAGGAAAATCACCATAATATATAATAAACATGTGATTTTAGCTTAATTTGCATTAGATTTGGTTATAACATGTTATTTTCTTTTTGCTTTGATTTATATCAAACACATTGACAAGAGTCAAAACAAACGGCTCAAAACAACATTTTTCACCTTAATTTGATTTCTTTTTGTCAGAATGTATGTAATTTTGCATCGTATAATTCAAAGTAATGCTTCGAATTATTAATCTTCAATAGAGAAAAGAGAGGTTAAAGGATATCCTCGTGAATTAGTAATTTAAATGTAAAGGGATTGATTATGAAAATGATGAAAAAATTAGCAAGCAATAAGATTATACCTTATTTTGTAAAGGCATTAGAAATGTATAACATAGGACGCATAAATTGTCCTTCATAAATTAGAGATTTAAGAAACGATAAGTATTAATATGAAAGGCGAGTATGTCGAAATTTCGATATACTCGCCTTTTCTTTGTGTTGTTCTCTCGCATCTTTTACAAAGTAAAGTAACCTTTTTAAAATCAAGAGAGTGTATGTTCTAAGCTTTCGTAACTTTCAAAAGTTCGTCCCAACCATTAGCAACGTCCTTAATAGTATGGAAAAGAATATTTGCGCCCTCGTTTATTAATGTTTCATCAGACAGCGGACCACTATTTACAGCGATTGTAAAACATTTTGCAACCACACCAGCACGGACGCCAAGGGGGGCATTTTCTACAACAATTCCCTCCCACGGAGCAAAATTGCCCGCCTTTTTAAGTCCTGCAAGATAAGGGTCAGGATTGGGTTTTCCACGCTTTACATCGAAGGCTGTGGTTACTTGACTTTCGTCTATAAAATCTTTAAAGTCAGATAGCAAACGTTCTATCAGCAATCGTTGCCCACTTCCTGTTACAATACCTATTTTTAGCCCACTTGATTTAATTTTCTTCATCAAGTCTATCACACCATCAAATATATGTGTCTTTGGCATTTCTTGAAAAATATGCGCTTTCAGTTGGTACATTTTTTCGGCTTCCGATTCAGAAATTTCTTTTCCCCATTGTTCTTTGGCATATTTCCGAACCGTATCAACTCCTCGTGCCCCTTCCGTCGCGTAAGCATCTTCAGCCGTAAAAGTGATGCCACACTCCTTCATAGCCTTTTGCCATGCCTTTGCATGAGTAGGCATGGAGTCGTAAAGAACCCCGTCCATATCGAAAAGAACCACCTTTGGAGCAAAAAATTGTTGCGTTTTTTCGTTGTATTGTGCAATTGCTTCTTGAAACATTTTTACCTTATTGCAACTAAAAAGCCCACTCCTTAATATGAGGAATGGGCTTTATTTTTTATAATCTTTTTCTGATTGCTTTGCTTTCTTCCTCATATCCAGGTTTGTTCAGCAATGCAAACATATTCTTTTTGTAAGCCTCAACACCAGGTTGGTTAAATGGATTTACTTCTTGAACCAATCCACTAATACCGCAAGCCTTCTCAAAGAAGTAAATAAGCTGACCAATATAATATTCATTCAACTTTGGAATACTGATGCGAATATTTGGAACGCCACCATCAACGTGTGCCAATCGTGTGCCAAGTTCTGCCATTTTGTTCACCTCGTCAATGCGCTTTCCTTCTAAGAAGTTAAGACCATCAAGGTTTTCATCATCATGTGGGAAAAGCAAAGTTTTGTTGGTTTCTTCCACAGAGAGTACAGTTTCAAAGATAGAACGCTCGCCTTCTTGAATCCATTGTCCCATAGAGTGCAAATCTGTTGTAAAATCACAAGCCGCAGGGAAAATACCTTTTTGTTCCTTTCCTTCACTTTCGCCGTAAAGTTGTTTCCACCATTCAGCCATAAAGTGTAGCTTTGGTTGGAAATTAGCCATGATTTCTATCTTCTTTCCAGCCTGTGAATAAAGTGCTTGGCGTATCGCAGCGTAACGAGCAGCAATGTTTTGAGCAAATGGAGCATTGGCAGATGTAGCCTCTTCCATATCTTGTGCGCCCTTAATCAGTTGCTGAATATCAAATCCTGCTACTGCAATAGGCAACAATCCGACAGGTGTAAGCACAGAGAAACGACCACCAACATTGTCAGGAATAACAAAAGTTTTGTATCCTTCACGTGTTGCAGCAGTGCGAGCAGCACCTTTTTCAGCGTCTGTAATGGCTACAATAACACCTTTTGCTTCATTCTTTCCACGTTGATTTTCACATTGTTTCTTCAACAAACGGAAAGCGAGCGCAGTTTCGGTTGTTGTTCCTGACTTAGAAATATTAATGACACCAAATCGTTTATCTTTCAAAAAGTCAGTAAGTTCATAAAGATAATCTTCGCTAATGTTGTTGCCAGCATAAAGAATTGTAGGATTTTTCTTTTCCTTCAACAACCATGCGAAGCTATTATCTAAGGCTTCGATAATGGCACGAGCGCCCAAATAAGAACCTCCAATACCTGCAACTACCACATAATCACACTTTTCGCGCAATGTGTTAGCTACGCCCACTACTTCATTGATGAACTCCTCCGTAACACTTGAAGGCAAATGCAACCAACCTAAAAAGTCGTTTCCTGCGCATGTTCCTTTCTCCAAAGCCTCTTGTGCAGCAGCTACTTGTGGTGCATACGCTTCTACCGTACCAGGATTTAATACCTGTGCGGCTTTTGAAATGTCTAATTTAATCATTTCCATGTTATTTTACCTGAATGAATCTGTTAATAATTTTATTTCCACTTGCGGGCTTATTCGCTCGTATAATATATTGTAAACGGCATCAAGGATAGGCATATTAACATGCAAGTGTCGGTTTATTTCCTTCATACACTTTGTACCGAAATAACCTTCTGCAATCATTTCCATTTCCATTTGTGCCGATTTCACGCTGTATCCTTTACCAATCATCATGCCGAAAGTGCGGTTTCGGCTAAAATTGCTGTATCCTGTAACCAATTGGTCGCCCAAATAAACACTATCCACCATGCTACGTTGCATTGGATTGATGCTACTTAACAAGCGTTCCATTTCTTGCATTGCGTTCGAAATGATGACTGCTTGAAAGTTATCGCCATATTGTAATCCAGAGCAAATACCCGAGGCAATGGCATAAACATTCTTTAAAACCGAAGCATATTCAATGCCGAGAACATCGCGTGAAACCTTTGTTTTCACATAATTGGACACTAACTTATCGGTCAAAGCGTGTGCTTTTTCTTGGTCGGTACACCCTACTGTTAGATAAGTGAGACGTTCCATAGCCACTTCCTCGGCATGTGAGGGACCACCAATAACTGCCAAATTCTCCTCTGGCACATGACACACCTTATTAAAGTATTCCGAACATACTAAATTTTCGTCTGGAACAATACCTTTAATGGCTGTTACGATAAATTTATCATGCAATTTATGCTTTACCTTTTTCAATATACCTTTAAGGTAAGGCGATGGCGTTACGAAAATTAACGTATCATAATCTTGCACCAAACGATTGATGTCTGACGATAATCTAATCTCGTTGATATCGAAATGAGCGCTCGTCAAATAGGTGGGATTGTGTCCTAACCGCTTAAACTGCTCTATTGAGTCGTCGCGTCGAAAGTACCAACCTATGTGGTGGGTATGTTCCACCACAATCTTGGCGATAGCTGTTGCCCAACTTCCGCTTCCGATGATTGCTATATTTCCTACGTCGTACATGTTTTTAGGATAAGGAAGAGCTTAGCCCCTCCTTGTTTTATTATTGTGCTTTATCAATCCACTGTTGAATTTCATCAACCGATGGTTTTTCATAACCAAGCTTATATTTCTTATTGATTTCGCCAATTTTTTGTTGCAAACCTTGTGCTTTTTCATCTTTGATATTCTGAATCAAATTGAAACCGCACTTGCGCAAAACGTAAACCCATTCTTCTGGCACACCTATTTCAGCCCATTCTTTGATGCTGCTTTGTGGTATTTTTGCCTCTGGCTTCATTTGTGGGAAGAGCAATACTTCTTGAATGTATTCTTGTCCTGTCATCAACATGACCAAACGGTCAATACCAATACCGATACCAGAAGTTGGAGGCATACCATATTGCAAAGCACGGAGGAAGTCTTGGTCGATTATCATTGCTTCATCATCGCCATTATCAGCCAATCGCATTTGCTCTTTGAAACGTTCTTCTTGGTCGATAGGGTCGTTCAATTCCGAGTAAGCGTTGGCCAACTCCTTACCATTTACCATAAGTTCGAAACGTTCTGTAAGTCCTGGTTTAGAACGGTGCATCTTTGTCAATGGCGACATTTCAACTGGATAGTCTATGATGAACGTTGGCTGAATGTAAGAACCTTCACAAAACTCTCCAAAGATTTCGTCAATGAGTTTACCCTTACCAAAACTTGCATCAATACCTTCCAATTTTAATTCGTTTACAGCTATGTTGCGAATTTCTTCTTCGGTCTTATCGTTCAAGTCGAAGCCTGTTTTTTCTTTGATAGCATCAAGAATAGGAAGTCGGCGGAACGGAGCTTTAAAACTAATGAGTTTGTCGCCCACTTGTATTTCAGGTTTTCCATTTACCGCTGTGCAAATCTTTTCTATCAAACGTTCTGTGAAACTCATCATCCAGTTGTAATCCTTGTATTGCACATAGAGTTCCATGCAAGTAAACTCTGGATTGTGGAAACGGTCCATACCTTCGTTACGGAACTCCCACGATTAATCGTTTAAGGTAAAGCTCCGTAGCAATACGCATATACATTTCAGTGTTCAACGCATTGAAATGGGTAATAAATGGACGCGCACTTGCTCCACCTGCTATGGTCTGCAAAGTAGGTGTTTCCACTTCTGTGTAACCTGCTTCGTCGAAGAAGTTACGCATGGTTCTCAACACGGTAGCACGCTTTTGGAAAGTCTCCTTTACGCCTTCGTTCACCACTAAATCAACATAACGTTGGCGATAGCGGAGTTCTGGGTCGTCGAATTTATCGTAAGCAACACCGTCCTTGTATTTCACAATAGGAAGTGGTTTTAAACTCTTTGAAAGCAAAGTAAGCTCTTGGGCATGGACAGAAATCTCGCCCATCTGTGTTTTAAAGACGTAGCCTTTAATGCCTACGAAATCGCCAATATCAAGCAATTTCTTGAATAACACATTGTAAGTATCCTTGTTTTCACCTGGGCAAAGGTCGTCGCGAGTAATGTAAACTTGGATTCTACCCTTGCTATCTTGTATTTCTGCAAATGAAGCTTTACCCATTACACGGCGACCCATAAGGCGACCTGCAATGACAACTTCACGCTTTTCATCTTCTTTAAATTCCGATTTTATATCCGTTGAAAAAGCATTGGTTGGAAACTCTGCTGCTGGATATGGGTCAATGCCCATGTTGCGCAATTCCTGCAAGCTCTGACGGCGTACAATCTCTTGTTCTGATAATTCTAAAACGTTCATTTTATTTTAATCGAAGTATAATCTTATATAATTTGCAAATGTACGAAATTATTTGCAAATAATTGGTGTTTTAGCCTTTTTTAGTGTCAAGAACTTATGCAAGACCTTCCGAAAGCGTGCAATATATTGAAATTAACAAATAAATTCGCTTATCCTAATTTCGTTAATTTCTGTTTACCACACAAGCTATTTGTTAATTTAAATCCAACATATAACTACCATACGTCCCTTATTCAAAAATAAAAAATATTTTTCTATGAATTTGGTCTCTATTCGTGTGCAATGATAAAACATTACATTTCAACACCTTGCTTCAAAGAAATTATTTTTGTGCAATAATTATACAGTATTTATATTACCTATGGAACAAAACATAATACTAAAAGAACTATTTTTCAAATAAATCAGCCACATGTTTCTATCTAAAAATCACCTTTTCTCCCTTCAAAACCTATGCTTTTGCAGTTCAAAACCTATGCTTTTGCATTTCAAAATAGCCATCTACACAATTTACTACACATTTTAGGAATTATTAGAGCCAAAATTTTAGCAAATTTAAAATTAACATTTAATCTAAAATAAAACTATTTTTAACTATAAAACGTATTGGAAAATTTCTCTCGAAATATATTTTTCAATTACAAAGAAATAAAACTTATGACCTCCAAGGTCGCTGCGTAACCAACCCAACTCACCGTATTTATATCCACAACGGAAAGAAAATTGTTATAAAATAATTGTACAAATAGGTTACAATAAAATAGAGATTAAGGTGGCATTCCCAAAAGGAGCGTCACTTTTATTTCTGTAGATAAAATGTAAAAAAACACAACTAATTGTGATTTGTTTCTTCAAACATAAGGATTTTTTTAAAATAATGGTTACATTTGTAACATTATTCATTTTTTAAAAAGTAACATCTACAAAACAATTTTATGAAAAGAATATTACTTTCAGCACTTTTTGCAGCTGCAACAATACTTCCAACATTCGCAATTGGTCCTTCGCCACGAATTTGGACTACAAAGCAAAGTGATGGCACATTATTGAAATTCCGCCAACACGGAGTAGAACGAGTAGAATATTTCACCACATTGGACGGGAAAATTATGGTAAAAAATGCCAATGGTGATTTAGCTTACGCTATGATAAAAGATGGAAAATTGGTTGCTTCACAATACATTGCGCACGAAGCTGGTAATCGTTCTAACGAAGAAAAAGCATTTTTGAACAATAATGATGTAGCCAATAAATTGAGTACATTACATACCACTCACCGACATGCCCGCCATGCACCTCTCAAAGCCATTCATGCCTCAACAGATGACGGATTAGGTAAATTCAATACAACAGGAGCGGGAGGTGTTAATAGCATTGGCACCCCAACTATTCCTGTAATCATGGTCGAATTTACCGATGCAAAATTTGATGCGAAAACAACAAAAGAAAAGTTGGAACGCTTTTATAACGAAGTGGGATACAAGGACGAATTACTATGCAAGGGGTCGGTAAAAGATTACTTTACTTCGCAAAGTCGTGGAAAATTTGTACCTACTTTTGAAGTTTTAGGTCCTGTAAACGTTAATAAAAGCTATAAAACATACGGCAAAAGAACGATTTATGATGAAGATTCTGATATTGACGGATTGGTAAGAGATGCCGTAAATGCGGCAACAGCCAAAGGATATAAATTTGACAACTTTAAGGATAAAGATGGAAAAGTGCAATTGGTGTGCATTCTTTATGCTGGAAAAGGACAAGCTACAGAAAGCAATGCAGACCCTAATACAGCAGACTTAATCTGGCCATGTCAAAACGATATCAACGAAACCATTGGCAATACGCACTTTAATTCCTTCTTCGTTGGTAACGAATTAGACCATGAAAACAAATTAATGGGTATGGGTATATTCTGCCATGAGTTTGGACATGCTTTAGGTTTACCCGACTTCTATAAAACAGACTATTACACAGATGGCGATGACCCATTCGGTTTTTGGTCTATCATGGACGGTGGTGCTTATGTAAACGATGCACGTGCACCTATCGGCTATACTGCATACGAACGTTCTTACTTAGGTTGGTTGGATATTAAAGAGTTGAAAAAAACAGAAGAAGTAGTTCTCGACCCTGTAAGCAATCCAAATGGAACATTAGCAGCATTGGTTCGCAACCCAGAAAATAACAAAGAATACTTCATTATGGAAAATCGCCATACAGATACATGGTATCCAGCATCATATACCTACGGCGATATTTGCACTTTTGGTAATGGTTTGCTGCTCACCCACTTCTCATACGATAAATATACTTGGGATAAAAACGCTGTAAACAACGATTACAATTTTAAACACGCATACGTTGTTACAGCTAATAACGAGAAGTTAAGTTTTAATGCTCGCCGTGAACACTTATTTGGAGTGAACAAAAAGCAGATAGATATCTTTGACTTTTGGACAGGAAAGTCTATTGGACAGCCTGTAAACAACATTGTTGTTAATCCTGATGGAACGATTAAATTCACTTATTCAATACTTGACCCAGCTGGAATAGAGAACGTAACAACCACGCAACAACAAGGTGATGGATACTATTACGACCTCCAAGGACGCCGTGTAACCCACCCTACTCACGGTATTTATATCCATAATGGAAAGAAAATTGTTGTAAAATAATATTCCAAATAGATAACAACGGAAAAGAAATAAAGGTAGCTATCCGCCAAGGGTTGCTACCTTATTTTAATTTATAGGAAACAAAAACAGTATTTCCTTTACGAATGCGCAATTTATTTATTATCTTTGCATAAGGCATAATTTCACTCGTACACGAAAATGGTTGCCAATAACAAGGATTTCATATTTTATAATATAGAAAAATAATGGATATAGAAAAACATCGCATAGCTTTGGAAAACGAAGACGGGTTAAGTCGTACGTTAGGAATGCGCTTCCTATCTACACCCGAACCTGATACGCTCATGGCAAAAATGGCGGTAGACGATAGAAATAAACAGATTTTTGGCTTTCTTTCAGGTGGTGCTACGTTAGCATTGGCTGAAAATGTCGCTGGCGTAGGGTCGTTAGCACTCTGCCCTGGCAAGGTTGCTTTAGGTATAAACGTTAGCGGCAGCCATGTAAAAGCCATGCCCTACGGTGGCACTGTTACTGCTTTTGGCAAACTTGTACATAAAGGTAAAACGCTCCATGTGTGGCAAGTAGACGTGAAAAACGATGAGGGAGAAATCATTTCAACTGTGAGTGTAACCAATTATGTCATCAATCCGAAACAAAAAAAATAAGGTAAAAAGAAATTATCTATGAGGTCTTTTGCCATATATCGATTGCCTTACGCCAAAGAATGTACAAAAATGGTGCAACAAACTGCACCACTCGAGGTTGCATCGTTACAGGATTTGAATGGTAAAACAGGTTTTGTCATTGTGCCTTTTATGCCTTCTACTCAATGCCCTATTCTTCTTTTGCAACCAGAAGAAGTCGTTACCTTGGCAGTAAAGCAACCCGAAACCATATTAAAAAAGGAGGTTAAGCCAACCGAAAGGAAGGAATATAGGGACGATTATCACAAGGATTTTGCAGTTTTTCATGAACAAATATGCAATGGAAGATTCTCTAAAATTGTTCTATCACGTTGCGTTGAAGAAGAAAAATCAAGCAACTTGCAAGCAGAAGAAATATTTTGGCGTGCTTGCCAACGCTATCCACGTCAATTTGTAGCCTTGTTTTCAACTCCTCAAACGGGTACATGGCTCATGGCAACACCCGAAATATTGCTCGATGGCAACAGTTCGAATTGGAAAACAATGGCATTAGCAGGTACAATGCCCTATCAATCGGACGAAATAATATGGTCGGAAAAGAACAAAGCCGAGCAACAATACGTGGCAAAATACATTCGCCAGTGTTTGGAACAGCACGCCACCGACATTGAAGAGCAAGGGGCTTACACCGCACAAGCAGCTAATTTGGCACACCTACGCACCGATTTTAAATTCCAATTGAAAGATAACACGCAAATAGGGACACTCTTAAACACATTACACCCTACCCCTGCGGTTTGTGGAATAGAAAAGGAAACAGCACGAAAGTTTATACTTGACAACGAAACAACCCCACGTCGCTATTATAGTGGCTTTGCTGGAGCGTTAAATTTAAACGGAAACACGCATCTTTACGTATCATTACGTTGCATGGAAATCATGGAAACAAAATGCCGATTATATGCTGGTGGCGGATTATTGACCGATAGTACAGAGGAAAGCGAATGGCAAGAAACCGAAGCAAAGTTGGCTACTATGCGCCAATTGCTTGAATAAAAAAAGAAAAGGAATTATGTTCAGTAACAAAGATAACGTTAATATTCTTACCGCATTGCTCATACAACACAACATTACCGATATTGTGGTCTGCCCTGGCTCGCGCAATTCGGCTTTGGTTCACAACTTTTGCGAGGCGGAAGACATGGTTTGTTACCCTGTTACCGATGAACGTTCGGCAGCATTCTTTGCCGTAGGCGTTAGCTTAGCCAAACATAAACCTGTTGTGGTATGCGTTACTTCGGGGTCTGCCCTATTAGATGTTGCACCAGCAGTGGCAGAGGCTTACTATCAGAACGTTCCTTTAATCGTTATTTCTGCCGACCGACCTGCGCAATGGATAGAACAAGGCGACGGACAAACCATGCCACAAGCCAATGTTTTAAGTCCGTTTGTGCGCAAAAGTGTAAACCTGCCTGAGCCAAAAGACGAGGAGGAACATTGGTTTTGCAATCGTTTGGTAAACGAAGCCTTGATAGAATGCAGCCGTATGGAGTATGGTCCCGTGCATATCAACGTGCCTATTAGCGAACCATTGTTCAACTAGCAACAAATAAACGATAGCAATGCAGCACGCAAAATCGTTGAAAACATCGGCAAATGCGACCGTCCTCTCATCGTCATAGGGCAAGAAGCACAAAATAGAATGGAGGCGGTGAAGCATGAAATCAATGCGTTACGCAAACGATTTGTCATTGTTCAAGACAAACTTTCCGACGCTACTGAAGCCGAGCCACAAGCCATTGATGCGCTTTTGGCATCGACCGATAACATAGAATCCTTGCAACCAGACCTTATTATATATATGGGCGGAACGATTGTAAGCAAACTTTTGAAGCGTTTTTTACGAAAGTGCAGCGTAAAACAATCGGTTTTGATCGACCCACGAGGCGAAATTCGTGATACGTTTATGAATCTTACCGATGTGGTTCAATGCTCTACAATCGATTTTATCAAACTTTTGGCAACTGAAACAAAGGCGATAAAATCTTCTAATTATTATAATTTGTGGCAAAAGGAGGGACAACGCGTTGGCAATATCGCCAAAAACTACGTCCCAACCTATTCGCAAATGCTTGCCACAAAGCTATTTCACGAAAAATTAAACCAATATAAAGTCGAACGACAAGTGGTTTATGGCAACAGTTCAGCAGTTCGTTTGGGCAATTTCTATTCCTCTGACTACATTTTTGTTAATCGTGGCGTAAACGGAATAGATGGTTCTTTGTCTACGGCAGTGGGCTTAGCAGCTGCCAATCCTACCGTAAAAACATTCTGTATCATAGGCGATTTGAGTTTTTTCTACGACCAAAATGCACTATGGAACAACAATTTACATAAAAACCTTGCTATCCTCTTGCTCAACAATAGCGGTGGCGGAATTTTCCTGCAACTTCCAGGATTGGAAAAGTCGGCACATCGTGCCACAATTATGGGCAGTGGGCTACCTGTAACCGCACAGGGCGCATGCCAAACCCATGGCATTCACTATCTTTCGGCTACTAATTCAAAGGAATTGAAGACAGGATTGGAACAATTTTTCAATCAAAAAGATAGTCCAATCCTATTGGAAATATTTACCGATACTGCCACCGATGCAGCAGCGTGGCAAACTTTCAATGAAGAAATAAAAAAGAACAATAAATAAAACATACAGACATGGCAAATAGAGAATGGAAAAATATTGAAGGTTTCAACTTCAAAGAAATACTTTTCGAGGAATATAATCACATCGCAAAGATTACTATCAACCGTGAACGTTATCGTAATGCGTTCACACCGCTAACCGTTTGGGAAATTTCGCAAGCCTTTTCGTATTGCCGAGAAGCACTCGACATTCGTGTTGTGATACTTACTGGAGCTGGCGACAAGGCTTTTTGCGCTGGCGGAGATATGCATGTAAAGGGAAAAGGTGGCTATGTTGGGGGCGATGGTGTACCTCGTTTGAATGTGTTAGACGTACAAATGCAAATTCGCCGTTTGCCTAAACCAGTCATTGCTATGGTCAATGGTTTTGCAATAGGTGGCGGACACGTGTTGCATGTAATGTGCGATTTGTCCATAGCGTCAGACAATGCTATTTTCGGACAGACAGGTCCAAAGGTGGGTTCGTTTGATGCTGGCTTCGGAGCCTCTTATTTGGCACGCATCGTTGGACAGAAAAAAGCACGCGAAATATGGTTTATGTGTCGCCAATACTCTGCCGTTGAAGCTGAAAGAATGGGATTGGTAAACAAAGTTGTACCATTCGATCGCCTCGAAGACGAGTGTGTAGCGTGGGCAGAGACCATGATGGAGCGTTCTCCATTGGCTTTACGCATGATAAAGGCAGGACTCAATGCTGAATTAGACGGTCAAGCGGGTATCCAAGAGTTGGCTGGCGATGCCACAATGCTCTACTATACGATGGACGAAGCGCAAGAAGGAGGGCGTGCTTTCTTAGAAAAACGCAAACCAGACTTCGACAAATATCCTCAATTCCCATAAGTAATTATGCTTACAAAAACTTGTTTGCGTAAAAAAGCACACCCCTACATCTTACCGACAACATTACAACCGATTAAGAGAAAATAATATTACTTCTCTAAAAACAACCATAATGATGCGCAAAATAACGATAAATTCTAAAATATTACACTTTCTGCAACCTGCGGAAACATCGCGTGGTGTCTATAAGACACGCCAAAGTTTCTACATTTCGCTCACTTCCGACGAAGAACCAGGGGTGGTTGGCATTGGCGAATGTGCTACTTTGCCCGACCTTTCATGCGATGCCATGCCCGAAAAGGAGTATGAAAACAAACTAAGAGCCTTTTGTAACGATTACGAAAGGACAGGAATTATCGATTATGAAGCCATGCGCAATTATCCTTCTATGCTCTTTGGACTCGAAACAGCAGTTGCTCAACTCGGTTCAAAGGGCAGTTTAAACTTCTTCGATACTCCTTTTGGGCGTGGCAAAGAAGGTATTCCAATCAACGGATTGGTATGGATGGGAACTTTTGACGAAATGTTTCAACGTTTAGAAACAAAGTTAAAGCAAGGTTTTCATTGCGTAAAACTAAAAATTGGAGCAATCAATTTCGAGCGAGAATTGGACTTAATACGCCACATTCGTCAGTCGTTTAGTGCCAAAGATGTGGAGTTGAGAGTTGATGCCAATGGTGGTTTTTCGCCCAAAGAGGCTCTCTCACGATTGGAAGCCTTAGCCAAATATGATATTCATTCCATAGAACAACCCATAAAACAGCACCAATGGGCAGAAATGGCGCAGCTTTGTGCCAATACTCCCCTCCCTATTGCGCTTGACGAAGAACTCATTGGGGTAAACGAACATGACGAAAAAGTGGAATTATTAGAAACCATTCGTCCACAATACATTATCCTTAAACCTTCATTACATGGCGGAATGGCAGGTACAAAGGAGTGGATTGAATTGGCTAACGAGCGAAATATGGGTTCGTGGATTACTTCTGCTCTCGAAAGTAACGTGGGGTTAAACGCAATAGCCCAACTCACTGCAAAGATTTATGGCAGTGGAATTACTCACGCACAAGGCTTAGGAACGGGACAATTGTTTGCTGACAACATCGCAATGCCACTCGAAATTCGTGGCGACCAACTATGGATTTCCCAGAAAGAAGCCCACATACATATCGTATAATCAATTATTTGCTGGCAAAAACAAGATGACTTTACAAGAATTTCTCGCTGAATGGCACAACGACTCCCCCACCCTAACCGTACATACGAGTGGGTCTACGGGGAAACCGAAGCCTATTTGTGTGGAAAAAGCACGCATGCTCAACTCTGCACGCATCACTTGCGATTTTTTAGGTTTAGAAAAAGGCGACACTGCCCTACTCTGTATGCCTTTAGACTATATTGCTGGCAAAATGATGGTGGTAAGAAGTATTGAGCGAAACCTTAAATTATTGAGTGTGAAACCTTCGGGAAATCCTCTTTCAAACGACTCGTTAGCCGATTTAAACAATCCTGATGAAAGCATAACCTTTGCCGCAATGGTGCCTTTGCAAGTCTTCAACACGCTGAAAAACAAAGAAGAATGCGAACGACTGAAAGCCATAAAACATTTGATTATAGGTGGTGGAAGTATTGACACCGACCTATCTAACCAATTAAAAGACTTCCCAAATGCGGTTTGGAGTACCTACGGTATGACCGAAACCTTATCGCACATCGCTTTAAGACGCCTCAATGGCGAAGAAAAAAGCGAGTGGTACACACCTTTCAATGGTGTAAAAGTGTCGCTCAATAACGATGGTTGCCTAACAATAGCAGCCCCTATGATGAGCCAACTTCCCCTTTTAGAAACCAACGACATAGCTGAATTACAGCAAACAGCATCAGGCAAAACTAAATTTCGCATCTTAGGTCGCAAAGATAACACCATCAATTCTGGTGGAATAAAAATTCAAATGGAAGAAATTGAACGTGCTTTGCGCCCTTATCTAATTGCGCCATTTGCAATAACCAAACGTCCTAACAAAAAATTTGGTGAGGAAATAGTCCTCATAACCGAATCAAACTCGCTCGATTCTGTCCGCTCTATTTGTCAAGATAAGCTTCCACGCTATTGGCAACCAGCATTTTACAAAACCGTACAAAGCTTACCAACTACTGAAACTGGCAAAATTGCACGGGCAAAAGTTTTAGAAATTGCATGTAACAGCTAATCTACGGCTGACGAAAAATTACACAAATCACAATTATTAGGTATTGCCCATTCAAAAAGGTCTATGTATTTTTGCATCACAAATATATTTTAATAAATGAAAAAGCAACTTTTACTCTTAATTTGTATGTTCGTTGGATTATCTATCCAAGCACAAAACACTTTTCCACAGACTACAATTTCGCACAATGATGACCCTCATGGGTGACTATTTGCAGGAGGTGCCTTAACATTTTGGAACAATCCAGATGACAAAAGTCTTACTTTTGACTTTAGTCCAGAAGTTGGTTATCTTTTTAATAATACTTGGGGCGCAGGGATTATGCTTGCTTACGAATATGAAAAAGAAACAGAAGACGGAATAAAAACAACTTCTAATGCTTTCAAAATAGCTCCTTTCGTGCGTTGGTATTATGTTCACAATGGACCGTTCAACTTATTTTTAGATAGCGGTTTAGGTTTTGATTTTGGTAAAACAAAGACTAATGGAGTGAAAAACGACCGCCACGGCTTTGAAATAGGCATTCGTCCAGGTGCTTGTGTAGACCTAACCGAAGGACTTTGCCTTTGTCTGCGTATGGGTTTCATGGGCTATTGAAACGACTATCATGGTGGCGAAGAGCCTAAAATAGGCACAAATGGTTTTGGTTTGCGCTTTACTCCCGAAGAATTAATGATAGGGTTAGAATTAGAATTTTAATAAAAATACGATTCTAAATCATATTTTTTAAACATATATCGCCTACTTTTCATGATGAAAAATAGGCGATATATGTTTTTATCCTTCCCTCAAAAAGTCTAATGCCTCTCTTATCATTTCTTCGCTTGCGGTTTGATTGATAGCAATTTTACCAACATCTTGCAGAAGCGTGAAATTAATGGTGCCACCGTGATTCTTTTTATCGTGCTGCATGAGTGAAATTAACTCCAAATAATCATCGCACGAAATTGGAAGCACACCATAATGGGCTTTAATAAAGTTTACAACGTGGCGCATTACGTCCGTTGGAAAACCTTGCAACACCACTGAAAGATACAATTCGCAAACGATTCCGTAAGCCACAGCATAACCATGCAAGATTTGATTTCGGTGCATTGCCCACGATTCAAAGGCATGACCAAATGTATGACCATAGTTCAATGCCTTGCGAATGTTCTGTTCGTGTGGGTCTTTTTCTACTATTTTTTTCTTTACTTCAACACTTTTTTCCAGAAGAGCGAACAACTTTTTCAAGTCAATATCGTCTATATCGAAGGTTAAAAGTTCTGTCAAATGACTTCGTTCTGATAGCAATCCGTGTTTCAACATCTCTGCATAACCACTCAAAATGTTCTCCTTATCCAACGTTTTGAGCCATTTCGTGTCAATCAACACGGCTTCGGCATCGCAAAAAGCCCCAATTTCATTTTTCAGACCACCGAAATTTATTCCTGTTTTCCCGCCAACACTTGCATCAACCATCGCTAAAACAGTCGTGGGAAGATTGATAAAACGCATTCCACGTTTGAAAGTTGCAGCCGCAAAGCCTCCTAAATCGGTTATCATTCCGCCACCAAGATTTATCAGCAGTGAGTGGCGTGTTGCTTTTTCCTTTTGCAAATAGTTCCAAACCTGTGTCAATGACCCTAAAGTTTTATTGTTATCGCTGCTCGGAATGGTGATGCAGACGGAATTTTTAAGACAATAGAAATGCTGAACTATTGGATAACAAGCCTCAATGGTTACGTCGTCGGTAAGAATAAACACCTTGTCGGGCTTGCATTCATCTATGAATTGCGACAACGTACATTCCAATTCAGCGGTAAAAATAATAGGGTGTTTCATTGCTTCGTGGGATTATTGTTTGCCACAAAAATACATTTTTTCTTCCTAATAGCAGTATGTTAAAGTGGGAATTGTGCCATAATCTATGCTTTTTTACTTACTTTTGCGGTCGAAAAACAAAAATAACAAATTAAAATGAACGGATTTTATACAATAGGCCTATTGATTGTAGCAAATATTTTCATGACTTTTGCATGGTATGGGCATCTTAAATTGCAACAAATCAAGGTTATATCGGACAATACGCCCCTTTATTTTGTCATTCTCATGAGTTGGGGATTGGCTTTAGCCGAATATTGTTGCCAAGTGCCAGCCAACCGTATTGGCTACGTTGGCAATGGCGGAACTTTTTCGCTCATGCAGCTAAAAGTCATTCAAGAAGTCATTTCTTTGGCCGTATTCACCATTTTTACAGTTGTCTTTTTCAATGGCGAAAGCCTTCACTGGAACCATTTCGCAGCCTTCGCCTGCCTCATCTTAGCCGTTTTCTTTGCCTTCATGAAATAAACCAAGTCGTTTCTTTATAAAAAAATAAGAAAAAAGGCTTTGTTTATACAGCTTATTTAGGCAGTCAATACATACTATTTTATGAAAGCTATTTGTTTGTTAGTCGAAACAGCCTATTTTGTCGTCCAAAACAGGCTGTTTTGAAGTGTAAAATAGGCTGTTTTGGAGTACAAAATAGTAACTTTTATCAAAAAAGATATTATAGGCTGGTTCTATAAATTACCACCGCATATAGTCATTAAATTTTTATGAAATACGTTTAAAGCTAATTTATAGAACCAGCCTATAAATAAAATAAGAAACTATTTCTTTAAGTATTCTTGCACTAATGCAACCCAATAGGTTGCACCTCTCGAAAGCATTTGTTGATTGAAAACATAATGCGGATGGTGAACAGCAAAGTCTTCGCTACTCATATAGGGGTGCATATCCTCGCTAACTTGGTCGTTTCCAAAGGTATCTCGAGCCACTTGAGCCGCCCAGCGAGTGTTTTCGGGTGTGTTGATTAAGACTGTTCCTGCTACACCTTCGTGAATTTTGTATTCACAATTATAGCTTTCAGCTTGAGCTTTGGTAATGAAACGAATACGGTCAAGCACGAATTGACGTACTTTCGAATCCATATTGCGGATACTAAGTTGAAGGGTTGCCGTCTGAGGTACTGAATTACCAGCCACGCCAGCATTAAATGCGCCCACATTTACAACCGTATTGCTCCATGGTGAAATATTTCTACTCACAATAGTTTGCAATGCCATGACTAACGAAGCACCACATACCAATGGGTCAATGCTGAGTTCAGGCATCGAGCCATGCGAAGCCTTACCAATGAGTTCTATTTCCCAATTGTCTACCGCTGACATGGTTTCATTTTCATGAAAATAAAACTTTCCAAGTTCCAATCCAGGCATATTATGCATACCATATACAGCATCTACGGGGAAACGTTCAAAGAGTCCATCGGCAATCATTGATGTTCCTCCTTGCATGGTTTCTTCTCCTGGTTGGAAGATGAAACGAACAGTTCCGTTAAAATCATTATGTTCGGATAAATATTTAGCCGCTCCCAACAACATGGTAGAGTGTGAATCGTGTCCACAAAGATGGGCTATGCCTTCGTTTTGGCTTTTATAAGGTAAATTGTTGTCTTCAGCAATAGGCACTGCATCAAAGTCTGCTCTTAATCCGATAGACTTTGTTCCATTGCCAACAGTCATGGAAGCCACAATGCCTGTTCCACCAACCCCTTTTGCCACATCGTAGCCCCATTCTTCAAGTTTTGATGCAATATATTGGGAAGTCCAATGCTCTTCCATTGCCAATTCTGGGTGTTGATGAAGGGCACTCATCCATTCTTTCATTTCGGATTGTAATACCGAAAGAGAGTTGATTAATTCTTGATTCATATTTTTTTTAATTCTTAGAAGTAAAAAAAAATGAAGTTAGTATTTTACTCACTTATTCTTTCACTTATATCCTGATACTATTATTGTGTAACTTTCTGGTTATAAACAGAATGAAGTAATTATTAGATTTGACATTATCGTGCTTTTTACCGCTCAATTATTTCTTTTTCAAATCTAAAATCATTTTGCCTACAAAGATTGCCGATTTGCCATTTTGGTCGATTCCGATTTCTTTTCCGTCAAGATTTTTCACATAAAGGAGTTCTTGAAGGAAGGTATGAGAGTGTCCGCCCAATACTAAGTCAATGCCGCGAGTTCCTGCCACGAGTTCTTCATCGCTAATGCCCTCAATGTTTACCCCCAAATGGGAAATACATATAATAAGGTCGCATTTTTGTTTCTTCAATTCATTGACACATTTTTGCGCACATGGAATTGGATTCATATATTTTAAAGGACCATAATTGGCTTCTAAAACTAAACCTTTTAGTTCGGGAGAAACACCGAAAACACCAATTTTAAGTCCTTTTTTATTTAATATAATGTAGGGTTTCACTATTTTTGCTAATTCGGTATCGGCAAAATCGTAGTTGGCACATACAATTGGAAAGTTCAAAGCCTTGAACATTCGCGTCATATTGTCGAGCCCAAAGTCGAACTCATGGTTGCCTATCGTACCCGCATCGTAGTGCATTTGGTTCATTAACCCTACTTCAACATCGCCTTTAAACATGGTAAAATAAGGCGAACCTTGACAGAAATCGCCACTATCGAATAGCAACAAATCGGGGTCTTTGATTCTTTCTTCCTTCAACATGGAGATACGGCGTTCAAATCCAGCACGTCCAGCACGCATTGTATCGGCAAGCGTTGTATTAAAAGGCATAATTTGGCTGTGCGTATCGTTGGTATGCAAAATGGTAAGTTGCTTTTTTTGTGCGAAACCCACCATACTGAACATACAAAGGGCTACTAATAATATTTTCTTTTCCATTGTTTCAAGTCGTTTTATAGATTATTTTAAAATTATAACTGGAGGGATTTAATCTTCATTAGCAAAATAAGCGATGCGCCCCTCGGTCTTACTATTAATCTTTTTCCCTTGTGCGGTCATTGCTTTGAAATAGTTCAAAATGATAAAGCGTGTATTATTCGATGCGTCTTGTGGCGAATTGAATTCTGTTTTCATCTTGAACGCCTCCATTTTGTCGTTGCCTTGCGCTAAATAATCAATGGTTGCAATGCGATATTTGGCAGTAGGGACAATCTCTTTATTGTGCAAACGTGCGAATTGCAGTAGATTATCTTGCGACAATCCGATTTGTACTCCCTCGCTAACTCCCTCGCCACCAACGTGGGCTATTTGTCTAAAAAGTTCCAAAACCTTGTCGCCCGTGAGCGTAAGAAAACATATTTTGTTTTCAAACGGAGCAATATCGTTCACATCGCCCACAGTAACATCGCCTTTAGGCAATGCCGCACGAATGCCACCAATATTATAAACAGCAAAATCAACCTGCTCATTGTAGTCTTTTGCTGCCCAAACTAAGATGTCGGCAAGCAAATTTGAAAGGTCGCTTTCAGGTCGTTGCACCTTCATATAATGGTCAGACTGTGCCACAATCGGACTCATTATGCTGTCTACTTGATGCTTATAAGGAGCAAGAAAAGCTGCTGCTTGCGCATCTTTGTTGTTGTCAAAACGTGCGTCAATAGTTATTCTTGAACGCTGAACATTCTCTAATTTGTAGTGAGAGGCACACGATGCAAATGATAATGCTACGGCAATGCCACCCAATAAATTCATCTTTTTAGTCATATCTATATTTTTTCTTATCAAAGATATTGCAAACGAGCGCAATGCAAACTTGTTTTTCTTTGTAGGGGCGTGATTTATCACGTTCCTAACACCTACGAAAAATCTCTTTTACTTATTTAGGAACGTGATAAATCACGCCCTTACGCATTGCTGAGTGCAGCTATATCTTATGCAAAGATACTAAAAACTGAGAAAAACTCCCTATTCATTTCATTTGTTTTTGCGCTTAATGTACAAAATATAGTTAAAGAACATTTATAATAATATAAGATTTGATAGATTATCAAATTATTTGTCGTAACTTTGCAGCGCTTTTCGGTATAACCGCTGGACACGGAAGAGTCGTGTTCCATGTTGTATTGGAACGACAAACAATATTAATTAATAGAAAAATGGATTTAATTAAAATTGCTGAAGAAGCATTTGCAACCGGCAAGAAGCACCCAGAATTCAGAGCTGGAGACACTGTAACTGTCGCTTACAAAATCGTCGAAGGTAACAAGCAACGTATTCAGCTTTACCGTGGTGTTGTAATCAAGATTAATGGTGAAGGTGAAAAGAAGCGTTTCACTGTTCGCAAGATGTCAGGTACTGTTGGTGTAGAACGTATTTTCCCAATGGAATCTCCAAACATTGACTCTATCGAAGTGAACAAGCATGGTAAAGTACGTCGCGCTAAGCTCTACTACTTGCGTAACCTTACTGGTAAGGCTGCTCGTATCAAGGAAAGAAGAGTTATTACAGCTAAGAACGACAAGTAATTCCCTTGCAAATCCAAAAATAAAAAAGGTTCGGAACAATTTTGTTCTGAACCTTTTTTAATTAAAAATAGTTTTATACCCCCTACTTTCTCATTATCAGCAAGTTACAAACAAAAAGTATCCTTCGTAGGGGCGTGATTTATCACGTTCCTCTAAGCAAAATTTAGGGTATTAGGAACGTGAATCGAGTTGTTGAGCAAAGCGAAAAAATCACGCCCCTACGGCTAACGCCCTTGTTCATTAATGATGTTTTAGATACCATTTTAAAGATGCAAAAATATTTTTTAAACACCCAATTGGAAATAAAAATCAATCTTCAGCGGTCTAACGTCTTCTTTGATGGTTTGTCTTTGGTAAGAACGTAGCCCCAAAGTTTACGCAATGATTTTGATTGCAAGTGTATATTGCGCTTACGCAATATAGCTGAAACTCTTTCATAATCAACCGAGAGATGAGCGTATTGCGGTATTTTGCGTTCAAACTCCACAATAAAATTTTTCAAAGCCTTTCCCATTTTCTATAACTCAACTTTTCGACTGCAAAATTACGAAAAGATTGGAATATAGAACCATTTATGAAAAGAATTTTAGGCGGGGCTAAAAATTAGTTTTGTCTATTCTGAGTTTCTTATTAAATCGTTTCTCTTTTTTATTCACATGATAGATTTTACTTTCATATAAGCAAAAAGACACCATAACGAGAGTTTAACTCGTAGATAGCCACGTGTCAAATGCAGTTTTGAAATAATTTGGTTTTGAGCAATATTCCCCCAAATAAGGGTCGTCAGCATAACTTGCATTACCTGAATAACCATTCTTTTGATCCACAATAGTTTCCCAAGTAAAGAAATAATAGTACTCTCATGAGAGGATTACAATACTCTTCTGGGAGGACCACAGTACTTTCACGAGAGTACTGACCATGGAATAAGTCACGTTTAGCTATAAAAAAGGAAATGCTATCTTCATAAATTCTGCAAATATTGTTACCTTTGCAACCAATAGAAAAATAACATCTAAATGTTTCATTTTCAAAAATTCAAACGATATTATTTCATTGGCGGGGGAATGCTTCTGCTACCTTCATTAGTATTTATAATTGGCAGATTATTACCTCCTTCACAAGCCGACATAGAGGATTGCACAACAATAGTGGAACAGCAATCTTACTACCAATTGGAGATAAACAGCAAGCCAATTCTATTCTTTGCCGATTACAAGGATAAAGAATTCAGCGGAGGAGTTACCAATGCAGATTCCATTATTACCCGAAAAGTACGCACAACAGCTTATTGGGTAAATCGTTATCAGCTCCTGCCGAGTTGTTTTGGGCGTCTTGTTACCAAACGAGGAAACATTCCGTCAGCAATTATCAATTTAAGTAGTAGTAAGTTGCAAGCACTTATCAAGAAAGAAATACAGGTAGCCGATGATGAATTGGCTGGCTTTCAAACTCAACTCAACGAACTGTCCTATTACATGCGCATACATAACGTGAGCGATTTCGGATACAATCGTGTTGCCGATTACCATAAAATAGTGGAAGAGCGCATGGATTCGCTGCAAAAAGTTATAGATATTTTAGAAAAAATCTCCACGTCAGCACATTTAAAAGTGAAGCAAATCAATCGTTATTTTGTAAAGCAAAAAGGCACATTAGCCTCTATTCCATGCCATCGTGTTGAAATTTTCGATACGGGAAATATATTGTTACAGACTGACAACGAGCGCACTCCACTGCGTGTTACAACTGCTATCAGAGCGAGCCGAGCGCAAGAAGAATTAGCAAAACTCCCCCCTCGTGCCGATGTAATGCTCAATAAGCCGTTGCAACGTGGCATTCCCGACTCGTTAGGCTATTATATTGGTGAAACAAAACACGGAATACCAAATGGTTACGGCGAACATTTTGGGCATAATGGCAGTTTTTTTAGTGGGCATTTTGCAGAAGGATTGCCGAACGGATTTGGATTTTACATTGCTCCACACGAGTATTTACAAGTAGGAGAATGGAAAAATGGTGTCTTCAAAGGCGAAAAATTAAGCTACAATGGTGAGCGAATTTATGGTATAGACATTTCAAAACATCAACACGAAAAGAATAAAAAACGCTACACAATAGATTGGGATAAACTTAGAATAACCGACTTGGGCGTGATTAGTTCGAAGAAAATAGAAGGAAAGGTGGACTACCCCATCTCCTTTATGTACATAAAATCGACCGAAGGGTGTACGGTTTTGAATAATTATTACCGTTCCGACTATGCGCAAGCACGCCAACATAACATAAAAGTGGGGGCTTATCATTTCTTTTCTACTACTTCATCTGGAGCAGCACAAGCCAATTATTTTTTAAAAAACACGCTCATTAAGAAAGGCGACCTTCCTCCTGTACTCGATGTAGAGCCTACCGACTTACAAATTCAAAAGATGGGCGGTGCAGAAGTAATGTTTAAACATGTACGCGCATGGCTTTCAACAGTTCATAAGCATATAGGAGTGCGTCCAATACTCTATATCAGTCAGATGTTTACCAAGAAATATTTACCCTTAGCCATTGACATTCAAGGCGATTATTTCGTATGGATAGCACGTTATGGCGAGTATAAACCCGAAATAAAGCTAACCTATTGGCAGTTAAGTCCTGACGGAAAAGTGCGTGGCATACATGGCGACGTGGATATAAATGTATTCAATGGGTATAAAAACCAATACGAATTGTTCTTGAAGAAATATTGTATCAAATAAAATCAAATAAATAATGAAAGACCTAAAGACTAACAAAATTGTAAAAAATAGGCGATTTTTTGCCTTGTTTTTAATGCTTTTATGTTGCGTGTCAGTCTATGCGCAATATAAAGTCGTTGGAGAAGACGATGGGGCAGTTGTCGCTTATGCTACTATCCATGCAGAAAACGGAACACTATTAGGCCTAACCGATGAAAAAGGCATTGTTCCTCAAACTGCAAAAGAAGCAAATGGAACAATAACCATTCGTCAGATTGGTTATCAAACAACTACCATAGATTTGAAGAATGTAACTGATGGCATCATAAAAATGAGACCAGCAGTTCACAATATGAACGAAATTGTAGTCAGCTCACAAGGAAAAGAATACATACGCATACGTGGATATTATCGAAATTTTATGGAAGAGAATGGAAAATTGTGTTATTTTCAACAAGGAGTTGAAGACTGCTATTTTAAATTAAATGGGAAATCATCAAAATCAACGCGTGTACAAAGTAGTATTCATTATTCGTCTGATATAAAATTAAAGGACAATGGTAAATTACCAAATGTTGGAAAATTGTTTAGTGCCTTATCTATTACCACTAATGGGCGTCCTAAGATTAATATTTACAACACTTCCGAATTGTTAGCAAGAACAGATAGTATGCTAACCGACTCTATTTCGCATACACGGAAAGCACGTTTTCATATTGATGGACAAAACAAAACTATTTCAATGAGTATCGATACGAAAGATTTTTATGGTAACAAATCGTTCAATTTAAGTTTGTTAGGGAAGCTAATCGGACTGAAACAATTTCATATAGAAGGGTATAAAAAGAACCAAATATACAAACGAGTTGAAGGAAAAGGATTTTATACCGTGCGCGATTTATTAAGTGAGTCAGAACATCTCCAATTGCTTGTAAAAGAAAAAAAAGACATAAAATCACGTAATATCACTTGGTTTGGTGAAAAGTACATCATTGATTACGAATTGTTAAGCAAAGATGAAATGAAAGAAAAATATAAAAACACAGCAACATCACTTAAATTGAAAACACCCGATGATATTCCAGCACTTCCAACCGCTTATGTTGAAGCATTAAAAACAATGAAAGTGTACGAAGATAAATAATCTTTCACAAATTCTGTAATGCCATTTTTCTATTGTATCTTTGCATCCACAAAGATTATAGATTATTTTCAAATTACAGATAGAGATTATAAAGTACTAATTATTAATATTTTAAGGACAAATAAGTTATATGAGCGAAGTTAAAAAGAAAATTATTTATCAAGAATTTAAAAATCTTATCGCCATTACTTTTGCTATTGGCATTGGTAGTTTTGGTTGGTGTGCATTTATTCTTCCACATAAAATACCAATCGGAGGTATTGCGGGTATTTCGTCAGTCTTTTTTTGGGGCACTGGAATCCCTGTCCAATACACTTATTTTATATTAAACATAGGATCATTATTGGTTGCACTCAAAGTTTTAGGATGGAAATTTTGCGTACGCACTATTGTTTCCGTTTCTATTTTTAGTATCTTCACCTCCATTTTCCAACATTTATTAGAGGGGCATACTCTCTTTCTCAATGAACCTTTCTTAGCTTGTGTCGTGGGCGGCTCTCTCTTGGGTTTGGGTATAGGTATTGCGCTCCAATACAATGCAAGTACAGGTGGTTCAGATATTATCGCAGCCATGATAAATAAGTATCATGACGTGTCTTTAGGCAAAGTTATTTTAGCTTGCGACCTTATCATTATCACCTCTGGTTATTTAGTTTTAAAGAATTGGGAAAACATTATCTACGGTTATATTGCTTTGATTATCATGTCGAGCATGGTCGATTACGTCATCAATGGTATGCGTGGCTCAGTTCAATTTTTCGTTGTTTCCGACAAATGGAAAGAGATTGGCAACGCCATTAATAACGATGTTCAACGTGGTTGCACCTTGATTGACGCTCGTGGTTTCTATACGGGCAAAGAATTGGGTATGCTTTTCATTCTTGCACGCCGTGCCGAAACTCATAGCATATTCCGTGTTATTGACGAAATAGACCCAGAAGCCTTTGTTTCTCAAAGTGCTGTCAATGGAGTTTATGGCATAGGTTTCGACAAATTGAAGGTTGGTAAGCGCAAAAAGATAGCCAACGATAGCCTAAAAGTTAATGAAAATCAGTAACTTTGCGGTATGAATTATGATGAAATCAAAGATAAACGTATTGCAGTGCTGCTCTCTGGTGGTGTCGATAGTTCTGTTGTAGTCTACGAATTTGCACGGCTCGGACTTACGCCCGATTGCTTTTATATCCGTATTGGCCCTGAAGAAAAGGAAGAATGGGATTGTAATTCGGAAGAAGATGTTGAGATGGCGACAGCAGTTGCACGCCGTTTCGGTTGCACGCTGAAAATCATTGATTGTCATAAGGAGTATTGGGGTCAAGTAACAAAGTACACTATGGACAAGGTGCGGGCTGGTTTTACTCCAAATCCTGACGTGATGTGCAACCGAATGATTAAGTTTGGTGCTTTCCATGAGAAGTGTGGAAAGGATTACGACCTTATTGCGACGGGGCATTATGCGCAAACAAAATGGATAGAGGGTAAGAAATGGCTTTGCACAAGCCCTGACCCTGTGAAAGACCAAACCGACTTTTTAGCGCAAATCTATGATTGGCAACTCAAAAAAGCGATATTCCCAATTGGTCATTACGAGAAAAACGAGGTGCGAGAGATTGCCGAACGTGAGCATCTTATCAATGCAAAACGAAAGGATTCGCAAGGAATTTGCTTCCTTGGCAATATTGATTACAACGAATATGTGCGCCGTTATCTTGGCGAACAGGTTGGCGATGTTATCGAATTGGAAACGGGGAAAAAGATAGGACAACACAAGGGTCTTTGGTTTCACACGATTGGACAACGCAAGGGCTTAGGCTTCGGTGGAGGTCCTTGGTTTGTAGTGAAAAAAGATGTTGCCAACAATGTGCTTTTGGTTAGTCATGGCTACGACCCACAGACGGCTTACAAGCAAGAATTTAAGGTACACGACTTGCATTGGCTAACAGAATCGCCAAAGAATGAAGTTGTTGAAAACAGCGAAAAGCCTAATCATTGGATTCCAATTCGCTTCAAAATTCGCCACACACCTGAATTTCATAAAGGCTATTTAGAAATGATTTCAGCCGAAGAAGATGGCAAGGAAACAGAAGCCATGGTGCATTCAGAGGAGAAAATACATGGTGTTGCGCCTGGGCAGTTCTGCGTCATCTACGACAAAGAGCATAACCGCTGCTTCGGGTCTGCCGAAATCACAATTTAAGATAGATTTTTAGCAAATATGAAAGAGCCTGTTTTGATATTCAAAACAGGCTCTTTTGATGTTCAAAACAGGCTCTTTTGTTGTTCAAAACAGTCGGTTTCATTTTTCAAAGCAATCTTCTATCAGTGCATCTCCCCCCCCTACTCCACATTTATTTCGTACGTTTTATGACTAATTGAGCTAAAAAAATGGTAGAAAAGAATAGGACAATCCCATAAAATTCATATATTTGTAACATAATAAAAAAGATTGCTTATGATTCTACCCATAATATTATTCCTAATCTTGCTCATTGCACCCGATGTTTATCTATGGTTACACCTCATAGAACCCATGAAAACATGGTGGATTAGCACAATATGGTTTGTGCCAACAGCCCTGTCTTTGTTGTCGTTTTTCATGGCTCGTGCAGGCTTTTACCATAATACCTTCATGCGTATTATGTTTGCGTTCATCTTAATATTTGCCCTTCCAAAAATTATTTTTATCCTCCTCGACTTCTTTGTGATGTGGCAAATAGCCTTAGGGGCTGCTCTCATGGTTGATTTGATTTTCCTTTACGGATTTTTCTTCGGCTGGCGACGCATTATCGTGCGCGAAACTGTATGTGAATCCGACCTCTTGCCCGATAGTTTCAATGGCTATCGCATCTTGCAATTTAGCGATTTGCACGTGGGGACATACATTCAAAATCCTAAATTTATCAAGAAGTTGGTGAGAATAATGAATGAACAGCAAGCCGACCTTGTCGTCTTCACAGGCGATTTGGTAAACATTCACGCTGAAGAAGTACTGCCCCTTATGAGCGATTTACGCACAATAAAGGCAAAAGATGGCGTGTTTAGCATCATGGGAAATCATGATTATTGCGAATACGGCATGGACGCTGCGCACGAGAAAAAGCAGAAAGAAACAGAACCCATAAAAGAATCAACTGCACACCGCCATCAACGCATTTTAGAATATTTGGAAGAACGCATGGGTTGGAAAATGTTGATGAACGAACACGTTACCATTGTGCGAAAAAATAATGCAAAAGAAGAAAATAAAGAAGAAAAAATCGACTTGATAGGAGTAGAAAACATTGGAAAACCACCCTTCAAAAGCATGGGAAATCTGCCGAAAGCAATGAAAGGATTGGAGGAAGGAACATTCAAAATATTGCTCAGCCACGACCCAACCCATTGGCGACAAGGCGTTTTACACAAGACGGATATTGCATTAACCCTCTCGGGACACACCCACGCAGGACAACTGCGCATAGGAAAGTTCTCGCCTGCAAAATGGGCATACAACGAATGGGGCGGAAAATACATGGAAGACGGCAGCATGCTGCACATCTCACCAGGCATTGGCGGCACCGTTCCATTCCGTATTGGAGCTTGGCCTGAAATAAATGTGATAACGCTGAGAAAGAAAAAAGAATAAGGGTAGGATTGCAGTGTATACTGTTCAAAATTATTTCTTCATCTTTTATTAAACGATGTCTAAAAATAATTCATCAACGAACAAGGGCGTATACCGTAGGGGCGTGATTCATCACGTTCCTAACACCCTAAATTTTGTTATGAGGGGCGTGATTCATCACGTTCCAACACCCTAAATTTTGTTATGAGGAACGTGATAAATCACGCCCCTACGGCATACGCCCAACTATGTTTTAATTATATAAATGCTTTTAAACCAATGTGTTAATCACTTCTTCGCGTGTTGCAGGAAGGTAATCTATCACTGGAATTTCAGGCATGGTATAGCAACCTGGAGCCAAACGCATCGTAGCACGAGCGCAATTTACAAGTACTTGGGCAGTGAGTGCAGGGTTGTTAATACTCATATTGAACTCAAAATGTTGGTTTTGAGTCTTACCACTCACACCTTTGCGTATCAAATGAACGCCATGACCCATATCACGCACATCATCAACGCTTGCTACAGCAAATACATGGGTTTCATCGTGAGAGAAATAAGGGTCGGCTTTTATCGCTTTTGTTACTTCCTCGAGCTTTGCACCTTCTTCCAATTCAACGTAAACCATACGGCGGTGTATGCCTTCGCCCAATGGAATTGTAACAGAAAGGGCATTTTTCACACCTTCTTTTCCACGAACACAAACCGAATGACCCATTGACATACCAGGTCCGAAGTTAGTATATGAGAGTCCTTTTGGTGCAAGACTTTCCATCAAGATGCGCACAACAGAATCAGAACCTGGGTCCCAACCAGCTGCAATGACACTAACTTTTTCCGCCTTCTTACAATTTTCCATTTGCTTTGTGCGGTATTCCAAAATGCTTGTATGTATATCAAACGAATCGACTGTGTTGATGCCCATTGCGACTATCTTCTCTGCATAGTCAGGACAGCTGCGTGTTGGTGCTGCAAGAATAGCCACATCAACATCTTTTAGCTTTGAAATATCGTCTACAACCTCGTAAGGAGTAAGTTCTAATGGTTTGTCTTTATCACCCTGACGGCGTACAATGCCTGCAATTTCGAAATCTTTAGCAACTTCAAGTGCCTCAATAGCGTAGTGTCCAATGTTGCCGTAGCCCACTACTGCCGCTCTTATTTTCTTCATATTCTTTACCTTAATTTTTGTTTTACCTATTTATACAATTGCAAAAGTACAGCAAAAATGTGGTTTAGTAGTATTTTAGTTTGATTTTTTAACTAAAACTATTCGATTTTAATTTTGCTTACTTCTAACAATGCCACAAGATTGAACATCACTTTCAGCAAGATAAAAATTAGTTCACACGAAAATGATAAAAAAAGACCCTCTCAAAAGTCGGGAACACCAACTTTTGAGAGGGCATTATGCTATTAAAGTCTTAAAAAAGATATTTTACAAGACTTTACCACGCCATGTTACACCAATGTTGAGTTGCGACATTTTGTCTTGAACAACACCGGCAGGGTTACTATTCTTACCCCATGCGTAGCTGTAAAAGCCGTGTAAACGAACGTTTTTATTTTTCAATGGATAGTATTCTACACCTGCTCCAACACGAGTAAGCTCTGTTCCGTTTTGAACGGCTACATCGGCATCTGTTTCAGTATGGTTTACTTCGTAACTTGCCTTAGCAAATACATTTACACGCTCTGATGGTTGGTAAGAAATTTGACCAATTACTGAGCAGTCTTCACCAAAGAAAGCTTGTCCGTGAGCGGCACGATTCCAATAATCAAGTTCCAATTGAACGTTGTCAGAGAAGTGGAATTTGTTGCCCAAAGAAATGTAATTGATGTACTTATGAGGCTCACGTTCCATCATATTTACCGACCAATAGGTTTCAAGGAAACCATGACGACCATTCCACATCATGTTGTAAGCATACATTTCTGCGCTTTTGCCACTCCTATCGGTATATCCCTTTTGATAAGGGCTTTGACAAATTTGTGCAGAGAAAGTGTCGTTTCCGCTATTTGTTGTATATTCACCAACCAATCCCCATTGGTAGCATGGGAAATTATAGCAAAATTCAGATAAGAAATAGCAATCAATTGGAGCTGGAAGCAGTTCCCAACCAGCAACCATAACGATGTATTTACCAGCGATAACCGATACATTCTTGGTTGGTTTATACTTTAAATACAACCAGTCGGTAGAGTTAAAGAAGTTGTAATCCTTATTTATACCATTCATACGATTGCGGAATCCGTATGAAAACTTAGGAGAGATGTCGCCTTTCAAAATGATATTAACGATATTTCCTTTAAAACCGCTTTGGTCTTTTACATTTTTACCATCAATACTCGTGCGTTGATAATCACCTCTTGCCTCGAATTGTAAACTTACAGGTTTGCTCTCTTGCGCCATTACAGCAACAGAACCAAACATTAATAATGCGATAATGCTTTTAAATTTCATAGTAAAATGACTGAAAACTTAGTTTTTATATAGTTTTTCTATAACCAATAGAGGCGACATATCCCTATACCGTCTCTATTTTTATTAAATTCAATGCTTATGAAAGCTTTTATTTTTGTATTTTCTTTGGCTTCTTGCCTTTATTCCACAAGCCACGAACTTCGCTAACGGTGTCGCAAGTACAGAAAGAATCGATTTCTTCATTACGGAGGAATGCCATAAGACTTGACATTTCTTCGTTGGTCAATACGATTTCAAGCTGCATGCTCTTTTGATTGCTATAACCACCAATAATTTCGTGCAAGGTTACACCACGGCAAAGCGAGTTGAGAACATAGTCTTGAATGCGCTCATAGTCTTTAGAAATAATGAATACACGATTCTTAACGTTCAAACCCATCATGAAATAGTTCAAGATAAGACCGTTCAACCATGTACCGATAAGACCGATAAGAACCAAATATGGAGGGTTAATAGCAAAAGCAGTACAGCAAATAGCACCACCTGCAAATGTTACAGAGGCACCAAGGCTAATACCTGTGTACTTATTAATTATCTTAGCCAAGATATCCAAGCCACCAGTTGAGGCGTTAATGCTGAACAAAATACTCTGTGAAGCACTTAAAATAAGCACAAAACAGAGCAAATCGAACCAAGGATTAGCAATAGCTTGACTGCCTACATAAATTGTAAACATTGAGTCTGACATTGGGAAAATCTTGCCAATAAAGTCAATCATAGGACCAAGAATAAGCGCAGTATAGACTGTCTTTGCACCAAACTCATTACCAATAAGTACAAAAGATAATACCAACAGCACAGCATTGATAATGAAAATCACAATACCCACAGAAACAAAAGGTAAAAGTTTAGCAAGTACCAATGAAAGTCCAGTAATTGAGCCAACGATGAGTTTACTTGGGATAAGGAAAAAATAAACACCCAGGGCTGCAACGAACATACCCACTGTCATAATAACCAATTCTACCCAGAACTTTCTTGACTTTAGCAATGCAACCACTTGCAACAAAGCGCGCATAATGATGCCTTGTCCTTCTACAACATTGCTATTCTTAGAATCTTGATTCATAATTAATTTCGATTTAAGTTAGATTGTTTTATATTTTTTATTTATTTCTCAACTTGGAACCTTGCCTTTCTGGTTATATTTGCATTTATAAAAAGAAAGTATTGTTTAGGTGCTGCAAAATTACATCATTTATATGAAATAACAAATATTTAATAGTCAAAATAATAATTTACCCTTGAATTTTACCAAAAGAACAAGTTTTAAGCCTTTTTTTCGCCTTATTTTTGTTCAAAACTTTATTTCTTTAAGATTAATACAAATTTGTAAGCAGATTTTTTATGCGAATTTAAAGACTATTATTGCATATTTTCGCAAGTTATTTAGAAACCTTTTTACAGCTAAGAAATACACTTACAGGCATTTTTCACCTTTATATAATATAGAAAGGGACTGAAAAGGATAATGAGAAATAGAATTTCAAGGCATGAAAAATAGCAAACACAAAAGGCAGCAAATGCTTTTATATTGAAAGAAATTCTGTTTTTTAGTTTGAAATTATAAGTTTACGATAAACAACACTATCAAAAATGAAAAAAATAGCATTTTTTAGACACAATACCCGAACAAACAGATAGGAAGTCTACTTTTCTCTAATCATTTGTAAGAGAGTTCTTCGCTTAAAATTTTAATATTTGCCTCATAAAATAAAGAGTATGGAGCATTATTTTTAAGCTTTTTATATGTACATTTGCAGAAAATAAAGAAAAAATCAAATGGAACAATTAGCAAACGACTACCTTACTTTACAACTTTCTGCTCATGGTGCAGAACTAAAAAGCATTAAAGACGATAACGGAAAAGAATATTTATGGCAAGGTGACGCACAGTATTGGGCACGCCAATCGCCTATTTTGTTTCCTCATGTAGGCAGTGTTTGGAACAATTCGTATAAGATTGAAAACAAAGAATATTCGTCTTCGCGTCATGGCTTTGCTCGTGATATGGACTTTAAAGTAACCCAAAAGTCTACCGACCGCATTCTTTTTTCTTTGCACGATACGCCTGAAACTTATGAACGCTATCCTTATCATTTTATTTTGGGTGTAAGTTATCGTTTGAAAGGCAACCGAATTCATGTTATTTGGCACGTACAGAACATTGATAACAAGGAAATTCATTTCCAAATAGGTGGACACCCTGCTTTCAATCTCCCCGATATGAAGGTAGGAGAGCCCATGAAAAGTTATTTGAAATTGGACAATGAAACTTTACAAAGGAATAATTTCACGCATGAAGGTTATCTTCTTGAGGGTTACAAAACCTTTGAAACTGATGAAGGAATATTAGAATTGACACCAGAATCATTTGCCAACGACGCCTTAATTTTCGACCAATGCCAATTGCATCATGTACAAATCCTCAATAAGAAAGGGGCTGCTGAAGTCAGCGTACAGTTTAATACACCAGCAGTTGGAATATGGTCGCCAGCAGGAAAAAGTGCTCCTTTTGTGTGCATTGAGCCTTGGTACGGCATAGCAGACAAGGAAAACTACAACGGAGAATTTTGTAATCGTTACCTAATGAACCACCTTCAACCTGGAGCAAGTTTCATGAGCGAGTACATTATCACCATTCGATAAAGGCTGGTTCTATAAATTACCACCGCATATAGTCATTAAATTTTTATGAAATACGTTTTGTTATCTTTTGGCTTCTTTTTAGTTCAAAAATAAGTTCAAAATCTAACAAAGCTAATTTATAGAACCAACCTAAACGAAAAGGATAAAAGTTGCAAGTTCAAAGATATTTGCTTATCTTTGCAACATCGTCCTTTCAATGAGCATTTTATACGATTTCAGAGTGCAAATAAGAGGATAAAACAGAAGAAAACTATTAAATAAGCAATAATCTATAAAGTTACAAACAAAATTTTATGAACAAAAAAACTTTAATGGTCTGTGGACTGATTGGTCTTTCACTTTCATTGCAAGCACAGACTAAAGATGGCGGTATCGATAAACAAATGATGCAGAAGATTGTCTCAAGTCATTCATCGGCTTCAAATCGTGCTCTTTCAAATGCCATAGCGACTAACTCTATTGACAATCTTGCTCGCAATTTCCGCAAAGCAGGTGGTTTGGATACACATTTCAGCGTTGAAACAACCAAACAAAACATTCACGACCAAAAAAGTTCTGGTCGTTGTTGGCTCTTTTCAGGCATGAACGTGTTACGTTCTAACTTTGCTCGTATGCACAAGGACACACTTCATGTTGAATTTTCACATGTTTATTTGAGTTTCCACGACCAATTAGAAAAGTCAAACCTTATGTTGCAAGGCATAATTGACAATGCTAAGAAGCCTATGAACGACCCTATCGTGCAGTTCTTCTTCAAGAATCCTATTAGCGATGGTGGTACTTTCTGCGGTGTTGCCGACCTTGTTGACAAGTATGGCTTGGTGCCTATGGAAGCAATGCCTGAGAGTTATTCAGCTGAGAACACTTCTCGTATGGCATCAATTATTTCGTCTAAATTGCGCGAATATGGTTTAGAACTTCGCAAAATGGTAGCTAATAAGAAGTCAGTAGCAGCAATCAAGGCTCGCAAAACAGAAATGTTGGGCGATATTTACAACATTCTCGTTCTTTCATTGGGTGAACCTGTGAAGACTTTCCAATATGCTTTCAAGGATAAGAATGGTAACAACGTGGGCAAACCACAGACTTACACTCCTGAAACCTTCCGTGATGCTGTGCTCGGAAAGAAACTTAATGGTTCATTTATTATGGCTATGAACGACCCACGCCGTGAATATTACAAGACTTACGAAGTGGAATACGACCGCCACACCTACGATGGACACAACTGGAAGTACATCAATCTCCCAATGGAAGACATTGCAAAAATGGCAATTGCTTCTTTGAAAGACGATACAAAGATGTATTCAAGCTACGATGTGGGTAAGCAATTAGACCGCAAACGTGGTTATCTTGACCTTGACAACTTCGACTATGCAACGCTCTTTGGCACTAAATTCCCTATGAATAAAGCAGAGCGCATCTCTACTTTCGATAGTGGTTCAACCCACGCAATGACTTTATCAGCAGTTGATTTAGACGAAAATGGCAATCCAAAGAAGTGGAAAGTAGAAAACAGTTGGGGTCCTTCAAATGGTCATAATGGTTGCCTCATCATGACCAACGATTGGTTCAACGAATACAGCTTCCGTTTGGTTGTTGATAAGAAATATGTTCCTGAAAACATTTTAAAGGCTGAACAAACAAAACCTGTTATGGTTATGCCTGACGACCCATTGTTCCAAGAAGACAAATAAGTCGTTTAAAAATTAAAACAATAGCAAATCCGCTTCAAATAGATAGTATCAGACTATAAAAAAGAGGATTTTGCAAAGAATAAGCCCCAGAAGTTTTCCAAGACTTCTGGGGCTACTCATATTCTTTCATCTTTCATCTACCAATATCCTACGAACTACTCAAAATAGAAGGTCAATGCAATCATTTTTGAATGAGCTTCTTTTGCAGCATTAGTAAACATCAGCATGCGTTTATCACGCAAATTTTGCGCATGCTTGGTATCAAGACAATTCGATAGACCATACATAAACTTCAATTCTGGGCGTAACTTGAAGAAAGGAAGATAAAAATCGCACCCTACTCCAACCTCTAAATAAGCATCGCTACGCTTCAATCGAAGAAACTCGCTGTCTTTTCCTGAAAGATTTAACATCGGATTGATACCCAACAGCAGGTAAGGACGATGATTATTAAAGCGAGGCGCAGCAGCTATCAAGTTGAAAGCACACGATATATAAGCTGTTTTCAAATCTTGAACCTCCGTTATCTCTTTTGATTCCTTCGCACTTGCAAGCTGATTTCTGAAAGTTAAATGGCGTGTACCAAAGTACATAGCAGGCGCAATGCGCAATTGGAACGTTGTATTTAAACGCAATTCGCCTAACACACCTACCGTAAAACCAGCGTCCCAACGATCCTGGTCTACTGAAATGAGTTGTTCTTGCGCCCCATTTCCGTCATCAATATCCACCATTTGCGGTCCAGCATTCAACAATTCAAGGTCTTGCAAATGCGTACCTACCATAACGCCAAAGTGAAAAGGACGCAAATCTGTATAGGGACGATTCTGTACTGTCCTTTCTTGCGCCCTACTTACTTGTGTCGAAAACAGCAATAATGCTATGTAAAGAAGTTTTTTCATATCTTCTTTTATAACGTCTCTCTCCGTCAATTATTGTAAAACAAAGAATTCAAGTTCACTTTTTGCATGCTAAAATCTATTCGTTTATTTTGATACAGTCTAAATATTTGAAATTTCTATCATCATTTGTAGGTATTACAAAAATATTATTTACCTTTGCACCATACAAAAATAGGTATTGGAAACAATCCTATACAAAAACATTATTAATAAAATTAAGATTTATAATTATGGCTTATGTAATTAGCAATGACTGTATTGCTTGCGGTACATGTATTGACGAATGCCCAGTAGGCGCAATTTCTGAAGGCGATATCTACAATATCGACGCTGATGCTTGTACAGAATGTGGTACATGCGCAAGCGTTTGTCCAAGCGAAGCTATCAGCTTAGGATAATCGCATTAATTGTTACTGATTAAATTTTACGGACTCTTCGGAGTCCGTTTTTTGTTTTTATAGAATGAGCACTTCAAAACTTGTTTCCTAAATATTACGGTAAATTAAGGACATTCATTTCCGATTTTTCAGACACAAATTACCGTAATGAAACGTAATAATAAGTGTAAACGTAGCGGATTGACTTTTTAAAGTGTACCCCCCATCAACGAACAAGGGCGTTAGTCGTAGGGGCGTGATTTTTTCGCTTTGCTCAACAACTCGATTCACGTTCCATTCAGCAAGTTTTAGGGTGCTAGGAACGTGATAAATCACGCCCCTACGGCTAACGCCCTTGCGCGCTAATAATTTATTAGACACCATTTTAAAGATGTAAAAAACGTTTTTAATGTCCTTCGCTTACTACAACAATATCAAAACAATAAGCGGTGTACCGAAAATGGCACACCGCTTATTGTTTATAGGGTTTCAATTTTATTTTTTCGCCTTAGGATTTAAGTTCAATTTATAGATTAAATGGAACATAACATAGCGTGGAATAACGTTGGTAAAGGTTTCGCTAATGCCTTGTGCATTGATGGTTCGTGTTACGTTATTGAGTTGTCCGAGAATGTCAAAGCCGTCGCAAATGAAAGTGAGCTTTTCGTTTAGGAACGAACGAGAGAGGCGTGCGTTCCAAAGAAGGTCGTCTGCGTTCATTGCTTTGTCTACAAATCCACGGCGAGAGTAGAGCGTTAGGTCGGTAGAAAGTTTGAATTTACATGGCAAAGCTATCTGTGCTGTCAAACCATTGCTAAGGTTTGACACGTTGAAAGGTTGGAAATCTTCGCGTGTACCACGTATTTTATTCCACGAAGCTGTGGCTTTGTAGCCAACAAGATGCTTGCCGAGTTTGTAATCAATCTTGAAATCGCCCACAAGTGCCGAGTTTGTAACTACGCTGCGCTGTGTTCCTGCTGTCAAATCAACGCCTATCATATCGACACTGCGGCTGCAATCCCACCCAATACTGGTCTTGAAATTCAAGTTTCGTGCCTTGTCTATCGCACCGCCACCACCGATTGAAACACTACCAGTCCAGTTTCCATTCACATTTTCTGGTTGGAAAACACGCTTTCCCGTTGCTTTGTCGTAGGTATATCCCATAGAAATGGCGTTGAAAGTAGGGTTAAATCTGCCTTCAATGTTCCACATCAAGGCTTTATTAGGATAGTTGCGAGAGAAATCGAACCAGAAAACATGTGCAAACGATGGCTTCAACGATGAGTTACTCAATTGTGTATTGAGTGGGTTGGTCGTGTCGTTAATATCAATAAAGTAGGTTAAATCGGGGGTAGTCGGCATTAATTGGTATTGAGTATAGATGCTGTATTTTTCATCTTCGGTTGACCAATAGAGCGATGTTAGCATTGATTGAGGCAAAAGGAAACGTTTGGTGAGCGAAGTGTTCAGATTACCACGCTTGTAATCTAAGTGCTGAATGCTAAGAGGGAGCATAAAGGAAACCATACCACTCATTGACGATTTCTTGAAAGGTACATCATATTCAAAGAACATTCCCAAACCATGTTGGTCAATGCGTGTTGTGCGGCTATAACTATTACCAGCGTCCATCACGTTGCGATATAATTCTACTGACGGAAGTGTTCCCAATCGGTTTTGAGCGTTTGCTCCCCACCCTTCCAATTTGTCTAAACGATAGAGTGAAGAACCTCTGCGGTCGTACTTTCGTATATAATTATATCCCACAGAAAGGCTTGTTACATCAGAAAAGGCAAAGCGATAAGCTGTTTCTATATTAAAATAGTATGATTTTGATGGGCTATTGTCAAAGTAACGATTGCGGAAATCAGTGTTTGTAAGCGTTCCCTTATTATAAAATTCCACCAAATTGTGGTCGTACATTTGGTTAGAACCATTGCTGTAATCTCCTAATATACTGAACATTATATTATCGGACGTATTTTTAAGTTTTATAATTGACTTGAGGAGGAAACTCGTATTAAAGTTGTATCCGTGGTTATAACTGCTCTGCAAATAGCGATTAAGAGCAAATTGGCGTGCATGGCTATTCAACACTGGCAGATACAAACTATCAACTTGCGCTTTTGTGAAGCTACCCATATCGGCAAGCGAAGTGATTGATGACGAACTTGCATCTTTATCAAAGCGATGATATTCAAGATAGTGCGTAATACCCAAGTTGAAAGCCTCAAATTTTTGATACAAGGAGTTTCTTGTGCGCAGGCTAAAATTATTATCGTGCGTTGTGTTCAACACTCTATCGTATGTATTTCCACCAGCAAGAAAGTTGGTACGATTGATATTTTCGTTCAAATCGTCAATGCTTCGAGTAACACTAAGTTCACTTTTCAATTCTAATTTACCACTACGAGGCGAAAGATTGAACTCCATTCCACCCATGAGTTGCTTTTTCGTCCCCCCCACAATATCGCCAGGCGACCACGTTGAGTTCTTTCCTGGTTGATTTTCATCATTCAAATTGTTCACATTACCGAAGACCGACAGGCGTGAATGGTCGGTAAAACGCATGGCAAACAAACGTGCCATATAGCGGTCGTGCGTACCACCACCTGCTTGAGCGTTTACATTCCACCCCGTATTGTATTGTTTCTTCAGATTGATGTCCATAACAAATTGCTTGTCGCGCTGTAGTTTTTTGCCCAAGAACTCTGAATCTTTGCCATATTTCTCGTAAACTTTCACTTGGTCTACCATGTAAGTAGGCAAATTGTCTAACATTACTTGATTATCGCCTTTAAAGAAATCTTTGCCGTTGAGCAACAACGATTCTACAAACTTTCCGTTTACCGTGATGCGACCATTCGCTTCCAATTTCGCACCAGGCAATTGTCTAATGAGCGCATCAAGCATTGAGCCTTCTTCCAATTGGAAAGCATCGGCATTATAGACTAAGGTGTCCCCTTTATGGTAGAATTTCAGCTTTGTAGCGGTTACGGTTACTTCGTCCATGTTTACAACCTTTGCACGGCGTAGCAAAGCATCTTTTATTTCAAAGGTGTTTTGTCGTTTGCCAAGCGATTGCACAGGAAAGTAAATATAAGCCGTTTCGTAACCAGGTTTAGAGAAACGCAACATATAGTTGCCCTCTTTTCGAGGAATGCTGACATAATATTTAGCGTCCGTATGCTCATAATCGCCATACGCCCAATGACGTCCCGCACGCACCGAATCAATTAAAACTGTGTCTTCAGCATTTAAAACTTCGACCAAACTGCCCAACAATGGTGTGCGAGTAGCAAAGTCTAATACTTGTCCTTCAAAGGTCATTTTATCTTTTTGTGCCATAGTAGGCAATGCAAACCAGCTCAACAGCATGGCGAGCGCAAAATAGATTGTTCTCATAGGGTTGTAAGTAATGTGTTAAATCATTAGATGATAGACTACAAAGGTATCAAAAAAAAACAGACAATCTTATTTCTTGTCATTTTTTTTGGTTTAATTTTCAAAACAGCCTATTTTGAGGTTCAAAACAATAGGTTTTGTGGTTCAAAATAGGCTCTTTTTATTTTTAAACGTTATCTTTATGACTTTACCTAAATTTTGACTTGCCACTACGACACAACAGCATCGGCAATAGTTTCCCTGTGAGAGAACTCCAGTACTCCTGCGAGAGTACTGGCAAGAAACAACGCTAAAAAAAGGTTGATGACAATAAGAAAGGGAGGCAAATACAATGTGTACTTGCCTCCCAAATATACTAAACTTATTATCGCAACTTATCGTTGCTTACATTCTTCATTACTTCACTGCAACAGCCTTAGCTACGCCACGAGTTTTTACAATGTAAACACCTGAAGGAACGCCAATAGATTGTGTACCTGTAATGGTGTCAGCGAAGACTAATTTTCCGTTTGGAGCATAAACACGAATTTCGGTAGGCTCTGAAGTAGAGAATGTTAGTTCACGATTGCCACCTTGAACAACAGTCTTATTTTGGTTTACCCCTTCAATGCCTGCGTCAACAGTGAATTTAACAACTACGGTTGTTGCACTTGTTACAACAAATTTATTATCCTTGATGTCTGTTCCATTTGCTTTTGCAGATTCAATTGCATAGCCTTTGGCAGGTGTAGAAACTACTTTTAATTCAGAATTTTTCTTTACCTTAGTGCCACTCATCACTTCTTTATCGGTTGTTGTGTAAACCTTTACAGTACCATTTTCAGGAGTTTCGATAGTGATGTATGCCATATCGCAACCTGAACCATTACCTTCATAGTTTATAACCCAACCCTTGTTGGTTGCTAATTTAGATTCTGCCTTTTCAGCATCGTTATATTTCTCTTTATTATCACCTCTTGAGAAGAGTTTGTAACCAGCAGGAGCACCCTCTATGGCTTTGTATTGTGAGAGTGTATAATAAACATCGTTCAAAGTACAAGCGTCCCATTTGTTGTCGCCAATATTAAGATATGACAAATTATCAAGCCCTGTAAGGTCGAGTCCTTCAAGTTTGTTGCCATTAACCATTAAATGGCTCAACGCTTTGTTTTTGCTTACATTAAGTTTTGTCAATGTGTTTTCTGCAACATCTAACTCTGTGAGCTTTGTATTCTTGTCAAGATTTAATGTGCCAATTACGTTCTTAGAAATTCTTAATACTTCCAAATTTTCCATTGCAGCTACATCAATAGAGGTAAGACTATTGCTTCCTGCAATAATTTTTACCAACTTAGAGTTCTTACTCAAATCAAGTTCGTCTAAATTATTGTTGTTGATTTCGAGGTATTGCAGGTTTTCAGCATTCTTTAAATCAATGTTTTCAAGCGCATTACCATTGGCACGCAAACAAACAAGTTTCTTGTTTTTAGCTATATCAAGTTTTGCAAGGTCGCTGTATGCGCAATCCAATGTATCCAAATTAGCCAAATTGCTTACGTCTAACGTACCGATATTGTTCATATAAGTAGAGAGGTAATGAATGTTAGCGTTGTGGCTTACATCAACTGCTGAAATCTTATTGTCAGCGTTAATATGTGGATAACTTGAAAAATCAGCACCTACTATCGCACCATAGATTTTTACATTTGTTCCCTTTGTTGTTCCTTCGATATGAGTTAGGGTTTCTTTTACTTTAACAGGGACTTTCTCTCCATTACCCCAGTCAATAGAAATTTCTTTATCAGGACCACTTGCTGTGAGGTAATATGATTGTACTTGACCAGCAGGAACAGTCAAACCAATATAATCATTAGTTTCTAAAGCTTTGTAAACAGGTTTTATTGTTGCTGTGCTTGATACAACGAAGATATAATCATCATAAAATTCCCCATTAATTTCAACACCTACGAGTTCTTTATTGTCTATCGTAGTTGGTGTAACCTTAATAGGGAAACCCGGAATAGCCTTATTTGTAATTGGATTCCAAGTTGCATAAGCGTTGTCGTCTGCAACTTGAGACAAAGAATAAGTAATGCCTTCTATTGGAGTCATTACAATATTAATAGGGTCCATAGATGCTGTACCATTACCTTTTACATCTGATTGATAGAAATTATCACTATCGTATTTCAACAAATCTGTATTAGCGGTTTCTCCGTTAGACCCTGCAATAAGCACATTTGGTCCCCAAGAACTTCCTGTATGTGGAGGCATTGCCTTAAACGTGAAGTTTAACGATTGTGGAGTCATCTTTTTACAATCGCGCATATCCAACTTGTTCAAGCGGTTAGTGCCGATAGCAGCGTGCATATCAAGGAATTGTATACCCGTTCCCTTTATGTTTACATCACGAATAAAACGACTATTAGAAAGGTCAATACGTTTTATTAGTGTATTTTCAATATTAAGTGTTTGCAAATTTGCAAGGTGGCTTAAATCTAATTTAGCAATCTTAGTATCGGCAAGCAATAAGGTTGTTATTTTTGTATTCTTGCTTATATCCAATTTTGGAATGTTTGTTTTAGTAGCATCTAAAGAAATAAACTCTGGATTGTTCACAAGATTAAGCTCAACAATAGCTGTACCAGCGATGTTTAGTTTGTTAAGCTTTGTGAGTTTCGTTACGTCAATACTTGCAAGATAAGTATTATTAGAAACATTGAGTGTTGTCAAGTTAGGGTAATTCTCACCCAATTCGAGTTCTTTAAGACTGCCATTGCCTAAATCAAGATTGCTAAGGTTTGGCAAACTAATAGGATAGAAATGGGTAATATCACAATCTGCCATGTAAATACCTCTAAGTGCAGTACTACCTTCGGCAAATATTACAGTTGAAAGGTCTGGATTCTTATTAGCTGTAAATTGCTCTAACTTTAACAAATTATCAACTTTAAGACGCTTGATTTTATTTTCTGAAACATCAAGATTTACCAAATTAGGTACACCTGTAAGGTCTATTCCCTCAAATGTGAGTTCATTCTTTTTAGCTGAAATTTGAGTAAGTTTGTCTTGATTCTTGAAAGCCAACACATTTACATGTTGATTTTCCACATCAAGTGTTGCTAAATCACCATAAACAATAATGGTATCATTCTTTAATACGCCCTCTGTATTTTTAATAGACGACCAGCCTGAGAGATTGGCTTCTACTTTGTTGCCATCGCCCCAGTCTACATAAACTTTAGAATTTGCATCAACTAAGGTTAAATAGAACTTGAAATTTTGACCAATTGGCGTTGATGTGCCAATAATAATTTCTCCTTGTGCGAACGCTCCTATAAAGGTGGACATAAGAAGAAGACATAATAGTAGTTTTCTTTTCATAAGTGTAAATTAATAATTTAAATAAAACTTGGTCTGCAAATGTAATAACAATTTAAATTTTATCATAAAAATAATAGAATAAATTTTATTTTTAAACGAATTTTATTGAGTTATTGAATATTTATTGCAAAAAACCAAAAATAATTTTACATCAAACCACTTCTAACACACTAAATCATCGCTATTTACAATCTTTTTCTAAAAATATTTTTTACAATTATAAGGTTTTTAGACTTTTTAAAATAGAAGGTTGGGAAATATCACCAATATTGCTTAATTTTGTTTTCAAATTTAAATAGCAAAAAACTTGATATGAAAAAACTCATTTTTTCTTGTTTTTCAATCTTTTGTAGCTCACTTTTTGTAATAGGTTGTGGCAACAAATCGGCGAAAATCAGCAATAAAGAAGCTGATACACTTTCGCTTATAAGTAAATGGACAACCCAAAATCCGAACGATTCGAGTGCGGTTTTAGGTGTAGAATTAAAAGCTAATGGAACGGCAACATCTATCAACATGCCCACTTTGCCATACGACCATTGGAAGAAATTGAATGATAGCACAATTACAATTCATGGCATCAGTATTTTTGATGGCGAAAAGACGGAGCTGGTCGATACGTTTTTGCTCAACACAGAGAAGCAAACACTGAATCAGCAGCATACGGATATTGTCTATCAATTGGCAAAATAGAGCAAAGAAAATCATAAAGGTAGTAGCAAAAAGTTTGTCGCTAACTTTTTGCTACTACCTTTTCACTTATTGTTTTGGAAACATTTGGTATAACTGCAATCCAAATTCGTTGGCAGAAGCGTAAACATGTTCTAAAACATCAGAAACTATTTGCTCGTAATTGAGCCATTCTGTGGTATTTATAAAGAAGTAAAGTTCAATAGGAATACCACTTTGTGTAGCTTCCAATTGGCGCACCATAATCATCATATTAGAATTAATGTCTTTTCTTTTTCGCAAATAATCTTCCATATAATGGCGGAAAAGTCCTATATTTACGTCTTCATCTTTGATTTGTTCCTCGGTTACAATGTTGCGCACGATTAAATCTTCCCGCATTTTATTGTCAATGAGTTTGAAACTTCGTGCATCAAAGTAGATTTTCTTGGCTACTTGGCGCATTCCACTCTCTTGCATTCCTTTCCAATTTTTAAAGGAACCATTCACAAGAGTAAGCGGCGAAACCGTAGTATAAGTATTATCAAACTGCCTTACCTTAACAGTGGTAAGCGTAATATCAACAACATTTCCATCAACTGGCGTGTTAGGTACTGTAATCCAGTCGCCAACATGTACCATTTCGTTGCTCGTAAGGCGAATACCTGCCACCAATCCTTCAATAGTATCTTTGAAAACCAACATAAGAACAGCCGAAGTTGCACCCAAACCTGCCAACAATGTCATTGGATTTTTGTCGAAAAGAATACTTACAACAATAATTACTGTAATGAAAAGGACGATAATTTTCAGTATCCCAAGAAAGGATTTAAAGTATTGACTCGTAGAACTACCCGTGCGTTTATCCAAGAAACGTAAGCGGTCTACTAACTGCAAAACTAATCGAGTAGTATTGATGCAAATATAAACGGCTGTCAATCGTGTCAAAGTTTCTTCTACAAAGGGATAAAGAAAGAACACTTTTGGTAATAATTCCCACATGACAATAGCAGGAACAATGTTGGCTGCCGTGCGTAAAACCTGTCGGTCGAACATCACAGAGTCCCACTCTGTATTTGTTTTTGAAGTAAGTTTTATTACCAACGGAACAATGATTCTTCGGCAAAACACACCCGATAGCCATGCCAAAAGGAAGGCTACAATGACCATTGAAGTATGACGGACAATAGCAATGGTAGAGCCTTCAAGTCCTAAAGTTTGGAGAATTTGGTCGATAAAAGAGATAATAATTTCCATTTTCGTTTTGTTTATGATTTTATTGATGTTACTGACTCAATGCAACGCATATCTTATTTTGCAAATTGCGCATGGGCGACTGACTCATTCCGCCATTAACGATGATAGCAAAGCATAGGCGATGACCATTAGAAGCGGTAAGATAGCCAGCCAAAGAACTAACGCCCATAACTGTACCTGTCTTTGCTCTGACGTTATTTGCAGCAGGTGTATGGCGCATTCGTTTTCTTAATGTACCATCAACGCCTGCAATTGGGAGCGTATTATATAAGGTTTTGTAAATGTCAGCTTTACTAAAAGCATAGCGCAGCAATTGTAATTCTAATTCGGCACTGACGTAATTGTAGAGCGAAAGTCCTGAACCATCGGCAATATTATAATTGGAAGGCGACAAACCTATCTTTCTTATTAAACTATTTACCTCGTTGCGAGCTTGCTTTGCACCGTTCCATTTTCCATTATTGGCTGCTGCAAGTTGATAAAACATAGATTCGGCATAGAAATTATCGCTCTTTTTCATCATTCGGTGCATCACTTCGCCAATGGAATGGGTGCGTGTTGTAATGAGCGTAGCATTGTTCGGAACTATCTTTTCACTCATAACCCCATTGTGTTCCACCCCTATTCTGCGTAATTCTGTGCGCAAAACACCCATGAAACAATCTTTTCGTCCCATAGAAAGAGGGATTAGTCTTGGATTTTTATCGTCCCAGCACCACCCATGACCAAACTCATCACGGTCTTTAAACGACAAATCGGCATAAAGATTACCATTGATACGCTCAACACCTAAGTCTTTTATAGCGTGAGCGATAGCCGATAAATCGCTATTGGAGAGCATTGGGTCCATTCCACCAACACAATAAATATCGCCATTAAGCACTTGCGTACTATCAATCGTACCCGTATAGAAAATACGCGTCTGGTAATTGTAATTACAACCCAAGCGGTCTAAAGCCGTAATAGCCGTAACACACTTCATGGTTGAGGCTGGTCGCAAATGCTTTCGTTCGTTAAAAGCATAAACTTGCTTATTGTCTGTCAAGTCCCAAACCATGAGTCCCACTTGTGTTGTTTCTACTATATCACTTTTTAAAATCCCATTCAGGCGGGCAGTGATATTCTCTTGCCACGATTTGGTATTGTCATTATCGAACGGAGTAACGAAAACATCAGAATCTTCATCGGAATCGCTATCCTCTTCCTTATCTACAATGATTGCTTTGGGGTCTTCTTTATGTAGAATATGAGCAATTTCGGCACTATCCAAGTAGACTTGCGCCTTGACAGGCAGTGCCAATAAGGTAATAAGAAGAAGCGTTTGTAGGTATTTTAATTTCATAATTGTTTCTGGATTGTAGCGATAAATACCTCTTTATTATCGGGTTGCACACTTTCAACCTTTCCATTTTTAAGTTCCAACAAAATGTAACTCCCAATACGAAAGGCTAAAGGCAACTCACGAATGCTAATAATTTCGGCAATGTTGATACACTTTTCTTTTGTCAAGCGACCACGTTTAATATGTAATTTTTCATCGGAAACAATATAGGAAGTGTGCAAAGCACGGTCTAAAGCCATTGTAGTCAGCACAAGAAACATTGCGCCCAAAATGACTAAAGCTACATTTTCACGATTCCAAAAACCGTACAATGTGCCGAAGATAAATAAGAGAATAGCACACCATTCGAGTGCCATTACACGATGATTAAATGTTCTATTCATTATCGCTTATTTGCTTTAAGACCACAAATGTACAAAAAAAATCAGTCTTATTGGCATAAACGCAGCTTTAATGGACAAAAGTTAATAATAATCAACGGTTTATAACAATGGGCTAAGCAGCCGAACTATGGATTCCCAAAGGCGATAAATGAAAGAATTATGATTGATTTCCTTGATATTTTGTAAAGGAATGCATTGAGATTCGTCAGTAAAAAAGATATTTTTAACCCGTTCTGCCATTGTTTTATCATAGAAAAAAGCATTGGCTTCGAAGTTATTTTCAAAGCTGCGGAAATCAATATTGGCCGACCCAATGGTGGCAACATTGTCATCGGACACTAAGAGTTTGGAATGATTGAAACCGTTTTTATAGCATAACACTTTCACTCCAGAAGCAATTATCTGATTCAAATAAGATTGAGAAGCCAATTGCACAAGTTTGGAATCCATTTTAAAAGGAACCATTAAGCGCACATCAACTCCAGAGAGAGCTGCTGTTCGCAAGGCAAAAAGAATAGGTTCGGTCGGCAAAAAGTAGGGAGTTTCCATATAAACGTATCGCTTAGCACTCAGCAAAACTTTTATATAGCCTTGTTCTAACTCTGCCCACACGTTGGTTGGACTACTTGTTACGATTTGTATCAAATTATTATTGGCTTTTATCGCCGTATCGGGATAATATTTTCGATTGGTAATAAGGGTTCGGTCGGCATAAAACCAGTCCACTAAGAAGGCTCTTTGCAGTCCATACACGGCAGCTCCCGTAATTTTCACATGGGTATCACGCCATTTTTCACCCTTTTCGCCTTTCACATAGCGCAAGGCTAAGTTCATACCTCCTACGAAACCAATTTTGCCATCAATCACTATTATCTTTCGGTGGTTACGGTAATTCACTTTACTCGTAAAGGCTGGGAAACGCACAGGCATGAAAGGGTGAACTTCGATGCCCTCTTCTTTCATTAATTCGAAGAAGTTTTCTTTCATTTTCCACGACCCTACATCGTCATAAAGGAAACGAATTTCAATTCCTTGGTGTGCTTTTTCTATGAGCGCATCGCGTATAAGTCGCCCCAAAGGGTCGTCTTCTATGATATAAGATGTAATGTGTATGTGGTCTTTTGCCTTTGAAATTTCGTGTAAAAGTGCTGGGAAAAATTCGTAACCAGAGGTGTAAATGTCAGTTTCATTGTTTTTAAACGGCAAAGCCCAATTCTGATTGACGAAAAGTTGTATGAGTTCTTTATGTTGTTCGGGCAATTCTAAGTTCTTTTGCTCTACAAATTCTATCATAGAACGCTTGGTAAGTTGGTCCAAACTCTTTTGCCAAATGTATCTATCTTTGCGTATTCGCTGTCCAAAAAAGAAGAAAAGTATGATTCCCACTAAGGGCATAAAGGATAGTATCAACACCCATGCAATGGTTTTTGCAGGCTGTCGATGTTCCATGAGTACCGTTATCATGGCAATGATTGCCACAACGTAGTAGGCAACAAGGACTATCCAGTGAATATAAATCATTTATTCTGCTGTTTTATTTCTTCTTTTTTATCTTGTTTGTCCATTATTTTTTGCAAATAGTTGAGTTCTTCTTGAGCAAATTCGCTGCATAAAGGAATCTCAATCAAAGACTCTAACATATTTTTTGCCTCCTTGTATTGTTCTTGGTCTATCAGTGCGTAAGCCTTTCTGCGGTAAAGGAAGAGCATAAAGTCGTTGATATGGGGTGGCATTTCTTCGGCTTCTTCATCGCTGTTATTGGTTTGATAATTATTGATAAGTTCTTCCAAAAGAGCATCAATATAGTTGAAGACTCTGAAATCCTTTGAATGTGTCAAACAATTGACGTATTCTTTGGTGTAAGTGATATTGTTCAAGCCCATCGTGAAATTCAAATAATAGAACGCACGTTGGTATAATTGCAAGTCATCGTAGCAAAATCCGAGCATGAAACATATTTCATAAAAGTTTTCTTTGTCCTCTTTGTTGAGTTTAAGGTAGTTTAGAAAAAGATAATGAAAACCATTTTCCAACCACATAATAGCCTCGTATTTGCGGTTTGCATTGAACAATTGGCGACCACGGTAGAGGTATTCTGCCGCATCTTGGAAAGTTATGCTGGCAACAAAACGTTGTTCGTCGGTTAGTTTATCTTTTTCTCCTTTCGAAATCTTGTCTATTGCATCTTGCCACATGTACTTAAATTCTGCTACTTGCTTATCATTGTTCCTCAAATCGTGGGCAACAATGGCGGTAGAAAGCTGTGGCATAAGATTTCTTACAAAGATACTTTCCTTTGTTTCAGCGTTTAATGGCAATAAAGTAGCAGTGATGCGATAGTAAAGTGCTTCCTCTATTTGCTCTACTTTTTGCAGAATGAAGGTGGCATAACGGCGTCTATCGGGTTCAGCCATTAGAAAAAAAGTGAGCTGAAGGGTTGCAAAATTTCTTGCAAAGTTGCCGTTTTCGATAATGCTTGTAGAGAGATTGAAGTTTGAAAGGACTTCTCTGTCTTTTAGGACTTCTATTTTCTCGGTTATCACCATAAGTTCTGACGGCACAATGCCTTGCAATTGGAATGCTGTTTCTAACCATTGCGTCATGGTAATCCCATTGATTGGAGACTCACGGGGCTTTTCCAACGTTTTATTATGGCTCATTTCATGCTCACGAATCATGAATTGTTTTTGCGAAACACTCAATGCTTTGTATTCTACATCTTTCTCCTTTTCTTGCTTTTGTTTCTCTACCAACGCTTCAAAACGCTGAATGAATAGGTTGCGCCAACCGAAAATATCAGCCATAGCCTTTGCAAGAATATCTTTGGCACGGTCGTCGTCGAGCAGAACATTATAAATAAGGTGTACATTGATGTTGCCTTTCTTTTCATTGCTGGAGTAAACGAAGCAAGGTCCATCGGTATAGGTGTTTAAATTGTTGCATAAATAACGCACACTTTGCAGATAATCGACTTCCGTTTCTGCTAAATAATAGAAGGATAGCAGCACATTGAACACCGTAGGTTGTAGCGTTATTTCAAAAAACCCACCTTGATATTGATAAGTAACTACCTCATTTTTGCCATTTTTCTTCCACTTACAATCACAATTCAGTTCGGCAAGTGCTTTCGTTACCTGTCGTTTGTTGGCAGCCAAGGTTTGGTCGGCTAATTCAATTTTCTTTCCTATGAGTCCTTTTATCTTTTTTATCATACTACAATATCGGTTCCAAGTTTGCGTGCAAGTATATTTCTCATGTCTTGCAACTCCTTGATTTCTTTCATCATATTCATTGTTTTCTCCAAATCTTTTTCCTGCAATAGATTGGTTTGGAGTTCCTTTAGATGGTGTTCAACGTAGTCCATTCGGTAGTCAAGTATCAAGTGCATGATGCGGTCGCGCAGGTCTTCTTCGCTTTCTTTTACTTGCATACTCTGCGAAAGGTGGAAGTTTTCAACACTAAGGTTAATAGCAAGGGTTGAAATTTGTATGTCGCTGTGCTTTGTGAAATATTCTTCTGCCTTAAATCCTTCATCATTGCTATGTTCAACTGCCTCTGTTAGGATTTGGATAGACATCGGATTGGCAAACGAAAGGTTGTCTAACCCAAGGTCGTAGGCAATATATTGCGCAACATTCAGACTTATTTTTTCGCCTGTTTCTTCGTTTTCTATATCGCGTAAAATGATTTTTTCGCCATCACGAACGATAGCTTGCACAAGCATGGTTTCCACTTTCGAGGCTTGTTGCATAGGCGTTGCTGGCCGCAAAGGTTGTGCGTCTTGTTGCGTTTGCTCTGCTTCACGCACTTTTTCCTTGCGCTCTTGCTCTTTATCATTGTAGATAAAGCGATTCATTTGTCTAATGAGCGTGCTTTCTTTCATGCCAGTTCTGTGGGCGCATTCTCGCAAATAAGTGTCTCGGAGTATTGGGTCTTTGATAACTGCAATACTTTGAACAATGGAATTAATAGCTTCTGAACGTTTTACGGGGTCGGTTACGCCTTGCAATAGCACATTGATTTTAAAGACAATGAAGTCGGTTTGGTTGTCGTCAATATATTTTCTGAATTGTTCTGCAGTGAGCGTTCGTGCCAATTCGTCAGGGTCTTTGCCATCGGGAATGAGCAAAACTTTCACGTTCATACCTTCTGAGAGCAACATATCGGTACCTCTCAAAGCAGCATGCTGCCCAGCTTCGTCGCCATCATATAGCAAAACGATGTTGGAGGTAAAGCGTCTTAGAATTTTTATCTGGTAGGTTGAAAGCGCAGTACCACTATTGGCGACCACGTTTTCTATTCCGCATTGGTGCATAGAAACCACATCGGTGTAGCCTTCCACCATATAGACAAGGTCGAACTTGCCGATAGCTTTCTTTGCCTGGTATATTCCATAGAGTGCATGGTCCTTCTGATAGATTTCGCTTCCTGGAGAATTGACATATTTTTGACTAATTCCTTTGGTTCGAGAGTCTAACAAGCGTCCACCAAAGGCAATAACTTTGCCGCTGACACTTACCCAAGGGAAGATGACTCTGCCGTTAAATCTATCTAATATATCTCCATTTTCACGCTCAAAGCACAAGCCTGTCTTTACTAAAAACTCTTTTTTATAGCCCGCTTTCAAGGCTGCATTTGCAAAATCTTGGCGACCATTGAGGCAAAAGCCCAATTGAAACTTCTCTATAATATCATCTCTAAAACCACGACTTCTGAAATATTGCATTCCAATGGCTTGTCCATCGGGATTGTTTCGCAAGGTTTCGTGGAAATAATTGGCTGCCCATTCATTTACGAGAAACATGGATTCACGTTCGTTTTCCAATTGTTTCTCTTCCGAAGTCAGTTCTCTTTCCTTAATTTCGATACCATATTTTTTTGCCAACACACGCAAAGCCTCAGGATAAGTGAGTTGGTCGTATTGCATTAAGAACTTTACCACCGAACCAGCTTCGCCACATGCAAAGCATTTATAGACCCCCTTGGCAGGATTTACCGAGAACGAAGGCGTTGTATCATCGTGAAAAGGACACAAACCTTTATAGCTTACGCCCGCTTTACGCAGTGTAACGTATTCTGAAATGACGTCTACAATGTCTGCAGCCTCCAATATTCTGTCAACGGTTGGTCTATCTATCATATAAAATTAATTATCGAAATGTTTTTTCCTTGTAGGGGCGTGATTTTTTCGCAAGCTCAACAACTCGTATCACGTTCCTAACAACCTGCGTATGGTTTGCTTATTAGGAACGGAATAAATTCCGCCCCTA
>QWBY01000839.1_pt1 | contig 55253 bp, 57 predicted proteins | sample 1972471 | NCBI WGS metagenome assembly QWBY01 (sample SAMN09866722, study PRJNA288562) | Human gut metagenome isolate term6_stool, whole genome shotgun sequencing...
TTCGTTAGGTGAACTGGATTATGGCGAAGTGGAAGAAAGGGTTTCAGGGGGATATCTTGTTAGAACATACAAGATATATGAGGATGAGTATGGTTATCTTCCGGAAAGGATATACGCAACATCGACGGGAAACGGGAAATTTATTGGCTGGTACCAAAATGGAAGCTTATTCAGCAGCAGTCCGGAACTTATTGACCAAGATATAGACTACCTTCGGGGGGCGCATATATGTGCCGCGTTTAGTGGGCAAACAAGCACTGAAAAGCAAAACATTATAGATGCAGAAGTTGTCATGTCCGGGAATGGCATTACTTTGAGAATATCCTCACTCTACCGAATTACTACTGCAATACAGATAACCTTCATGTGTCGCGGTACCGGTTATTGGATTGTTGATAATCCGGACGGTTCAAGTACATCGGAAAAATATGATTTTGAGGAACCACCTGTAACATATAATCTGACTGCCGGGCAATGGGAATGGGAATTTGTCAGTTATCCAGGAACCGGTAGTGGTAACGGCAGGGGGGAACTATCCGAAATTAATTGGGCCATAAGTTTCAATGAGTTTTCAGATAGCCAGTACCATTATAAAGCCGGCACCACTACCGGCACAGAACAAAGGTAAATATGCCATCACAATTTGCGATGACTGCCCTTACTCCCTGAGAGGAAATAAAAACAGTAAAACACACCTCGGCTATTGACCACCAAGGTGTGTTTTGTTTGAAAATCAATAATCACGATAATCCCAAATTGGTTGCAAGTCAATGTTGGCGGTTGCTCTGAAGGTATAACTCCGCTGCGGATTCTCATCTGTGTAGGATTTCAGACACGTTCCTGTCGCATCATAGAAACCGGTACAGTAGTAATGACGGAAAATATAAGCATCCGGGTATCCTCGTTGATGTCGTTGTAATCGGTGAAAACTTCTTCCATGTAGGCCCGGAGTTCCTTCATCTGTTTCTCTCCTTCCCTACTCTATTCCTTTTTCCGTTTGCTTTCTTCAGTTCTTTTTCTATAGTAAGGTCTGTAACAGCACTATATATCTGTGTCGTTTTGACACTTTGATGGCCTAGTACCGTCTGGACAGTGGTAATACTGACCCCTCTGTACAATAATAAAGTTGCACAAGTATGCCGGGCTACATGGAATGTCATTTTCTTTATCCCGACTTCTTTGGCAATTCTCTTCAATACTCTATTGGCTTGCTGATTACTGCCTACATGAAACAGTATTCCCCTTGTTCTTGAGATTGATTTTGTTAGTTTCAGCGCCTTGCCTTCGAAGATTGTACTTAACGGTATACGAATCTCCTTGTTTGTCTTATACATTTTAAGGACTATCCATCTTTTGTGATTGATAGTGCAGATATTCTGCTTTGTGAATATGCGCACATCCGAATATCTCAGACCAGTATAACAGCTGAAGAGAAAAGCATTTAAAACTTCATTAGGCTCTGATAGGCTTTCTCGATATTTTTCCAGTATCTCAAGCTCCTTCTCTGTAAGTGCATCTCTATGTACTTGTTCCGTTCTGATTGTATAGTTCAAGAATGGGTATTCTGTGATTATTCCCTTCTTTCGTGCTACATTAACATATCGCTTGAGTGACTTCATGTGCCGTGCTATCGTATTTGTTGACAGCCTACATTCCTCACGCATGTAAATCTCAAATTTTAGGAGAAAGTCACTTGACATTTCCTGGAGACTTGCATTCGGTGAAAAGCCTTTGATTTGGTTCAGCGTATCCAAATGGAGCTTTTTGGTACTTTCCCTGACAGCGGCAATCTGGATTTCCTTCTCCATAAACTTGACTAAGCTATTCCCCTTCTTCCCTATTGTCCTAGCTGGTGCTGCGAGATTATTCAAATTCCCATAGCTCATTATATGGTTTATGCCATTTATCTGCATCTGGATTAGTAGAGCGCCGTTACTGTCCAGTCCCATTTTGCGTAACTCACTCAGAAAATTGCTTATTGCAGTTTCGATATCCATCACTTTGTCTGCCGTTTTTTCATGACGCAAAAATAATACAAATTTGCTTTTGAACAGCTGTCTTGCCGATTATGAGGATTATTATGTTCTTTTTTCACACAACAAGTACAAGAAAGCCCATATACCAATTGAAGTACATTACTAATAGGATGAAAATTGATATGTTTATACTACAGTATTGCAATACTATAATGTTATAGCATCATAGTGTTGTAATGCCGCGGAGTTGTAATCTCCACATTTTTGATATTGCAATGCTATTATATTTTAATACTATAGTATTCACATACTATAATATTAATAATACTGTAATGCCATAACATCGTAGTATTATTATATTATAGAACTTTTTATATTACAACATTGTAATATTATAGAATTATTAATATTGTAGAATTGTAATATTACAGAGTTTATATGTCATAACATTAAAATATCATAATATTAGAATGTTACAGCATCAAATAAAGAACTTATGTGTATATTTGAAGCATTAAATGCAAGAAATAAAACGTGAATGATATGGCAACAGTAATTTCTAATCTAAATTTCAAAGGTGGCGTAGGGAAGACTACTACTACAATCAACTTAGCAACAGCCCTTTGGATAATGGGGAAAAGGGTTTTAATGATAGATACAGATCCTCAATGTAACCTAACAAATCTTGTGGGGTTTGACCAAACAGAAAATGATAGTACAATATACGAGTGGATTACTCAGGATGATTGTTCTATTCCTGTTTATGAGCACTATAAGGGTTTTTGTTTTATTCCTGCACACAAAAAACTTCGCGACATTGAAATAGACTTGATGAAACGAAAAAATAGGGAAAGAATATTGACTAAAAAATTATCGCTAATCAAAGATAACTTTGATTACATTTTAATAGACTGCGCACCTAAAGACGGCATCGTGAATGATAATGCAATGAGTGCGAGTGATAGCGTATTGATACCAGCTGAATGCTCCGGCTTCTCTCTGCAGGGCATGCAAGACCTGCTTGATTCAATTCAGGATGTGAAGGAGAATATTAATGAGAAACTGGATATACTTGGGTTTCTTGTGATCAAGTATGACAAGAACACACGTATAAGTAAGCAGACGCTTGAATATTTTAACCATGCATATCCCGGTAAGATATTCCAGACTAAAATCAGGCGGAATGTTAAGTTTGACGAAACACCTCTGAGACATAAAAGCATATTTGAGCATAGTATAGACGCCAATGGCGCCGAGGACTACATAAGCCTTGCTGAAGAAATAACAGGGGAGACAAGACCTGAAGACTGGAAAGAAAAAATTCTTAGTGCATGGTTGGGAGAACATCCGGATGATGAAAGCGTAATCGAACAGTTGAATAATCTCAAAAAATAATAGACTATGGCCAACAAGAAAGTAACAGATTTGGGGATATCCAGTTATATGGAGCAAATTCAATCAAATAAGCCCAAAGCGGAGAATAAAAAAACAGCCTCTCTAGAAAATAATGAGGAAATGAAAGAAGAAAACACTGCCGAGACGGTTGCTAAAGGTGAAAAAGCAATAAGCGAAGTCGCCACAGTTGTGGAGAATAAGGACAGTACCACAGAAACTTTATTAAGAAATGCCATTCTGACATCGGAGACTCTATTTCGTCTCGAGCAGGTTAAAAAATTAAAGAATAGCACTGCAAAGAAAGGCGAGCGGATAAGCATTGCAAGGTTAATGGGTACGATCATAGAAGAATATCTTGATGATAAATATCCTCAGACCAAAGAGCTGTACAAGCTAATGAAGAATATGACCTCCGAAAATATTATAAATGGATGAGCTGCAATTAATCCAAAGCAGGATCTATGAGATCCGGGGCCAGAAGGTAATGCTGGACTTTGACCTGGCAGAAATGTACGAGGTGGAAACACGAGCTCTCAATCAGGCGGTGAAGCGTAATATCGAGCGTTTCCCGGAGGACTTCATGTTTCAACTGACAAAAGAAGAAACATTGAATTGGAAATCACAAATTGTGATGTCCAATTCTATAAAGATGGGTATGAGACGCTCTCCTTATGCTTTTACGGAATTAGGAGTTGCTATGCTTAGCAGTGTTTTAAATTCAAAGGCAGCCATACAAATCAATATGAGTATCATGCGTGCCTTCGTCGCCATCCGCCAGCTGATAGCCAATCCACCGGTAGACAGAGTGGGAGAACTGGAAAAGCAAATGCAGGAACTTCGGGCCTACATGGAAGAAGTTTTTACCGATTATAACGACATCAACGAGGATACCCGGATGCAACTGGAGATGATCAACCAGACGTTGGCCGAGCTTCAGGTCAGGAAGAAGGTTGAAGAGAAACCACGTAACCCGATTGGATTCCGGGCCTATGAATAGTCGTTTTCCCTATTTGTCAATACGTAAATATTATAAATTATGATTCCTATCTTCAATGATATACAAAAGAAAAAGGCTGACTTCATCATTACGAACAAGCACGCTAAACTTTCTTCATTGACATCTTCCGAAATAAAGGACCTGGCAGTAGTGTGGTGTTATTACTCTGGAAAGATAGAGGGAAACACCTACACATATGTGGAGACAGAAGCCTTACTGAAAGATAATATCACATCGGAAAAGAGATATGAGGACGCCAAGATGCTGAAAAACCTCTATAATACTTTTGTTTCCGAAATGGAATATATCAATAAGGAGCATAATCAGGAGCAAATAGGTGAACGTACCTTGTTTCGGTTACATCGTACCATCTCCAGTGAGTTGGTATCCAGTGAAGAGTCCGGACATGCAAGCTCTCTCGTGACCGTTTCTTGATTGTGGACGATGCTGTATATCATATCGGCGCATCACTGAAGGATTTAGGAAAGAAATGGTTCGCGTTCTCAAAGCTGAGCTTGCCCGCAGAAATGATAACCAATTTACTTTAGAATATGGAAGCAACAGAAATTAATCATAAGATACGTATAGGGAAAAGAATTGCCGAACTCCGGAAGGAGAAAGGGTTGTCGCAATTTAAATTAGCGCAACTAACTGGAATAGATTCATCTAACATTGGAAAAATAGAACTTGGCAAATATAACCCAAGTCTAGAAATATTGAGTCGTATAGGTGATGCTTTAGGTGTTGAAATTGATTTCAGACCCATTTAGCGACTAGTGTGTTATAAAACATAGCATATATCGGTAATTTTTATTACGGGTATATTTGCCCACATCCTTTTTATTTGTATCTTTGCAGAGTAATACTAATAAAGCTATATAAATGAGAACAGCGACATTGATTGAACCCTACTTAGGGTACCGGAACATTATTCTAATCGAGAAATGGGATACCAAGTGGGAAGTGGAGATTTGCGGAAGTGGCAAACATATTTGGGTGTATGAGGATGAGTTCATAGAGGACAAATAAAACAGAATGGTTATGTTTGAAAGAGAGATTGAAAGGTATAATACCTTATTGAGAGAGTATAAAACCACCGTCATTGATAAATTCAATGTAGAGGATTTGAAAGAGTACAATGAGATACTCTTCTCAGCTCATAGCTGTGCAATCGAAGGCAACACCTTCTCTGTAGATGACACAAGAGCTTTGAAAGAAAAAGGGCTGGGAATGATACCACAAGGCAAAACTCTCTTTGAAGCATTTGAGATACTGGATCACTTCAATGCGTATGATTTTCTAATGGGGCAAACAGAGCTGCCACTAACAGAACAGTTAGTTAAGGAGACACATCGGATTCTGACCCAGCATACGCTAACATACCGATATAAAGATGCAGTGCCAGGAGAATATACCAATACTGACATGGGAGCTGGTGATACAATTTTTGGCGATCATGAAGAACTGATTGCCCGTGTTCCTAAGCTAATGGAAGCTACACAGAAAGCAATAGAACAATTGCCGGTACATCCCATAGAAATTGCAGCACAGTTCCATAAGCATTTCATTTTCCTGCATCCGTTCCGGGATGGGAATGGACGGCTTGGACGATTGTTGTCTAATTTCATCTTAGTCAAATTAGGATATCCTATGCTCCTCATTGAAAGTACAGATAGGGAAAAATACATCGGCGCTCTTAAAGCATGCCGGGATGAGCGTAACACAGCCCCCATGGTGGAATTCTTTTTTTCCATAGCCATTGGACGGATGGAGAAGGAACTGGCTCGAAAAAAATCTATGAATGAAGACTATAATTTTGATTTTAAGTAAAATGAACAATATGAAAAAACTGATTATTCCCAGCATTATGGCAACATTGCTTCTCCTGGCTTCCTGCGACAAGGGAAATGACCCCATTCTGCCGGAACCGGATCCTACTCCTGAGCCTGCACCGGAACCGGACAAGCCTAAAACGATGTTGTGCTTCTCTACAAGCATAGAGATGTTGAACGAAGTGACCACCAGGGGCACTGTTTCCTCTTTTGAACCGGACAGCGAGATAGGGCTATTCTATAATGACACATGCATAAACAAAAAATTTGTTTATGATGGCAAAATATGGAGTGGGGGAGAAGTGGCGCTTGCTGATGAGATGAAGGATATTATCTGTTACTATCCCTATTCGTCTGTAATCAAAAGTAGCGGAGAGATTCCTATTGACATTGGCTCCCAGACAGATTACTTGGCCGGTTCCGCATCGGTTGGAGCCGAAAAGCCTGAGGTGGAGGTCAAGATGAAACATCTGCTCTCCTTGGTTCGGATAACTATCAAGAAAAACAATTATATCGGAGATGGGCATATTGAATCCCTGACCTGGAACGGCATCCATACCACTGCAAAGTACAACGCTGCAAACAATACCACCACTCCGATGGGAAGCAAAGGAAGCTTACGGGCAGGTGGCAACTATTACCTGGATGACACAAAAGACCCCATACCCGTTGAAACGATCATGCTTCCGGTAAACTCCGCAAAAGGAATAGCCCTTACCGTTGTTGTGGACGGAGAAGAACGTGTTTATGACATTCCCGAAAGTCACCAATGGGAGGCAGGCAAAGCCTATACCTATACATTGACGCTGAAAGGAGGATATAATAGCCCCATTGACTTGGAGGAGTTTCCGATTGATGTAGGCTATTGGAGCACTTTTGGCAAAACTGATGACATTGTCCTTGGCAATTCTGAAGGTAACTGGTTTGATATTGAGCCTGGCTCAGTGAAATATGGTACCGACATCTATCGGAATGAGGGATTTATGTTCGGATTCTACGGATACTGGACCGGCTTGGATCTGGAAACCGGGAGTATGCCGGATACATGGGAAGGAGACTTCCGTATGGTGCTCATGGACAATGCCGGGAATATAGTGGATAAGTTCCAGCCATGTTCCATTGTTGCTGAAAATGGCGCCATGATGAAAGGGACTGGAAGAAGAGCCTATGTGATGGCTCCGGTGGGGACTTATGAGCTCGGAGTGCTTTTCCGTAAAAAAGGGGAGACAATTTGGCAGAAAGCAAATCGACTTGACAAGGTTACAAAGAAGGATATGACTTTTACCATTAAGGAGCAGACTGATTTGCCGGCTCTTCGTATGATTCAGGTGGAGGAAGAAACTAATAATGGAGTGGTAAATCACGATCGCCCTTATGATGTCAATTTCAATATTACCTATATTCTGTCCAATCGAGGAGAAATCCCATTGAAAGGTGAAATTAAAGCCGTATGGGAACGAACTTTTGATTATACAGGCCACTGCTATCGTCCGTCTTCAAAGAGGACAAATACAGTGAATGATGACGAGTGGCAGGATGAAATTGGTAGGATCTCCATAGACCTTCAGCCGACAGTTCGTTTCTGGAAGGGGAGTATTCCATGTAAATTCCCACAAAAGAGAGAAATGCCCAGAACCTCAAATGGAATAGGATATTGTATGCCAATGGTTCATCTCTACTGGAAAGCGGAAGGAAGTGACGAATGGGTACTGCTCCGGTGCGATTTGGATGAGATACTAGCTGCAAGAGTTAACAATAGCCAAGAAGAGGATAACCTATTTTTATTGTCATTTAATTATTTGAATTTAAAACAATCTCATTGGTATAACTAACTTATTGTATTAGTGTAATCAATCGGCAATAAATTCTTTATGGACGAGCTACAATTAATCCAAAGCAAGATATATAAGAACCGGGGCCAGAAGGTAATGCTGGACTTTGACCTGGCAGAAATGTACGAGGTGGAAACACGGGCTCTCAATCAGGCGGTGAAGCGTAATATCGAGCGTTTCCCGGAGGACTTCATGTTTCAACTGGCAAAGGACGAATGGCAAAATATGTCATCACAATTTGTGATGACATCACGAAATAAACGACCAAAGACTGCTATTCCATTGGCTTTTACAGAGCATGGGGTTAAGTGTACTCAGAAGCAATATAGCTATCCAAACAAGTGTTTTAATCGTTCGTGCCTTCGTCGCCATCCGTCAGCTGATAGCCAATCCACCGGTAGACAGAGTGGGGGAATTGGAGAAACAGATGAAGGAACTCCGGGCCTACATGGAAGAAGTTTTCACCGATTACAACGACATCAATGAGGATACCCGAATGCAACTGGAGATGATTAACCAGACATTGGCCGAGCTGCAGGTCAAGAAAAGGATTGAAGAGAAACCACGTAACCCGATTGGATTTAGATGATAGTAGAAGAGAATAAATACAGATTCAAATTGGAACTGGATGTTGCAACCGGAATAGAGTCTTTCCCTATGCGTACCCTTTCCTTCGGCTACAAGACCTTAAAGATGCTCAGACAAGCAGCAGCAAGGAAAAAGGAGAGATACTTCGTTTTAGGGGAAAGAAAGTATATCCAGAATGATAAAGGAGAATACGAGCCATTTGCGGTATTCGGGACTACTATTGTCCCACTGTCACAGCTCATGGCCGCTGCCGTCCGGCTTCAGATGGAAGAGGAAGAGAAATACCATCCCGACCAGCCGGAGAAGAGTAAGCAAATTCCCAAGACATGGAAGTGATGAACTATATTCGTCATTTTTAGATAAGTTGAAGAATAGCATTCATCAAAACAAGAATAAAAAATGAGAGATCAAGTAATATTGGCCCGCAATGCGCTTAAAAACGATATACCATTGTTTACCCTGGTAGGGAAGGATAAGTTTGCGTTGCAGACATTGGAATATTATTATTCCTTGGCAAAAAAGGAATGCAGTAATGAATTCATTAAAGACCTTGAACTGCTTATAGAGGACTTTAGGAAATATCAAGAGGATAATCAGGCTACAGTTAAGGTGCCTGATCTATAAATATTCAAATATACAAATATAACGATATTCAAATATCCAGATATTAAAATATTAAATATTACGATGATGAAAGAATTACAAAACAAAAGCTATGAGGAGCTTGTACAGCTTCAGCAAGACGGTAAAATTACATTAGTAGAGTTTGTTGAAGCACAGCCTGAACTAACTGATGCATGGGAAGAATGGATTGATACCCGGCCGATAAGTGACGAGAGCGCCAGAGCCTTTCTTGCTTGGCATGAAGAGTACGCCATGAACCACCAAGAAGAGTAACAAACAATAATCCCCTTGCTCCAATTGAAAGTAAGGGGATTATTATATTTGAAAGGGTAAAGGAAAGTATTATTCCGACTCACATATCATTCATACTTAAACAACAGCTCTCTATTTCATAATTGGAAAGTATTTTTGTACGTATAAAATCAATCTTTTGCTTAAAGTGTTCAGGTTTAAACTCACGTCCCTTACGTTTAACTTCAGCAACTAAGGCACGTTTATTATCTGCATAGATACCAATAATATCAATTTCGTTCTGATTGGAATTGTTTTTACCTGACCACCAGGAACCAATATCTATAAATTCATGACTTTCCATCATTTTTTTGCGAAAATACATTTCTAGAGTTATCCCAGAATAAGTAGGAAAATCCTTTTTGATAATATCACCTAAAAGAGTATAGTTTTGAAGCTCAATCAAATTTTGATACTTAACAAAGTAACGAAACCAAAAGCGTAAAAACATATCTGATATCTCATATCTAACGGTTTGGCTACCTTCTTTAGCAAATAGTGGACGCTTCTTTTTGATCAACTCATAGTCTTCTTCCAAACGTTTCAATTGTCCAGATAGACTTATATTCCCCATAAGGCTTTCCATTTCTGTGAGTGTATTCTTTCCATTAGCAATAGATGCCAATATAGAAAAATAATTTCCATACTGTTTTCCAAATTCCTGAATGAGGAGATTTTTCCCTTCAGTGAGAAAAGGAGAATCAGGTTGTACCATAAAATCAACCATTACATCCATGAGACCATGACAACCGTTCTCAACAAGCATCTCGACATATTTTGGTACCCCTCCTGTAAAAGAGTATAGAGCTAATAGTTCTTCATTACACTCCGGTAAAGGTATCCCATTATCTGTCATTATTTCTTTTAATACAGATATTGAAAATGGCATCAATTTTAATATTCGATCAGCTCTGCCAAATAGTGGTTCTTTCTCATCTTTAAATATTTTAGTCATCAAGGTATATACAGAACCACTCACTACTAAATTAATATTTGACTTTAGTCGATAACTATCCCAAATATGTTGCATCTTACTGTACACTTCAGAGTTTATAAAGAAGAACTCCTGAAATTCATCAATTACTAAATTAAATTTCGCTCTAGTACCAACATCCATCAGAAATTGAAATAGTTCGGCGAAAGATATTATGCCATCTGGTACGAATATATTAAGGGCAGTTCTGATCTCCTCAGCGAAACTTTGGCATAATAATGCTTCATTACTCCTAGATACAAATAGATAGACAGTAGGAGTATTATTACAACTCTTTTTAATAAGGCTAGTCTTACCTATCCTACGTCTACCTGTAAGGACTGTGAACATGGAATGCTCATTAAAAGACAATTCTCTTACTTTATTCAGAGCTTCAAGTTCTTCTTCTCTATTATAAAACTTCATTTTTTCTGTTTTTATCAATCAATCAGCCTTGCCATTAAAACTTACAATCGTAAGTATTACGGCTATAAGTTTATAAAACAATACAAAAGTACTACAAATATTTCATAATCCCAACTTTATAATTTTATTATATTAGGAGAATATTTACACGTGTCTATCTCAATACGCACATCCACATCATCTATGTGTTATAACTTGTTTGTTAAAGGAAATACATTACTTTTGCGGTTGTAGTAGTTTTACTTATCATTTTCTTGATAAGTGGCCCCGGCTTTTGTCGGGGCTTTTTTATGGTTGAAGGTTAGGCATCATAGTGCATTTATATCCTTGTATTTTTTCAAGGCGTTGCTCTTCATTTCGTTCTCCTCCTTCGTCAAGGCGAACCCCATATACTTGCAGGTATGGTCGTTGCGCAGAATGCATATACACATACGCTTATAGGTGGGAATATCCCGGAACTCCTCTATGTCGATGTCGTCCAGGTAGTCCATCCGTACCGGCTTCTTGTCTGTCCTATAGTTGGTGCTGTCACCCACCTGGATGGGGATGTTGCGGTCTTTCAGCTTCTGTATGACTTCCTCACTGAGCACTCCACCCTTTTCCTTCCAGAATTTGATACTGGTTTCCAGCTTGGCCTGGTATCTTTTCCGGGTGTGTTCCGGCAGGGTCGAGAGCAGGAATTCCATGAATGACTTCCAGGTATATCCATCCGGCAGACGTATCTCTCTCCTTCCTGCAGCACGGGTATTGCCGTAAAGTCCGGCAAAGCCGACTCCGTTTACACGTCCTATCATCCGTCCCCAAGTGTTGGGGTCAATGACTTTATACAAGGCAAGGCTCTCGATGGCCTCACTGATGAACGGACTTGCCACCCGTTGCCGGTCAAGGCTTACCCCGGCTTGATAGTAGAGGTCGTATAGTTTATTGTAATCCCATCGGAACTTGCCGTTGGCAACCCATATGTCCTCCGTTTTCCAGTCGAACAGCGGGTATAGGTTATATACATCCTCGTCGATTTTCGTGCTCCATTCGTAATTCTTGTACCGTTCCCTCTCCTTTCCGTATATGGTCCGCCAGCGGTTGTAGCTCTCCTGGGTACGTATGCCTACCAGACAGCAGGTACGCCGTGCGGCTTTCCGTTGATGGAGCCAACGGGAGAATTCCAACTGAAATTCATAGTCCCACATCCTGCGGTTATAGAACGGGAAGTCGTTTACGGTCATTGCCTCCTCCGGCATCTCCCTGACCCACGCTTCCTTTTTCGCTTCGTCCCAGGGACGCCAGTAGTTCTGGTACATGGAGGTGCAGGTCGTCACACGGAACGGCACGCAGACGCGGTACACGTCCAGCATATCCTTATTCGACTCAAATGCCCGGTCCACATAGTCAATGGTCATGCGGTACTGTATCTCATAGTCCATATGGAACACTCCAATTCTTCGTTTCAGCCGGTTCCTACGCATATAGTCCAGACATAAATTCAGCAACACTCCACTATCCTTTCCACCTGAAAAGGAAATGTATATATTGTCGAACTCTTTAAAAATCACCTCCAGTCTTTCTTGGATTAGTTCGTACACATTCTTTAATTTCATAATGTCTATAAGTATTTCATAACCGACAGCAAAATTAATACAAATCGCCAATAAATCTAACAGCCAGATTCACTGTAATTGATACTAAAATTACAATAAAGTTCATCATACAAAACAATAGTTCGGTATCAATACAATCAATAAATCATGCCTATTCTTGCGCTGATGGTTCTGTATATAAGGTTAATCATGGAGGAGGTATTGCTCCAGGACAAAAACATGAAGCTAGTATTTCCATCTCAAGCAATAAGTTACCGATGACATTCATAAATGTTTCAGACTCATATCCGTCTGGCTTGTCAGGGGCTTCATATCCGACTACAATTATAAGTACAACGAAAGAGGTTCTGGTCACAGCGAATTAATAACTAATTTCAGAAGGAAACAAGGCCGGCCTCAATTATGGGCCAGCCTTGTCTTCATAAGCTATGTACTGAAAAACTCTTCAGGAAATAATTTATTTAATAATCATATTTTCTCCAATCTGCTGATATATCCATATTCCTCGTTGCAGTAAAAGTATAACTGTGCAGGCGATTAGTGTCAGAGAAGGTCTTTATTGCCGCTCCGGAATCCAAATAGAATCCGGTACAATAATAATGGGTTACACTATAATCACCTACGATTTCATCTCCTTCAGCATAAATAGTTATCTCTTCACCATATTTTACAGTCTTCGTTTGTGCAGAATATGAAAGACTGCCTGCACTGAATCCTACTTTCCCTTTTCCTCCGGAAGCGCCACCGGCACTGGAATACAATTTGATGATAACTTGTGAGGGAGCACCATCAGGGTTTGCTTGCCCACTAAACGCGGCACATATATGTGTTCCACGAAGGTAGTCTATGTCTTGGTCAATAAGTTCCGGACTGCTGCTGAATAATTTACCATTTTGGTACCAACCGATAAATTCCCCGTTTCCTGTTGATGTTGCGTATATCCTTTCCGGGAGATAACCATACTCATCCTCATATATCTTGTATGTTCTAACAAGATATCCCCCTGAAACCCTTTCTTCCACTTCGCCATAATCCAGTTCACCTAACGAAGCATATTCATGTTAATAGAGTATGTATTCTACAGTTCTATCTTTCTGCCACTAAATAGGTTATATAAATTAAAAAGTCTTTTGTTAGACAGTATAGGCCGTAGTGACGGCCTTTCATGTCTGTTTCGTGGTAATTTCCACGTGATAGATAGTGTTAATTATTCGGCTTTCCCCGTGCGTGAGCATCGGGAAAGCTTTCATTTACCGGAATTGAACAATAATAAATACTTCATCTTATGTACGGAAAATTGAGAATGTCGTTTATTTCGCTAGTGTTGTTTTTATGCAGCACGCAATGCTTCGGGCAGTTTTATTCTGCAAGGACTAATATCCTTGGTCTTGTTACGGGTAATCTTAATGCGGAGTTTGGTATGACTTTGAACAAGAAGTTTTCTCTTCATCTTCCTGTTCAGTACAATCCTTTCATTTACAGCAAGAGTAACAATACTAAATTCCAGAACCTGACAGTTCTTCCCGGTGTCCGCTATTGGCTTCGTGAGAGCTTTCGCGATCCGTTTGTTGGTTTCTCGTTGATTGCCAGCCGTTACAACATCGGCAATATCTGGGACAAGTACCGTTATGACGGTTGGGGCTTGGGTGCTGGTCTGTCCTTCGGGTGGACCTATCCGATGGCTCCCCGCTGGAACTTTGAATGGGAGCTTGGCCTTGCCGCGTTTTGGGCCAACTATGACAAGTCTCTCTGCAAGACCTGCGGATATAAGTTTGACCATGAGAGGAAAGTGTACCTGATACCCCATAAGATTTCAGTGAACCTTATTTATCTATTCTGACGGTTAGGGAAGTAAATATCAATTGGAAGGAGGAAAATAGAATAATGACGTATTTCGTTAACGATCTGTCTCTGTATAGTCCTAAAAACAGGGCATGCAAGAAATTATTGGATTTTATCAGTCAGTTTGAACATGTCCTTATCAAGGATGACTGCTCTCTGGATGCTTTGTCATCTTTGATTGAAGATAGAATCCGGGAAATCAATACTTCGCATCCTAAATTGCGGCCTATCTGCTATTCCCGGAATCATTCCCTTCAACGTATTACGGCGTCTGTCTTGCCGGCTTCCGGTGTACCGGATTATGTGTTCATCATGGATTTCTGCCAAGTGCGCAGCATTTTCCAGTATTCTGAAAAAGCGTCTGTTGTTCCAGGTGTCTGCTGTGTTTGCGGGTGTACTGAAAATGACCCTTGTTACCATCCGGATTACGGAACCTGCTGGTGGGCTGATGAAGAGCATACACTCTGTTCCCATTGTGCAGAAAAAAGAATCGCAGAAGATCCGCTAACAGCTCACTGTGTAAATACAAAGGAGGATGGGAGATGATGGCTTTATATATTGTGTTGCTTGGCGTTTTTCTGGCTGTTATCTTGCTGTGCGTTCTGCTCAGCGTTCATATGGCCATTGAGGTCGAAGCTGATTATGATGATTTCTGATGAATTATTAACATATAAAAATAGAGAACTATGTTACAATCACAAGTAATTGGTAACCTGGGAGCGGATGCTGCCGTGGAAAAAGACAATGCGGACAGACAGTACGTGTGTTTCAGTATGGCACATAAGGAGTTTGGCAAGGATCATAATGGGCAGATGACGGAAAGGACGGTCTGGCTACAGATAAGGTGGTACGGCTATACGGAAAAGATGCTTGCCTGTCTGAAGAAAGGGACAAAAGTTTTCGTGAGTGGACGTATGTCCGTGAAAGCATACCTGGATAACAGCGGTAATCCGCAGCCGTCGCTCAATGTATCCGCCACTGAGATAGAACTGTGTGGGACAAAACCTGATAGTGCATGTTCGTGATATTGGGAAGAGATGCCATGAGTGACTGTGAAGAGGGACTGACAGAGTATCTGAAGGGTGTCTGGCTCAAGATCCGTTCCGGACTTTCGCTAATGCTTGGCATTATCATTCTGATGAATCTTCTGTATGTTATGATTGTATTACTAAAGCATTGGAAAAATGATTGATAAAAGGAGACTGTTCCTATTTGGTACCCTTTCCACGCTTGTGCTGAGCTGCAGCACTCCCATTGTTTCCGTTTTAGAGAAAAACGGTGTCCAACGTGTGGGGCTGACGCAGATCCAGCGCAAGCCTAACAAAAAGAGGGTACAACCGGCTGTGATCGACACTACGCAGGTATATAGCAGGGAGACGATGCGGAAGCTGAAGGAGGGCTTCACGGAATATGAAAAGGATGATAATGGCGAGGAAATCCTGAGCGTATCGCTTGCTGACGTGCAGATTGTCGCAAAAAGCAAGAATGTTGCCGAGCGTGCGGGCAAGATTGCCATAGATTTCAAGGTTGATGTCCCGGCGGCCCTGATAGATAACAAGTGGCAAGTACAATTGTCTCCGGTAGCATACAAGAACGGCAAGAGGATATGCTTTGACAAGATACTTCTTTCCGGCGCCCAGTTCCTCAGACAGCAGGAAAAGGGATATCGGATGTACCAGAACTTCATAAGTTCCATTATTCCTGACAGTGCGTACATGCAGTTGCTGTTTGATGCAAAGGGCTATCGGAAGGCCCTTTTTGACATTGAGGAACAGTTCTATTATGCCTGGAGGAAAGAACAGTTGTCACAGACCCGCTTTATTGACTGGAAGAGTGTCCGCAACAGACGCAACCTACTGTTCAACGGTGTAATGGAACGTAACCGTGCGGCAGTGAGACCTGACAACTGGAAAACCGTTCTTCCCGCGTACTGGCTGGAGAGGGAAGTCGCCAATGCTCCAGGACATTGGGGAAATTATCTTTCCCCTGAATACCGGTTTGAACAGCGGCTTATTACGAAAGAGGACTCGGTGGAGATACAGAAACGTTTCTTTGACTGGAAAAAGAAGGCGGAGAATGAACGGAAAAAGGCCCTGACCCAAGAAAAATACAATGAATATGTCCGGTTTCCCAAGGAGCCATGCCGCCTGGATACCGTAATACAGAACGGTGACCGGTTTGAATACTACTATTCGCAGAATATCGAGGCGGATGAGAATATACGTAAGATTGACGTGACTATAGACGGTATCGTGGTTGCAATGGACGAGAGCCGTTATCAGTTGCCCCAGAGCGACACGCTTACCTACTATATATCCTCAATGGTACAGTTCCTGGACCATGCGCCCAGATACAAACGGATAATAGTCTCCCGTCATGCTACTGCCAACCAAACCGCCTTTATCAGCTATAAGGCGGGTTCCTCGCAGTTTGACGAACAGATAGGGAACAACAAGGAAGAGATAGACAAGGTGATGGGGACGATGCACAAACTGACATATACCGGTGAGCTGGTACTTGACAGTGTGCATATGTGTGCCACATCCTCACCGGAAGGTTCAGACTTTCTGAACATGCAGCTGGCCAGACAACGTGCAAAACAGCTCAAGTCGTATCTGATACAGCGTACGGATGACAGGGAAGCAGTCGCCCTTTTCCGTGCCGATGCGATAGGGGAGGACTGGACAAAGCTTGTCGGTCTCATCCGCAATGACTCGAATATTACGCAGCGCAGCGCGATATTGAATGCCATTGCATCTGTCAAGGAGAACGATGCCCGCGAGGAGGTACTCAAGAATTTCCATGATTACCGGTACATAAGGGAGAAACTGTATCCGCAGCTGCGTGCAGTGAATTTCCAGTTCCATCTGCACCGTAGTGAGATGGTGAAGGATACCATTCATACAACCGTCATAGACACAGCTTATATGGATGCTGTCAAACAGCTGGAGAACCGGCAGTACAAGGCCGCCCTGCCGGTACTCAGTGAATACAATGACCATAATACGGCAGTCTGTCTGATGAGCCTCGGATATGACCGCCAGGCTGTCGAGATACTGCGCTCCCTGCCGCAGAATGAGGATACCCTTTATCTGCTTGCGATTCTGTATGTACGTGAAAAGAGGTTTGAGGATGCGGTGTCCGCTTTCAGTGAGGCGTGCCGTCTTGATCCAGGGAAATGGTTCAGGGGAAACCTTGATCCGGAAATCTATCAGCTAATAAATGACTATAACTTAAATTTTGAGCAATGAGAAGAAACTTGAAAATCTTATTTTATACCAGCCTTGCCGTATTGTTCTCTTCTTGCGAGAATCTTTTCAAGGAAGAGTGTGAGGCCAAGGGATTTCTTTCCGCCACAGTGTCGGCCAAGGGACCTGTACCGTCCACAACGGAGGAAATTCAAGTACGCTATTATGACTACCATACCGGTGTGGAGCATACCGAGAAACTGGGGGAACCTGACTATTTCGCTCTAGGCAACCGTTTTTTGTCACAGCTGGATGCCGGAACATATAGATTCCTTGCATATACCCGTTTCAACAACAAAATCCGTAATGCAGGCGACATCTCGTCAATTGAGATCTATGCCGATACGGCAATCTCGACAAAATATGCCTGTCCGGTTATAGCGAATCCACAGCATCTGGTCTTTATGGGCAAGGAGAGTGGCACTATTCTTCCGGAGGATACAACCTATCGGGAGTTCGTTCTTTCGCCGATGGTGCAAAAGATCATATTTAATGTGACAATAAGAGGACTTGCGCCTGCCCAGACTGTTTCCGGGATGGAAGCCTTGCTCAAGGGAGTAATCATTTCCCGGAAGATATATACCAACCAGCCCCAGCCTTCCTATGCCGGTCTGGTCTTTGATTTTATAGAGAAAGAGGGGAAATATACTTCCGAAGCCTATGTGTTCGGGCTTTCCAATAAGGTGGAAAACACCCTCTGTATGGAAGTTGTGACCAATTCTCAGAAATATTATCCGGAAGTGGACCTTTCCTCTGTCCTGACAGATTTTACAGCTGACGGTATCGTGTTCGAGATTGTCATCGACTTGAATGCAGGTGTCGATCCGGTTGTTACCATAGCCGGCTGGCGCGATCTGGACTGGGGAGAAATCCAACCCGTATTATAATTTTTTATTCACTAAATTTTTTTATATGAAAATCAAATTAGTTTCGGCAGCCCTGCTTGCACTGTTGGCATGCAGCTGCACAGAAGAGTTCAATGACAAGAATGGAGTTGACGGCACCAATACGATGCAGGTCAACGCGTACATCGGGAAGTCACCGGTAACAAGAGCTGAAAAGACTGCCTGGGAAAACAATGACCAACTGGGCGTCTATGTCGTGGACAACTCCATTGACGTTCCGTACAAGGGTTCGGCATCCTACAGTAACATCCCTTTTGTCTTTACCGGTAAGGGATTCAAGAGCGACAATATCCTACTTGATGAGAATGAGGGTACTGTATACGCCTATTATCCCTATAAGAGCGACCTTGCGGACCCGAAGGCTGTACCGGTTGACATCAGCGAGCAGACAGACCACTTGTACGGGGAGGGAAACAGCAAGGTGAGCATCACTGCCCGTAATGTGGACATTGAGATGCAGCATGCCCTGACCCAGGTTGTCTTCAAGATCAGAAAGACTTCGGACTACAAGGGTGGCGAAGGCAAGATTACCGCTGTGGTTCTGAAGAATACAGGTGCGGCCAAACCGTTGCAGACCAAAGGCAGCTACAACATTGCTACTGGGGCGGTGACAACCACCCAGGATGGAGATGTCAGTTTCTCGGCCAACCAGACATTGACGGAGGACTATGTTTCCCTTTCCAGCATTCTTTTTCCGGTAAGCGCCACTTCCGGAAAAGACATGCAGGTTGTCTTCACGATTGACGGAAGAGACTTGAAATATGATTTCCCGGCAGGTACAGCATGGGCAGCCTCTTACCGTAACATCTATTCCATTTCCCTTGACGGAAACGGTCTTATTATCGGTGGTGGTGAGGACCCGTCCGGAGGCCAGTCCGGTGTGACAATCGAACCGTGGACGGACAGCCAGAATAATGACATTTCCCTTGTTCCTGTAATTTGAGAATGACGATTGATATACAGAAGCCTGCTTTTGATAGGCATGGCTTCTGTATATAAAATTGGGGGCTCCCCATAAAAAGAAAAAGTATGAAGAAACATTTTTTATCATATATATCTGTACTCCTGCTGGCACTCCTCTTCGGGTGTGAGAAGGACACCGGAACATCCGGTTCATCCCCTGTCTGTTTCTATCTGTCTCCAGAGCCATCCACCCGTGCGACAGATACGGAATTTGAGAAGGGGGATGCTATCGGAGTTTTTGCGGCCGCGCGTGATGACGAGTCGGTTCCGGCTCAACTGCGTCCTTCCGGTAATTTTGCAGACAACAAGAAATATATATTTGACGGTGAAAAATTTGTACCGGATGGGGAAAGCAACTCAATATTCATAACATCCTATCCCATTGACTATTATGCATATTACCCGTATGCTACTGTTGACAACCCTTTGGAGTTCACTTTCCATGTGGCTGCTGACCAGGAAAGTCTGACAGAATCAGACCTGATGTATGCCAGGAACACTGACGGCTCAGGCAAAAACAATATTCCTTTAACCTTTATCCACAAGCTATCGAAAGTTGTGGTTCCCTATAGCCGGGAGAATGTCGGGGGTGCTGCCGGAACTGCCGTTGTCAATGATGCATATACAGGCTGTATCATGAATCTTTCGACAGGAGAGATACGTACCTTGTTCGATGACGGCCAGCAGGATATTGTTATGTTCAAGGATGGTAACGCAGCCGATGTCAGCTTTAGTGCCATTTTCCCGGAACAGACTTTTAGTGCAGCCGACCCTTTTATTATTTTTGATGACTCGAAAGAGTTTAAATTATCTGCAGACCGTCTGTTTGAAAGCGAGCATGTGGTGGAATTGCCGTTTATGGGCAAGATCTTGGAGTACCAGTTTGCAGTGACTCCGATAGAAAAGAACATATCAAGTAAAGGCGGCACCTTTAACCTCGCAATTGCTTCTAAAAAATATTATTCTGTCAATGGTACATTGATACCTGGAACAGAAACGCCTCTTGATTATGACTGCTCATCATCTGTGGATTGGATAACGTTTGATAAGCCGACGCTGGAAGTTACAGTAGCTGAAAATACAGATACGGATAATAGTAGAACGGGAATAATAACATTTAAACAAGCTGAATCGGATAAACAAGTAAGCTGCACGGTAACCCAGTCTGCGGGTGAAATCACATATGGTGCTTGGACTGTTACTATCTCCGCTAATCCGACAACCATCGCTGCTGTGGGTGGTACGTCAACCCTGACCTATTCCGCTGTGCGTAACGTTCTGACCAATGGAACTGTTACCGGCACAGAGAAGGCTACTCCGACAATTAGCGGTAGTGCCACCGGCTTCACCCGTTCCGGTGCTACGGTGACGGCGGCCAATAATACTACGACCTCTTCCCGTAGTGTGACTTATACGGCCACTCATGAAGGCAAGTCCGCCACTTGTACGGTCACCCAGTCTGCAGGTAGTAAACAGTATGCTTCTTGGAGCGACTGGACTGTTACTGTATCAGCTAATCCGACTACTATTGCCCGTACCGGTGGTACTTCTACAATAACCGCATCCGCTACCCGTACCCGCACCTGGACATGGAACGGTGTTTCCGGTTCCGGTGGTACCGAGACTGACAGTGGCACTCCAACATTAAGTGCAAGTGGTTCCGGCTTTACCTTGAGTGGTACAACGCTGACTGCCAGCAACAATACCACGACATCTTCCCGTAGCTGTACGGTAACTGCTACCCATGCCGGCAAATCTGCTACTTGTACAGTTACCCAGTCTGCGGGCGAGATAACTTATGGTGCCTGGAAGGTTACCATTACGGCCAACCCGACTACCATCGCTGCTGCGGGTGGTACGTCAACCCTGACCTATTCCGCTGTCCGTGATGTCCTGACCAATGGAGTTGTCACCAGTACAGAGAAGGCCACTCCTACAGTTAGCGGTAGTGCCACCGGTTTCACCCGTTCCGGTGCTACGGTGACGGCGGCCAATAATACTACGACCTCTTCCCGTAGTGTGACTTATACGGCCACTCACGGTGGTAAGTCGGCCACTTGTACGGTCACCCAGTCTGCAGGTAGTAAACAGTATGCTTCTTGGAGCGACTGGACTGTTACTGTATCAGCTAATCCGACTACTATTGCGCGGACAGGCGGTACTTCTACCATAACAAGGGCTGCTACCCGTACCCGCACCTGGACATGGAACGGTGTTTCCGGTTCCGGTGGTACCGAGTCAGAGAAGGGTACTCCTGCATTGAGCGCGAGCGGTACCGGCTTCTCTTTGAGTGGTACAACGCTGACTGCCGGCAACAATACCACGACATCTTCCCGTAGCTGTACGGTAACTGCTACCCATGCCGGCAAATCTGCAACTTGTACAGTTACCCAGTCTGCGGGCAGCATGACTACCGAATATGGTAGTTGGACCACTAGCAGCCTTACAGTGAGTGCTTCTCCTAATCCTGTAGCCGCTTCCGGAGGAAACTCCGCATTGAGCTGTAAAGCTAACCAGACCCGTCCTAAATATACGAAGTGGAACGGTGTTGTCACCAAGACTGATACAGAGTCTCAGTCTGTTGCAGTAACAGCTACATGGAGTAAAGTTTCCGGCACCGGTTCGCTCAGCGGTTCTACGGTTTCCTTCGATAATAACACTACAACAAGTGTTAGAAGTGGTGTTTATCGTGCCTCCAGTGGTGGTAAGACGGCTGACGTTACGGTCAGTCAGTCTGCAGGTAGCATGACAACTGATTACGGCAATTGGACCACTAGCAGCCTTACAGTGAGTGCTTCTCCTAATCCTGTAGCCGCTTCCGGAGGAAACTCCGCATTGAGTTGTAAAGCTAACCAGACCCGCTCTAAGTACACGAAGTGGAACGGTATTACTACCAATACGACAACTGAGAGTCAGACAATCGCAGTTAGTGCCAGCTGGAGCAAGGTTTCCGGTTCCGGTTCATTGAGCGGTTCTACGGTCACTTTCGGTAATAATACCACAGCAAGCGCACTTAGTGGTGTTTATCGTGCCTCCAGTGGTGGTAAGACGGCTGACGTTACCGTCAGACAATCGGCTGGTTCTGTCTCTTATACATATACATTTACCTTTAGTGACGGCTCGACAAGTACCAGCTGGAGCAGCATAGCCGCCGGAGGTGATTCCAAGAGTTATTCAATTGTCTCTACTAGGGTCGTGAAGTGGAACGGCGTACAAACTGGCACAGAGAATGTCAGTTATTCTGGCTCCAGCAATGTGTCCTGGGCTTCTGTTTCCGGATCTAAGATAACTGTTGGAGACAATCCGAATGCTTCAGCCCGTAGTGGTGTGGTAACGTTTACCCAAGCGTCATCCGGAAAAACAATAAAGGTAACTCTTCTTCAACTGAAGAAAAATTCTGTAGACATTAATTAGTTATCTGATATGAAGAAAGTAATTATTCCTTTAGCACTTTGTCTCATCACCGCCGCATGTGGCGGTGATGAGAACGATGGCAAGACAGAGCCGGAGATGAAGATCAACTCTTGTTATGTCGTAAGCAGTTCATCCGGCCAATCCGAGAATTTTTCCTCTCCAGTCGGCATGTATATCACTTCGGAAGCCGGGCAACCTTATGAAGGAAGCGGTGTCTGGAGCGCAAGCTACAACTCTGGGGCGTGGGCAATGGATAAGCCCGTATATGTGACTAAAGCCGGTAAGGTATATGCTTATTATCCCTATTCGTCGAATGACTCCCCACCGGTCCTGCCGCTTGATATGACAAAGCAGACCGATGTACTATACAGTAGGGTTGCGTCTCCCATTGCGCCAGGTTCAGTCTCCCTATCTGTCAAATTGTACCATGCTTTGAGCAAACTTGTGGTTAGCGTTAAAGGTGAGGAGGTTACGGGGCTGTCTCTTTCTTCTCCGGTAACATGCAGGTTTAATATCTGTACCGGGGAGTTCACGGATTTACAATCCGGTCAGGTGGCTTCTACGGGTGGCCGGCTGTTTGTCGTTCCTCATGTTACAGTAGGGAAAGAAATGCTCATTACCCTGAAGTCCGGGAAACAGTACACATATTCGGTGGATGGTACAGAGTTCCGGGCTGGAGAGAGCTATACCTACGAGTTCCAGCTTAATGAAGATAGGGACAAACTGGAAATCCTTGACATATCCGTGGAGGATTGGATTAACGACAACAATTACAATGACTATTTAAGAAGATAATTATGAAAAAGAAAATTGTTTTATTGGGTCTGATGCTTCAGGCATCGTCCTCAATGTTTGCACAGACAGCAAACTCCAGGTCAGACATAAACAGCATGCTGTCTTCCTGGCTGATACCCGCCATCGGTCTGTTGATGTTGGGCGGATTTATCGGACTTGTAATCTATAACCAAGAAGCTCTTCGCGGGAAGAACGGACTGTCAAAGCAGGACGGTTGGATATCCGTGGGAGAGGGGATGATATTTATTGTTGTCGGTATTGCGGCTATCGGATTCATAGCTTCGAAACTGGCAAGTATGAATTTCAGCATCTGATGGATATTTGCAAGGTATATAGGGGACTGGATTCTCCCTGCAAAATCAAGGGGTTACTGAGTCACTATTTCTATATTGTCTTCTGTGCCTATCTGGTGAGCTTTGTCTTTGTCCTGTTTTCTTTCAGTTCGATTTTGCAGAAGGGAACTGTACTGTCCTTCCTTATGGAGGCGGTCATTGAATTGGGAATTCCGACAGCTCTTTATGTGTATTTCTATAGGAAATCCGACAAAGTGAAGATAAGAAAGGACAACCGTGTTATCACAATATCGAACCGTGGGCTTTATAGGGCTTTAAACCAAAGAAGATATGGACAATGATTTTTTTTATCCTATACATGACATCATTCCGGATAGGGAAGGCCATGGGATGGTTATTGGAAAGAACGGCAGTCTGACCTATGTGGTCAGACTGTCATCGCCTGAGGTGTATTCACTTTACAAGGATGAACTGGCAACACGCCATGCTGTATTTGTACAGGCATTCTCCCATATGCCTGACAATAGTTGGGTGCATAAGCAGGATATTTTCAGAAGTCTTCCCTTCCAGTCAACCGGTGTGGGGATGTCGTATCTGGCCAAATCTGATCAGGAGCACTTTTCAGGAAGGAAATATCTCAAGCACAGCTGTATGATAGCCTTCACTCTGGCAGGAATACAGTCGTTGTCCTCCGCATATGTGAAGAATATATTCTCTTTTAAGGAGAATCTTTCCGGTGAGGATTCAGAAAGGCTGGATGAGTTCTTGTCGGCCGTTGAGTTTGCCATAAATAATCTGTCTGCGCTCCGTAATACAAGGATTGACTTTCTTTCCTTGGATGAACTGCGGGAGTATCTTTTCCTTTCCGCTAATTTCTCGGAAAAGAACGGAATACGTGATATACATTTTGAAGAGCAGATTACTGCTGGAAATACCAAGGCGCGGGTGTATGCCATCACAGACGACGAGTTCTTGCCTGAACAGTATCCGGTGTATGGAAAGGACTACACTGTTTCCAAGGACAAGTCCGAACTTTATATGTCTCCTTCCGAGGCATTTGGCGGCATTCATCTCAATCATAACCATGTGTATAACCAGATCCTTTATTTTTATTCGGACAAGAAGTTGAAGGACACGTTGCGCCGTAATCTGGATTCCCATATCGCCAACCGTGGCTGGGACAGAATCAACTCGCCGGCAAAGATTGCCAAAATGACGGAACTGGTCAAGGAGATTAAGGACAATAACGAGATCCTCTGCTATGCCCATTACTCGGTCGTTCTGTGGGAAGAAGATACTCAACAGTTGGAACTGGCCGAGAAGGAGTTGCGGTCATCGCTCGACTTGTTTGATCTGAAATATTATATACCCTCATATGGCAACCTTGCGGATTTATATGCCGGTGGAATAGTTGGCTGTGTATCTTCGCTCAGGCTGGAATATATGTTCATGACTTCGCTCTCCCTTGCCGTAGCTTTCTTTGTCCACTATACAGGCTTTTCCGATGATCCGGACGGTATTCTTTTCAACGACCGCCTGACTCAGATTCCGCTGCGCAAGGATATATGGGATGCCAACAACCGCCGTATCAAGGCGCGTAATGCCGTGGTTATCGCACCAACCGGCTCCGGGAAATCCTTTCTGACGAATAATATCATCCACCAGCTCTTGGACAAGGACTTTACAGTGGTGGGTGTTGAATTCGGAAACAGCTTCAAGCAATTGTGTTACCTCTATCCGGAGATAGCCATACACATTGAGTATGATCAGAACCAGCCCCTTGGCATCAATCCTTTCGATCTCGGAGGTTCACCCATGACCCCCGAAAAGGAGGAGACACTGGTCGCACTCTGCCTGCGTTTTTGGCAGAACAGCTCGACAGACCCCAATCTGACTGTAGCCTTGCGGAAGATGCTTTCCCAATACTATTGTGATTTCAGCCAAAGACATTCTTTTCCGGGTTTCTACACTTATCTCACGCAGAATTATGAGAGTCTGTGTGAGAAGTGTGACATCAGGCCGGATTACTTTGACATTGATTCTTTCCGGCATGTTTGCAGTGAGTTCATGCCCGGCAAGAGCTACGCGAATCTGTGTGCCGCTGAAGGTGTCGCCAGCAGCCTGAGTGATAAGAGGTTCATCCATTTTGAACTGACCAAAGTCAAGGCAAACCCTTTTGTTGCTTCTGTCGTGATGAGCCTTCTGTTTGACGTCATCAATAATAAGATATTGTCAGATCCTTCAAAAAAAGGGTATATCATTTTTGATGAATATGCCGAGACAGCCCAGATGAAGTCTTCCAACTCACTGCAGGGTGACATACATCAGACCGTCGCTTTCTTCTACCAGAAAATCAGAAAAGAGAACGGAGCTGTCATGACCATTATCCAGTCACCTTTCCAGCTGCCGGAAAATGAATATACGAAAGGTATTATAGCCAATACCCAACTGTTGTATGTGCTTGAAGGTACCGAGGTCGTATATGATGCGGTGATCAAGACCTTTATGATAAAGAACAATGCCCACATCAATCAGATGAAGTCCATACAGAACAATTATGACTGTACGCATCCCTATTCAGAGTGTTGGATCAGATTTGGCGAGAACTATGCATTGACGGTCCGTCTGGAAGCTTCGGCACGCAAGTATCTTGCATTCCAGACTCAGGGAGAGAAACGTGCTGCTCTGGACCGGCTGTATAGTACAAACGGCCATGATATGCAAACGGCCATTGAAACATATTTAACTTCTAAAAAATGACAACATGAGACATCTTTTATTATCCCTATTCGTGATGTGCTGTTCGATACGGTTGGCACATGCACAGATCCCGGTGACTGACGCCGCGATGAATGCCAATACCATAGCCAACCAAATTACCAATGCGGCAACCTGGGGCAACCAGTTGCTGAAGCTGAAAGAGCAGGCTTCTATCCTTACCACTACCCTTAAGTTTGTCACAGACGTCTCTTCGGCAATCAGGGATGCAGCTTATGCCAAATCATTGATTGAGCGGCAATCCTATATAGTGGACCGGTGTACTGACGTTATTGTCCGTGCCGATAAGGTCGATTTGTCCCTTGCTTCTTCCATTGAGCGCAATGTCACTGACTTCCTTGCGACCAATAATTCTCTGATATCCTTGATCTCGAATACGATGACCAGTAAGTTCAAGATGAATGACAGTGAGCGTCTGAAGAGTCTGATGGATATAAAGAAGGAACAGGATGAACTGCTCCAGAGGCTGCATACAGTGGATATGATTCTGGGCACATCGATGGCCACCCGTGATATCATTGAGTTACAACTTCTAAAATGATGATTATGGGAAATATAGAATCCATTCAAGTGGCTTATGACCGGACGAAATCATATATTGTATATGACTCCTTCCAGTATATAATGATAGCCATTGTTGTCTTTCTGATCGGTATGAAACTATGGGATGAGTGGCAAAAGAATCTTTCAAGCAACAACCATCGTTTTGATGTGGCCGCATACTGGGGGCAGGTGAAGATATGTCTGGTTGTCTGTTTCATTGCCACTTCTGCCGGTATGGTTTTTCATCTGGTTGAGACGGTCTGCGTTGAACTGCAAGACAACCTCATCAACGACCTGGGTGGTGATACGGGCAACAAATCCATAGAGACTATGACGAATATGGTGAAGAACCAGGTCCTTGCAGTACAGGAAAAAGAGTCTAAAGGGTTGACGCTTGATATTCCCAATATCACGGATATTGTCTGGAAGGCCCTTACCGCAATAGTGATGTCTGTCGGTGTTTTCCTTTTCAAATACACCTATACATTTTTTATTCTAGGGCGGTATATGTGGCTTTTACTGTTGGAACTGATTGCACCGGTGGCCATTGTGCTGATGATACACGAAAATACCCGGAGCTATTTCTATACGTGGCTGAAGAACATGATCATCTGCTATCTGATGATTCCGATGTTTCTTTTGGCGGACAAGTTCTCGAATGAGGTGGCCGGCTTTTTTATGGAAGGCAAGGAAAACCTGGGACAAGTTACTGTATTGGTGATTGTATGTGTCGGTGTCTGGGTGAAAATCAAGATGTTCAGTGTCGTGAAAGCTAAGGCTTCCAATTTATTTTAGAATCATGAAAGTGGAAAAAGAAAAATACATAGCGGTTCTTAGACAGATATACGGTGCATTCTGTCCGGTTGGAATGCCGTTGAAGGTGAAGATACTTCTGGCATTGCTGGCTTTGGTTGTCAGTTTTGTTGTAATGTCTTTGAAGAATTTAATTTTTATGCAATATGGAAGTTAACAAGGCCAATCTTACTAAGGGATTCCTCTCCTATGTGGAAGCAAAGCGTAAGCAAGCCCTTTATCTGAAGCTTTTCTTTGTATCCGCCACATTCATAGTGCTTGCCGTGCTGTATTATTCATATTCGATTGTGAAACACGCCAATGACAATGTGCTGGTTGTAAGCACTGGGGGAGAAATACTTCCGGTAGAGTCAACGGAGCTGGAAGAGCTGTATAAGGCTCTTCTGGTGACCCATTGCTATTCAGTGAGTTATTATGTCAATAGTTTTGATGTCAACAACATCAAGAACAACCAGGCACGTGCGGCCTTTCTCGTAAACCAGGCTGATCTGAATGCTGTATTCGGGAAATACCAGTATGACAAGGCCTATTCGGATGCCATCAATAAGGGGGTTGTTTACCGGTGCAATTTTGATCGTGTAGAGGATCTGCAACAAGTGGGTAACGGTAGCGAGTATCAGGTTGTATTCTCCTCAACACTGAGTGTGATGAGCAGTAACGATACAAAGAAAATCCGCATAGTGTCAAACGGTACTCTGATACGTGTCACGCCGCGCTACCCGGAGAATCCGACCGGTTATTATTTCAAGAATTATGTCCAGGAATATTTTCCTTTAAATTAATTGTGCCATGAAAATAAGGAAACCTTTTGTAATGGGGGGCATGTTGCTTGTGGCGGCATTGCTCTTTCTCTCCATGTTTATGGACATGTCTGCTCCTCAGGAGATGGAGAGGCAGACAATATCCTTGCGTGCCGAGGCTGAAGATTTGTCCATCGATGATATGATCAATACGTCCGATAAGAGGAAAAGCCCTTCCAATGATGTTGTAGCACCGGGCTTTGCCGGCAACGTCGGAGAATATGCTTCTTCTTCCGTTTCGACATATAGGGAAGATGATCCGGAGGCGATAGCCCGTATTCAGGCGGCTATCCGTGAGAATGAGGAGAATCTGTCTGCCGGTTTGCGGAATATCGAGGCTGAAAGGAAAGGGCAGGCATTATCCGGCCTGCCTTCGGCCCGGAGTGATGAACATGACCGGGATGGCCGTTTCCAAAAGGATGGAATGGAAGGCTTGAAGAAGGACAGAAGGATAGAAATGGAAGAGCTTGAGAAGAGTGATGCGGAGAATGATGAAGAGATGCCGGTGGCCGGGCCGGAAAAGGCTTCTCCATTTCACAGTATCCGCCTTACTTCTTCAAGTAACAGAAATGCGATTAAGGCATATGTACATTCGGAGCAGGTCGTAATGGCTGGCAGTACCCTTAAAATGCGTTTGGGAGAGGATGCCTATACGGATAATGGCGTGTTTATTCCGAAAAATTCACCGGTATATGGTATTGTAACCGGGATAGACGGCGAACGTGTGAATGTCAAGATTACCCATATCAATCTTTCAGGCAACATCCTGCCGTTCGCGAAGTCAGTATATTCCAAGGACGCCTTGCTGGGTATCTATGTGCCCGGTAATCCAAAATCCGAGATTACCAAGGATGCTGCGGGCGGTGCGTTGGACGGGTTACCCACAAGTGGAATACCCGGTGTTGATGCTGCCGCGCAGGTTGCTACTGTTGTGGCTTCAAGTGCTGCCAATGCTGGTAAACAGGCTTTATCCAAGAATGTGAAAAAGATAAAGGTCACCATTAAGACCAACTATGAAGTGTATCTTCGTCCGGAAGAAAAATAGGTGATATCTGATAAGGAAAGAAGAAATTAGTGTATAACAATCAAAAAGAAGTAAATCAATGAAGTATGGCATGAAGAATATATTGTTCTCCCTATTTGTGTTTTCCCTTATCTGTCCGGTGGCGGCACAGACAGCCGGCACAGAGCGAACGGCGGCTGACAATACCATTGCTTTACGGGAGATCCAGTCTTCCTTCTTCTCTGTCTCTACACACAAGACATTCCATCTCATTTTTCCGAATGAGGTGAAATACTTCTCTATTGGAGACGAGAATGTGGCCGGAGAGAAGATTGAGGCTTACCCGTGCGCTATCCGTCTGAAATCTGTTGTGCAGTCATTTGAAGGTCTTACCAATATGAGTGTCGTTACTGCCGATGGGCAGTATTACAGTTATAATGTCTCGTTTGTCCCGGAACTTCAGGAGACATATCTTCAGGTCGGCAGGAGCTATATGCGGCCTCCGGTTATTGCTGTCAACGACAACCAGCAGAGCCATCTCATCTTTCCCGATAAGATAATGTACGTTGACTACGGTACGGAGGATGTGGAAGTTGTCAAGGCTTCAGGCGTTGACAATATTATTGCTGTGCGGGCTTCAGCCCCTTTCTCTTCTGAGACGAACGTGTCTGTCGTCACCCAGTCTGGTAAGTTCTATACTTTTGATCTGAAATTTGCAGAGAAGCCGTCCCACCTTTCATATGTCGTTGATCCTACAGCCAAGACGGAGGAAAAGCGCATTGCTCTGCTTGATAATAAGGAACTTAATAGTGTGCAGCGTGAAAGTCTGCGTAAAAAGGTGAATGCATGTTTCCCATCCTTGAACAAATTGCATAAGGATTATGCCGGCATTCGCTTTTCCATCACGAATGTCATTATTGACAAGGATATTCTTTTCTTCAAATTCCGTATTGTCAATTACAGCAATATAGACTATGTCCCTGATTTCGTGCGTTTCTATATCCAGGACTCCAAATTCCGGAAAAAGACGGCCATTCAACAAATCGAGCAGATTCCTTTGTTTTTCTTTGATTATCCGGAACGGATCGGAGCGCATGAGACGAAAGACTTCACAGCCGCACTGAACAAGTTTACAATTCCGGACAAGAAAAAGCTGGTCATTGAGATGCAGGAACGTGAAGGCGGCCGTCATTTCCTCTATAAACTTGATAACAAGCCTATAATTTCGGCTGAGATACTTAATCCTAAAAGAAAATCAGGTACCGGGAAGATGGATTTTCCGGTACGGAATAACCCTTGATTTCACAGATGATAAAGCTGCTTGCCATATTGATGTTACTATCAGGTTCCGTTCCGGTATCCCTACTCGAGGAACTGGCGATAAAGTCCAGGACCCTTGCCCCCATAGTTGAGGTGGCAGACCTTTATTTCTCTGCAGGGATTCTGGATTATCTGCCTTTACGCATACCCGTCGTTGGTGGAAGGGTATCTTCTCCCTATGGGTATCGTAAAGATCCTCTTACTGGAAAGGGGCGATTTCATGCCGGCCTTGACTATGCCTGTGAACTGGCTACTACGGTTCATGCTTCAGCTGCTGGTGTTGTCTGTTTTGTCGGGCACCGCGGCGGGTATGGAAAATGTGTAGAGGTCAAGCACCGTTACGGTTTTAGCAGTATTTATGCCCATTTATCGGGATATTACGTCAGAACAGGAGAGAGTATCCCTGCCGGTAAGATAATTGGTTTTGTCGGTACGACAGGACGTAGTACCGGGTATCATCTACATTATGAGGTGAGAAAAAATAATCGCGTCATCAAACCACTATTTATATATTGAGAATGGAACGGATAGAACAAGAGAAAGAGTATATAATATTGTTAAGTATTGCGCGTTACGGTTATGCTGCCATTCCCCAGGACTATAATTTTCTGTCACGTCATGCCATGCTGAACATATATTATGAAATACTGAAGAGCTATACCTCTGGAATGAGTGTCGAGCATCTGGATAGGGCTGTAAGGCAGCATGCAGCGCTTCAGCTTGGCAGGATGAACGATATAGGCGCATTGTGTGCATATAGGAAGGCCAAAGGAAACAAGGAGACCAAGAGGCTTCTTGGCAACAACACTTATTATTGGAAAGTGCTTCTGAACGAGATAAAAAAAAGAAAGCCATGAACACTATACGCCAGATTGAAAGGATGGAGAAGCTTCACGGTCTGATACTCCGTGAGATGACGGGTGATTCCCTTGATTTGTCCATTAAGTTGGGTGTGTCCCGGAGAATGGTCAACTACTATCTTCAGGAGTTCCGGGACTATGGTGCCCGGATAGCGTACTCATCGGTTCGCAAAACCTATTATTATTTGAATGATTTTGAAATAATCTTTAAATTTGAGATAAAGGTTTCCTGCAGAGTATTAGGAAATACGAAATGATATTGCATACGTTATCTACTATATTTGTATAATAAACTAAATTCAAATGTTTATGAGAAAGTTAAGAATTATTTATGCTTTGTTTGCTCTGTTGGCTGTCAGCTGTGGTCGTGACGAACTGGTTGAAAATGAGGTGCAACGTCCGGTTGTGCCTGGAAAACAGTCCTCGGTTATTATTGAAGGTGAGGATGGTGATGGGCAGGGTGTTACGACCCGTGCCGGTAGCCGGGTGGAGTTCACTGGCGGTTATGCTACGGGTGCCGGTTTGTATGATGGTGAGGATGATGCTACGGTTGCTGCCGTACCTTATTCGGGCTATCAGTTAGTAAGCTTTACCGGTGGCCCTGTAGGTGGCAGTTCTAGCCAATTTAGTGGGAAAAATCAGTATAGCTTTAATATCCAATTGCGAGATTGGAAGTTTACAGTCTCCTTCAAGAAAGAGTACACTGTAACTGTATCTGCAGGTACTGGTGGCACAGTGTCTGGCGGTGGCAAAGTCCTGGATGGTTCCAGTTGCACTGTTACAGCAAGGGCCAATTCAGGATATTCGTTTGATGGTTGGTATGAGGGCAGTAGTAAGGTCAGTTCTTCAGCAAGCTATACTTTCACGGTTAGTTCTAACAGAACTCTCCGCTTTCATTTGACTTGATAAATTACTTTTCATATCAATGGTTTTTGTCTCTAAAAAGCAACGGCAAAACCTTATAAATTTTCTTAATGATGCAAATCTACATACATTTTTCTATTTTCTAAAAAAATCTTTAGTATATTACAATATATTAACTTTTAATTCATTGATGATTAAATTTGGAAAGAGCGAAGCTTTTATAAGAGGTAGATTAAAACTTGTAAACCTCATAATGGAGTTTCGGAATATGCTGGAAAGGGATGCAATAAATATAGGTGTAGCGGGTGTGCTTGCATGTTATCCTAATGATTTGCAAAACAAAATTTATAGCGAGCATTTTGACGAAAACTGTTTGGGCTGGCAGTCTTGGATAAACTATAAAGCTAGTCGTGCACAGTGTGCTATAGAGGATACTTATTCCACCACCTGGCGCAAGCAATCGGGGACGCATCTTTCGGGATGTTCCTGACGCTGCTTGAATACAAGTGCCGGTGGTATGGAGTGAACCTCATAAAGATAGACCGCTTTGCCCCAAGTTCAAAGACCTGCTGCAAATGCGGCTATGTGTATAAAGGATTGAAACTGAGCGGGAGAAGCATGAGACGTCAAATCGAATGATAAATAAATCAATATATTGAAAACGGACTTCTTTCTTTCCCTATTTGTTTCCCGCTTAACTTAAAAAAAATCAATAGTCCCATATGATTGATATGGATAGGAGTAGGGATGATTGGACTAAGGAAATTGAATGTCAAAATCTTCTTCAAGCTTTGTTTTGACAACTCTAGCAATAGGCAATTCATAAGCTACTGGATCTGTGCCTATGTATTTAATAGCATTATGAAGTTTCTCAATAACAGCAGTGGGCATTTCTTTTATTTGTTCCATAAGGAAAGGGTATTCCATTGGATATATGCAAAGTAATTGTTCCTCTAGGTAATCTAAATATTCAGGTAGCAATTTTGTTTGTCTTATTAATGATACCTCATCAATAATTTTAAAGGTAACTCCAAGCAAACGACCACCAGAGCCTGAAGCTGATTTTTGGGTTTCTACTTTTACATAAAAAGGTATTAATCTTTTGTTATAAAGAGATAAAATTTCAGTTTCAATAGGTCTGATAATGCGATATAAGAACTGAGGATTAGACAAGGTGGAGCCTAAATCTTTTTTTAATATCTCCATTGATATAGTATTCTCATATCCGCGACATAAATATGAGTATATGACTTTTCCTGATGATTTTAAGTGTTGAGCTAATAGGTTTTCTATAAATCGGTTCCAAATTTCTACTTTGTTGTCAAAATGCTTGAGATAGTGTTTGAGTGCTATTGTATTGTGCTCTATCATGATTCCAGAATCAGTGGCATCTACATCTACGACTAAAGGATATGAGGAAAAAAAATCATTCTCTGTGTAAATGGTGACAAATGTCTGTGCATAACAGTAGAAAGCTTCTCTCATCTGTTTTTTTGCTTCGATTAGAGATGTACAATGAAGAAATAGAAGAATTTCTTTCCAACTTATATTGGTCTTTATGGTTTTACGATTCAATTCATTTTCATAGTTGACCTGAGAGTAGACATATTTGTCCAATAAATGGTGCAGTTGGATAATATCGTAATTTTCAAATTTCATAATTAGTGAACTTTATAAAAAACTTTTATAGGAGATGGAAAATATCTTTGGAGAACGGCGGCAAAAACTTCTGTAAAATAAGTTTCTATGGCTGTATAACACTCTTTAGAGGTTTGAAATGTAATGAGATTTTCCTCTTCTTCCTCTGTGTATGAATAAAAATATAGTTGTTTAAAGAGAGCTTTAACTTCCTTACTTGTATTCGGACTCTCGTCTATGTGCTTTAAACATTCATTCCAGTAGCTAATACCGGCTACTGTATCCTTCTCTTCTTTTTCAAATAGAGGTGCGGAGGTTATAGACGATGCGTTTTTCTTTTTCTGTTTGGCAGATATTCCATACTTATCAAGAATGAAAATCAAATAGGCTGTTTTATTGCGAATTTCGTTCTTGTCAGAATTCTCAAATTTATTTAATCTCATCCAAATCCTAATAATTTGTTCTGCATCAAATAGCCTTATTTGTTCTAATACATTTATTCGATATTTAGGTAGATTATTAGTGAGAAATTTATCTATTTCCCTATAGGCCTTGTTCGCTTCTATCTTACGTTTATCCTCTCTATTTTCATTATGAATGGTACATTCCCATTTAATTATCTTGGTACATTTCCCTACTACTTGTCTTACTTCTTCAAATGTAAAGTAGCGAGGACATAATTTATTATCGTAAAGTTCCTTTATTTCTTTTTGTGCAGGTATAATTATCTGTAATTTGATATTACTATTTTGATATTTTACTCCGAATTTATTTTTAATCCATTCGGGCGTAAGGTCAAACTTATATCCAGAACTTGGCTGATCATGTAAACAAGTTAACCAATAAAATTCATGGGTATATGCTCCCTTGAATTTATTTGACAGACCAAAGTCTATCAATGTGTTGGGAGTATTGGAAGCTATTATGTATTTCTGCAATACCATTGGGTCAACATTTACATGTAATCCTGTGTCATCTAATTCTGCAAACGTTAGCAAACTATATAATTCGAACCCACCTTTTGTTGAAATGCCTTTTCGTGCATTCATCATATAAAGACATGTATTCTCGAGATCTTTTTTCCAATGCTTAGTAGGATACCAATTTCTTAAAGTTTGGATATCAATATCGACAGTTAGTATTCTGCGATTCTGAATATAGTCTTCCAAATTATACGAATACTCTTGGATATATCTTTCAACAATCATTTGACTCCTGCTTAAAATTAGGGTCGAAGGAAAATCTGGAGCCGAATTATTCCTTTTAATCAAAGCATCTTTTTCTTTTTTCCCAGTTTTAGAAGTATTCATATTATTTATTTTGAGACAAATATATGACTTTGTTTTTTTTCATGCAAGTAAAAGTGCATGAAAAACATAAAATGACGTGAGCGTATATTTCAACCATCATTGTAGAATTTATCAATTTGTTAAATAGAGTTTTAAAATATCGAAATGCAATTTATATGTGTTAACGTTCTAAAAAATAGAGTAAGCTGAAAAATAAATGAACATCTATAAAAAAGACTTCCCCAAAAGCGTGAGCGTAGTTCCCCAAAAGCGTGAGCGTAGTTCCCCAAAAGCGTGAGCGTAGTTCCCCAAAAGCGTGAGCGTAAGTTCCCCAAAAGCGTGAGCGTTCCCCAAAAACGTGAGCGTAAGTTCCCCAAAAACGTGAGCGTTCCCCAAAAACGTGAGCGTAAAATTGTAATCAGCTATAAATCAAGCAGTTTTCAAAAACACTATTTTTCTCTAGCTTTAGCTAAAGAATATTCTAAACTCATTGCTGCTAAAGAAATAACAAAATCAATCAAAAAAAACTCCAAAAACTAAGTCGCCACCACAAAAAATGAACCAAGGAATAAATAAGCAACAAATAGGGAAAAATAAACCAAAAATTCACCTCTGTATTTTAAATTCGTTTTAAGAAGATTTCTTTTGTTTGATGAACATTTCCTCGGAATTTGATAAAAGTTTCAAAATTGAGCCAGAAAGCAAGCCGATAGAGTGTGTTTTGAAAGCTGGTACCATTCGCATTTTTGAGTTCATGATGTTTTTCTGTCGGAAGCTTCTTTATTCGTGCGCATGCACATGCTAATGCTTGCTGCCTTTAATATAAATATTTTTCATATTTTTTCCCTAATGGTATTTGCTTTTTTCAAGGGAAATGGAACGAAGTGTAATGTGATTAGCAAGAAGAGTTCACGTAAATTGTGAACTTAATAACGCAAAGCGTTATATATTAGATAGTTATAAAATACATAATATTTTTTAGGTAGAATTTTGGTAGAATTTATATAATTAATATCTTAATTTAAAATGATTTATAAGGTGGAATATTAAAAATATTCTAATTTATAAATGCCATATAATCAGCATATTAATTTTTCATATATTGTTTTTTGGTGGAAAATAGGTGGAATTATTAATATTAACTATCTTTGTTGCAATAAAATAGATAATTAAATGGCAGAGGAATATAAAAGTATAAAGATTAAAGAGGATGTAAAGAATAGACTTGATAGATATAAAAAGAGATGCAGTTATTCAGACTGCCTGGATGAGATGCTTGGGTATTTCGAGCTGACCGGCGTAGAGCCCCGTCTTGGTCAAACACCTCCAGTTGCTACTTTTGTTTCTACCATGAAGTCTGGCAATGCTGTTTTATTGAAGAGAATGGATGATCTGATAAAGATTCTACGTAATATTGAGATTAATAAGATTGATCCCATATTACATAGTGTTGAGGATGGATTTTTCTCGGATAGAAGTAATACTCCAGAAGTAGGGTTAAGTGTTTCTGAGGAGGAATTATACCAGGTAATACAAATGAATGAGAAATTGAAATCGGATATACGAAATAAAGATATACTTATACAAAAACTTCGGTCGGATGCTATTGAAAATAATGTTATTCAGGATATTATATCTGATATTGAAGAACTATTATCTGACAGAATTCTTTCTTCTAATAAAGACGGTTTCTTTCTATTGTCTCGCGAGCATAGGGATCAACTAATAAGAAAAATTAGAACATATATCAATGTATAGCAAATTGCATCGTCCAGAAAAAAATGAGTTGGGAGTGTCAGTTAATGCAGGCAGTTGTGTTAAATTGGCTCATTACTTGGATAAGGAATCTGGTATTGGAAAATTCTTTTTTTCGCAAAATCAGGATAGTGTGCCTTTGACCGAAGTAATACAAAAAATAGACAACAATAAGAAAACACTTAAAAACAATCAAGATAAATTCTACATGTTATCCTACAATCCTTCACAAAGGGAAATTGCCCATTTGATTAAAGAGGTGACAGGAAAAGATAACGTGGTAGCTCTTTCTTCACTGACGGATAAGGAGATTGAAAAAGTTGTCTCTGAATTCCAGGATTACGTAAGGGACTGTATGGATATATATGCTAGGAATTTTAATAGAAATAAGGATTTGTCAAGTGAAGATCTTCTCTGGTTTGGAAGAGTGGAAACTGAACGGCATTATACATATCTTGATGAAGAGGTTAAGGATGGCTTAAGAAGTAAGGGAGACTTGAAAGAAGGATTGCAGCTTCATGCTCATGTTATAGTTTCCAGGATGGACGTTACTCAGACCATATCATTGTCGCCTCTGGCTAAAAGTATGGGAAATGTTAATGTTCTTAATGGGAAAGCTGTGAAAAATGGTTTCAGCATGAAAGGTTGGCAGGTAGACTGCTTTCAGCATTTCGGTAATAAATATGGATATATAGCAAATGCAGATGAACGCTTTTACTATCACGATAGCAGTTATTCCAGCTATAAAAATAAGATTCAGAATAAGATTATACATGAGGTAATGGAGGATATGAAAGAGGAGAGGCAATTTATGACTGGTGCAAGAAATATTACTCTAATTCTTCATCCAACAAAGAAATCTGTCAAGTTGTATTTAAAGCAAAAAATTAAAAATATTTTATTGGAAAATGAGTCAGTGATATGAGTTTGATTTTTATTGAATGTTTGTTTCTTTCTGCATGTTTGATTTTTCTTATGGGCATTAATCCATTTGTAAAAAAATGGAAAAATCTTGTATTGTATGCTTGTGGAGGTTTTTTTCTTACTTTGATAGTTTCGTACGTATTTCTCTGTTTTTTTGAGGTTCAATTATCCTTTTATTTGATTGCTGTTTTTTCATTATTTTTTGTTGCCAAATATTTGCTCAATGAATCTGGTGTCGAGAAAGCCAAGCCTAGAAAAGACGAAGATACATTTATTCTTGGCAGCGAAAGCGGTCAGCTTGAATTCTATTATCCACGTGATAATTTCATGGTTTTGGGGGGTGCCGGTTCCGGTAAGACTGCCTCGATAGGTAAGCCCATTCTTGAACAGTATATACGTTATGGATGGGCAGGATTCATCTATGATTATAAAGATTATGATTATACGAAGACAGCTTGGAACCTGGTGCAGAAGTATAAATATCCTTATAAGTTCTATTATATAAGTTTCACGGATATGTCACGTACATATAGGTTTAATATTCTTAATAAAAATGTGATTCGTAATGAAACGATGCTCTTCCAGGCGATGACAGACTTCTTTAATGCAATGAAACCTGAGAAAGGTAATACTGATGAATGGTTTCAGGCTGCGCTTGGATTACTTTGTGGTGTGGCGGTGAGATTCTATAAATTTCAGGGTGATTACGAGAAGTATTGCACCCTTCCGCATATTCTCAATTTCATCCTGATGGCCACACCGGAACAATTGACGCGTTTTCTGGAGGGGGATATGATGTCTAAGATGAAAGCTGGTGCGTTTCTTGGCTCCAAGGGCAGTGAACGTACCCAAGGTTCTGTGATATTTTCCATCAATAACTATATCAGTAATTTAGCTACTAACAAGAACGTATGTTATGTCCTTTCTGGTAATGATTTTATCTATGACTTGATAGATCCGGAAGATCCGAAGCTCTTTGCTGTTTCAAATAACTTTGCGATTGAGAGTATGATTTCTCCTATTGTAGCGATGTTAGTTCCCCTTGCTGCACGTCGGATTGAGTTTGGTAATCGTGTGAAATTCGCATTTGTTCTTGATGAAATGACTACCGTTAAAGTGAATGACTTCCAATCTTTGCCATCGGTCTTGAGAGAATATGGCGTTTCATTTCTTGTATTGACACAATCCGGTACGAAATTCGATAAATTGTATGGTAAGGAGGATAGGGTTTCCATTATGGCCAATTTTGCTAATTTATTCCTGGGGAAAACAAAAGATGTGGAAGCATTGAAGTATTATCCCTTGTTTTTTGGAAAGGAGGAGAAGGAAAAGAAAAGTATTTCCGCGGGGTCCAGTTCTGGTCGATACAATAGTAGTGTTACCAGGAGCAAACAGAAGGAGGAAATTTATGATAGCAATAAATTTGCTGAATTGCAGAAAGGAGAATTTATACTTTCTGCAGGGGAGTCTAATGTAAGCCGAATAAAAACACGGTTTGAAAAGTTTTCACTGGATGAAAAACCGTTACCGATAGTGAAGTTAACAACTGATAGGGAGGTGGAACAGAATTATCGACAGATTGGAATTGACTGTGAGAAGCTTTTGAATGAGCTTTGCCCGCTCCAATGACATATTTTTATCTCCAATGGTGTGAAGTGAGCTACTCACGCCTAAAGGCATAAGCTTCGGAGACTGTTGTCTCTTCTCTTTTCCTGCTTCTTCCTGCCACGGCTTTTTAGGACATGGGGTCGGTCATCCACCGTTGGGCAGTCCACAGGCTTGACATCCCCTCGCTCCGAGGGTAGGGCTTTCAAGCCGAATTCCTTGATGTTGCAAGCTGCATTGAAGTCCCGGTCGTGGCGCGTGCCACATTCCGGGCAAGTCCAACTGTGCTCGCTCAGTTTCAATCCTTTATACACATAGCCGCATTTGCAGCAGGTCTTTGAACTTGGGGCAAAGCGGTCTATCTTTATGAGGTTCACTCCATACCGGGTGATCTTGTGGAGGTTGTCTCTGCGGCAGTTGGCGATGTGCTCCTGCAGCCGGGCCACGCGGATGCGAGCCTTGTTGCGGTTAGATGAGCCTTTCCGTTTCCGGCTCAAACGCTTTTGCAACACTTTCAAACGGTCAAGGCTTCCCGACAAGTTCTTCGGATTGCCGAATGTGCGTCCGTCAGAACATACGGCAAGCGACTTGATGCCCAAGTCGATGCCGATGGCTGTGTCGTGCACGGGTTCGGAAGTCTTCTGTTCCTGGATAGCAGTATCTACTAGAATGGATGCAAAGTACCTGCCCGAAGGGGTCATGCTGACGGTGACGGTTTTCACCGTTCCCTTGAACCCTCTGTGCAGCACGGCAGGTATGTCCTTGGCCTTAGGGATAGTGATTGTTCCTTTAGCAAAGTCAATACTACAATGCTGAGGGCACTGGAAGCTTTGTCTGTTCTTGCGGCTCTTGAATCGCGGGAATTCTACTGCGTGGGTATCACGGAAGAAATTCTTGTAGGCGATGTCAAGGTTGCGGATGGAATTTAGAAGGGCTTGTGAATTTACTTCCGCCAGCCATTGGTTCTCCTTCTTCAGTTCGTTCACCAACCGGTCCTGCACCTCCTTGTATGCTACGGACCGCTTTTCCTGCCTGTAGGCTTCAATCTTCAAGTTGAGTGCCCAGTTATAGACGAAACGGCAGCAGCCGAAAGTCTTGGCAAACAAAACCTTCTGCTCATCTGTCGGATAGATTCTATATTTGTAGGCTCTCAGCATAGATTATTTACAATTAGATATATTGCAAATATATAATATTATTCTTATATTTGCAAAAATGTAATACACTATTTATTATGACATTATCAAAAAGATACACGTCAAATGCCCATTGTGTGTTCAATTTAGGGTATCACATTGTCTTCTGCCCGAAATACAGAAGAAAGGTGCTGGTAAACGGAGTCGATGAACGATTGAAATCCCTTTTGTCGGCGAAGGCAAATGAATTGGGAATAACTATAGAAAATATGGAAGTTATGCCCGATCATGTTCACCTTTTTATCCGAAGCAAGCCTACCTATGCCGTTCATTTTGTGATCAATCAGTTGAAGGGATATTCATCCGTCTGCCTGCGGAACGAATTTCCATGGTTGCGTAGTCGTTTACCATCCCTCTGGACAAGATCCTATTTTGTAGAGTCCGTTGGTCATATATCGGAAGAAACAGTAAGAAAATATATTGAAGACCAAAAGAAAGTCTGAAAGAAACGCTATCATCCCCTGCCTGAAGACAAGGGAATTCCCGCTTAAATATTAAGGTATTAAAGAATCATTTTGACTGTATTGTTCTATTTTTTGACTATATTGTTGTATGATAATATATTTTAAATCGCTATTTTTATAAACAATCGGTGAAATTGCTTTGATGACAAGGTGTATTTATTACGAATTCATGCCCTGATTGTGTGTGAAGGATATCACTATATAATCTTTATTAAATTTAATGCCTATGAAAAAGTATTTATTGTTTGTGTGGATTGCTGTAGTTTTTTGTTCTTGTAATGAAGATAACTTTGATATTTCTCCTATGGAAGCAGATGCTACTTGTGCTAACATTATTGATGATGAACACTTTGTGTCAGTTAGTCAAGCCTCTAAAGTGGGTTCCTTGTTTCTAAATAACAATGGAAATGGGAATTGCGTGCACACAAGAAACAGTTCTGTTGTTCCTGAAGCAACTTCTGATAAGACTGCTAGAGAAATAAGAACTATTTACAATGAAAATGGTGTGCCTTGTATGTATGTAATTAACTATGAAAGTGGTGGATTTGTAATAGTAAGCGCTACTAAGAATTACTATCCGATTCTTGCATATTCTGAAACCGGTTCAATGAATGTAGAAGAAGCTATGAAGACAGGATTTTCTGTTTGGTCGGAAAAAACAATACAAAAAATTGTGGAAAGTAGTTCTTGGGGTGGAGATTCCCAAGCAGAGTTTCAGAGAATGTGGGTTGCTTATGATAAACAAGAAGTAGAAGTTGCCCCTCTTGATGCTTTAAATGATGGGGTGTTATTTCGTCAACGTATGAATGAATTATATGAACTGTGTCCAGGATATTCTTTCGGCCCGTTGACCAGTGCTCGTTCTTTCCTTTCTCAATCAGAATATGATAGTTATGTTGAGAAGGCTGAACTTTACGGTTCTCCACTTGAATTTACGATTGTAGGCTATAAACGAGATCCCCATGAAAGGGTTGGGCCGTTAATTAATACTGTATGGAGTCAAAAAAGTCCTTTTAACGGGTTATGTCCCCAAAATTGTCTTGCAGGTTGTGTTGCTATTGCTGTGGCCCAAATCATGAGATACCATGAATGGCCTGCTACTTATAATTGGAGTGACATGCCCAATACAACAGCAACAATAGCTACTCAAACATTGATAGCAGATGTAGGTAAGGCTGTGGATATGGAATATGGTGAATCGGCATCTAAATCCTCTATTGGTAAAGCTGCACTTGGCTTTTGGGCTAAAGGATATAATGTGGAGCTAAAGGAACATAAATCTTGGGAAGTAGAAGATGAAATATTTATCAATCATCGTCCGGTATATATGCGGGGAAATCAGAAGGAATTTATGGGTTTTAGTTGGGATGGACATGCCTGGGTGTGTGAAGGAGCTGAGAGGTGGAATACATGTGCAAACTATTTTGTGGAGTATCTTGTAAATCGCTCTACCAATCCGAGCTATTCAAGTTGTGGACTTCCTGCATACTGGGCTCCACAAAGGTCTTCCGGTTCTGGTTATCTTTTGTTTTATATGAATTGGGGATGGGGAGGAGAAGCTAATGCATGGTATAATTTTAGTGATGTAGATTCAGGATATGGAAATTTTGAATATGATAGACAGAATTTATATGTTTATCCTAAAAAATGATACGTTATGAAACATACATATTTTACTTTGTTTTTTTGTTTGTTATCTTTATTGCTTGGTAGTTGTGACAAAAATGTGGATGATTTCTATCCTCCTTATAACTATAATTATTATATAGCTTTTGTTGATGAATCAGGTAAGGATTTGTTGGAGGGGATATCGACTACTCTGAGTGATACAAAGCTTCCTATTCTGGAGAAAGGTACTTATTCTTATGTTTTTATTCCTCCTAATTCTAAAGATCAGTTCACGTTTTCCGGGATTATAGAGTTAGAAAATGTGAAGGGTCATAATGCTTTAGGTATTCATTTAGGAATGGCAGACTGGCATCTTCACAAAAAGCCCGAAGTGATTACTCATAATTTTGCTTCTTCTTTTATTTTTGGAGATGACGAGATGCATGAGTTGGTCTCTTATTGGAAATTCGATAGTATGTATAAGAAGGCTGATCTTGTTCGTGTTACTATAGATAATGTGGATGCGCGCATTGAAATGGACACATATAAATTCCAATCATTGGCTATTTTAACGTTGAAATAGTAATAGCATTGCTGATGATTTAATATTGTTTCCTTTTAAAGTCGTGCATAACAACATATAGTTTGTATCAATTAACATAGTGTATTGAAATAAATCTAAAACTCGTTTTCAATACACTATGTTTTTTGTATTGAAATAATTCTTTGAATAAATTTATTATATTTGCGTAATAAAGACATTGATATGGAGAATCAGGGAGAAATCATATTATATCAGCCGGACGAAGTCGTTAAGTTGGAAGTACGCTTGGAAGATGAAACGGTTTGGCTGACACAAGCACAAATAGCAGAATTATTTGGGACTGAAGTTCCGGCTATTTCTAAGCATATACGCAATATTATTCGAAATGGAGAATTAGAAGGAAGCAACTGTTTCCAAAATGGAAATAGTTCGTTTAGAAGGTTCTCGAAAGGTTAAACGTGTTATTGATATTTATAACCTTGATATGATACGGGAATTCTCGTTTAATTCTTAAAGAAATCGAGTGTTTCCTCTTTTATATTTGAACGAACATGATTATCTTTGTGAAAGATAATCTTTCTCACATATAATATAAAACTCATATAAATGAAATTCAACCAGTTCATAGACAGACAAGACTCTTTGGAAAGACTACAAAATGCGTTTTTAAGAGAAACGCCCCAATTTCTTGTTATATACGGTAGAAGACGCATCGGTAAATCCACGCTCATCAAGGAGATAATGAAAGACGATGATGTCTATTTTCTGAGTGACCAGACTAATGAGACCAACCAGCGTGCCTTGTTCGCCAAGACCATTGCTTACTGCATCCCCCGGTTTGATAAAATGATTTATCCTGACTGGGAAACGCTGCTATTGGAGTTGAATGACAAGCTCACCCGGCGTATAACCGTTTGTCTGGACGAATTCCCGTACATGGTCAAGAGCTGTACTTCCTTGCCATCTGTCATCCAAAAGCTACTTAATGGGAAAACACTCAAATATGACTTGATTATTTGCGGTTCTTCCCAACAACTCATGCAAGGATATGTACTGGATAAAAGAGAACCCTTGTATGGCTTGGCCGATGAGATTGTCAAATTAGAGCCAATCCCCGTATCCTACATCAGCCAAGCGTTGGAAGTGGATAGAATCTCCGCAGTGGAAGAATACTCCATTTGGGGAGGGATACCCAGATACTGGGAACTGAGAGCCGATTATTCGGACATGAGCACCGCCATCCGAAAATTGATTTTAGATACCAAAGGGATATTGGCTGAAGAGCCCCAAAGACTTCTTCGTGATGACCTGCGAGATACAGTACAGACCTCTACCATCTTATCCATCATTGGGAACGGCGTCAACCGCATTACCGAAATTGCATCAAGAGCAGGGAAGGATGCGAATCAAATTTCCGAACCACTAAGCAAATTACGTGAGTTAGGATACGTCAGGCGTGAGATACCTTTCGGCGAGAGTGAGAAAAAAAGCAAGAAAGGCATTTATCGCATCAATGACAATATGTTGCAGTTTTACTACCGATTTGTCGCACCGTACCATTCTATCCTCGAACTGGGACGTATCGACACTGTCATGCGCCTGATAGAGACACAATTCAGCCTATATGTAGGTGACTGTTGGGAACACTTGTGCCGACAATATGTAAGCGGTAACGAAATAGACGGTATCATCTACAACATGGCTTCCAGGTGGTGGGGGAAGATATTCCCCAATGACAACAAAGAGGGAACGATGATAGAACTAGATATCGTAGCAGAATCCTTCGACAAGAAACATATTCTTATCGGAGAATGTAAGTGGACGAACGGAGAAGATGCACAACGATTGGCTCACTCTTTATCAGAAAAAGCACAAAGCCTCCCATTCGTCAAAAGGGAGCAGCAGGTGCATCTCGTCCTTTTCCTGAAAAGGACACCCGAACATCCGGAAGCAGCTAGGTATTTCCTGCCGGAGAATATTGTGAGCTCTCATGCCTTTAGGCGTGAGTAGCTCACAACAATAGATAAGGAAGAACAAAAACAAAAGACATGAATGTGGTTATTTATTCACGTGTAAGCTCGCAATCTGCCAGGCAATCGACCGAGCGGCAGGTTGTTGATTTGGAAAGATTTGCAACCGGACGGGGAGACAAGGTGGTTGCGGTCTTTGAAGAAAAGGTAAGCGGACGAAAGGCCAATGTAGACCGTCCGGTATTAAGCCGTTGTTTGGAATACTGCATAGATTCGCAGAACCAGGTTGATATACTACTCCTATCCGAGATTTCACGCTTGGGACGTTCCACCTTGGAAATCTTAAAGGCACTTGATATACTGCATACACATAAGATATGTGTGTACATCCAAAATTTGAACTTGGAAACATTACGACCTGACAAGACAGTAAATCCTTTGTCTTCTCTGGTAACTACTTTATTAGGAGAACTGGCAGCTATGGAACGCCAGGGAATCATTGAACGCCTCAATAGCGGGCGGGAGTTGTATATTGAGAAAGGAGGCAGATTGGGACGGAGGCCGGGAAGCAAAAAAAGCTTGGAACAGAAAAGAGAAGAATACAAAGAGGCTATTTCTCTATTGAGGAAGGGATATTCTATCCGGAATGTTGCTAAGCTGACAAATAAATCTGTTTCAACTATTCTAAATGTAAAAAAGGAGTTTGGCATTGAAAATAGACTAAAATGAGGATTACTAAAATTAAAGTGAAGGAGATGAAAAGTATGCCAACGGAAAACGAATTCTCAAGGATACATCGTTTATTTTTGATTCTGAGAAACAAGGTCAGCCGGTTTTCTAAGTAAGAGAGATTCTCATAGGGAAAAGTAAACACAGCGATATGTATCAAAAATAGACACCAATCAGAAAATACAAAGTTACTTGTTTTAATGATTGGTGTCTGGAACTGGTTGAGGAGTTATACTATAGACATTTACTGAATGTCCCTGTATAGTGTTGATAATATTAAAGAAAAACTTGTTATCTCCCTATATGCCAAAGGAATGAGCGTGTCAGACATAGAAGAGGAGATGCGTGAAATCTATGAGATAGAACTGCATCGTTTGGATGATTCTACCTATTTTGACTTTTCAGCCTATTAATTGTTTTGGTAACTTCGTTCATTAGCTTTTGATTGGAAGTTCTAAATGTGTTAAGTTCTTTGATTATATCTGCTTTATTATAGTATAAATTATACCAGCCTAATGTTTCAGCAGCCAATATGCGAAGTTCTTCTTCTTGGCTTTCATTTTTTATAATGTTCAGTAATGGCTCAATAGCTTTAGCAATAGGTTTATTTCGGAACCTACTTATTTCGCTTTGTATCTGTTTGGTAGTACTTTCCGGACTGTCAATAAGTGCAAAATCTCTTTCAAGTCCTTTCTTTTGGCGAGGAAGGTATTCTAACAATTCATTCACATAGGAAGAATCGTAGAAAGACCAATCGGCAGCCTGTTTCTTCAATTCATTCAAAGCCATATCATGGTCGAACGTGTTGATAGCACTAAAAATTCTGAAACGATGGCGGTTTTCATGTCCGCGTAATAAATAGCTTTCTATCCATGCCGGCAACAATTCCGGATTGCAATTCTTTTCAACGTATTCCACCGCATAACGACGGATCAGTTCATAACTGTCGTTCATGGCTGTCTGCAATACATCGGCAACCTCTGTCGGATAGTTCAAAGCTAATAGGCGTAATGCTTCCAACCGCATAACGAAATAGTTCGATTCGTGGTAACTTTTCTTCAGCAACTCAACGAGACCACTATAATTTGCCATTGACAATTGACGGAGCGCCATTGCCTGCATGTCAGCCATAGGGGAATTCAGCTGTTTTTTCCAGAATGTAACATTTCCTTCCTGCGCAACTAAAGCTTGGTTGATGTCCATATCCAGCCCGGCATTATTGGTGAAGTGAAAAGTCGGGTCACCGATCAGATGATTTTCCAAGAAGCAGGTAAAACGAGTGAACTGCCCGATGCGCATACCGGCAGCTAACAAGCCGAGAAATTCATCCGGCCATTTATCTTGAATGGTGTTAACCGTACATCCCATAGTAGCAATGGTCTTACCCTTATTGAATATATAAGAGCCTACAATGTTGTCATCCAAATGGAAAGAACCGTTGAAACAAGCATCGAACAGTATAAAACGCGCATTAGGAGTCAAAAGACGAATATCTTCAGTATAGATATCCATATTACGGTTTACAATGGAATCCGATTTTATTTTCTCCTCATCGAAAGCTTCCGCGCACCAACTTTCAGGCACCCCATACTGCTTGGCATATTCTTTGATAGCAGCTTCACGCCCATGTTCCTTGGCGTATGAAGGCACTTTGCTTCGCAAGAATATTTTGGCATTCTCAATACTCAAATTAATACCGGAACCATTTTCATAGCCATTGATATACTGCATGGTGGGGCCACCGTGGTGATGGAATAGCATGACATCTAATCCTTCACGCTGAATCTCGTTCAAGTATAATGGTTTCATCGGATAGCGCATGTTAAAATCATAGAACTTCACTGTATTACCCGATTTGAATATTTGCGGCAATTGCTCACGTAAGGCTATTTGCTCACCGCTCCATGCCAAAGGATCTTCAGAATTGTAACCATGGCCACGGGCCATAGTCAGTTGGTCAAATGCATTTTGCTTTGCTTTTTCTGCAACTGCCTTTTTTAAGTAATCGCGTAGCATCTGATAACGGTTCTCACCTTCTAAATGTAATGGACGGATACGGGCCGAATAAATATCCGGTGAAATATACTGTTTAGAATCAGCACGCAATGTCATATAATGATAGTCAGGTATCAAACTGTCTTGTTTAATATAATCAAATTTTAATCCGAAGTCATCATAATAACGGTCGGAAGGAACGCTTGATTTCTGCCAATTGGCTTTGGGAGACCTTTTGAAAGCCGAAGATAGATGATGTGCATCACGAATCATTGGAATAGGGATGTCACCTATAAATACGCAACCCTCCAAAGGCGTTTTCTCATTCTCATGCAATTTGACAAGTTGCTCACGAATAGGTTCGGGCCTTTTCCAATCATCAATTAGCAAGTAAGTACCTAAACCTTCTTTTTCTATACTGGTACGATAAGCATCAATTTCACTTTTCGCTTCATCATAACTTTTCTGATCGACTACAATTGCAAAAGTAGTCTTTGTTTTTATACTAGGATGTACAACTGTTTGCGCCTGCATATCCTGTAAGCACAAAGCGGTAATTGCCAAAAGGATGTATTTATTCATATTTATAAACTTAATCTTTTGATTGTCTGTTCAAGCTCTGCTTTTAAATCTTCCGGAAGATTGGCTGTTTGTTGCATCTTCTTTATTTCTTCAAGAATGTGTGGCCGTTGTACAGAATTAGTAAACCAACCTAATGCTTCGGCCATTACTACACGTACTTCCTGTGGATTACCGGCATCACGAATTACATTCAAATAATCATCCACGTGGAAATGGAATGTATAGTTACGCACATTGCGGATTGCACTGATACGTTTTGCTTCCGGTGCAGCTACATCCATCAAGGTCTGATGGACTTTTGCCTCTTGTACAAACATTCTTTCCAGGCTTCTTAGTAATCGTTTTTTCTCTTCGTTTTCATTCAAACGGTCAACTTTTGCATAAAAGTCTTCTATAGTCTTTTCTACTTTCTCTTTCGGATAAAGGCTTAAAGCCTTGTTGGCACTCATTTGTACGCGTAAGCGTTCATTATGTTCGACCAATGCTTCCACAATAGCGGGCAATAAGGAATCGTCACCTACAAATCCAGCATAAATGGCACTTTGGCGAGCTACCATTTCACAACGGAGATAATTCCTTTTGGGTATCGGCGTCAGCCAGCATACGCATGGCCAAACTTTGTACATCAGCGTATGGGCTGTTTAACAAATTCTTCCAATAGGCTTTGTCATCTTTGTGTATTGTTATATCGGTACTTAAAGTATTGGCTTCGATAGGAGCAAAACGGAAAGTGGGATCACCAAACAAATGACCTTCAAGTGATGCGATTAGCTTATTGTATTGCCCGGCTCGTACACCATGGGACAACAAACCAATCATTTCAATAGTCCAGCGGTCTTGCAATACGTTACGGGTATTTCCTTGTGCTACTAATGTCTGACCGTCATTAAAGATATATTGTCCTGCTATATAGTCGTTTTCGTGAAAAGAACCGTTGTAGCACGCATCAAACATTATCATCTTCGGATTAGTGGAAAGATTTCTCTTCATTAAATCTTCCGTTACGATACGTTCATCAGCGTAGTGAAGAGAGTCTGCTTCCCAGAACTTAGGATTGTCCAGGTCTTTAAAAAACACCTCATTCACTTGTCGTTTTTCCTGCATCTGAATACGTAAGGTGTCTTTGTCACGTTTTCCAACATGGGACATGACTGCATTATAAAGTGTACTCTTCAACATTTTATAACGATTATTGAAATCAGTGCATGCCAATTCATCATTAATAAGCTGCCCTGTTGGCATTCCATGTTCATGAAACATAAATAAGTCAAGGTCCTTTCGTTGCAATTCGCTGAATAACTTATATTTCATAGGGTGTTTCATTCGGAAGTTCCAATGTTTGAATCCCATTTGACGACCAAAAGCTAATGGAAAGTTCTCCATATAAGCTTTTTCGTCATCCATCCATACAATCAGGCAATCGGAATTGTAAGAAGCACCATTGAATGAGAATACCCGATCTAATTGATTATGCTTATCTGCCTTGGCAGCAGCAGCTTTCTTCAGATATGAGGCAATGGCCGCATATTTATCCCCTTCCTTTTTTTCCGGATACTTGATACGAGCTGAATAGAAAGTAGGATTTAGCCGCTGGGGACTGTCTTCTGTCAATTTGTAGTAGAAATGCTGATGATTTACTGAGTCTTGCCTGATGAACTCAAACTTTAAGTTCAGATCATCATAAAAGCGGTCGGTAGGTACGGAAGACTGATCCCAAGGAAAGGCTTTCTCATTCATTTTGAATGCAGTAGTCATGTGTTGCGCATTACGTACCAATGCGACAGGCACATCGCCGATTAAAACCAGACCTTCCAATGAAGGGCATTCTTGATATGTTTTGATGATTATCTGTTTGACTTGATCTGGATTTTGCCAGTCACCGCTGATCAGATAAGTTGCCAAACCATCATCTTCAACCGCAGTTTTGTACTGATGCATGGCATCTTTGGTATTTGCATAAGTTTGGTTATCTGTTATGATAGCAAAAGCGGTAGGTTGTTTGACCAATGGCTTTATGACTGTTGTTTGTGCATTTCCTGCCAATGGCAAAAGAAATGCCAGATATATTATTTTTTTAATCATGGCCAATTAATTTTTAAGTCTGTAATATGTACGGTCGGCTTCTTCACGAAGGTTCTCGGATAAGCTCTTATCTTTTCTCAGTTGATCGCATACCCGAAGGATGTCAGGCTTCCGATAAGAATGAGTGAACCAAGCAAAAGCCTCCAATAAACAGGTTTTTAGCTTTTCACTTTCACTGGAGTCGGTAAGTAAAGCCAAGAGGCCGTCTACACAGGCATGTGCCATATGATTTTTCAGAGAATTGCAATAAAGGATGCGCCAACGTTCGGAAGTTTCTTTGCTTAATAACTCTTTTTGCATGCTACGACTATTATTGGCATTCTCCAAAACCTTACGCATCTCCTCCTTGTCTTGCAACACATAGGTCTCAGCCATTACTTTATCAATTGCCGCCTGTACGGCTGCCTGATCAAAGACTTGAAGCCCCAAACTCACATTAAATGCCACACGCTCGGATAGGTTGTCTTCTACATAGGCTTTGATTTGCGGATAAACATACTCGTTCAGTCCCACATGTTGCATCATACGAACAGAGGTGCGACGAATAAATTCATAGGAATCCGTAATGGCCAAGTGTAAGACTTCCCGGAAGTTTTTGTCACTAATCTTCTCAAGCAATGCCAAGCAGGTGAAACGTACCATCATGAACGAGGAAGTTTCAAAAGTTTTTCTTAATAAATCAGAAATACCCGGATAGTCATTGCGATAAAGGTTGTGCAAAGCAAAATTCTGTATGTCGGCATAGGGCGACTGTAATAACTCCAACATGCGGGACTCGCTATATGGTTCTTTGAACAAAGCATTGGCATCTACCTCATTGATAGATTGAAAACGTAGAGTAGGGTCACCGGTAATGTGCGATTCGAGAATATTCGTCAATTTAGCCCATTGCCCCACTCGTGCTCCCATACCTAACAGGCCGAGCATCTCGTTTGCCATTTTATCTTGCAGTACATTGACTGAATTGGCAAAAGTAGTTACGCATTTTCCTTCCGACATGATATAACGTCCGGCAATGTAATCTTTTTCCCGGAAATCACCATTATAGCATGCATCGAAAATTACCATACGGCTATTAGGCTTAAACTCTGTAACTTCCGACAGGATAATACCGGTGCGCAGGTCTAGTAAAGAATCTTCTGCAATTACTTTGGGATCATCATAGCCTGCAATCCAAGTAGTGTCCAAACCGTATGTGTTTTTCATCATATCCAGCATTTCGTCGAAAGACTTTTTGTTGTTTTGCTTTCTACGCGCTAAACCACGATAATAGTACTTCATTGCATCTACATGAGCATTCCACCTATTAGTAGCGGGACTACCGGAAAGATATTGACGTTCGGGCATACCATGCTCATGAAAAATAGACAAGTCCAGATCTGTGCGTTTCAGCATATTAATGACATCGTCCTTGGGATAATCGCTGAAATTATAACGGATGAAACGGGCCCGTCCCTCTTTATCGAATACGCCCGGCATTTGTTCGCGAATAGTAAAGGTTTCCGGTGTCCATGCAGTCAATGAGTTAGAGTAAGAGCCATCACCTGTATAGGAGAAGAATTGGTCTAATTTATTGTTTATCTGGTGCTCAGCCACCACTTTTTTAAAATAGCGGCTGATTTGCGCATGCGGTTCTTCGCCGTTATCAACAGCTTTGACACGTGCAGAATATATGTCACACCGAATTTGCTGTGGAGATTTTATAGCCAAATTATAATAGAAGAAATTATTTTCGACACTGTCCTGTTTCAAAAAATCGAATTGTAGGTCGAAATCATCGTAGAAACGGTCGCTGGGCACTGAAGAATCTCTCCAGTCATTGTTTTTCTCATCCATTTTAAAAGCGGAAGTCATATGCTGGGCTTTGCGGAGCATTGGAATAGGGATATCACCGACAAATACCACTCCTTCCAATTTATCCTTTTTGTAGAGCTTAACAATAACTTTCTTTACATCTTCCGGTTTATTCCATTCATTGTATACGATGAACGTAGGCAACCCTTCCTTTCCTAGAATCTCCTGATAGGCTTTAAGCTCGGCTTCACAAGCCTGAAATGTCCCTTTATCTGTAATTACAGCAAAAGAGGTGTCCTTTACTTTCACAGCCGGTTTAACAAATGTCTGTGCCCGCAGAGATAATATGCTGCAGAGCATCAAACTTCCAGTTATTAATTTACGCATGTTTTGTAATATAGATTTCGTTATGTAGCATTAAAAATTACATCCTAAACTTATCGATAAATGAGTACGCCCATCATAATCATAGTCAGAGGTATTTACACGATCGAATACAACTTTTGCAAATAAGTTCATACGTCTGTTTTCTCTGACTTGTTGCGAATACGTTATCGACCCGCCAATACGATAGTAATCACAGGTATAATAATTAGTCAGCCCTTGTTGTAATTCGGTTACAGTTGGATAGTCTGCATGGCTGCCACCATATACATATTCACCTCCCAGATTATTGTTATACGCAACATGAACATCTATTAAAAGCCTGCGATTCAAACTATTGCCTAAAACAAAATTTTTTTTGCCACCTAAGCCTAAAGATAAATTTTCTGCATTCTGTACAGAATTAGGCATTAAATATTCATCGTCTTGCTTGGTATAATTCACATTTAATTCTGCTTTCCAACTATATTCATTCCCGCGGTTTCTGCTTAATGCATAATTAAGAGAAGCGGTTTGTGCCTTGTACGTAGAACGGATGTTATTATATAATTCCACCCAGCCACTTTGTGATTCAGAGTTATCGCGTTGAGAAATATACTGAATACCATCGATGTTACGATTTGTATATGTGGTTCTCATATAATTGGTATAGTCCTTTCCTTCCTGAATCATCGTTAAAGAAACATGAGCAGTTTTATCTTTTACACCGGCTATTTTTTTAGGAGTCGTATAGCTCTGCTGAACAGTTTCCGCTTTTACATCGTAACTGCCCTCAAGCAGTAAATTGAAAGAGGGCATACTGAAGTTGTACTGGAGAGCTCCACCGAAACGGTCTCCAATATAATTGCTGGTTACACCGCTGCCTATTCCTTTTATGGCTGTTCCCAAACCGTATAATATATAATAGTCCTGATCCACATAAGAGTTGACATTACTCATTCTTGAGTCTTCCTTGATAGAACTATACTTGAAACTTGCACCAAACTTGTGTGAATTATTCAACTTGTAAGTAATCCCCGGCGTCAGTCCCAGCGTATAAAAACGGGTATCCACACGCGGGTCGCGCTGTTTGGCAGCTAATGTAGCTACATAATTACCTTCCAACCCCAATGCCCAATGATTACCAAGTAAAGGAGTAGCTGCACGAAACTTCAGATCGTAATATTGATTTCTCCATTTGCTTAAGTGCTGGTCTGCGACATAGTAAGGCATTCCCCTGAATGGATCGGCAATGGAGGCGTTATATCCGGCATCTGTCAGATTTTTTTGTGCAAAATTAAATGCTCCCCACACATATGCATTTTTCAGATTGATAAAGCCTTCACTGGATACACCTACGATAGCCTCTTTCTGCCCCTCTTGCGGACGGCAATAGTTTCCGTCCTGTAAGTCATATCCCAATATAACATTCGAATAATTCTGAATATCATCGAATGGCATACCGGCAGCATTCTGTGAATGAGACCATAGTCGTCTTGTTTTCAATTGTTCCATAGCGGCGGGAGAGAAGCCCTGTGCCGCTCCCACCATACTTACAAGGCAGGCTATCATTACCAGCAGGCAGCTTTTCATATAGTTCATATATTGTTTTTTCATTGTTCTGTCTTTTTAGTTAATTATTACAATGTGTGATTCCATGAAGGCATTTTTGCTCCATTACGACGCATTACAGGAACAACGCCACGTTCAAAGTCATCCGTACTGTTGTTTGTATCCTGATATAT
>QWBY01000177.1_pt1 | contig 55084 bp, 53 predicted proteins | sample 1972471 | NCBI WGS metagenome assembly QWBY01 (sample SAMN09866722, study PRJNA288562) | Human gut metagenome isolate term6_stool, whole genome shotgun sequencing...
TGAAATTTTAGAATTTGATGACAGGCTTAAATTTATTAAAAAAGGTGTAATGTTTGATATGTATAAAAATAGATGGGGAATTTTAGGTTTTATTTTAAGGAATTTCGTTCCAAAAGTTAAAAATTCATGCAATATGTATATTTTTAAACTAAATTAAAAATATTTAAATCATTAAAAACAAGCAAAAGAGAGTGAACTTTTAACTCTCTTTTTTAAAAAAGCGGTGGATTTTAGCATTTATTTTTAACCACTCTTTTAGTTCATATATTGGATGACCGGCATATTGTTTAGAGCCTTCTAAATTCTTACTAACCCCACCTCTTGCTGCTATTTGAGCAAAATCTCCAACTTTTACATGCCCACCAGAGCCACTTTGTCCGCCCATTACAACATTTCTACCAAGTATTGTTGAGCCAGATATCCCTGTTTGTGAAACTATTAAGCAGTTATTTCCAAGTTCACAATTATGTCCTACTTGAACAAGATTATCTATTTTTGTGCCAGATTTTATTATGGTTGGCTTAAAAACACCTCTATCTATTGTAGTTCCAGCCCCTATTTCAACATCATCTTCTATTATCACATTTCCATTGTGATGAATTTTTACATGCTTTCCATCTTTTGTATGAGCATATCCAAAACCATCACTTCCAACAACGCTATTTGCATGAATTATGCAATTATTTCCTATAATTGCATCGTTATAAATAACAACATTTGGATAAATAATGCAATTTTTACCTATCTTTACATTATCACCAATATAGGCTCCAGGCATTACTAAAGTATTTTCATCTATTGATGAGTCAAACCCAACATAAGCATTTTTCATTATTGTAGCTGTTTTATCAATATTTGCTACATTACCATACCTAATTAATTCTTTTTTAAAATATTTGCTTAAAATAGCAAAACCAAGATGTGGGTTTTGGCAAACTAAAACTCTAATATGCCCTGGAACATGATTTAACATTTTTTCACTTACTAAAACAGCTCCTGCTTTAGTGTGTTCTAGAAATTTTATATTTTTTATTCCATCACAATAACTAAGCTCATTTTCTAAAGCCAAATCAAGTGAATTTATAGCCTTTATGTCAAAATCATTACCACTAAACTCAATATTTAATATTTCACAAATTCTACTAAGCAGCATTTTACATCTCCATTATAACTGAACCACTTCTTACTATATCAATCGGGTTATATTTTTTCATAGTTTTTACAAAACTATCTATTCTAAGCGAGTCATCACACGCCATAACTATTAAAATTTCATCATCACTATTTGCAACGCTTCCATTATATGATTTTAAAACAGCATCAAGTCCTGATAAATTTTCTAAAAGCGAAATTTTAACTAATGCCATCTCTTTTTCTACAAATTCACCTTCTTCTATAACTTTGTAAATAGGAATTAATTTATAAAGTTGTTTAACTATTTGCTCAAACGCTTTACCATCACCACTTGTTACAATACTAACTCTTGAAAATTCTGTATTTGGAACAGGAGCAACAGTTAAGCTGTCTATGTTATATCCACGACCAGAAAAAAGACCTACTATCCTTGATAAAACACCGTGCTCATTTAATACTATAACTGAAATTAATCTTCTTTTATCTTTCATTTTAAAACCTTATTTAAGTATCATATTATATAACGCACCACCAGCTGGAACCATAGGAACAACATTTTCAAATCTATCTATTCTTGCATCAATCAAAGTTGTCTTTTTACTTTTTATAGCTTCTTTAAGAGCGTTTATAAACTCATCTTTTGTATTTGCAAAAAAACCTTTTCCGCCAAAACTCTCAATTAATTTTACAAAATCAGGCTGATTGCTAATGTCAGTTGAAGCAAACCTTTCTTTGTAAAAAAGACTTTGCCACTGTCTTACCATTCCTAAAAATTTATTATTTAATACTATATTTATGATAGGAAGTTTGTTTTCACAAATAGTTTGAAATTCTTGTAAATTCATCAATACTCCACCATCTCCATTAAAATTTACTACAACACCATTTTTATTTGCCATCGCTGCTCCAAGAGCTGCTGGAAGACCATATCCCATGGTTCCTAAACCTCCACTTGTTAAAAGTGTTCTTGGGTTTTTAAAAGGATAGTATTGAGCCACCCACATTTGATGCTGTCCAACATCAGTTACTATAATAGCTTTTTCATCATCTATAATTTTAGCAGTTTCTTCTATTACCCACTGTGGTTTTAAAATTTCATCACTATCATTAAATTTAAGAGGGTGAATCTTATCATATGTTTTTAAGATATTTCTCCATTCCTCAAAAGAGTTAGAGTCTACTTCATTTTTTAATAATGGTATTAAATCCTCAAGCACATTTTTTATATCGCCAACTATAGGATAATCAGCATTTACAATCTTAGAAATTGAACTTGGATCTATGTCGATATGAATAATTTTTGCATTTTTTGCAAACTCGCTTAATTTTCCAGTTACTCTATCATCAAATCTTGCGCCAATACAAAATATCAAATCAGCTTCACTCATAGCCATATTTGCAGCATATTTGCCATGCATTCCAACCATTCCAAGATTTAATTCATCATCGCTTCTTAACACTCCAAGTGCCATTAGTGTTTCAACTGCAGGAATTTTTGAAATTTCTGATAGTTTTCTAACCTCATTTGTTGCATTTGAGCTAATTACTCCACCACCTAAATATAAAAGAGGTTTTTTTGATTTTGATATTAAATTTACAGCTTTTTTAATCTGTCTTTGATTTCCTTTATAGGTTGGTTTATATGTTTTCATTGAAATTTCTTCTGGATAGCAGAACTCACCAAGAGCGGCACTTATATCTTTTGGGATATCAATGTGTACCGGACCAGGTCTGCCACTTCTTGCAATATAAAAAGCCTCTTTTAATACTCTTGGAAGCTCTTCAATGGTTTTTACTAAATAATTATGTTTAACACATGGTCTTGAAATTCCAACAGCATCAATTTCTTGAAAAGCATCTGTTCCAATGAGTGAATTAGCTACTTGGCCACTTATTAATACAAGTGGTATTGAATCCATATATGCAGTTGCAAGTCCTGTTATTGTATTTGTAAATCCAGGACCACTTGTTACTATGCAAACTCCAACTTTTCCAGTTACTCTTGCATATCCATCGGCTGCGTGGGCTGCAGCTTGCTCATGTCTAGTTAAAATAAGCTCAAAATCTTTCTCATCATAAGTTGCATCAAATATATTTAATGCTGCCCCTCCTGGATATCCAAAAACTACTTTTACGCCTTCGTTTTTTAGTGCTTGCATTATCATTTGTGAACCAGTAAGCTTTGACATTTTGTTTTTACCTTTAAAATAAAATGCAATATTGTATCAAAACAATATTAATTTAAAATGATAAACTTAGTTAAATTTTACAAGTTTTTAGACTAAATTTAGCTAAATTTATATGCTTTTTATAAAATTATAACTACAATATATAGAAATAACAATCAAAAGGAGTTTTTATGAAAAATGGACTATTTATTTTAAGCAGTGATAATGTAAACAAAAGTGAGTTTAAAACTCTATCATTCATAAAAGAAATTTTTAGTACTAAATTTAAAAAAATAGCTATTTTTTCTCCGCTTTATAATGAGCATATATCTTCAATAAGTTGTTTTTGCAAAGATGATTTGCAAAATTGTTTTTCAAATCAAAAAGAACTAAGGTTAAAAACAATAAAAAAATATGAAGAAATTTTAGAAAAAAATGACTTTGTTATCATCATAGGTGATAAAAATAAATTTAATACAAATTTAGCAAAAGATCTTAATTTGCCTATTTTGACAGAGTATTTAGATGATGATGAGGCAAAATTTGATGAGTTTAAAAGTGCTTTGGATTTTTCTTATAGTGTAGCTGATAAGATTTATTTTAACAAAAGTGATAAATTTGTTTCAACTAGTATTTTAGAGGTAAAACCTGAAATTTTCTTTGATGAGTTAGAAAATGCAAAAACAAATTTCAAAACTCCAATTAAATTTGAATACGAACTTTATAAAAAAGCGAAATCAAATTTAAAAACCGTAGTTTTACCTGAAAGCGAAGATGAGAGAATTTTAAAAGCATCTGATATTTTGCTTAAAAAAGAGGCTGTAAATGTCATTTTACTAGGTGAGCCTGATGAGATAGATAAAAAAGCAAAAAATTTAAAGCTAAACCTCTCAAAAGCAACAATTATCAATCCTTTAAAAAGTGAACTTTTAGATGAGTTTGTAAATGAATTTTATGAGCTTAGAAAACATAAAGGCATAAATTTAGAAGATGCAAAAAAAATTATGCTTGATAAAAACTACTTTGCAACAATGCTTGTTTTAGTCGGAAAAGCTGATGCTATGGTAAGTGGTGCTGTTGGAACTACGGCTGATACTATCCGCCCTGCTTTACAACTTATTAAGACAAAAGAGGGAATTTCAACAGTTAGTGGGGCTTTTTTAATGTGTTTAGAAGATGAGGTTTTAGTTTTTGGGGATTGCGCTGTGGTGCCTGAGCCAACCGCTAAAGAGCTTTGTGATATTGCCATATCCCTATCATCTACAGCAAAATCTTTTGATATTAAGCCTAAAATCGCACTTCTTAGCTACTCAACTGGTGAAAGTGGCAAGGGAAAAAGTGTTGATAAAGTAAAAGAGGCTTTAAATTTAGCAAAAGAGAGTTTGGGCGAAAATGTTGATGGACCACTTCAATTTGATGCTGCAATTGATGAAAAAGTAGCGAAGAAAAAAATGCCAAATTCAAAAGTAGCAGGTAAAACAAATACCTTTGTCTTTCCAGATCTAAACTCAGGAAATATCACCTATAAAGCAGTTCAAAGACTAACAGGATGCATTGCAATGGGACCGATTTTGCAAGGACTAAAAAAACCTGTAAATGACTTAAGTAGAGGTGCGAGCGTGGAAGATATCGTAAATACAGTGCTAATTAGCGCAATTCAAGCAGGAAATTGATATGAAAATTTTAGTATTAAACTCAGGAAGTAGCTCAATCAAATTTAAACTTTTTGATATGAATGGGCGAAATGCCATTTTAGATGGCTTTATCGAAGAGATTGGAAGCGAGCACTCTAAAGTCAATATAAACTATGGCAATGAGCTTTTTGTAAAAGATGTCGCCATAAAAGACCACTTAGAGGGCATGGACTATCTAAATATTTTTTTTAAAAAGAGTAAAGTTTTAAAAGATTTTAGCGAACTTGATGGCATAGGCCACAGAGTTGTTCATGGGGGAAATAAATTTCAAGACTCAGTCATTATAGATGATGAAGTTATAAAAACTATCGATGAACTTTCAGAGCTTGCCCCACTTCACAACCCTGGGCATTTAGCAGGAATTAGAAGTGCTATGGCTGAAGCGCCAAATGTCCCAAATGTAGCGGTATTTGACACAGTTTTTCACCAAACAATGCCGCAATATGCCTACATGTATGCAATTCCGTATGAATATTACGAAAAATATGGCGTTAGAAAATATGGCTTTCACGGAACTTCGCACAAATATGTTACCGAACAAGCGGCAAACTACATGGGAATAAGACTTGATGCCTTTAATGCCATCTCGCTTCACATTGGAAATGGCGCAAGTGTAACTGCCATAAAAGGTGGAAAGAGCATAGATACCTCAATGGGAATATCGCCACTTGAAGGACTTATGATGGGAACAAGAAGCGGAGATATCGATCCTGCAGCGCTCTATCATATCGCCAAAATAACAAACAAAAATCAAGCAGAAATTGACTATATGCTAAATAAGGAAAGCGGACTTTTAGGAATTTGTGGTATGAGTGACATTAGAAAAGTAAAGAGAATGATTTTAGATCATGATGATGAAAGAGCAAAGCTAGCTTACAATATGTACATGTATAGGATCACAAAATATATTGGCTCATACTTTGCCATAATGGGCAGAGTCGATGCTATCATCTTTACAGCTGGAGTTGGCGAAAACTACGCTCACTTAAGAGCTGATATCTGTAAGACGATAAATCACTTTGGCGTAAATATCGATGATGATTTAAATGAGTTAAAAAGCAACTCAATTAGATTTATAACCAAAAGAGACTCAGTTATAAGGGCTTTGGTAGTACCAACAAACGAAGAGCTTGCCATCGCACTAGAGGTTAGAAAACTTATCAAAAATAAGAATTTCATCTAAAGTAAAGGATAAATTATGCTAAAAGATATGCTTTATATAACAGCGGGTGGGTTTTTAACCATCAAAGACAGAGTTCAAAAAGAACTAAATGCTCTTGAAAATCGTGGCAAAATCACAAAAGAGGATAGCAAAGCCTTTATAGACAGACTTTATGAAAGAGCTGAGGCCGAGCACAGACAAAATATGGAGTATTTTAAAGAAGTTGCTAGTGAGCTAAATTTGGCAAGCAAAGATGACATAGCAAGAGTTGAAAAAAAACTTGATGAGATTTTAAAAAAGATGAAAAGCTAGGTAAAAATGACAAAAAATCTCTATAGTCCGCTAAGAATCTATAAGATTTTTCATCTTTTACTAACATTTTATCTACTTATTAAAAGGCGTGAGAGCTTTTTGTTTATAAAGAGCATAAAAGCCGATAAAATCACCTCTTACATCAACTATCTTGGTCCAAGTTTTATAAAAATGGCACAGGTTTTAGCCACAAGAAGTGATTTTTTCCCACCTAATTATCTAAATGAGCTTAAAAAAATACATGATAATTTGCCACCAATGAGCCAAAACGAGCTAGAGAAAGTCTATGAAGACAAAGGTTTTATAAATTTTAACCAAACTCCAATAGCAAGTGCCTCTATTGGGCAAGTACATGAGGCTTTTTTAAAAGATGGTAGTAAAGTTGCCATAAAAATAAGGCGATACAATATCGATAAAATCGTAAAAACTGATATAAAAATCATCTCTTTTTTAAACAAAATTTTTAAGCCACTTTTTTCGCACTATACAAAAAACTCAATAGAAGCTGTAATTAGCGAGTTTGCAAGCACTATTATAAAAGAAACTAGTATGAGAATAGAGCTTTCAAATTTAAAGAAATTTTCTAAAATATATTGCAATTCAAACATTATTTTTCCAAAATATTACGAAGAGCTTAGCAACGATAATATGCTTGTAATGAGCTTTGAGGAGGGATTTAGGTTTGATGATAGAAAAAATATTGAAAAATTTAAAATTGATATTAAAAAAGCGATAAATGACCTAGTTTTGTTTTATGTAGAGCAAATGCTTATAAAGGGCTATTTTCATGCTGATCCTCATCCTGGAAATGTCTTTATAAATAAAAACTCGCAGATAATTTTACTTGATTTTGGCATGGTAAAATCAGTCTCAAATGAAACTAGACTTAACATAATCTCGCTTTTAAGAGCTGCAAATGAGCAAAACTATGAAGAGTATATTACCGCTTGCAAAAACCTTGGAATTAGCGCTTATGAAACACCAACTACGATGCTTGCTGAGTTTGTGGAACAAATTTTCGATATATTTTCAAATGACTCACTTAGCAAAACAACAATGCAAAATTTAGCTTTTGAAGTTATGGCAAATACCGCTAAATTTCCCTTCAAGCTCCCAGCTGAAGCTATCTATATCCTAAGAGTAAGTGCCATTATAGAGGGTCTTGGAACTAGTTATTTAGAAAATTTTAACGGCATAAAAGATATACTTCCAATCTTAGTTAAAAATATACCGCGAGCAGTTGGTGCAAAAGAGACTTTAGTTGATACTATATTTGATGAATTACAAGAGCTTCCGCAAAACCTGCACTATATAAAGACAAGCTTTCATAAGATAAGCTCGGGGCAGATAGAGACAAATATCTCCAAATCACAGCTTGAATACTTTAAAAAGGTCATTGATGAAAAGGTTGCAGAGCTTATTTTTGGACTCATTCTAATCCTAACTTCATTTTTTATCCTGCTTGTAGATAAAGATTTTAAATTTATAGCCACTGCTTTTTTTATAGCTGGAGTTTTAAGGCTAATTTATAAAAGATAAATGTTATGTATATTAAAATATTTATAACTTTCTAAATGGATTAAATAATACTGTTTAGTAAAAAAGTTAACTTAAAAACTATTTTATAATTATTTAAATAAAAAATTTGATAACTAAATTTTTTTTAAAAAAAACTATATTAACGATTAAATGATAACCCTCATTATCTTTTTATCGCAACAATGACACATTATATTCCAAAAATTTTTCTTTTTATATTTTCATAAGCTTTTTTTGCCCTATTTTTTGGATTATCTATTAAAAACTTGGTAGAATTTTTATCATAATTTTCATTTATTATATCCTTTGCTAGAAAAACTTTTATAGTTTTTTTGCCATTTTCAAAAACTGGATTTATCCATAAAGGATTATAAAAAATATCAACTATTTTAGTAGAATTCTCATCTTTTGATATTAGAATTTCATAAGCAACGCTTTGCTCACTTTCTATATTGTTAATTGTTTCAACTCTTTGATTTGATATAAAATTTCCACAAGAATATGCTATAAAACCATTTTGATTATACCACGCAATCTCTTGTGAAACATGAGGATGATTTCCAATGACAGCATTTGCGCCAAAACTAATAATTTTTTTAGCTAAATTTTGCTGATTTTTGTTTGAATAACTTTGATACTCTATACCCCAATGTGGAAAAACAACAATAAAATCAGCTCCATAGCTCAAAAGTTTATCAATATCACTTTTAATTTTTTCTTCATCTAAGAAATTTAATAAATTTTTTTCTTCATAATTTAGTGAATTTTCAAGCCCATTATAGCCATATGAATAACTTAAAAGTCCTATTTTAACACCTTTTACTTCTAAAAGTTTAAATTTATTTCCTTTTCCTGTGCCAAAACTAAAAAGTCCGGCATTTTCTATAGCCTTATTTGTTGTTAAAACACCATCTATTCCACCATCAAGAGCGTGATTATTGGCTGTTGATAGAGCATGAAAACCAGCATCTTTTAATGCTTTAAAAATTTCAGCTGGAGTATTAAAAAGTGGATATCCTTTATAAATTAAATTTGGATTTGATGAGCTTTCAAAATTTCCAATAACTAAATCAGCACTTTTTAAAAATTCTTTAATATTACTAAACTGTGCAGAAAAATCAAATCCGCTATTATTTTTATCATAAAATCTAGCATAATCAAGTTGTGGTTTATGTGTCATAATATCACCAGTAACAATGATTTTAACAACACTTGCAAAAGTAAAATTTATAAATAAAATTAAACTTAAAAAAAATTTCAAATTTCAACCTTAAAAAATTAATTTGCGATGTATTCAACAAATAAAATATTTGAACGTTGTACTATATTCATAACGAGCAACAATAATTTAAAAGATTTCATATAAAATTTGGTGCATCGTTTGAAAACAGGATTAAATCCCCAGCTTTTGTTTTTTCACTTAATGCTTTTATAAGATCATTTTTATCTTTTAAAATAATCAGTTTATTTTTATCACAAATTTCACTAAAAATCTTTGCATTTAATTCACCAGTTACGATAATTAAATCAAAAATTTCATTTATAATTTTTGCTAAGTTTTCATTCATCTGTTTTGTGGCTTCTACTATTCCTGGAGTTACGATAACTTTATTTCTACCATATTCTCTAACAAGCTCATAGCTTGCACTCATACCTTCAAAATTGCCATTAAAGCCATCATCTATTATAAATTTAGGTGTTTTTGATACGATTTGAAGACGGTGCTCTACACTTTTTAAATTTGAAATTTTTAATTTTATTTCATCTATTTTTAAACCTAAAAATTTCGCCACACATATACAAACTGCTAAATTTGAAGCATTAAAACTACCTAAAATTGGTGCATAAAATTTATAACTTTCATCAAATTTCATCTCAAAACTAACACCATCTAAATTCGCTTTGATATTTTGCAAACAATCATCATAAATAACTATTTTATCATCATCTTTTTTTAAGGTCGAGCTATGTAAAAAAGCCTTTTTAAGTCTTGCTGAGTTTAAAGCTTCAAGTTTTGTTTTTCTTATATTATCAACACTTTTAAAATATTCAATATGCTGACTTCCTATCTCACCTACAACAACAATTTGTGGTTTTAAAAATTTTGTTATCTCATCAATATCACCATTTTTCCTAGCGCCAGCCTCTGCTATGTAAATTTGCACATCGGTATTTAAATTTTCATTTATGTCTTTTACTAGGCCCATTAATGTATTTACACTTCTTGGGGTCTTATAACAATTAAATTTTTCATTTAAAATTTGATATAAAAAATTTTTAATACTTGTTTTTCCATAGCTTGCAGTAATTTGTATGATTGTTAAATTTGGCATACTTTCTAATTTTTTTTGTGCTTTTTGCATATAAATTTTCGCATTTAGCTTTTCAAAGCAAAAACTTATAAAAAATGATAAAAACAAAGGTGCAAAGATTGGAAGAACAAATGCTTTTTTAAATAAAATAATATCTAAAAACAGAGTTGTTAAAATTAAAATTAAAAAAAATCTTTTAACTCTTGAGGTGAAAACTAATTTTTTATCAAGTTTTTTATGCCAAAAAATAAGACTTGGTAACAAAATAATATAAAAATATATAAAAAATAAATTTTCATTTATAAGCCTTAGCCCAAAATAACAACATATTGGAATAAATAAAAAAATCAAATGCCAAAGAGGTTTAGTAAAATGAAAAAATACCCTTTCAAATTTATAAGAAAACCACTGAAGAGCTGTTATAAGGTAAAAACCTAGAGATAAAATTAATAAAAAATGTGTAAAAAATTTTAAAAAAATCATTTTTTATCCTCTTCTTTTTCAATTTCTTTTAAGGCTTTTTGAACTTTATATTTATAAATATCGCTAAATCTAATCGCTCTTTTTTTACTTTTTTTTGGCTCATATTGAGCTAAATCAATATTTTTTGTGTTATTTTCTACACTTTTTTCAGATTTATTTTCTAAAATTTGTGTATCTTTATCTATTAGTTTTTCGCTTTTAGGATCATTATTTTCAACCTCTTTATAGTTTTCATCTTTTGGTATTTTTTCATCTAAATTAGGCTTATTATCTATTGTTTTTCTTTTTACAACATCACTTACTAAAACTAAATCTTGCACAACTTCATTATTAGATAAATCTTTTTCATCTTTTTTTAAATCATTTTCATCTATAACTATTTCATCTATTTTTTTATCATCATCGCTATTGTTAGCTTTTTTTGCTTTGCTATCTTCTTTAAATTCATTTTCTTGATTAAAATCTTTATTTTTCTCTAAACTTGTAGAAGTCTCTTTTTTTTCTATATCTTCATCTAATTTGCTATCTTTTTTTTCTCCCTCAACAACATCTTCATTTTTTTTATCATCTTGATATTCTCTTTCATAGACTTCTAGGACCTCATAATCATCATCTAATTTATCATAAATAAATTTATTTCCAATAATTGGACCTTGTATGGTTTGGTTATTTTTATTTTTTATTTTAATTTCATTTTTTACATTTATTTCATCAAGATTTTTTGTTTTATTGAAATCATTTGCTAAGATTAAATCTTCTTCATCTTTTTTTTGATTTAGCTCATTTGTTTCTTTATTTTCGTTGTCATTTTTTACTGTATCCATATCTTCTTTACAGTCTTCATCTTTTTCTTGGTTGTCAGTTATTTCTTTATTGTTTGTATTTTCACTGTTTTTTTTAGAATCATTCGTTTCGTATTCTCGCTCATGAACTTCCAAAACCTCATAATCATCATCAAATTCATCATAAATAAATTTTTTATCATCACTTGATTTATCTATTTTTAATTCACTGTTTTCATTTTTTTTACTAATACTTTTAAAATTATTTTCTATGGTATCTGAAATAAATTTAGCATGTATCAAAAAGAAAAAGTGATCTCCTGCAAGTGGAAAAAACTCACTATTTTTAATTAGCCTATTTATCATTTTACCACTTTCAAGACTTACAGCTTTATCACCTTCACCCCAAAAAATAAGAGTTTTGGATTTTGTTTTTGAAAAAATTTCTCTAAAGTCCTCATCTACTACATTTTTTAAAGTATCATACATAACTCTACTCATTCCTGCGACATCTTTTGTAGCAAAGAGTTTATAAAGTCCCGCAAAACCAAAAATTTTTAAAAATTTATAAAGTTTTATTTTAAATTTTACAATAAAAGGTTTTTTTTCAACAATTCCAGCAGTACTTAAAAGAACTAAATTTTCTGGTCTTAAAAGAGTTGCTATCTTACCACCAAAGCTATGACCCATAATAATATCTGGTTTTAGTTTTAATGAGTTTAAAAAAACTTGAATAATTTTTTTATATTTTATAGAATCAAGTTCATAAAAAATATCACTTTTTCCAAAACCTGGTAAATCTATATAAATTTGCTTAAATTCATTAAGGTAAGAGCCAAAAGCTTTTATCATTATCTCTTTATTTGCACCCCAACCATGAATTATTAAAATAGATTTTTCTTTATCTGGATTTTTAACTTCATAGCTAATTCTAAAGGTTTTTGCCAAGTATGAAATTTCTCTAATTGCCATCTTTGTGCCTTTTTTGTGAATATACTATATTCAAAAGCTCAACAGCACGCTCTAGTCTTTCATACTCCTTTAAGCTAAGCATAACAGCTTCAAATTTGTTGTTTTTTACAATAACAGCTTTTTTAAGCTCACCATCACTCACTTTTGATAAAACTGCACTAAAATTCCTTACAACTTCGGTTGCAGTATAAATTTCATCTTGTTTAAAACTAGGCATTTATAACCTTTTACATAAAATTATATGTAAAATTTATCATATTTTTAGTTAATTTTTACTTATAAACAGAAATTGATTTTACATAGTTATAATTTATATCTATTTTTTTATAATTTGGTAAACTTCTAGCTAAATCATAAAGTCTATCCTCAAAGTTATCAAACAAATAATGGGCTAAACTTCCTGGATTTGTATTTATCTCATTTAGATAAATTTCATCATCAATTATAAAAAAATCACATCTTATAAGGCTTCCATCAAATCCATATGAGTAAATTTTAGAAAAAGCTTTTCTTAATTTTTCTTTTAATTTTTCATCTAAATTAGCTTCTTTTATGGTCTTACTATCACTAAATCTCAAGTATTTTTGATCAAAATCTAAAAATTCATCTTTATTTGGCTCCTCTATCATAGAAAATTCCATCTTTGAGTCTGCTTTATAACCAGCTAAATTACACTCTCTAACACCTTCAAAAAAAGGCTCAACTAAAAGCGTATCATCAAACTCAAAACTCTTATCAAGTGCATATGTAATCTCACTCTCATCTTTAACGATGCTTATACCAATACTACTTCCAAGAGTTGCTGGCTTTAAAATAAAAGGAGGTTTTATAGTTATTTCTTCATTTCTTTTTAAAATTTGATAATTAAGAGTTTTTACTCCTGCTATATTTGCTAAAAATTTAGTTAAAACTTTGTCGTAGCTTAAAATTGCTGGTTTTAGTCTTGTACCTATAAATTTAACATCAAAAAATTCAAAAAGAGATGCTAGTTTTCCATCTTCTCCATCACATCCATGGATTAAATTTACATAAACTTGAACATCTATTTTTTTGCTACTAAAAGCACCTTCGCTAAAAAAACCACCATTTTTAAGTATAAGTTTTTTTGATTTTTTATACTCAAAACTACTAAAGTATGTAGCTTTCATATTTTTTGAATCTATTAAGTAAAAATCCCTATCTTTATCGCAAAAAATAAATTTGATATCTTTTTTTAATACATCCTTTAAAGTTATAGCTGATACTATGCTTATCTCATGCTCATAACTTTGTCCACCAAATACAAGTCCTAAATTCACTATTTTTCTCCTTATTTATGCTAATTTTTTTAATGCTTCTTTTATAAGATCTGCTGTATTTTGAGCTTTGCAAGTTGGTAAAATTTTAAGAATTTTATCTCTTTTAAAGCCTAAACTTTCAAGTGCCATTATGCTTTCGCTTTTATAACTTTCTAAGCTTTGGCTACTTATTAATTTTGCATCACTTAATTCTGCTATTATTTTTCTAGCAGTTTTAAGACCAATACCAGGGACTGTCGTAAGAACCTTTGTATCGCCATTTATAACAGCACTTGCAAAATCACAATATTTCAAAGTAGAACAAACTGCCATCGCAGTACTTGCACCAACACCACTTACTTTTAAAAGAACTTCAAACATCATTTTTTCATCACTGTCTTTAAAGCCATATAGTAAATTTGCATCTTCTCTAACGATTTGTTTTATTAATAAAACTGTTTTTTCGCCTTTTACAAGGGTTGCTGAACAATTTAATGAAATGATAATTCCATAGCTTATCCCGTTATTTAGTTTTATTACCGCCATACCAGGCTCTAATTTAGTTAAAACACCTTCGATCTCAACTATCATTTTTTTCCTTTAAATTTCTATTTTATCTCTTTAATAAGCTTATTTAAGGCCTCATTTACTGAAATATCCATATATTTTAAAATCGTATCAGTTGAAGGATCTGGCACAAAAGTGTGGTTTTTAATAACGCCTGATTTTAAAATTTCTGAGTTTTTAACAAGCTCATATCCTAAAATAACTTCAGCTTGATCAAAATTTACTTGCAAAGACAAAAGTGAAGTATTTAAAACTAATGCATCTTTTGTAGGTCTAAAAATTTGTTCAAATTCACACTGGGATGAAACCGCACTAACAATTCCTTTATAAACCATCTCACTTGGTGTTGTGATATATTTTGCATCATCAACATAAATTATATTATTTTTACCATCTACAATTAAAATATTTCTACTATCGGCTAAATTTAGAGCTTGTATATTTGCAACATAAATTCTTTTTGAATTTTGTAGTTTATTATTGCAAACCTCACCCTTATAAGTCATTTCATAGTATCTTACAGGATGCGCTTTTTTGCCTAAACAGCCACCTAGTAAAACAGCCACGCAAATTGTTAATAATATCTTTTTATACATTTTCTTCCTTTTATTTTAATCTAGTGTTTGAGATCTTTTTTGTTTTTGTGTATCTCTAAAAAAGAAATCATACGGATCATCTTCTAGCCTAAACAAAGCATTTTGAAACTCTCGAAGCGTTTTTTTAAACTCCATTAAAGTTAAAGATGTTTCATGCAAAGTAGGAGATAAAATCTCTTTTATATCATAATTTCCATTTTCTAAATCAGAGTTTATCAAATTTAAGGTTTTATTTAAATTAAGAGCTGTTTTATTTGCATTATTTGCAAAATTATCTGCATTTTTAACTAATTTATTAAAATTTTTTAAGCTTTCATCGATGTCTGATTTATCTATTTTTGCCAAAATTTCATCAATATTTTTTAAAATAGAACTTAATTTTTTAAAATTTTCAGTGTTGCTTAAATTTGAAGTTATTGAATTTATAGAACTTAATGTTTGTTTTAGATTTTGTAGATTTTCATCATCTAAAACTGAATTTACTTTTTTAATTGCATCGCTAACTCCGGTTGTTATGGCTTTTGCCTCGGAGTTAAACTTACTTAAAAAACTTTTATCTAGATATAAAATTGGTTTTTCATTTTTAGAGAAATTCTCGCCATCTCCTTTTGATAAATTTAATGTAGTAAGTCCGCTAATGCCTTGAATTTCAGTGGTTGCAATACTATTTTTCTTTATAGGAAAATCATTTTGAACATCAATAGCTATCTCAATTACTCCATAATCACTACCTTGTGCAAAATGTATATCTTTTACATATCCAGCTGGAACTCCTATATATTTTACTGATGAGCCTTCTTTTAGTCCATTTGGAAGCTCTTTTGTGTGTATATAGTAAGTCTTATAATGAACATTTGAATCAGATCTTGTAGTCATCCACCAAATAAAACAAATAACTAAAATTCCTACTAAAGTAGTAAAAATTCCAACAATTGTAAAAGAGTTTTTATTTTCCATTAATTTTCCTTATTTTTGCTATCAAAAAGCTCTTTTAAAGGATTATTTTCAAAATTTTTAACTTCTTCTACATTTCCTTCAAAAGCCACTTTTTTATTATCAATTATTAAAAATCTATCAAGTATATTGAAAATAGAGTCACTATCATGAGTTACCATGCCAACTGTTATTCCTAAACTATCTCTTAAATTAACTATTAACTCATCCATTCTTCTTGCACTTACTGGATCAAGTCCTGAGTTTGGTTCATCTAAAAAAAGTACTCTTGGACTTAAAACTAAAGCTCTTGCAAGAGCAACTCTTTTTTTCATACCACCACTTAACTCACTTGGAAAAAGATTCGTCGCATCTTCTTTTAGACCTGTTTTTTTAAGCCAAAACATAGAAATATCTCTAATATCGTTTTTATTTAAAGAGCTGTATTCTCTAAGTAAAACTCCAATATTATCAAGCACATTCATAGATGAATAAAGTGCACCAAACTGAAACATAACACCTGTTTTAAGCTTTATCTCTTCTCTTTGCTTTATATTAAGAGACCATAAGTCTTTATCAAACATGTAGACTTTTCCTTGGCTTGGCTCTTTTAAATAAATCAAAGTTTTCATCAAGGTTGTTTTGCCACTACCGCTTCCACCTAAAAAGCCATAAATTTCACCCTCTTTTATATGAAAGCTAGCATCTTTGTGAATCAATCTATCACCATATTTTATAGTTAAATTTTTAGCTTCTATAAACATTATAAATCAACTTTAAGAAAAAATATAGCAAATAAACAATCAATTAAAATAACCCAAAATATCGCATTTACAACACTTTTTGTAGTAAGCTTTCCAATGCTTGATGTACTTCCAGTTACCTCAAAACCTCTTAAACATCCTATTAAAGCTATTGCCATCCCAAAAAATGGTGCTTTTACAAGTCCAATATAAAAATGTCTTATTTCAACTAAATTTTTAAGCCTATCAAAATAGATTGAAAAATCAATTTCTAAATAGTAATATGATACTAGCATTTGACCAAAAATACTTGCCATATCTGCTAAAAAAACAATGAATGGCATAATAATAATCATCGCTAAAATACGTGGAATAACTAAATTTATAAATGGATCAAAACTCATTGTTTTCATCGCATCAATTTCTTCTGTTATTTTCATAACACCAATTTGAGCAGTAAAAGAAGATGCGCTTCTTCCAGCAACTACGATAGCTGCTATTAATGGGCTTAGCTCCCTAAAAGTAAGCATTCCCATAATTTCAACTATAAAAAGCGTTACTCCAAAACTTGAAAGCATTTCTGAGCCTATATAAATAAGCACAACCCCTATTAAAAATGAAGTTAAGCAAACTATAAAAACTGCATTAATTCCTGCATCTTTACAGACATTTGAAATAGCCTTGAGCCTAAGTTTTTTTAAATTTAGAAGATTGTAAAAAAATTTTAAGCTAAGCTCACCAAAAAAACTTAAAAAACTTAAAAAACTTAAGTATGCCCCATAAACTGAAATTCCCACTTCTTCAAAAAAATTTTTTTTCTTAAATTTATATGTCTTTTTAGGGATGTCATCTTTTATTAGTGAAAATATAGAATCAAATTTTTCATTTGAGTTTGCAAAATCAATTTTTAAATTATTTTTTAGTGCAAATTTGTAGATAATTATAGCAATAGCATAGTCTATACTCTTTAAATTTGAAAAATCAAAAGTAACTTTATCTTTAAGATTTTTCATATCTTTTTTTATAAGAGAGATAGTTTTTTTGCTAACTTTATAATCCCAAATTCCATTTAAAAAAATAACTGAATTCTCAACACTAAAAGAGCTTTCTTGCAAATTTAACCTTAAATAAAAAAATAAGGTTAATTATACTATAATATTCCTTTACTTTAAATTAATAAATAGGTAGTTAAATTTGGCTAAAAAAAGGGTTTTTGCAGGGTTTTTTACAAATAGCATAGGAATACTTGTTTCTAGAATTTTAGGGCTTTTTAGAGACCTTTTAACAGCTAGTGTTTTGGGTGCTGGAGTTTGGAGTGATATTTTTTTTATAGCATTTAAATTACCAAATTTATTTAGAAGGTTATTTGGCGAGGGAGCTTTTACGCAAGCTTTTTTACCAGGTTTTACTCAAGCTAAAAAAAAGGCTATTTTTGCAACAACTGTTTTAATAAAATTTACTGTTTTTATACTGTTTTTAACTCTTCTAGTTAATGTTTTTGCTCCACTGTTTACAAAATTTTTAGCCATTGGATTCGATAAACAAACTATAAATTTAGCAGTTCCTTATGTAAGAATAAATTTTTGGTATTTAACTTTTATATTTTTAGTTACACTATTTGCCTCGCTTTTGCAATATAAAGATCACTTTACAACAACAGCCTTTTCAACAGCACTACTAAATATCTCAATGATAATATCTTTAGTTTTAGCAAAAGGAAAAGATGATGAAACTATAGTGTTATATCTTAGTGTAGGCGTTGTAATTGGTGGGATAATGCAACTTCTTGTGCATTTATTTGCTTTAAAAAAACTAAAATTATTAAGATATTTTGGTGTTGGAATCACTGCATTAAAAAAAGGAAAAAAAGCTGATACAAAAGGCTTTTATAAAAATTTTTTTCACGGAGTAATTGGCTCAAGTGCAGCACAAATTGGGGCTTTTATAGATACTTGGTTTGCAAGTTTTTTAGCTTTTGGAAGTATAAGCTATCTATACTATGCAAATAGAATTTTCCAGCTTCCTCTTGCTCTTTTTGCTATTGCACTATCAACAGCACTTTTTCCAAAAATTGCAAAGACAATAAGTAAAAATGATGATAAAACTGCTTTGATTCTTCTTTCTAAAGCATTTCATCTACTTTTTGCCTTGCTTTTATTCTCTACAATTGGTGGTGTTATTTTAAGTAAAGAAATAATTTGGCTTTTGTTTGAAAGAGGTGCTTTTACAAGAAGTGACACTGTAAATTCAATGTTTGTTTTAAGTATGTTTATGATTGGACTGCTTCCTTTTGGACTAGCTAAAATTTTTTCGCTCTGGCTTTATGCAAAAAATAAACAAAATATAGCTGCAAAAATTGCAATCAAAAGCCTTATTTTAAATATAATAAGCTGTTTTTTACTTATAAAACCTTTAGGTGCAGCAGGCTTAGCACTAGCTAGCTCAATTGGTGGTTTTTACCTGTTTATTATGAATTTAAAAGAGTTTGGCTTTAGAAATTTTTTAGATATAATAAACCCTAAAAAAATCTTTATAATACTTGCTTTATGCTCAATAGAGGTTTTATTGTTTTTAGTTTTTAAGGAAATAATTAATGATTATATTTGATAGTGTTATGAAAAAAAAGGTAAATTTTGAACCTATTGATAAAAATATTGTAAGAATTTATCTATGCGGTCCAACAGTTTATGATGATGCCCATTTAGGACATGCAAAAAGTGCAGTTAGTTTTGATTTACTAAGAAGAGTTTTTATAAATTTAGGTTACGAGGTTAAATTTGTAAGAAATTTTACTGATATAGATGATAAAATTTTAAATAAAATGAAAACTAGCGGCAAAAGCTTAGAAGATATCACAAATTTTTATATAAAAAGATATTTGGATGATATGGATAACCTAAATGTCTTAAGGCCCGATTTAGAGCCAAAAGCGACTGAAAATTTGGAAAATATAATTGAATATATTTCAAAATTATTAGATAATGGCATGGCTTATAAAATAAAAGATGATGGCATTTATTTTGATACAAAAAAAGACAGTAAATATCTTAGTTTAAGCAAAAAAAATAGCGATGATGCAGCTATAGCAAGAGTAAAAAGTAGTGAATTAAAAAAAGATCCAAAAGATTTTGTTTTATGGAAATTTGATGAGTTATGGTATGAAAGTCCTTTTGGAAAAGGAAGACCAGGTTGGCATACAGAGTGCGTTGCTATGATAAAAGCTCATCTTGATTCAAACAATAAATTCTACTCAATTGATATTCATGCAGGAGGAATGGATCTACTTTTTCCACATCATGAAAATGAAGCTGCGCAGTGTAGATGTGGTGAGTATAAAAATCTTTCAAAATACTGGATGCATAATGGCTTTATTCAAATAGACAATCAAAAAATGAGTAAAAGTTTAAATAATAGTTTTTTTATAAAAGATGCCTTAAAATTAGTGCCTGGTGAGGCTTTAAGATTTTATCTTCTAAGTTCACACTATAGGGCAAATTTTAATTATAGCTTAGAAGATTTAAAAGCCTCTAAAAAAAGACTTGATAAAATTTATAGACTTTTACAAAGAGTTGATAACTCTAAAATAGGAGAGTTAAATTTAGAGTTTAAAGATGAGATAATAAAAGCTTTAAGTGATGATTTAAACACTTCAAAAGCTTTTGCAGTAATTGATGATTTTGTAAATTTAAGTAACGATTTTTTAGATAAATTCCCAAAAGACAGATCTAAAAAAGGCGAAATTTTAGCAAATTTAGAGTTTATTAAAAATATTTTTGGAATTTTAGAAGATGAAAATTACTTTAAATTTGGCGTAAGCAATGAACAAAAAAAAGAAATCGAAAATTTAATAAATCAAAGATATGAAGTTAAAAAAGAAAGAAATTTTATAAAAGCTGATGAAATAAGAGATAAATTATTAAAAAATGGAATTTCTATAATGGACACGCCAAATGGCACAACTTGGGAGAAGATTTAAATGAAAAAAAGCGAATTAAATAAAGGCTTAAAAGAAGTTTTTAAAAGATTTTTGCCATACATAAAAAACTATATACCACAATTTTGTTTTGCAATAATAGGTATGATTATGGCAGCAGCTGGAACATCGCTAACTGCATGGCTTATAGAGCCTGTTTTAAATAAAATTTTTATTGAAAAAAATGAAAATTTACTATATATTTTACCTTATGCAGTTATTTTTGTATATTTCATAAAAGGAGCTGGTGGATATATGCAAAGATATTTTACCGTTTATATAGGTCAAGATATTATACGAGAATTTAGAGAAAAAATGGTAAAAAATCTAACTAATTTGGATATGAAATTTTTTAACGAAATACGCACAGGTGAACTAATAAGTAGAACTATAAATGACATTGATAGAATTAGAAATATAGTATCAAATATGATACCTGAGTTTTTTACAAATTTACTTACCATTATTGGTCTTTTAGGTGTTGTAATTTACCAAAGTCCAAAACTTGCTTTTTTTGCTTTAATCATACTTCCAGCAGCTATTTACCCACTAAGCTTATTAGCAAAAAAAATGAAAAAAATATCAAGACAGTCCCAAGAAAAAACATCTGATATAAGCTCGGTTTTAAGCGAAATTTACACAAATATAGAAATAATTAAAGCAAATAACACAGAAGAAAAAGAGCTAAATAGATTTAGAAAAGAAAATAATAAGTTTTTTAAACTAAACTTAAAATCAGTTAAAATAAACGAACTCGTAAGCCCGTTAATGGAGACTTTGGGTTCAGTTGGAGTTGCAGTTGTTATAATCGTTGGTGGAAAAAGTGTTATTGATGGCACAATGAGTGTGGGAAGCTTCTTTTCATTTTTAACAGCACTTTTTTTACTTTATACCCCAATTAAAAAAATATCAAGTCTTTACAATAACATGCAAGATGCAGTAGCTGCAAGTGAAAGAACATTTGAGCTAATTGATAAAACACCTTCAATTATTGGAGGAACTAAAAATTTTCCAAACGATGCAAAAAGCATAACATATCAAGATGTTTATTTAAAATATGGTGATAAAGATGTTTTAAAAGGCATTAGCTTTAGCGCTTATAAAGGCGAAATTATAGCCTTAGTTGGTGGAAGCGGAGGCGGAAAAACATCTATTATAAACACGCTTTTAAGATTCTACGACATTAATAGCGGAAATATTTTGGTGAATAATAGCGATTTATATGAATTTAGCCTAAAAAGCTTAAGACAAAATATAGGACTTGTTAGTCAAAGAGTTTATATTTTCAACGACACGATTGCAAATAATGTAGCATATAGTGGTGAATTTGATGAAAAAAAAGTAATTAAAGCTTTGAAAATGGCAAATGCGTATGATTTTGTAATGAATTTAGAAAATGGTATAAATACCGTTTTAAATGAGTTTGGATCAAATTTAAGTGGTGGTCAAAGACAGCGTATTGCAATTGCTAGAATGCTTTATAAAGACCCACAAATCATAATCTTAGATGAAGCAACATCGGCACTTGATAACACAAGTGAAAATGCAATTACAGAAGTCATAGAAAATATCAAACAAGATAAAATTATATTTGTAGTTGCCCATAGACTTACAACCATAAAAAATGCAAATAATATCCTAGTTTTAAATGAAGGAAAAATTGTAGGTTTTGGAAGTGAAGAAAAATTAAGCCTTGAATGTGATGATTATAAAAAACTTAAAGGCACTTTTAATTAAGAGAATTTAAAAGTAAGATTTGTTAGAATACCGTTTATTTAAAAAAGGAATAAATTTTGAAATATGAAACACTAAAAAAAATATTTTTTCAATTTGACCCTGAAAATGCGCATTCCTTAGCTATGAAAGGGCTTAGATTTGCCAACAATAATCCATGGATTTTAAATGTAGTTGGTAGAAATTATTTACAAAATGATGAAATTTTAAAACAAAATTTATGGGGAATTAACTTTGATAACCCCATCGGTTTAGCTGGAGGGTTTGATAAGGATGGCGTTGCACTAAAAGCTTTGCAAAGTCTTGGTTTTGGACATATTGAGTTTGGAACAGTTACACCAAAACCACAACCTGGAAATGAAAAACCACGTCTTTTTAGACTTGTAAAAAATGAAAGTATTCAAAATGCTATGGGCTTTAACAATGTAGGAATGGAAGTTGTTAAAAAAAATGTTTCAAAATTTTACCCACTAAATTCTGTTATAGTTGCAAATATAGGCAAAAATAAAATAACACCAAATGATGAAGCTTTAAATGATTATGAAATACTTGTAAAAGAATTTGATGAAGTTTGTGATATGTTTGTTGTAAATTTAAGCTCACCAAATACTCCAAATTTAAGAGATTTACAAGAAAGTGAATATATAAAAAAATTTTTTGAAACTTTAAAACCATTAACTAAAAAACCAATTTTACTTAAAATTTCACCTGATTTTGCATACGATCAAGCTATTGAAATCTGCACCACAGCAGTAGAAAATAAAGCTGATGGGATAATAATAAACAATACAAGCATTGATTACTCTCTTTCACCAAATATAAAAGAACATAAAGGTGGTATTAGTGGAAAACTTATAACACATAAATCAAGAGAACTTTTAAAAGCTATTTCTAAAGAATTATTTGGAAAAACAACTCTAATAAGCTGTGGAGGTATAGATAGTGCCGAGGAAGCTTATGAAAGAATTAAATATGGTGCAAGTTTAATTCAAATTTACACTTCTTTTATTTTTAAAGGTCCAACTATTGCAAAAGATATAAACGAAGGGCTTATAAAACTTCTTAAAAAAGATGGTTTTTCAAATATAAAAGAAGCTATCGGTATAGAAATAAAAAAATAAGAAGGGATAAATTTGTTACCAAAATATAATAAATTTATATTAAAAAACGGACTTGAAATTTATCATGTCCCTATGAATTTAGGAAGTGATGTTATTAGTGTAAATGTTATTTATAGAGTTGGTTCAAGAAATGAAACTATGGGTAAAAGTGGCATAGCTCACATGCTTGAACATCTAAATTTTAAATCAACTAAAAATAGAAAAGCTGGAGAATTTGATGCAATAGTTAAAGGTTTTGGTGGTATTAATAACGCTTCAACTGGCTTTGACTATACGCACTATTTTATAAAATGCTCAAATAAAAACTTAGAAAAATCACTTGAATTATATGCCGATATAATGGAAAATTTAAACTTAAATGATGAAGAATTTCAGCCTGAGAGAAATGTAGTTTTAGAAGAAAGGCTTTGGAGAACAGATAATAATCCTTTTGGATATCTATTTTTTAGACTTTTTAATAACGCATTTATATATCATCCTTATCATTGGACTCCAATTGGGTTTAAAAATGATATTAAGAATTGGAGTATTGATGACATAAAGAGATTTCACTCAATATATTATCAGCCTAAAAATGCAACTTTACTAATAGTTGGTGATATAGATGAAAAAACTGTCTTTAACCTATCAAAAAAACATTTTGAAAACATAAAAAATAGATGTGAGATACCAAATTTACACACTTATGAGCCAGTTCAAGATGGAGAAAAGTCATTTGTTATTTATAAACAAAGCGAAGTTGAAATTTTAGGACTTGCATATAAAATTCCACCATTTAAACACAAAGATAGAATTAAATTTGAAGCGATAAGTCAATACCTAAGCGGTGGTAAAAGTTCACTTTTAAATAGGGTTTTAGTTGATGAAAAAAACTTAGCAAACCAAATAGATACTTACAATCTTTCAAGTATTGACGAAAATTTATTTATAATTTTTGCAGTTTGTAATCCAGGAATTAGTGCAGATGAATTAAAAAATGAAATTTTAAAACTCATAGAGGAACAAAAAGAAAATTTAATTAAAGATGATGAGATAGAAAAATTAAAAAATAGTGTAAAATCTGATTTTGTTTACTCATTTGACAGCACTAGTAAGGTTTCTTCAATATATGCAAACTATATAATGTGTGGCGATATAGATATGCTTTTTAGCTATCAGGATGATATAAACTCACTTAAAAAAGATGATATAAAAGAAGCTTTTAAAAAGTATTTTAATAAATCAAATTTGACAATTGGTGTTTTAAAAAACGGATAAAAGGAGTAAAAGATGGAAAAAGCTATATTAAGCGGTGCTATGACAGCACTTATTACACCACTTAAAAATGGTGCTTTAGATGAAAATGGCTATGCAAGACTTATAAAAAGACAAATTGAAAATGGCATAAACGCAGTAGTTCCAGTTGGCACAACTGGAGAGAGTGCAACTCTAACTCATGATGAGCATAGAAGATGTATTGAAATAGCAGTTGATGTATGCAAAAATACTGGCGTTAAAGTTGTAGCTGGTGCTGGAAGTAACGCAACTCACGAAGCAGTTGGACTTGCAAAATTTGCTAAAGAACATGGCGCGGATGCAATTTTATCAGTAACACCTTATTACAACAAACCAACCCAAGAAGGACTTTACTTACATTACAAAGAGTTAGCAGCTTCAGTTGATTTGCCTGTTCTTTTATATAATGTCCCGGGTCGTTGTGGAGTTGAAATTTCAACTGATACTATTATTAGACTTTTTAATGATTGTCAAAATATAATTGGTGTAAAAGAAGCAAGTGGCAATATAGATAAATGTGTTGATTTATTGGCTCATGAACCAAAGCTTTGTGTAATAAGTGGTGAAGATGCGATAAATTATCCAATTTTAAGCAATGGTGGAAAAGGAGTTATATCAGTTACTTCTAACCTGCTTCCTGATTACACTGCAAAATTAACTAAATTTGCACTAGATAATGAGTTTTTAAAAGCAAAAGCGATAAATGATGATTTGTATAATATAAATAAAGTTATGTTTTGCGAAAGCAACCCAATCCCTATAAAAGCAGCAATGTTTATAGCAGGATTAATCGATAGTTTAGAATACAGACTTCCTCTTTGCAAACCAAGTAAAGAGAATTTATTAAAAATAGAAAAAATAATGAAACAATATGATATAAAAGGATTTTAATGGATAATTTTTTTAAAAATAAAACGCTGGTTATAAGTGGTGGAACAAGAGGTATTGGAAGAGCAATAGTTGAAGAGTTTGCACAAAATGGTGTAAATATAGCTTTTACATACAATTCAAATGAAGAGCTTGCAAAAGAAATTGAAAAAGAATTAGCCGATAAATACGGCATAAAAGCTAAATCTTATCCTCTTAATATACTTGAACCTGAAACATATAAAGAACTATTTTTAGAAATAGACAAAGACTTTGATAGAGTTGATTTTTTCATATCAAATGCTATTATATCAGGTAGAGCCGTAGTTGGTGGATATACTAAATTTATGAGATTAAAACCTCGTGGGATTAATAATATATTTACAGCAACAGTAAATGCCTTTGTAGTTGGTGCTCAAGAAGCAGCAAAAAGAATGCAAAAAAATGGCGGCGGCTCAATTATCTCAATAAGTTCAACTGGAAATAGAGTATATATAGATAATTATTCAGGTCATGGAACATGTAAAGCAGCAGTTGAAGCTATGGTAAGATATGCAGCAACCGAACTTGGTGAGTTTAATATAAGAGTAAATGCAGTAAGTGGTGGACCAATAGAAACTGATGCTTTAAGAGCTTTTGTAAATTATGAAGAAGTTAGAGATAAAACAGCTGAGCTTAGTCCTCTTGGTAGAATGGGTCAGCCAACTGATTTAGCAGGAGCATGTTTATTTATCTGTTCAGATAAGGCTAGTTGGGTTACAGGACATACTTTTATAGTTGATGGCGGAACAACATTTAAATAATGATAAATTTACCAAATGCTTTAGCTATTATTAGGATATTCTTATCATTTTTATTTTTCTTTTTACTTGTAAATTTAGGTGAAATTTGCCCAAATTTACATACTAGTTGGATAAATTATTTTGCAGTCGTTGTTTTTTTACTAGCATCAATTACTGATTTTTTTGATGGATATATAGCAAGAAGCTGGAATCAAATAACCAAATTTGGTGAAATAATAGATCCACTAGCCGATAAAATGCTAACCCTTGCTGGATTTATAGGGCTGATGTATTTAGGACGTGCAAACCCATGGGCAATTTATCTAATACTTATAAGAGAGTTTTTTATAACTGGATTTAGAGTTATAATGGCAAGTGATGGGGTAAAAGTAAGTGCTGGAATGGCTGGAAAAGTTAAAACTGTTTTTCAAATGATAGCAATTATATTTTTAACAATGCAATGGTTTGGTGGAATAATTTTACTTTGGATAAGTGTGTTTTTAACACTTTATTCAGGATTTTTATATATTTTTGGATATGTAAAAGAGATAAAGCAAAGGAAAAAAAATAATGGATAAAAAAAACTTAAATTTAGCCATTGTTTTAGTAGTTTTAGCTATAGCACTGTGGCATTGGGGACCACTTTTTTTTGTAACTATTTTAGTCATTTCATTTTTGATTTTCTTTCATGAGCTTGGGCATTTTTTGGCAGCAAAACAACTTGGGGTTTGTGTAAATGTTTTTAGTATCGGTTTTGGAGAAAAAATTTATACTAAAAAATTTGGTTCAACAACTTATGCATTAAGTGCGATTCCACTTGGCGGATATGTCCAACTAAAAGGACAAGACGATGCCAACCCAGCACTTAAAAACTATGATAAAGATAGTTATAATACCCTAAGCCCTTGGGGGCGAATTTATATACTTCTTGCGGGACCATTTTTTAACCTTATTTTGGCATTTTTTATCTACATTGCACTTGGATTTATCGGTGTTGAAAAACTAGCTCCTGTAGTTGGGCAAGTCATGGAAAACTCAGCTGCCAAAAGCGCAAACATAATGCCAAATGATAAAATTTTAAGCATTGATGGCAAACCTATCAAAGAGTGGGATGATATCTCAAAACTAGTTACATTACAAACTATGAATATAGAGATTTTAAGAGATAAAAAAACTTTAAATTTAACTCTTACGCCAAAAACAGGAGATGCCAAAACTTTATTTGGAGAAGATATTAAAAAGCCACTAATTGGAATAACTCCAAAAGGCGATTTTGTAAGGGTCTATCACAAAGGGTTTAACGCTATTCCATACGCTTTTAATGAAAGTTTAGAAGCTTCAAAGCTCATAATAGTAAGCCTTCAAAAGCTAGTAAGTGGTGTTGTTTCAGTAAAAGAGATGGGCGGAATAGTCGCAATTACTGATATCACAACAAAAGCAGCAAGCATAAGTTTATCGGTGCTTTTGGTATTGACAGCGCTTATTTCAGTAAATTTGGGTATTTTAAACCTCTTTCCAATACCTGTTCTTGATGGTGGGCATATAGTTTTTAACATTTATGAGATCATCTTTAAAAAGCCAGTTAGTGATAGAGTTTTTGTGGGACTTAGTTACGCTGGAATGGCGCTACTTTTCACGCTTATGGCATTTACCATCATAAATGATTTTTTAAGAATGTTTGGAGCATATAACTGATGAATTTAAACAAACTTTTAGATGAAATAAATGAGCTTTCAAATGGCAGAAAAGTTGAGCTCGTAGCAGTTAGCAAGTATGTTGGCTCAAAAGAGATTAAAGAGCTTTTTGATGAGGGTCAAATGAGCTTTGGAGAAAACAGAGTTCAAGATCTTATTAAAAAAAGCGATGAGCTAAAAGAGCTGAATTTAAACTGGCATTTTATAGGCACTTTGCAGACAAATAAAATAAATGCCCTTTTAAAAATCCGCCCTACTTTGTGGCAAAGTTGCAACTCCTTAAAACTTGCACAAGCTGTAGATAAAAGGCTTGATTATAAGCTCGATACTTTGCTTGAGATAAATGTAGCAGATGAAGATAGCAAAACTGGACTTGATCTAGCTCTAGCAATTGAGAGCTATTGCGCTATAAAAGAGAGTTGCAAAAACATAAATTTAAAAGGCGTAATGTGCATTGGTGCTCATAGCGATGATGAGTTAGAAGTTGCAAAAAGTTTTGAAAAAGCTTATACAATTTATGAAAGCTTGCAAAATCAAGGCGCTGAAATTTGCTCTATGGGAATGAGTTCTGACTATAAAATAGCTATAAAATGTGGTTCAAATATGATAAGAGTTGGAAGTTTGCTGTTTAAGTAAATTTTATTTTATATAAAACAAACTCCAAATTTATTTTAAAACTGCTTAGCTTGACTAATTTTATATCTTTTATTATTTTATACTTTACCGTTAAAATTTAAAAAATAACCATTTTAAAAAGCTTGGTTATATATACTTATTTAAGACTTTAAATTTGTAAATTTATTAATAAAGCGTATTGACGTATAGTATTTTATACTTATACGCCTTTTAAATTTTCTATACTTTTACTATATGGTTTTATTGTTTTAAATTTTAATTTTCTTCATTTGTTGCTTTTAAATCTTTTCTGAAATATCTGTATTCACTTATTAAATTTAAAGGCACGGATAGCCAAATTGATAATGGTAAAAATATGGCGACAACAACACCTAGCAATGCCATAAAAAACCCAAGTTCTTTTCCTTTAATAGCATAATTATCATACAACAAACCAATGTATAAAATAGCCATAAAAATCGTTGAAAAATTTATATATAAAAATGACTTAAATAGCAGAATTTCATTTATTAACTTGTAAAATTTATTCACTACTGAGATAGAACATACATAAATAAATATACATGCTAAATAAATACTTAAAGATATATATAAATTATTTAATGTGTATAAATTTACAAGACAAATATAAATTGGTAATAAATTTAGCAACATACCAAATAAATACTTTTTTGACAACTTATAATCATAAAAATAAAATGCTTTTAAAACTAAAATTATAGAAAAAAATAAAATATATATTTTATAAAAAATAGCTTTTGTTAAAGCTCCAAATATGGCTGCTAATAAAATATCTACAATATCTATTTTATTAAAACTTTTAAGGGCTTCTAAGCTACCAAAATACATAGCAAAAGCCATACCAACCAAAAAAATAATAACTTGAACTTTAACTAAAAAAATTCTTTTGTTATTTAGCGATATTTGAGATTTTTCATTTAGCATCTTTTTCCTTTTTTATGCTACAAATTTATAACTTTTAAAATTATAAATTTTCATTTTTGATTATTTTTAATATATTTTTGTCATTAATCTTTTCAGCGAATTTCAAAATAAAATCTACATTATGAATATCTTTTATTTCGTAATATTTCGATAATTCTTTTAAGTATCTTATTTTTTTATATGTTAAATTTTTATATCTATTGCTTTTTACAAATTCTAGTAACTCTTTAGAAACCGGCTGATTTATGTTAAAGCTATACCCATTTTCATCAATAATAATTAAAATATCAGCAATCAAAGAACCACTAATATCAAACTTCCTTCCATCAACACCATTTTCTAAGTATACCTTAAAAAGTTCATAGTTATCAAAATTATAGGCAATTTTTAAAAGATTAAACATATTTTCATTTTCTAAAAGTCCCAAATCAAGACCTTTTGATATTAACTTTTTTGTTAATTTTATAGATAAGTTTTCATCTTGATAGGAATTCAAAGCTGTAGAGTAAGCTAATGTTTCTTTTAGTCCTTTTATAGATAAATCTGTTTCTTTTCTTATCAATAAATTTATAATTTTCAAATTTAACATATGTTTTTCTATTGATAAAAGATAGGGAATTGATGCAATACCATTGCTATTTTCTAAATTCACAAGCTTTGGATTTTTATCAAGCATAGCTTTAACTTTATCGTAGTCATCAGCCATTATAGCTTTGCATAATTTATCAACTTGTTTAGTTAAATTTTGGTCTTGTAAGGTGGTTTTATCATCTTTTATCATATCTGCAAAATTAAAGCTTAGTATTAAAGATACAAAAAAGATTATTTTAAAAATTTGCTTCACTATCACTCCTTTTATTTAAATTTTTTACTCTTGTCTTTCACGCCATAAATTTATAACTTTTACAATTATAAATCTTTGCATTTATTTATCTTTATTTTCAAATTTAACCTTTAAATATAATGAATAAATTATATAACTTTGTTTCTTAAATTTGAATGTTTTTATCTTGTCTTGTATCATAAATTTGATTTATCAATGTTATTTTAATTTGATATCTATATATTAAAATGATAATTTATTTTTAAGAATTTTTGTATTGATTTTAAATAGAAATTTAAAAACAAAATGGCAGCCAAAACTGCCATTTTTACTATTTTACACTTATTTTTATATTGTTATCATCAGCATCTATTACTATCTCATCGCCACTTTTTATCTCATCTTTGAGTATCATCTCAGCTATCTCATCTTCAACCAACTCATACATTGCTCTTCTTAGCGGTCTTGCACCAAACTCAGCGTCATATCCAACACTTGCGATAAGTTTTTTGGCATTTTGAGTTAAGTTAGCTTTTATCTCCCTTTCTAATAGCTTGCTTTGTAGCGACTTAAACATAATATCTACAATTTTTACTAGATTTTCCTCTTTTAAAGGATTAAATACAATAATATCATCAAGTCTATTTAAAAACTCAGGCTTAAAATAGCTTTTCAAAGCAGCCTTAACAAGCTCATCTCTTTTTTCTTTATCACCACTAAACTCCATAATTTCATTTGAGGCGATATTTGAAGTTAAGATTATAATTGTATTTTTAAAATCAACTGTAACGCCCTTATTATCGGTCGCTCTACCATCATCTAAGATTCCAAGCAAGATATTAAAAACATCTTTATGAGCCTTTTCTATCTCATCAAAAAGCAAAACCGAATAAGGCTTTCTTCTAACAGCCTCGCTAAGTTGTCCACCCTCATCATATCCAACATATCCAGGGGGTGCTCCAAGAAGTCTTGAGACACTATGGCGCTCCATATATTCACTCATATCAAAGCGTATCATCGCCTTTTCATCATCAAACAAAAACTTAGCCAAAGCCTTTGCCGACTCAGTTTTTCCAACTCCAGTAGGTCCTAAAAACAAAAAGCTTCCAATCGGCCTACTAGCACTTGAAAGACCTGCTTTATTTCGCTTTATTGCTCTTGCTAATGCATGAAGTGCCTCATCTTGCCCTACAACACTCTCTTTTAAATGTTCTTCAATATTTAGGTATTTTTCTTTTTCACTAGTTAGCATTTTAGCTACACTAATTCCTGTCCATTTACTTAAAATTCCAGCTACTAAATTCTCATCAACCTCATTCTTTAAAAGTGTCCCGTTTTCTTGCATTTTTGTCCATTTTTCTTCAAGAGCTTTTATCTCATTTTCTTTAGCAGGAATTTTTCCATACTCTATCTCAGCAGCTTTGTTTAGATCTCCATTTCGCCTAGCCATCTCAGCTTCATTTTTTAAACTATCAACACTTTTTTTAGCCTCACTTATAGAACTAAATACCTTTTTTTCGTTTTCAAATTGTGAATTTAGGGCATTTTTCTTCTCATTTAAATTTGCTAGTTCTTTTTCTATTTCACCAAGCCTTGTTTCGTTCTTTTCTTTATCTTCCATTTTTAAGGCTTCTTTTTCAACTTGCAAAGTTACAATTTCTCGCTTTATTTTTGCCAACTCAAAAGGCTCACTTTCTATTTGCATTTTAAGCTCAGCTGCTGCCTCATCGATCAAATCTATAGCTTTATCTGGCAAAAATCTACCTGAGATATAGCGATCACTTAACTTTGCAGCTGCAACCAATGCACTATCAGTTATGCTAACATTGTGATGAACTTCAAGACGCTCTTTAATACCTCTTAAAATTTGCAAAGCTTCATTAACACTTGGCTCACCGACATTTACAGGCTGAAAACGGCGCTGCAATGCTGCATCTTTTTCAAAATATTTTCTATACTCTTTTAGTGTTGTTGCACCGATTGTATGAAGCTCGCCTCTTGCAAGAGCTGGTTTTAGTATATTTGCCGCGTCCATACTCCCCTCACTTGCACCTGCTCCTACAATTGTGTGGATTTCATCTATAAACAAAATAACATTTTTTGCTTTTACAACTTCATCAATAACCGCTTTTAGTCTATCTTCAAACTCTCCACGATATTTTGCACCTGCGATTAATGCACTCATATCAAGAGCAATTAATTTTTTGTTTGCAAGACTTGTTGGAACATCATTTTTTACTATTTTTTGAGCTAGACTTTCAACAATTGCAGTTTTTCCAACACCTGGCTCACCAAGCAAAATAGGATTATTTTTAGTTTTTCTTATTAAGATTTGCATAACTCTTTGAAGTTCTTCATCTCGCCCAATAACAGGATCTAGCTTACCCTCTCTTGCCCTAGCTGTTAAGTCGATACCGTATTTTGCCAAACTATCCATTGTCTCATCAGCAGTTTTTGAGTCAATCTTTTGCCCTGCTCTTAACTTTTCAAGCTCTTTTTTAAACTCGTTTAAATCTACAAATTTACCTAAAATTTGTTTAATCGGATCATTTTCTAAATTTGCTAAAATCCAAGTATCAATAGCTATAAAACTATCTCCAAGTTTTGTCATTAGTCCTTTTGCGTTATCCAATGAGTTTATCAAATCCAAACTAATTTTAATATTATCCCTATTTACATTTGAACTTGTAGGTAAAGTTGAAATACGAGATTTTATCTCCAAATTTAATGCTTCGTTCGAAATGCCAAATTTATTTAAAATTTGATTTAATATCGAGCTTGTATCTGTACTCATAGCCCAAAGCATGTGCAATGGCTTTACTTCACTATTTTTTGCATGAAGTGCCAAAGAAAGCGAACTCTCAACTGTTTGTGTAAGTTGATCAGTTAAAATTTCAAATATATTATTCATCTTTTTTCCTTTTTAATTTTATAATGATGATATTATATAACTTTAGTCTTTAATTGTCAAGTTTCTTAAATTAAATTTTTAAATTTATACTTTTCTACAAAAATGTGAATTATTTATCTAAATTTTATTGATTTATGCTAAAATTCCCACATAAAATTATATTTGGAGAATGGATTGAAACAAAGAAGTAAAATTTTAAGTTTTGGCATATTTTCTGCCATGGTTGCATCTGTTGTTATATCAACAAATTTAAATGCACAAACACCAAAAAAACCTGAAAAAGAAGAAACAAAGCTCGAGAGTTTGGCCAAATTTACAAGAGTTATTACAACTGTTGAGAGTAGCTATGCTGATGAGCTTACTTTTTCAGAAATTATCAATAAAGCAATTTCTGGTCTAATGACAAACCTAGATGCACACTCTAGCTTTTTAGATGAAAAAGCATTTGAAGATACAAAGGTTCAAACTCAAGGTGAGTTTGGAGGACTTGGTATAACAGTTGGCATGAAAGATGGGGCTTTAACTGTAATATCACCTATTGAAGGAACTCCTGCTGACAAAGCTGGTGTAAAATCAAATGACGTTATATTAAGAATTGATGGAAATGCAACTTTAGGCATAACCCTAGAAGAAGCAGTTAGTAAAATGCGTGGAAAACCAAAAACTCCAATAACAATAACAATAGTAAGAAAAGGAGAGCCTCGTCCATTTGATATAAACATAATAAGAGATATTATAAAAGTTGATTCTGTTTATGCAAAAAATATAGAAGATGAAGATATTTTATATTTAAGAGTTACAAATTTTGATCAAAAAGTTACAAAAGAATCAGCTAAATTTATAAAAGAATTTGCTAAAAATAATAAAAATGCAAAAGGTATAATCTTAGATCTTAGAAATAATCCAGGTGGACTTTTAGATCAAGCAATTGGACTTACAAATTTATTTGTTGATAAAGGCGTGATAGTATCTCAAAAAGGAAGAGATGCAAAAGAAAATCTTGAATATAGCGCAAAAAAAGATGAAAAAATTACTGACTTACCTCTTGTTGTTTTGGTAAATAGCGGAAGTGCTAGTGCAAGTGAAATCGTAAGTGGAGCTTTGCAAGATTTAAAAAGAGCTGTTGTAATAGGAGAAGAAACTTTTGGCAAAGGAAGTGTTCAAGTTATACTTCCATTAAATGAAAAAGAAGCTCTAAAAATGACAATTGCAAGATATTACCTACCAAGTGGACGAACTATACAAAATAAAGGCGTTACACCAGATCTTGAGGTGTTTTATGGAAAAGTTCCTAATGATGATAAAGCATTTAACATAAAAGAAACTGATCTAAAACAACATCTTGAAAACGAACTTCAAAAAATTGATGATAACAAAACAGAAAGTAATAAAACTATAAATTTAGACCATAACAAAACAAATACTAAAGAAAAAGACAAAGAAAAAATAATAACAAAAAAAGATCTTTATGATGATATGCAACTTAAAACTGCTGTTGACACTATAAAGGTTTTAAATCTTACAAAGGATGGAAAATGATAAAAGACAAGCTAATCTATGAAGGAAAAGCTAAAAAGATGTGGAGTGTAAAAGAAGACGATGATCTTCTAATAGCTGAGTTTAAGGACTCTTTAACTGCATTTAATGGTGTTAAAAAAGCTGAAGAAAGTGGAAAAGGCGCATTAAACAATAAAATAAGCACTGAGATTTTTAAACTTTTGGAAAAACATGGCATCAAAACAGATTTGGTAAAAAAAATAGATGACACAAATCAAGTAGTTAGAAAATGTAAAATCATCCCTCTTGAAGTTGTCGTTAGAAATATTGCAACAGGAAGTCTTACAAAAAGACTTGGCATAAAAGACGGCACAATTCTTCCTTTTACATTAGTTGAGTTTTGCTATAAAAACGATGAACTAAACGATCCTATTTTAAATGACGATCACTGCTTACTTTTAGATGCTGTTAAAACAAAAGATGAACTTGAAATTTTAAAAGCAGAAGCTAAGAAAATAAATAAAATTTTAAAAGATTTTTTTGATAAAAAAGATTTAAAATTGGTTGATTTTAAAATCGAGTTTGGAAAGACAAAAGATGGTGAAATTATCCTAGCTGATGAGATAAGCCCAGATAGTTGCAGATTTTGGGATAAAAATACAAACGAAAAACTTGATAAAGATAGATTTAGACAAGATCTTGGTAGTGTAAAAGTTGCTTATGAAGAAGTTTTAAGAAGAATTTTAGGGTAAAAGTATGAAAGTAGTTGTAAATATAAAATTAAAAGATTTAGTTTTAGATCCTGCTGGCAAAGCCACGCAGGATGCTCTTTGTTCGCTTGGCTTTAATGTTAAAAATGTAAGAATTGGCAAGCAAATTGTTTTTGATCTTGATAAAAAAAATGAAGATGAAGCAAGAAAAGAAGTTACTAAAATGTGTGAAGAGCTTCTTGCAAATACAGTTATTGAAGATTATGAGATAGTTTTATGAAAGTAGTAATTATAAAATTTCCAGGAACAAATTGCGACGAAGATACAAAATATGCTTTTGATAAATTAGGCTTTAAGTGTGAGATAATAGATCACAAACAAGACAAATTTTGTGCTGATTTAGTTGTATTACCTGGTGGATTTAGCTATGGGGATTACTTAAGAACGGCTGCTATTTCCAAATTTAGTCCAGCTATGAGTGAGGTTTTAAACCATGCAAAAAAAGGTGGTTATATTTTAGGAATTTGCAATGGCTTTCAAATGCTTTTAGAGTTAAAACTTCTAGAAGGTGCAATGCTAAAAAATAAAAATTTAAATTTTATTTCTAAATTTCAAAATTTAAAAGTTATTTCAAACAATAATAAATTTCTTTCAAAATGCAGTAAAGACGAGGTTTTAAATATACCAATAGCTCATGGCGAGGGAAATTATTATGCTGATGAAAAAACTATTAAAAGTTTAGAAGAAAATGATCAAATTATTTTAAAATACTGTGATAAACTTGGAAATATAACAAATGAATCAAACCCAAATGGTTCAATTTTAAATATAGCAGGAATTTGTGATAAAAATAAAAAAATATTTGGTCTTATGCCACATCCAGAGCGTGCTTGTGAGGAAATTTTAGGAAGTAGTGATGGCGTTAAAATGTTAAAAGGCTTTCTTTGCTAAGAGTAGTTTTTTTACTTATTTTTGCTGCTAGTTTTACTTTTGCACAAGATATTGATATAGAGTTTTTAAAAAGTGTAAAGCCAGTTTCTTCAAATGAGCTATTAGAAAAAAACTCAAACCAATCAGCAAAAACAACTGATGAAATTTTAAATAAAGACACTCTTACACTTGATGATTTAAAACAAATTGCTCCAAATGAAGATGGTAATTTGGAGCTTGATGATTCATTAATTTATCAAGAAGTAAGAGTGACTGATTTTTTACTATCGACTAGAAATGTTCCTAAAAGCATTTATCAAAATCAAATTTTTAGTATAAATTTCAATGCAGATATTCAACAAAACATAAGTTTAGATTTGAATTTAACAGTTGATAAAACTCCAAATTTAGAATGGCTAAATGAAGGAAAAATAAACTGGGATAAAGATATAAATGGCCTTTACTCAACTAAACTTTGGTTTGAAGCAAAAGAGACAAATGCAAGTTTAAGTAAAATTTCAATCACAGCAAAAAGAAATGGAGAATTTTTTCAAAAAGCAAGTATAAGCCCAAAACTTCCTAAAATTCTACCTGTAGAAGAAAAGGATGGCTATGCTCATATTGTAGCTGATGAGTTAAAAGTATTAAACTACAAAACAGCAAAATTTGATGAAAATTCAAATATTATGACTATTGAACTAGCTTCAAAAAATGCAAATTTAAAAAGTTTTCATATAAACAGTCAAGACATCATAAGGCAAGGCATAAATTCTACAAAAGGTGGCTATCAAAACCAAAGAGGTTTTTACTTTGTTGTTTTTAACGATTCTAGAAAAAAAATTGATTTTTCCTACTTCAATGCCAAAACTAAACAATTTGAAAGTTTTTCTTTAAATATTAAGCTTGAAGTCGATGACTTAAGCACCCAAACAGAACTAAATCCACAAAATGATCCATTTTATGCTTACAAAAAAACTGCTCTTTACGCGGGTGTTATATTGCTTTTATTTTTATATATTTTTGGTAAAAATACTACTCCACTTATATTTGCTTGTATTTTAATAGCACTTCACATATACAACAAAGATCCTCATAATGTCGGAATTGTAAGCAAAGATGCAAAAGTTAAAATTTTACCTATTGAAAAATCAACTATTTTTTATATACCTGATAGTGATGAAAAAGTTGAAATTTTTGATCAAAATAAAAATTACTATAAAGTCCTTTTTGAAAATGGAAAAATTGGCTGGGTAAATAGCCAATATCTAATTAAAAAATAATTTAAAATTTTAATAATTGGTAAGTTGATAGTAATAATATCAACTTACTTTATAAAAAAATATTATTTCTTGAAATTTTAATCACTTTGTTGTATAATCTGCTAAAAATTTGAAAAAAGGAACGATTATGGAACAAAAACATGAATTTCAAACTGAGGTTAGTGAACTTTTAAATTTAATGATTCACTCACTTTACTCAAACAAAGAAATTTTTTTAAGAGAGCTTATATCAAATGCAAGTGATGCGCTTGATAAGCTAAACTATCTATGTCTTACAGATGATAAATATAAAGCACTTTCTTATACTCCAAAAATAAATATTGAGTTTAATAAAGATAAAAAAACTCTAATTATAAGTGATAACGGCATTGGAATGGATAAAGAAGATTTGATTAATAATCTTGGAACAATAGCAAGAAGTGGAACAAAAGGATTTTTATCAAATTTAAGTGGCGATATTAAAAAAGATTCAAATTTAATAGGACAATTTGGAGTTGGATTTTACTCTGCTTTCATGGTTGCTGATAAAATAGAAGTAATGAGTAAAAAAGCTTTAAGCAATGATACAAATGTATGGAAAAGTGATGCTACAAATTTCAGTGTTGAACCAGCAAAAATGGAAAACTTTGGAACAAAAATAACTCTTTATATGAAAAATGATGAATTTTTAGATGAGTATAGACTAGAAAATATCATTAAAAAATATTCAAATCACATTCCTTATCCTATTTTTATGGATAAAAGCGACTACATCCCACCAAAAGATGGAGAAAAAGAAGGTCACACAGAGATAAAAAATGTTCAAATAAATAAAGCAAGTGCATTGTGGCAGATGCCAAAAAGTGCTTTAAAACCGGCTGATTACAACGACTTTTACAAGCAAATTAGTCATGACAGTAAAGATCCGCTTTTATATATACATACAAAAGCTGAAGGAAAAATAGAATACTCAACACTTTTTTACATTTCTAGTATTGAGCCTTTTGATTTATATAGAGTTGATTATCAAAGTGGCGTTAAGCTTTATGTAAAAAGGGTTTTTATAACCGATGATGAAAAAGAGCTTTTACCATCATATTTAAGATTTGTAAGAGGCATAATTGATGTTGAAGATCTACCACTTAACGTAAGTAGGGAAATTTTACAAGAAAACATTATAATGCAAAGCGTAAAAGAGGCTAGTATTAAAAAAATTCTATCTGAGTTAAAAAATTTGAAAGAAAAAGATTTTGAAAAATACTTAAAATTCTACTCTCTTTTTGGAAAAGTTTTAAAAGAAGGACTTTATGGTTTTACACCATATAAAGATGAAATTTTAGACTTAGCACTATTTAAATCAAATCAAAAAGATGATTTTATAAGCCTAAAAGAATATAAAGAAAATATGCAAAAAGATCAAAAAGAGATTTATTATATTACTGGAAAAAATGCAAATAATTTGAAAAATTCCCCTCTTCTTGAAAATTTTAATAAAAATAACATTGAGGTTTTAATCTGCGATGACGAGATAGATGCCATTATTATGCCTATGGTTTATGAATATGATAAAACTCCTATTAAGCCAGTAACAAGTGCTGAATTTAAAGAAGAGTTAAATCAAGATGACTTTAAAGAACTTACAGAAAAAATAAAAGAAGCTCTAAAAGATGAAGTAAAAGATGTAAGAGTAACTTCAAGGCTTAATAAATCAGCCTCATGTTTGGTTTATGATGAAAATGATCCAGACTTTGCAACACAACAAATTTTAAAACAAATGGGACAGGATAATCTACCAAAAATTCTACCAATTTTAGAAATAAACCCAAACCATGAAATCATAAAAAAATTAAAAGATAATAATATGGTATTAAACGATGTGGCAAAAGTTCTTTTAGGGGTTGCAAAAATTCAAGAAGGCATCACAATAGAAAACACAGATAAGTTTACTAGCATTCTAACTAGTTTTATACAAAAAGCAATTTAAAAAGCAAAAGAGTAGATTTTTCTACTCTTTTATGAATTTATAATCATACTCTTTAGCTAATCTCTCAACGCCACCTTCTAAATTTACTACGTCTTTATAGCCATTTTTATCAAGTAATTTTGCAGCTGCGCTAGATCTTGCACCACTTCTACAAATGACAGCTATCTTTTTATTTTTATCAACATTTAAAGCTTCTAGCTCATTTAAAAAATCAGCATTATAACCACTTTCAGTTGTTATAGGAACATTTAAAGAACCAGCTACATGAAAGCTTTTAAACTCTTCTTTTGTTCTTACATCAATAAGTAAAACATCATTTAACGCTTCAGGCGTAGCCAAAATATTTGAAATTTTGCCAAAAAGCACACAACTACTAAAACATAAAATAAAAATTATCTTTTTCAAATTCTATCCTTTTAAATTAAAATATTGTATTATACAAATTTATTTTAAATAAAATTATTATATTTCTTTTTTATAACAAATATATAAATTTTTTATAATTAAAAAAAAACTTATCGTATAATATAGTTTAATTAATGTTTTTTAGATTCGTTTAAAACTTATTGTGATATAATTACTTAAAATCTTTAAATAAAGGAGAAAAGATGGCAACAAGAAAAGAACACGATTTTATCGGTGAATTAGAAATTAGTGACGACGTTTATTATGGCGTTCAAACTTTTAGAGCAGTCGAAAACTTTAAAATGACTGGAAGACAAATAAAAGACTATCCATTCTTTGTGAAAGCTTTTGCTCAAATTAAAAAAGCAGCAGCACTAGCAAATAAAGAGGTTGGTGTTTTATGCCCAGAAAGAGCTGATGCTATTGCAAAAGCAGCTGATGAAATCATAGCTGGAAAATATCACGATCAATTTGTTGTAGATATGATCCAAGGTGGTGCAGGAACTTCAACAAATATGAATACAAATGAAGTTATAACAAATGTTGCATTAGAAATTTTAGGTCATAAAAAAGGCGAGTATAAATATCTTCACGCAAACGACCACACAAATTTGGGTCAAAGCACAAATGATACATATCCAAGCTCAATCAAAGTTGCAACTTATGCAAAACTTACAGATCTATTAAAAGCAATGGAGCTTTTAAAATCAGAGCTTGAGAAAAAAGGCAAAGAATTTAAAGATATGATTAAAATGGGTAGAACAGAGCTTGAAGATGCTGTTCCTACAACACTTGGTAACACTTTTAATGCCTTTGCAAGCTATATCAAAGCTGATATTGAAAACATTAAAAAAGCAAGAGAACTAATGAGCTTTTTAAATATGGGAGCAACAGCAATTGGAACAGGAATTAACTGCCATCCAGATTATAAATGTGCAGTTCATAAACACCTTAGCAAAATAACAGGTGCAGAGTTTAAACCAGCTGAAGACTTTATAGCTGCAACTCAAGATACAGCAGACTTTGTTCAAGTTAGTGGAAGCCTAAAAACAGCTGCAGTTAGACTAAGCAAGATTGCAAATGACTTAAGACTTATGAACTCAGGTCCAAGATGTGGTTTGGCTGAAATCGAGCTACCTAAAATGCAACCAGGAAGCTCAATTATGCCAGGAAAAGTAAATCCTGTTATTGCTGAAGTTGTAGGTGAGGCTTGCTATGAAGTTATAGGAAACGATGTAACTATTATGCTTTGTTCGGAAAGAGGAGAATTTGAACTTAATGCGTTTGAGCCAGGAATTGCTTATGCGCTATTTAACTCACTTGTAATCCTTGAAAATGCGTACATAACTCTAGCAGAAAAAGCTATTAAAAATGTTCAAGCTAAACCTGAGAATTGCTTAAATTTAGTTCTTAACTCAGTTGGTATAGTAACTGCATTTAACCCAGTAATTGGTTACGAAAACTCAGCTTCAATTGCAAAAGAAGCACTTAATAGTGGTAAATCAGTTGGTGATATCGCAATAGAAAGAGGGCTTTTAACAAAAGCAGAAGTTGATAAGCTTCTAGATCCAAAAAGTATGTTAAATCCTCATATGTCACATACTGGTAAAGATAAATAAATAGTCGGTACAAGGAAAGAGTTTCCTTGTACTTTTTTTAAAGCAAAAATTTAAAGGGGTTTTTATGGACTTCATGCTTATTTTAGAAATAATCGTTTTACTTGGAGCGATTTTTATAGGTGTCAAATTAGGTGGCATCGGTATAGGCTACGCAGGTGGTCTTGGTGTTATAGTATTAACCATTGGACTTGGCTTAAAGATGGGAAGCATTCCTTGGGATGTTATTTTAATTATTGCTTCTGTTATTTCAGCAATAGGTGCAATGCAAGTTGCGGGTGGACTTGATTATTTAGTTCAAATTGCTGAAAAAATTCTTCGTAAGAATCCAAAGCATATAAACTTCTTAGCTCCTGCAGTTACTTATCTTTTAACTATTTTTGCAGGAACAGGTCATACAGCATTCTCAATGATACCAGTTATTGCAGAAGTTGCAAAAGGACAAAATATTAAACCTTCAGTTCCACTATCAATTGCTGTTGTTGCCTCACAAATAGCAATTACAGCAAGCCCTGTATCAGCAGCTGTTATATTTATGGCTGGTGATATGGCACTTGGCGGACTTGGAGTTAGCTATCCTATACTTCTAGCTATTTGGATTCCAACAACATTTGCAGGTTGTATGGTAACAGCATTTATAATGAACCTTTTGTGGAAACAAGACTTAGATCAAGATCCTGTTTATCAAGATAGGCTTAAAAGAGGTTTAGTTGCAGCTCCACAAAAAGAAGGTAGCTATAAAGAACTTCCAAAAGGGGCAAAAACTTCTGTTTTGATTTTCTTAATTGGAATTATTTTAGTTGTTTTATATGCTTCAGCTATAAGCCCTCAATTTAAGTTAATAGAAAATGTTAAACTTCCAAGAGATGGTGCAATAATGAGTATTATGCTAACAATTGGTGCTTTAATAGTTATGATTTGTAAAATTGATGTTGATAAAGTTCCACTACAAAGTACATTTAGAAGCGGTATGACAGCTTGTATATGTGTTTTAGGTGTTGCTTGGCTTGGAGATACATTTGTATCAAATCACACAGATGAGATTAAAGGCTTAGCAGGAAATTTAGTAAGAGATTATCCTGTTTTACTATCAGTTGCTCTATTTTTTGCAAGTATGCTTCTTTACTCACAAGCTGCAACTGCAAAAGCATTGATTCCTACTGTTATAGCTGCTCTTGGACTAAGCGCAACAAACAATGGAGATGTTTATATTCTAGTTGCTTCATTTGCTGCTGTTTCAGCACTATTTGTTCTACCAACCTACCCTACACTTTTAGGTGCGGTTCAAATGGACGATACAGGAACAACAAGAATTGGAAAATATGTATTTAACCATGCATTCTTCCTACCTGGTGTTTTGGCTATAGCTTTCTCAGTAGGCTTTGGCTTTATTTTAGCACCAATTCTACTTTAAAATTATTAGTTGGGGTAATCCCAACTAATTTTTATATAACTTATTTAATTTGACTTACGATAATTCTTATTAATACACTAACATTGATTTTTGACACTTGATATGTTTTACTAGTTTTAAATCTAACGGATATCTTTTTACTGATTTTTTTACAATAAATAACAATGTTGGTTATAAAAAAACTAGCATTTAATTACTTAGTTCATATTTTTCAATGTTTAATTACATTATATAATTTTTTACAATTTAACAGTATTTAACTCTACACTATAGTATTCCAATATTTTAAAACATAAATTTTTTAGTTATAAAAAAACTATGTTTTGATATTAAATTATATATTTTTCAAAATATTAATCATAAAAAGCTTTAAATTGTTTGAAATATTTTTCAAATTTGGATAATGAAATTTCTAAATGATATGTACTTGTTTTTATCGGTAAAATACAACTCAAACTCTTTTTTAGAGTTTTGAGTTAAATAAAATTCAATATATATTATTAATAATAGCCTTTATTTTTTACGAATTTGCAAATTTAATTATCTCTTTTGCAAGCTCTTCAGTAGCATCTACAAATTTAAATTCATTTGGTACAAATGGTAAAAATAATGGTATCTCAGTGCAAGCAGCTATAAATATATCAGCATCAATCTTGGACATAGTCTCAATAAAAAAATCTTTTTTTTCAGCTATTTTCCCAGCTTTTACACCCTCATAAATACATTTCATAATGTCATTTTCTATCTCTTTACTAAACTCAACACTTTCAAAACCATATTTTTCTAAATTTTTATCATAAATTTTACTTTTTCTTGTAGTTATTGTTCCTACAACAGCCACTTTTTTAGCATTTTTATAATTTTTACTTATATTTTCAACGGTTATATTTGGCATATCTAAAAATTTCATTTTTGTTTCAGTTATAAGTTTTGGTGCAAAATAATGAGCAGTATTACACGCCATGCAAAATGCATCACAACCTGAATTTTCAAGTCTTTTAACACTATCAAGCAAATAAGGAAATGGGTCTTTTCCGTCTCCATAAATATAGTTTGTTCTATCAGGAATTTTTGCATTATTATCGATTGTCAATAAAATATGATCTTGGTCGCATTTTGCAGGAGTTAATTTTACTATTTTCATATAAAGATCTGCACTTGCCATGGATCCCATTCCGCCAATTATTCCAACTCTTTTCATAAATTTTTCCTTTTAATTTTTGTGAATTAAAATTATACCATCAAAATACTTAAAAACATAAAAAACTAACTAAATTTATAAATTTAACTTTAAAAACAAAATCTAACTTAATCAAATTAAAATCTATTTTTTAAACTCTTTTAAAAGATCAGCTACTAAAAAAGCAAGTTCTAAGGATTGATTTGCATTTAGTCTTGGATCACACTGAGTTTCATATCTTTTAGCTAAGGTTTCTTCTTTTACATTAAAAAATCCACCAGTACATTCAGTTACATCATCACCACTCATTTCAAGATGGATTCCACCAGGGTATGTTCCTTCACTTTTATGAATTTCAAAAAAGCTTTTTACCTCTTTAAGTATTTTATCAAAAGCCCTTGTTTTATAATTATTTGTTGTCTTAAAAGTATTTCCATGCATTGGATCACTGCTCCAAAGTACCATTTTTCCCTCACTTTTAACAGCTCTTAGAAGCCTTGGTAAATTGCTATCTATTTTATCAGCACCCATTCTAACAATTAAATTTAATCTTCCTGCTTCATTATCTGGATTAAGCTTTTCACAAAGTCCTAAAATCTCATCTGGTGTTGCAGTAGGTCCAATTTTTACACCAACTGGATTTTTAACTCCACTTAAAAAATTTACATGAGCTTCATTAAGTCCTCTAGTTCTCTCACCTATCCAAAGCATATGAGCCGAACAATCATACCAATCACCACTTGTACTATCTATTCTAGTTAATGCCTCTTCATAAGGCAAAAGTAAAGCTTCATGGGAAGTATAAAACCTAGTTTCATTTATAGCTTGAGTTTCTGGGTTTATACCACAAGCTTCCATAAAATCTAGTGCTCTTGTAATTTCATTTACCAAATTTGAAAATTTAGTCTCAATTTCAGCTGCTTTTGCAAAACCCAAATTCCATCTATGAATTTCGTGTAGATTTGCTAGTCCACCTCTAGCAAAAGCTCTAAGTAAGTTTAATGTTGTAGCGCTTTGATAATATGCTTGAATTAGTTTTTCTGGCTTTGGTTCCCTTGCTTCTTTGGTAAATTCTAAATCATTTACAATATCGCCTCTATAGCTTGGAAGTTTTACTCCATTAATCTCTTCAAAATCACTACTTCTTGGTTTTGCAAACTGTCCTGCAATACGCCCTACTTTGACAATTGGAAAACTCCCTGCAAATGTTAAAACAGCCGACATTTGTAAAATTACCTTAAACATATTTTTTATATTATCAGCTCTATAGTTTGCAAAACTCTCAGCACAATCTCCGCCTTGAAGCAAAAAGCTTTTTCCTAAACTAGCACTTGCAAGTTCTTTCTTAAGACTTCTTACCTCTCCTGCAAAAACAAGTGGAGGAAGTGTTGCTAAGCGAATTTCGGTATTTTTAAGTTCATCTAAATTACTATAAATAGGCTGCTGTTTAATAGGTAAGCTCCGCCAACTATCTTTATTCCATTTCATATTTTTCCTCACTTAAAATTTATAAATTTATCCATTTTATCTTAAAAACCTAAATTCAAAGTTGATTTTAAAGAAAAAATTATAAAATAATGATAAATTTTAAACTTTATTTCGGAGAGTTAATGAAAACAGAGACTAATATAGGTTTTATTGCAGGAATTTCTACATTTGTTATGTGGGGTCTTTTTCCTTTATATTTCAAGCTTTTACAAAATATAAGTGCAGTAGAAATTTTAGCCCATAGAATATTTTGGTCTTTTGTTTTTGTATTTTTTTTTATACTTTTTTCAAAGAAAATTAGCAGTTTAAAAAGATATATATTAAATAAAAAAGTAGTTCTAACACTAACTATTAGTGGAATTTTTGTTAGTCTTAACTGGGGAATTTACATATATGCAGTAAATTCTAATCAAATTTTAGAAGCAAGTTTAGGGTATTTCATCAACCCTTTAATGTATATAATCTTAGGTATGATTTTCTTTAGAGAAATTCCTTCAAATTTAGGAAAAATAGCAATTTTTATAGTATTTTTAGCTATTTTAATACAAGTAATATCTCTTGGAAAGCTTCCTTTTATCTCACTTATTTTACCAACATTATTTGCATTATATGGATTAATCAAAAAAAAATTAAGTATAGGCTCACTTGAGGGACTTTTTATAGAGACATTCTTACTGTCAATTTTAGCATTTTGCTATATTTTAATAATGCAAGATAATGCTACCGGACATTTTGATTTTGGTAAAACTGGGTTTCTTTTAGCACTTTCAGGTTGCGTGACAGTTTTGCCACTCATAACATTTAATATTGCTGCATTGAGATTAAAATTTTCAACCATAGGTTTTTTACAATATATTTCGCCAACAATGACAACAATGCTTGCTATTTTTTTATATAAAGAAGATTTTAGTATCTATAAGCTAATAAGCTTTGCTTTAATTTGGTTAAGTATTGCCCTAATTACAATAGATGGCTATAAAAACAATAAAATATTGGAAGAAAAGTGAAAAATTTAGGTCTTATTTTAGGAGTTGCTTCATTTTTCATGTGGGGAGCTTTTCCTGTTTATTTTAAGTATTTATCAAACATTTCACCATTTGAAATTTTAGCAAATAGAATACTTTGGTCTTTTATATTCGTCTTTTTTGTCCTTTTATTTTGTAAAAAACTAGGAAGCTTAAAAAGATATCTACTTGATAAAAATCTATTTTTTAAATTAAGTATTTGTGGTATTTTGGTAAGCCTAAATTGGGGAATTTATGTTTATGCAATAACCATAAATAGAGTTTTAGATGCAAGCTTAGGACAATTTATAAATCCTTTAATGTATATGTTCTTAGGAATTGTCTTTTTTAAAGAAAAGCCATCTAAACTAGAATTTACAGCTATATTTTTGGGGTTTTTAGCCATAATGATACAAGTAATTGAGCTTGGAAGTTTTCCATATATTGCTTGCTTTTTATCACTTAGCTTTACAATTTATGGACTTTTAAAGAAAAAAATGAACATTCCATCACTAGAAGGTCTTTTCATAGAAACATTTGTTGTTGCAATAATTTCTTTTTTTTATATAAGCCTAACTCCTTCAAATTTAAATTTTGATTTAACCGGACTTTTGCTTTTAGGATGTGGCATAGTAACACTAGTTCCTATGATCACATTTAATTATGCAACTCTTCTTTTAAAACTCTCAACTATTGGATTTTTACAATACATAACACCAATTTGTACTGTAATTTTTGGTGTAGTATTATTTAATGAACATTTTAGTATTTATAAATTTATAAGTTTTGGACTTATTTGGATTGCACTAATAATGATAACCTATGATGGATATAAAAGGAGAAAAAATGTTTAATGTTGAGCTTATGCTTGTAGTTGCGTTAGTGGTTGGTTTTATAATATATAAAGAAATTTCAAAAGTAACTTCAAATATAGATATTTTGGAACAAAATCCTGATATGAGTAAATATTCTAAATTTTGCGATTTTATAGATGATGAAATAACCTCGGTTAAAAACTCACTTATGCTTGAAAATATAAAATTAAAAAACGAAGATTTAAAAGATGAATTTCTAGATAAAGTCAGCACTCTTAGTAAGGAACTTGTTTTTTTACAAAATATGAGTTCAAGCAACAAAAATGCAAAAGATTGGGAAAAAAGACTATTTGATTTTTTAAATAAATTTGAGAGTTTAAATGATGAATATTTGCAAAACTCACAAAGCTTAAATGATGAAATAAGACAAAGACTAGCTGATAAATTTAAGAATTTGTAAAATTTAAATTAAGATAAATTTGTATATTTAAAATTTAGCTGGTAGAGTTATATTATTAGTAGTGACCTTATTTTATCTTCTATTTTAAAATCACAATAGCTCTTTATTTATTTATTTTTTTAAATGGCAATAGCAAATATACTGCAACTTTTATTATCATAAATACGATAATTGAAATTAAAATAGTAGGTATATTTTTCAAAATTTCAAATGATTCTTGAATTTTTTCAATTAGACAATATAAAAATACTATATATATTGGCCACATAATCCAGTCATTTAATAGACTATATATAAAATATATAAATTTTGAAACCTCATACTCTGTAAAATGTTGTATGAAATGAGAAAAAGAGAAAAAATAGTGGAGTGTTTAGGAGTGCGATATTAAGGGTGTTTTTTGGGTGTTTTTCTCATTTTAATAGGAATTTTTAAGCTTGACATAAATTTGACAATTTTTACAAAAATTTTACATATTGGATACTAACTCTACTTTCATACTACTGTTTGTATATCTTGGCATAATAATATTTAAAGCATTGATTTGGGGACTTTAAACATAATAGAAATTAGTAATGTTTTATGGTTTAAATGCGATTTAGATTTATTATTTTAAAAAGTTGTGACATTTTAAGAATTAAAAGCTAAAATATGATTAGCGAACATTAAGTGACGTATTAAGTGACAATTAGCGAACATATTAGCGAACAAAATATTTAAAATGTTCGCTAATGATATAAAATGATTTTATTTAATTTTTTATCTTTGTATAGATAAAATTTTTCTCCCAATTATTTTAAAGTAAATTTGACTATTTTTTGGGTCATATATTTGCGGATCGTATTTTTTATTATCACTTATTATTTTTATTGTGTCATCGAGATTAAATTGTAGTCTTTTTACTCTAACTCCATCACCAATTATACAAGCATAAATTCCATCTATATTATCGATACAATTTTCATCAATAGCTATATAGTCTCCGTCTTTGATGGTGGGCTCCATGCTATCACCTTCAACTTTTAAAAATTTTGTAGTTTTTTCGTTCTGTGGCGTTTTAAACACTTTTTTATCTATTAAAAACTTATCTATTATCTCTACATCATATGTTGTTATTCCAGAACCTGCACTGGCTTTAACATTTAAAACATCAAAATGATAGCTATCTTTTGATTTCGCATTATCATATGTCATTTTTCCCTTACCTGTCAACAACCACCAACCGTTTATGTGGGAAATTTCCTCAAACTTAGTTGCAATTTCCACTGGCACATTTTTTGTTCTACCACTTTCAATATCTGCAATCTTGCTTCTATCCACTTCTAGCTTGTCTGCTAGTGATTGTTGTGTGTTTATATTTAAATATTGCCTGGCTTTTTTTATTCTATCTTTTGCATCCATAATTTACCTTTTTTGTGTTAAATTCCCACTAATTTATTGACATTGTGGAAAAAACCCACTATAATACCACTTAGTTATTTTGAATGATTGTAATAATACTAAAAAGTAGTATAAAACAAAATAAAAATAAGGAAAAAATATGAATAATCTAATAGTTAGTAAAAAAATACGAAATGATTGGGGCACTTTAACACACTTTTGCAGAAAAAATAATATAAAAATTAATACCTTTAAACAAGTTTTATATGGCTATGCAAAAAGTAAAAAAATAACAAATTTATTGATTAAATATGGATACATAAAAAGTCAAAAAGATTTAGAAAGACTATAAAATGTATTTTTTAACAACTTCTACTGCTAGTAAAATTTTTGATGTTAGTAGTAGAGCTTTACAAATTTCAGCCAACCGCAAATCTAAAAAATACCCTTTTATAGAGCTTAATAACACCAAAAAGCGTGGTTATGGTGGCAAACGCCTACTTTTCAAGGTAGGTGCTTTAAAAATCAAAGAAGCCATTAGCAAAAACATCATTAGCACAGATATAAAAATATGGGATGAAAAGCTAAATTTAGTAAGTGTAGATGAAATTTTGGGTGGTGATTACTTTAAAAGTGATGATGGCTTTGTGAATAGTTGCGATGATGATGCGTCAAATTGTCATAGTATGCACAATGTAAGCAATACTTCAAGTTCTGATGATTTGGTAAATAATATCGATGTAGTGCGTGAGAGAGTGGTTGGAAGTTGCTGTGATGATTTAGTGAGTGTCACTAGTAATGGGGTTGGATATGATTGCGTAAATGAAAATCGTGGTGATTTAATAAATAGTAAAATTAAGGAGCGTGTCAGCAACAAATTCTCCCACCTAAAAACCTTAAATGAAAATCAAAAATTAGAAGTTATTGCTTATTCGAAAAAATACTCTGTAAAAAAAGCTTCAAAATTTTTTGGCAAAAGAGTTTGAAAATGGCGGTATAAAAGAGATCAAAGATAGGCGTGGTAAAAGGATAAAAGCAGATCTTATCCTAATAAAACAAGCTATTTTAAGCATAGGAAATGCTCATAAAAGTAGCTGGTGGATGGAGTATGTCCGCCGCTTTTGTCTTACAAACAACTTAGAGTTTAACGCTTTCAACCTAGAAGCTGACATTTCTAAAAGCACATTTTACCGCCATGCAAACAGCCTAATTAAAAAAGATGCTGATATAAGAAATTTCCTAAGGGGTGGGCTTGATGGGCTAACTGATATGAATTTAAGTGTAAAAAGAGATTATCTAATGGAAAATGAAGAGTGGCAAATAGATGCTACAAGCTTTGATTTTATGTGCTTAAATGAAAAGGGTGAGCCTCAAAGATATGAAGCCATTGGCATAGTTGATGCAAAAAGTAAAAAAAGAGTTTATGAGTTAGCAGACTCACCAAATTCATACGCAAATGTGCGTCTTTTAAAGAAAGCTTTTATAAAAATGGGTCGTCCAGATTACATTAAGGGCGATAACGGAAAGGACTATGTAGGGACGCATTTTCAAGGGGTTTTAGCAAGGCTTGGGGTATCTTACATTGCAGCAGCCCCATTTAAAGGCTATCAAAAAGGTGTGATTGAAAAAAGTCATGGAGTAATGCAAAATTTCTTTGAAGGTTTGCCTGGATTTATAGGACACAATGCAGGACATAGAATTAAAAAAGAAAACGAAGCTTTGGAAAAAAGCAAAAGACTAAGCGGGGTTAAAACAAATATTAAAAATTTACTAACCAAAGATGAAATGCAAAGCATGATAGATAGCTGGTGCGATAAGAAATATGGATTTAGTAAAAATGTAGATAGGGCGTGGTTTGATGAAAGGCTTTTTGGCAAGGCTTATCAAAGAGTGCTTAGTGCTAGTGGCATAAGTATAAACAGTATCACTTATCAAAGCCTTGAGCTTTATAAACACCTGAAAATCGGTGACAGTGTGGAAGTGATAGAGGATATTGATGATGCATCAAAAGTCTATGTTTATCATAAAGGTGAGTTTATGTGTGAGATAGTCCATAGCGAAGTTAAAAACATGACCGCCGAAGAGGTTAAAAAAGCTAAAAAAGAGTATCAAAAAACTCATATAACTCCTACAAAAAACTATATCAAGTCTTTAAGAGATGAAAAAGATGCTTACTATAAAGAAGTTGCTAAACAAAACTTAGATGAGAAAATGAAAGCTAAAAATAGTGTGATTAAGAAAGAAAGTGCGGCGAAAAAAGTAGAAGATGAAGATAGTAGTAGTGGCGAGATTTATCTACCTGATATAAATGAAGTTTTAAAAGAATTTGTGGGATAAAACCACTTCTTAAAGGTCTTTTAAAAGGCTTTTAAAAAGTGTTTAAACATTTGAATCGCAAATACCAGCTCAAAGTTGCAATAACAGCCCTCACGAGCAACTTTTCGCTGATATTTGCTTAAGTGGTTAATAAGGTGTTCGCAAATACCAGCTCAAAGTCAAAAGAGCAGTCCCAAGGGTTGCCTCTTTGCTGGTATTTGAAAAAATAAGAGGATTTATAAAAAATTTAGGAGTTTAAAATGATAGATGAAGCAACAAAACAAGCTTACGCGGAGTATGAGAAAAATGGTGGAAGTTTTAGAAAGTTAGGAGCACTTCTTAAAATGAACCAAGCCTATGTTTCAATGGCGTTTAATGGCTGGGGGGATTATGATTTAAGTAGTGAGAGTAAGGCTGTAGCTGAGAAAAAAATAGTAGATTTCTTTAACTCAAAAAGGCTTGATATATCAAACCAGTATGATGAAATTTGTAAAAATGATAAGATTTTACCATTTACAAATACGATCATAATAATGGCAAGTGTTATTAAAGCTATAAAGCAAAGAGCTTTATTAAAAATCATAGGAAAAAGTGGCACAGGAAAAACAACAGCTATAAAGGCTTTAATTAAAAAACTTCCTCAAGCTATTTTAGTAACTGCTTATGCTGGAATGAGTAAAAAAGAGCTCCTTGAAAGCATAGCAGAAAAAATCGGTGCAGAGCCTAAAAGACTAGGCACAGCCCATCTAATGAGTGCGATAAAAGACACCCTAAAAGGAAGTGATAGAGTGATAATCATAGATGAGGCAAACTTTATAAGCACCATAAGTTTAGAACAAATTCGCCATATCCAAGATGAGACAAACTCTCCAATTATCCTAGTAGGAACTGAGAATTTACAAAAGCAAATTTTAAAAAGCCACGAGCAAGTTATAACCAGGATAAGAAACACTCATAAGCCACTTATGAGCTTTAATGAAAATGAAGTGATGATGCTTTTTGAGGAAAATGGCAAAAAAATAGATGAAAAAACGGCTTTAAAGATATGGAAAAGGTGCAAAAATCTAAGAGAGGTTAAATACGCTTTAGATGATTTAGTTGAAATTTATAAAGGCAATATTTCAAAAATAGATGAAGTTTTACCAAGAAATATTTAAGGAGTTAAGTTATGAGTAAAGAAGAAATTATAGCCAAATTTAAAGAGTTTGGTTTTGATGTTTGGTTTAATAAAAGTGGAAATATAGTTGGTAAGAAAAGTGGCTTTAAAAGTTATGAAAAAGAGCCAATAAACAAGCCTTTAAAACCACAAAATTTAAAATCAACATTTGTTTTTGGGCTTGGTAGGGTGTGGAGGTAAAAAATGTATGTAAATGTGCAAAATAGAGTCAAGAATACTGAATGTATCTGACATAAGAGCCAAATTTAAAGGAGTAAATTATGATATTTGTAGATAGCAAAAAAAATGAATTAGAAATAAGCGGAAACCTTGGTCAGCTTGTGGCTGAACTTGCAGGGATTGTAAAAGCAGTTGCTGAAACTTTCGATATATCAGAAGATAAAATGCAACGAATTCTTAACAATGATAACTTTTGGAAAGCTGTTACCCTTGGGGAAAAGGAATAAAAATGAAAAAGATAAATTTAGTCTTTGTTTCAAGCCCTTATGCATCGATTAAATGTAAAGAGCGTGATAGAAACTATTATGCCAAACAATTAGCCCTAGAAGCGTGTCATCAAGTTAGGATTAATGGCTATGAGCCAATTAGCCCGGTATTAGCTTTTATGGATATTTATAGCGAGTTTGAAAGGTATAAAGTTATGCAAAACTGTAAAGAGCTATTAAGCGTGTGTGAGTATTACTACTTTCATAACTGTAAATATTCAAAAGATAGTAAAGGTATGGCTAGTGAGCGAGAGTTAGCTCATAAATTAGGCATTAGTGAGCTTAAGTTTAGTTTGTTTGATTAAAGGAGAAAAAAATGGCAAAGTTAGATGAAAAAGGCTTTTGGCAAAACAAAGAAGGAAGCTTTATCCACAAAGATATGATACCAGTTGATAAACAACTCGAAGATGAAGTTGTTGAAGAGCTTATCTTAAAAGCAAAAGAGGTTCAAAAAAGTCTAAAAGAGTTTAAAAAGTTTGCTTATGAGAAGTGTTATGATTTTATTGATTTACTAAGACAAAACTATAACCTTGATAAGCTTGAAAACTCTAAAACTGGAAGTGTTAGTTTAAAAAGTTTTAATGGCACAAAAGAAGTTCAAATTCAAGTAGCTAAGCAAATTAGCTTTGATAATAAACTAGCCCTTGCAAAGGAAAAAATAGATGAGTATTTAGATGAAAAAACTGAAAATGCTGATGCTGAAATTCGCACTCTTATAACTCGTGCTTTTGATGTTAAAAATGGCAAAGTTGATGCAAAGATGGTACTTAGCTTAAAGCAATATCCCATTAGTAATCCAAAGTGGATTGAGGCCATGAAGATGATAGATGAAGCTGTTGAGATAGTAGGAACAAAAAGTTATATAAGATTTAGAGAAAGAGAAGATGAAAGGATAGATGGAGCTTTAAAGATGATAGTTTTAGATATCGCAGGAGTGTAAAGCTTTAACAAAGGGCTAAATTTAGCCCTTGATTAAGGTTTTAGTTGCAAACTTAACCCACTCAAAACCAAACAGCCCTCACGATGGTTTTTCGTGGGTAGTTTGTTTTATAAAGTTTTAAAAAGGTTAAAAGATGAGTTTAGATGAGATTTATGATGAGATCAGCTTTGAAAGACGAAAGCTTATAAAAGAGCTATTTGGGGATAATAAATCATATTTGCCAAGAGCTAAGGTTATAAAATATCATAGAATTTTAGAGATGGTTGATACTAATAAACTCATTGATTTTAGCATTTATATGGATAGCTTTAGAACGCAATATATAAACATGGAAGTTGCTATGACTAAGGCAATTAATGCTTATAAAAAAGCTTTGATTTTAAACTCCATAAAAAAAGGCGAAAAGGCTTTAAAAAGCATCAAAGAAGTTGAGAAATTTTGCAAAGAAGCCTTTAGGGAAGAAGATCTTTTTAGCGGTCATAAAGGAAGCCCTTATATAGAGGGTGTTGTCATTTGTGTAGATGAAAATGGAAATTTAAGAAATAAATTTGTTGTAAATAAAAACGGTGTTTTTCAAAGGCTTGATAGT
>QWBY01000620.1_pt1 | contig 54770 bp, 52 predicted proteins | sample 1972471 | NCBI WGS metagenome assembly QWBY01 (sample SAMN09866722, study PRJNA288562) | Human gut metagenome isolate term6_stool, whole genome shotgun sequencing...
GAAGTTTTGGCATGAGATCACCTCTCTTCTGTAAGTATAGAATAGCATACTCATCACTAATTTTCATCAAAAAGTAGAATGAATTTATATTTTTTTCGCGGAGTATTCGTACAATTACGAACGTTCGTATAATTTTGCACCCAAAGAATGGCGAACGTTCCGATTCGCGGAGAATAGTACGGTAAAAATAAGTGTCATATCCGGCGACAATTTTATTTTTATGTGTTCCCGCCGCGCCGTAAAAAATCGTATCTGCAAACGCAAAAAACCGGCCCGAAGGCCGGTTTAATGAGTCTGCTTATTTTTTTAATTTCGCTGCCACTTCCGGAGTTACGTCAACGACTTTTTCGTCTTTCGCTTTAGCGGCAATCTGAACCGGTTGCGCGAGGATAATATCGAGTTTCTGATCACGCAATACTTCTTGCGTCGCTTTGTTCAAATCTTTTTGCAACGCCGCGGTCGCTTTTTCACGATCCTTCATGTAGGACTGAATCAGGGCTTTGTATTTACCCTGCATCGCCTGCTGCTGTTCCTGCTGCGTTTTCATTTGGCCGAGGTCCGCTTCCATGGCTTTCAGCTGCGGCGCGTACTGCTGTTCCACTTTCTGCATCTGCTGCACCATCGGCGCATATTTCGGGCTGGCCTGCAACGCCATGTCGACATTCAACACACCGGTGCCTGCGGCGCACGCGCTCAATACCGTACCGGCCGCCAATACGGCCGTCATCATACTTGTTTTAAACATAGTGTTTCCTCCTTAGTTACTTCATAGTTACTATCTAGAAACTATGTATATTTTACATGAATTGACACTTCTTGCCAAGTCGACCGCGCGGCTACCCGCGTCCGAGCAACTCTCGTTCCGCCTGCTCCGCTTGCGTTTCCAGCGTTTTTTGGCGCGTTATTAGAAGTTTTGTATACTCATTTTCGGGCATGTTTTTAATGTTGATGCGCACATTGTAAAGCGCTCCGCGTATCGCGGCGGCGGCAAACAAAACGGCCAATTCCCCGTCCGAGCGCGCGCTCGCCACGCCTTTGGCCAAAACTTGCGCCGCCAACGGAAAAATCCGCGCGCACGCTTCGGCCAAGGCCAACGGTACTTCCGCCGCCGCGCGCGTCGCCGCCTCATTTCGCTCCGCTCGGGAGGGGTCGTCTTTGGGTAACCGCCAGGCGGTCACAAGTGCGCCGAACGCGTCCGCGTCTTTTTGAATATAACTCAAAATCTCGGCGCGCAAACCTTCCGCCTCTTCCCGCACCGCTTGCATCGCCTCATGCGCGTCGGCATAACGTTCATTTTTCAGCGTCAGTTCCGCGACCATTTGCGCCAACGCGACGGCCTGCGCCCCTACGAGCGCGCTGGCGCCGCCACCGCCCGGTGTCGGCGCGGCGCTGGCTAACGCGGCGGTAAATTCCGCCAGTGTCATTTGCGTGGGTTGATTCATAACGCCTCCTTTACGTTTTCTTTTCAGTATGCCATGCCCTCTGTCCCTTGGCAAGCACGCGCGCGCATCTGCTATAATTATTATATAGATGTTACGATAGATTCGGAAAGGAGCGACACAATGAACAAATACATGGTTTTATTGAGCAAAGGTTATGAAGAAACGGAAGCGTTACTGGTGGTAACGTATTTGCGCCGCGCCGGCATCGAAGTCGATACGGTTTCGACAATGGACACATTGGAAACTCTGGGCGATCACGGCATCATGATCAGGGCGGATAAAAAATGGGATGAAATCCATCTTGACGATTACGCCGGCATCATTACGCCGGGCGGCGTGACCGGCTCGGAAACGCTCGCCGCCGATCCACGCGTCACCAAGGCGATCAAAGCGTTTCATGACGCGGGCAAACTGGTCGCGAGCATTTGCGCCAGCCCCATCGTTTTACACGCCGCGGGCATTGCCAAAGACATCGAAGGCGTGTGCTACCCGGGTATGGAAGAAGCCGTCGGCTTCAAAAAAGCGCATGAAGAAATCGTCTTCTTTGATCAAAACGTGCTGACGAGCCGCGGACCTTTGACTGCGCCCTTCTTCGCGTTAAAATTAATTGAAATCATCAAAGGCGAAGACGCGAGAAATGATGTCGCGGGACAGATTTTGTTGCCGCGCGTCCAAGAAGCCCTCGTCGGCATGGCGCAAGGCAAATGCGCGTGCGGTACGACGGAAGGCGGCGAAAGCTGCTGCTGCGGTCATCACGAGCACGCAGAAAGCTGCGGTTGCGGTCATCACGAACACGCGGAAGGCTGCGGTTGCGACCATCACGAGCACGCAGAAAGCTGCGGTTGCGGTCATCACGAACACACGGAAGGCTGCGGTTGCGACCATCATGAACACGCAGAAGGCTGCGGTTGCGGTCATCACGACCACGCGGAAGGCTGCGGTTGCGGTCATCACGGTGACAAAAAAGAAGGCGGCTGCTGCGGTCATCATCATCATTGATCTGCGCGCGCCCGCTCACAATGTCATAAAAACAGTAAAAAAAGCAGCTCAGCTGAGCTGCTTTTTTATTGCCTTCAGACGATCGGTAAATCACTTTCGCGCGCGATTAACTCTAAAATATCCGCGCGTGAAATCATGCCGACCAGACGTTTATCTTTCACGACCGGCACATTTTTCAAATGGTCTTCGACCATCATATCCGTAACGGTATTGGAATCGGCATCCGGCTCGACGTACTCGACTTCTTTCGTCATGATTTCTTCGGCGCGCGTCGCCAATAATTTTTGAAACGTTTCTTCATATTGCCCGTAGCCGCTGTAGTAAAGGCTGGCTCCCAGAACATTGATGTAGCGCGGCACGTGCGGACGCACTTTTTTATACAGGAGATCCCCTTCGGAAATAATCCCGAGCAATTCGTTATCATCGCCGACAACGGGAATCGCCGTTACCTTATTGCGGACAAATAACCGGATCAACTCGTGAATCGTCGTGTCTTTGCTGCAGGTCAAGACATATTTACTCATGATTTCAGCTGCTTGCATAGTCGTTACCTCCTCTTACGTATATATTCTCTTTCGTTCGCCGATTTCCTTTTATGCGCCGGTGAAAAGATACACGCCCACGCCGGATAACGCCGTGATCAGACCGTAAGCGATACCGATCAGCCAGCGTTTCGGCGCGCTGACGGTGAAGTATTGCTGCTGACGCAGGTCGTTACGCCGTGACCAGGTCTGCCGCGCCCGATAGATACCGAAAAATAAAATCAGGATCATCAGCGGACTGAACGTATACCAAGCGGCGACGGCCATCACAATCAGGCCGACCGCCCACACCCACGGAGAAAGGGCTGTGACGATGCGACCACCGTCAAGCGGCGACACCGGAATCATATTAAAGAGCGTAATGAAAAAGCTGAAGTAGGCGATGGCCTGCACCAGGCCGGAATGATTGACGATGCCCCAATACAGCGCGCACAGTCCCGCCACAAGTCCGAAGAACGGACCGCCCAACGCGACAATCGCTTCCTGCCACGCGTCTTTCGGCGGCACTTTCATGGTAATCAACGCGCCCACGAACGGAATAAAAACCGGCGCCGAGACCGGCATGCCGACCGCTTTCGCCGTGATGTAATGACCGAACTCATGAATCGCGATCATCAGCACGATGCCCGCCGCGTATCGCCAACCGTAAAACATCGCGTACGACCAGATCATCACGAACATGGATACGGCCGTGCCTAAAAATTTCGTATATTTAAGCGCGAATAGGAGGCTCTTGCCTTTGCTCAATAAGAACAGCAGCATCGCCCCTAAGCCCAGACCGGCCGATTTCTGAAACCCCTTGCCGGAATGTTGGCGCGGCGGTTCCTGCACCGGCCGCTCCGAGGACCATGCGCGATCTTCGATCACTCGATATTCACCGTCCGTCACCGGACCTTCGTCACGATCACGGCGCGGTTCGTTATAATCTGCCATAAACGGGCACCATCACCCTCTGATTTCTAAAAAGTAGTAGACGCCGACGCCGACCAAAATAAGAACTAAAATAATCAGCGGCACAATCGAGCGCGAGCCTTCTTCGTCATCGCCGAATTCAGACTCTTCCCGCGCTTTGGCGGCGGCCGCTGCGGCTTCCTCTTCGGCGCGCAATTCCGCTTCCTCCGCGGCGGCGCGAGCCGCTTCACGATCGGCGCGAATTTGTTCCGCCCGCCGCGCCATTTCCTCCGCCGACGCGGCCTGATCGGCCGCCGCCAGCGCTTGCACCGGCGGCAATTCCGGCAATTCTTCCGGTACGTATTCTTCGCCGAGTTCCGCTTTCGCGGCCGCCTCCGCTGCCTGACGCGCCATCATTTCACGCCGTTGCGCGGTAATATCCTGCATATTGCGGTGTAAACTTTCCACCTTGCGACGCATGACTTCTTTGCGGATCGCCTGCAGGAAAATTTGCAACGATTCCATCGCCGTCTGCAACGTGTGGTTTCCGCTCGCCCGGTATTCGAGATACTTGCGGTACGCCCAGAGCACCGCCTGATGGTGTCGCAAAATATCCGCCGACGCTTCGGAATGCGTATGCAGGTTGACGGCGATCTCTTTTTCTTTATTAAACATGCCGTTCAGGTGGAACGCCGCGCTGTTGATCTGCTGATACAGGTCGTTCACCCGACGCGCGAGACTTTTCAATTCCTCTTCATATAAAAGATGCTGGTTTTGCGTAAGTCCGCCTGCCGCGAGACCGTCAATGACTTCCGTCAAACCGTCGATGCCGCCCAAAAGTTGGTGCGTGTTGGTCAACAATTCGTGAAAATCGCTGAGCACCGCCTGCGTATGCGCGCGCCGCGCCGTCATATAATGGTACGCCAAATTGACTTCGCGCGCTCCGTCCGCCGTTTTCGCATAGTAATGAGGCGTCGCCGCGAAAGCGCGTCGCGTGAAATGACCGTGATGATGCGTGCGCGCTTCCGCCGCGCGAACGACCACCGGCGTTGTGGCGAGCGGTTGCGCCGCCAACGCCTGCGCGCGCGCCGCGAGCCATTCATCGCGCATCTCCTGCAACTGATTTTGCATCGTCAGCAGTTCTTCGCCGCTGGCCGCCGTCTGCGCGCGAAAACGTTCCGTAAATGTCGCCTGCTGATGAGGCGCGGTGGGAAACATCGACATGATGTTGGCATTGTCCTTGCGACTCTTGTCGATGATTTGCGCCCAATCTTTTTCCTGCTTGTTTTGATCCTGCTCGTTTGCCATGCCGTCACCTCTTACCAATGATAGGGTTCCCGATGATTAATTTTAGCGGCGCGGTAGAGTTGTTCCAATACCAGGTACCGCGTCATTTGATGCGTAAATGTCAAAGGCGAAAGCGCCCAGCGAAACTGCGCCCGCTGGCGCAAGTTGGCGCCAAGCCCGTACGCGCCGCCGATCGCCAGCGTCACTTCGCCAACGCCGTCGACCGCGAGGTCCGCGAGTTTCGCCGCGAAATCCGTCGACGACAGTTCCTTACCGTGCAAATCGAGCACGATCAAGTAATCCTGCGGACGAATATGCTGCAGCAGCGCGTTCCCTTCTTCTTCCAACTGCGCTTCGCGCTCTTTTTCGCTCGGTCGCGTCGTCGCGTCGTCGTCTTGGCTTCCGGTACTTCGATACATGTCAGTTCGCCGTACGGACGCAACCTTTTGATGTACTCCGCGCAAGCCTCTTTGAGAAAATCCTGTTTCAATTTGCCGACGCAAAGCAGACGATAGCGCATCAGCGCGCCTCCTGCAACGTCACTTCGGCGGTTCGCTCCATGCCTTCATGGCGATACCCGAGCGTAACGGTCTGCCCCGGCGCCTGCGCGTCAATCTGCTGTCGTAATTCTTGGAGACTCGTGATCGCATTGCCGTTCACCGCCGTCAGAAAATCGCCCGATCCTACATCGGTCATGCCGAGCGGTCCGCGCGGATCTTTTTTCACGACGAGGACACCGGTTTCGCCCGCCGGCCACTCGTAACCGTAACGAGCCGCAATGGCTTGATCGACCGCCCATACGCCTATGTACGCGCGACGGATTTCGCCATGCTCAATCAATTCTTTTAAGATCGGCCGCGCCGCGTTGATCGGAATGGCAAAACCCAAACCTTCCACGCCGTTATTCGCGATTTTGGCGCTGTTGATGCCGACCACCTTGCCCTCGGCATTGACCAGAGCCCCGCCGCTGTTGCCCTGGTTGATCGCCGCGTCCGTCTGAATTAACGGATAATGCTGTTCCAGCGGATTGATCGTGCGGTTCAACGCGGAAATAACGCCGACCGTCACCGTGCCGCGCAATTCCAGCCCCAACGGATTGCCGATCGCGATCGCCGGTTCGCCGACGACCAGTGAGCTCGAATCACCGAGTTCCGCCACCGGCAACTCTTCATGTTCGATTTTAATGACGGCGAGATCGGTGGCTTCATCGCGGCCGATCACTTTGCCGGTAATCGTTTCGTTTGTCGACAACATGACATTAACGTCATCACTTGTCCCCACCACATGGTAGTTGGTGACGATGTATCCCCGCTTATCGAAGATGACGCCGCTACCGACGCTTTCGCCGACCAGCACGCGCCGATTAAACATATCGCGGTCATACACTTTCGTGCTGATGCCTACTACCGCGGGTCCCACCTGTTTGACTGCCTGCACGATCGAAGTGTTGCGGACATTGGATAAAATTCGTTCTTCTTTCGGCGTATTCAAGGACTCAAAGTCGTTTCCGTCACCTTGGGGCGCCCACCAGTGGCGTCCCAAAAAGACGCCCAGCAGCACTCCGATAATGATCAGTAGGACGGCGATAATAATGATGTATTTACGATTGTTTCGCATTCTTTCTCCTCGTTCGTAACAGTTTTCGACGCGCAGCGCACATTTCCCAAAACGGCGCCGTGCTGCCAGTGAATGCCCGCCGCCTCCTCTTTAATGCCGGTGGCGTCGAGCATTGTTTCCATCGCCGCGGCAACCGCCGCGCAAGTATTATTCGTTTCACTGCGATGCGCTAAAATGACATCCATTCGCCGACCCCGATACAGACGCGCCAGCAATCGGCCGGTTTCGCCGTTCGCCAAATGCCCCCGCGCGCCCAAAATGCGCGCTTTCAAAAACGCGCTGTACGGTCCTTCGCGCAACATGACGGGATCGTGGTTGGCTTCAAGCACCAGCAGCGTGGCTTCCCGCAACGCCGCTTCCACATCGGACGACACAAAGCCCAAGTCGGTGCACACCGCGGCTTTCACTCGCGGCGCGGCAAAGGTGAATCCGCCCGGATCCGCCGCGTCATGACTGATCGCGAACCGTTCCACATCCAAATCGCCGAGGGTAAACGGCCGCGTTACTTCCACAAAGCGGCGCGCGTACGTCACCGCGGTCTCGCCGAGCGCCTGAAACGTCGCGCGCGTCGTATACACCGGCAACGGATAGCGTTTCAAAAAGGCGGCCAAGCCTTTCACATGATCGCTATGCTCATGCGTAATCAAAACGCCGGCCAGTTGCGCCGGATCGACATGCAATTCCGCCAGCGCCTGCGTAATGCGGCGCGCGCTGATCCCGCAATCGACCAACACCTGCGTCCGCGGCGTGCGCACTAACGTGGCATTGCCCTTGCTCGAAGAGGCCAGCGTGACCATTTCGAGTTCCGGCCGTTCCATCGCCGCCATGGTTTCACTCGGAGCGATGCGCGGCGTGTCCTGCGCAACGCTCTTAATCGTATTCTTTTCGCTATATCGGCCGCGCCCGTTTGCAATCTCGCGCGCTAAATCTTCCAGTGTGTTGAACTGCGTTTTCGGCAATGTTTTCCCCCGTTCTTACATTAATTTTTATTATAACATATGCGCGTTGGCGCGAAACTTTCGCCAACCAAAAACAGCGGACATATGTCCGCTGTCTGAGGGTCATTGCCTTATTTTTTCGAGGCGATAAAACGCGCGATGCGCTTCATGGCTTCGGCGAGATTTTCCATGCTCGACGCGTAGGAAATGCGCACGTGGCCTTTCCCCTGTTCGCCGAATGCCGAGCCCGGCACGACGGCGATACGTTCGGCGGCGAGCAAACCTTCGGCGAATTCATTATCCGTAAGTCCCGTGCTGCGAATATCCGGGAAGATGTAGAAGGCGCCTTGCGGCTTCACGCAGGGCAGGCCCATTTTCGTCAGTTCATCGTATACGAACAGGCGACGGCGGTCGTATTCCGCTTTCATCGCGGCGACGTCCGCGTCGCATTCGCGCAGCGCGGCGAGCGCTCCTTTTTGACTGGTCGTCGGCGCGCACATAATCGCGTACTGGTGGATCTTGAACATCGTTTCCGTGAGTTCGCGCGGCGCGCAGGCGTAACCGATGCGCATGCCGGTCATCGCGTAGGCTTTCGAAAAGCCGTTGAAAACGACGGTGCGTTCCCGCATGCCCGGTAACGACGCGATGCAGGTGTGCGCGCCTTCATACGTCAATTCCGCGTAGATTTCATCGGAAATGACGACGAGGTCATGCCGTTTCGCCACTTCGGCGATCTCCATAAGCGATTCGCGATCCATGACCGTGCCCGTCGGGTTATTCGGGAAACCGATCAGCAACACTTTTGTTTTCGGTGTAATATATTGTTCCAGCGCTTTCGCCGTCAGACGGAAACCGTCTTCCTGCCGCGTCGGCACGAGTACCGGCGTACCGCCCGCCAACGTCACGCAAGCCGGATACGCCACATAGGCCGGATCGGGGATCAGTACTTCATCTCCCGGATTCAACAGCGCGCGCAAAGTCATGTCGATTGCTTCCGAAACGCCGATCGTCACCGTGATCTCCGTTTTGGGATCGTATTCGACGCCGTAGTGTTCGGCGAACAGTTTGGCGATTTCTTCACGCAAAGGCAAAATACCGGAATTGCCCGTGTAAGACGTTTCCCCTTTTTCCAGACTTGCGATGCAGGCTTTGATGACTTTATCCGGCGCGTTGAAATCAGGCTCTCCCACGCCGAGTGAAATCACATTGTCCATGGCGCTCGCCAAATCAAAAAATTTGCGAATGCCCGACGGCGGTATCGAAACGACCCGCGGCACCATTTTTGTTTTCCAGTCCATGCGGTCCTCCTTCAAATATATAATCTCACTTCATCATAGCAAAGACGCGCGCATGTTTCAATGCAATAAAAAGCCGCACCGCGGGGCGCGACTTTTTATTTTTTGCGGTCCTCTTATTACAGTTTTTTCAATGCTTCCAGTGCGCTCGCGAAGTCAACCTGATCGCTGGCTTCCGGCACGTATTCGATGTAGCGTACGACATTGTCGCGATCGACGATGACCACGCCGCGCGAGAGCAACCGCAGATCCGGAACGAGGTAACCGTATTTTTCACCAAATTCCGCCGTTTTGTGGTCGGAAAGCGTGACGACGCGATCCAATCCTTCCGCCGCGCAAAAACGTTCCTGCGCAAACGGCAAGTCCGTGCTCAACGCGATGACGACGACATCATCGGCGAAGTCGACCGCGTCTTTGTTGAACTGGCGCACCTGGTTTTGGCAAACCGGCGTATCCATCGACGGCATCGCCAAGAGAACTTTAATTTGGCCGTCCCAGTCCGACAATTTTTTAGCCGTTAAATCCCGCGCGACCAACGTCGCGTCCGGAGCGGTATCACCGACTTTAATTTCCTTACCGGCGAGAGCCAATTCCTGGCCATCCCATTTGGTAGTGCGTTTTTCCATAATATTTTCCTCCTCAGATAACATGTAAATGAATCGGTACACTTATATTATATCACGCGTGCCCCTTCATCCGTGATAAGATAGTGGCAATAAAGGAGGTCTTTATGACGCATTTATCTCTTCCCCGCTGGCAGGCCGTGTACGCCGTCACCGCGAACGATCGCGCCGAAGCGGAGCAGCTCGCTCAGAATCTCGCCGTCGAACAGACGATTGAATATCCCTACGAATTGGTGGAAGGCACCTGGTACGCCGACGAAATGACCGGCCGCATCGAAGCCCTCGAACCGTTTCATGAAACGGAATGGAGAGCCACCATCAGTTACCCCGCCGAAGCGGTGCAGGGTGAAATTTTACAGCTTTTGAATATGTTATACGGAAATTCTTCGTTGCAAATGAAAACGCGCTTGCTGGATTTCACATTGAGTCCGGAACTCGCCGCCGAATACCCCGGTCCGCGGTACGGTCTTACCGGTTTGCGCGACTATTGGCAGGTGCCCGCCGGGCCGTTGGTGATGGCGGTGCTCAAACCCATCGGTCACAGCAGCCGCGAATTCGCCGCCATGGCGAGCGCCTTCGCACGCGCGGGCGTAGCGGTGATAAAAGACGACCACAGCCTGCATAATCAAAAATTTTCTCCCTTTCGGGAACGCGTGACGGCGTGCGTTGACGCGGTCGCGAACGCCAACGCGCAATCCGGCCACCATACAGCGTATTTGCCGAATATCACAAGCGCCGGCGCGGAATTCATCGAGCGCGCATTGTGCGCGCAGGAACTCGGCGCGAACGGCATCATGGTAGCGCCGGCATTGACCGGTTGGGGCAGCGTGCACGAACTCGCGAAGCATCCCGACTTCACCTTGCCCATTGTCTGCCACCCGTCCTGGAGCGGCCCGATGGTGCGCGGTCCGCGACCGGTGGTTTCCCCCTTCGTCTATAACGGTTTGTTTCCGCGCTTGGCCGGCGCCGACAGCGTCATCGTCGTGGGCGGCGGCGGCCGTTTCGGAGTGCGCAATGACGCGTGTTTGGCGAGCCGCGACGGGGCGCTTTGCGCGTGGGGAAATTGCCGCCCGTTATTGCCCGCCATCGGCGGCGGCATGACGCTCGACGCCATCGCCGAATTGCCGCAAATCTACGGTGACGATATTATGTACCTCGTCGGCGGTGCGCTGTTCCGTGAAAGTCCCGATATCGAACAGAACACGCGCCGTTTTTTGGCAGGAGTCGAAGCCATCTATGCTCACGCCGGAAACGCTCGCTAAACTGACGCGGCTGCGCCGACTGTTAAAAGCCGACGAACGCGTCGTGCTCGCCTATTCGGGCGGCATCGATTCTTCGCTGCTCGCGTACCTCGGTCACCAAATGCTCGGCGACCATTTGCTCGCCGTCACCTGCGTCAGTCCGCTGCTCCCGCCCGCGGAACGCATCGCCGCCCGCCGCTTTGCCGCAAGCCACGGCATCCGCCACATGGAATGGCCGACGCCGGATCTCGACTGTGACGCCGTCGCGCACAACGCGCCGGATCGCTGCTACCATTGCAAGTATCGTCGCTTTGCCGCCCTGCTGGAATACGCGCGCGCGCACGGTTACCGGGCGGTCTGGGAAGGCAGCAATATCGACGATCTCGGTCAATACCGGCCGGGCTTGCGGGCGCTGCGGGAACTGCCCGTGACTTCGCCTTACCTCGGCGCGAACTTTACGAAAGCGGACATCCGCGATGTCGCCCGTCATCTCGGTCTGCCCATTTGGGATAAACCGGCCGCGCCCTGTCTCGCCACCCGCTTTCCGTACGGAACCGAGCTCGACGCGCCGACATTGAGTAAAGTCGCGGTAGTGGAAAGTCTTTTGCGCGCCGTGTTGGGCGAACCGCTGCGGCTGCGCTACGACGGTCGCGCCGCGACGATTGAAGCGGATGCGAAGCGACTGGCGCGCATCTCCGCGAAACGCCGACAAAAATTATTGCAATGCGTTCGTCTATTCGGTATCGCGGCTGTGCAATTCGCTCTCGATGGCTACCGAAGCGGCCGCTATGATCATGACGACAATAAAAAAACACCTCGCTGAGGTGTTTTTTTATTGGATGGCTTGCTGAAAGCCGCGCCGAAATTCGGTCGCGCCGCCATTCGCCGGATGGCGTAACGCGACGCTTGGAATGCCGCCCTGCGCGAGCATCTGCTGCGCTTTGCGCCCGATCGCGAAAATCAGCGGCGGCCGATACATGTCGATGATCCGTCGCGCGAACGTCAGTCCCGCGGCGAGTTCCGCTTCCTGCGGCGTGCGATTGGCGAGCGGATTCGTCTCCGGATGCGGATGAAACGGAAAAATATTCCAAAGTAAAAACGATTCCGGTCGCAATCCCGCGTCCAATGCCGCCTGCCACACCATGGTATCTGTCGGTTCGTTATAGCCGAGTCGGGCGCGCGTGTTCGGCATTCCGTCCGTCACACGCGACGTGCGCTCGACCGTCTCCGGCGTCAGAAAAATATCCTGCGGCCCGACGCGTTTGTGATGTCCCAAAAGCATGCGTTCGCAGGTCAGCGCGATCCCGGAAAAGCGGCACCCCTGATATCCCGCCGCCTCCGCCAGCAGCAACACGCGCGGCGCGGGCCGCACCGCCAGGTAACGGCGCAGGTAGTCGCGCCGTAGCGCCGCCGCCCCCGGCAAATCGAGTTCCGTCTCGTCCTGCTCGCGCCAGGGATTCGCGACATCGTCACTCGTATACGCGCGCAAATCTTCAATCAGCGCTTCCATATCGCTCTCCATTATCCCTCCGTCGGACTTCGCAACGAAGCCGTATTCACGTAGATATCACCGGAATGAAAACTTTCTTTCAACCGTACGAGGTGCGCATACGATTCTTTCGCGAAGTGCTTGCGCTGCGAACGCGGCACCAACAGCGTCATTTCCTCACCGCGCTCCAGCGCCGCCACCAACTCTTCCTCCGTCACCTGCGGCATCGTGTACTTACCCGCCCATACCGCATTTCTCTCTTCGTCGCGATCGGCAAGGATCGGCACGATCCCCGCATAAAACGGAACCGATGTCGCGTACGCCCGATAGCAGTAATGAACGCCCTGCTCCGCCGCCCATGCCGACGCGAGTTCTTCCGTGCTCCGATCACGAAGCACCGACGGCAAGCCTTCCGCCGTCAGCAAAAGGGAAGCGATCACCAGCATCCACGCAACCCGCGCGAAACGGCCCGCGCGGGAACCGTTGCGACGACTGCGCCACAACGTGTACGCAAAGAAAATCAAAAGCACGGCGGCTAAACCGATCAGCATGCGATTAAGATAGGCCATCCCGCCGAGATACAAGGCCGTCATAAAAAAGGCGGGCGCCGTGAGCCACGCGTCGTACGTGTTGCGGCCGCTGTCGACCGCATACAGCCAGGCGCGTACCGCGAGCAACACCAGCGGCAGAATCGCGATATACGTATACGTGATGTACTTGGTCGCCATCGCCGTGTAAAAGAGCAATGTGACCACAGTCCAAACCACGCAGAAACGATACGCCGCCGACGTTTCCCAACGCGCGCGAACGATCTCCCGCAACGCCAACGGCGTCCACGGCAGCACCGAGAGCGGCAAAATCAGCAAGTAATAATACCAGTGATTATCCTCGGGATGTTCGGAAACCGTGGCCCGCGTAATATTGTGCAGACCCAGGAAACCCTCAATAAAATCCGCGCCGTGCACCATGTACATCGTGACGTACCAGGGCGCAGCCACGAGGAAAAATACGGCGATGCCCGCCGGATCAAACAGGCGTTTCCAGCGGCGCGCGCTCGGCGTCACGGCAAGCCAGACCAATAAAATCAAACCCGGCAGTACAAGCCCCACCGGCCCTTTGGTGAGTACGGCCAAACCCGCTGCCGCGTACGCGAGCATCATGCAGCGACGCGAATCTTGCGTCAAACCGCGATACGCGCCGTACATCGTCACCGCCGTCCACAAAAGCAGCGCCGGATCCGTGACCACGCCGCGGCTGAGCACCCAAAACGCAAATGTCGTCAGCAAAAATAAACCGCTGTACCAGTATGCGTCTTTGCGCCGCCAAAAACATTCGCCCAAAACGCCCGTCATCACGACCGTCGCCGCTCCCATGACCGCGCCGGGCAAGCGCGACGCGAAATCACCGAACCCGAACAGCGCGTAGGAAATTTCCAACAGCCAATACGCGAAAATCGGTTTATCAAACCAGTACTGACCGTAAATTTGCGGCGATATCCAGTTCCCCGCCAGCACCATTTCTTTCGCCGTCAGAGCGTAATTGGACTCCACCGGATCCGTCATCGGCAAATTCCAATTAAACGCGCACAACGTAATCAGCGCCAGCAGAAACAGACCGCCGTATTTGCGCCATAATGATCCATTCATCAAAGTCAGCGCCCCGCTCAACGGACCAAATCCAACACGATATCGACCGGGCAGTGATCGCTGCCCATGACTTCGGGATAAATCCGCGCTTCCTGAATCTTCGGCGCCAGACGATCCGACACCAGGAAATAGTCAATTCTCCACCCGACATTGCGCTCGCGCGATTTCGCAAAATAACTCCACCACGTGTACGCGTCGACCGCGTCCGGATACAGGTAACGGAATGAATCGGTAAAGCCGGCATCCAGCAACTTCGTCATCATCCCGCGCTCTTCATCGGTGAAACCCGCATTCCGACGATTCGTCTTCGGATTTTTCAAATCGATTTCCTTATGCGCCACATTCAAATCGCCGCACAACACGACCGGCTTCTCCTCATTCAACGCCAACAAATACGCGCGGAACGCGTCTTCCCACGTCATGCGGTAGTCGAGCCGCGCGAGCTCCCGCTGACTGTTCGGCGTATAGCAGGTGACGAGGTAATGATCCGGATATTCGAGCGTAATCACGCGCCCCTCCTGATCATGCTCTTCGATCGCGATCCCGTACGATACATGTAGCGGTTCATGTTTCGTGAAAATGGCGGTGCCGCTGTAACCTTTTCTGACGGCGCTGTTCCAAAATTGATAGTAGCCCGGCAAATCCAATTCCATTTGGTGCGGCTGCATTTTCGTTTCCTGCAGACAAATCGCGTCCGCGGCGAATTCATCGAATCGTTCCATAAAACCTTTACGCACAGCCGCGCGTAAACCGTTTACATTCCAAGATACGTAATGCATGAAATCCTCCTTTACTGTTCGTTCTATTGTATGAAACTCGCCGCGCGTTTGTCAAAATAAGCGCCTTTATTTTACATAACCGATCCACGTAAAGCACTCGCGCTGTGCTATAATAAACAAAAATTTATGAGGAGGACTGCGATGAAACGGGTAGTGATAACGGTGCTCGGCGCGGATCGCGTCGGCATCATCGCGGCGGTCACCAAAGTGCTCGCCGAACAAAAAATCAATGTGTTGTCAATCAATCAAACCATTTTAGACGGTTTCTTCAACATGGTGTTGATGGGCGACATGACGGATGCGGAACTGGATATGCAAACCTTGCAAAAACAGTTCGCGGATCTCGGTGAAAGCATGGGGCTGGATATTCGCGCGCAACTCGCCGATGTGTTTTATAAAATGCACCGCGTGTAGGAGGTTCTATGCTGGATATTGAAGATATTTTAGCCACTCGCCGCATGTTTGAGGAGAACCGTCTGGACGTGCGCACCGTCACGCTCGGCGTTTCCCTGCGCGGCTGCGTTGACCGCGACGGCGAAGCAATGTGCCAAAAAATTTATGATCACATTTGTCGCGTCGCGGAAAATCTCGTGCCGACCGCGGAGGCCATTTCCCGTGAATACGGCGTGCCGATCATCAATAAGCGCGTCGCCGTCACGCCGATTTCGCTCGTCGCGGAAGCGAGCGACCTGACCGACTATGTGCCGGTCGCGCAGGCCTTGGATCGCGCCGCGAAAACATGCGGCATTGATTTTATCGGCGGTTTTTCCGCGCTCGTGCAAAACGGCATCACGCGCGGCGATCAGATTTTACTCGATTCCGTTCCGGAAGCGCTGGCGACCACCGATCGCGTCTGCTCCTCCATCGGCATCGGCTCCACGAAATCGGGCATTAATATGGACGCCGTGCGGCAAATCGGCGAAATCATCAAAAAAACAGCCGCTTTAACGGCCGACAATGACGCTTTGGGTTGCGCCAAACTCGTGGCGTTCTGCAATCCGGTCGAAGACAATCCGTTCATGGCGGGCGCGTTCCACGGCGTGACGCAAGGCGATCTCGCCGTTCACGTCGGCGTCTCCGGTCCGGGCGTTGTCAAACGGGCGCTTGAAGAAGTACGCGGCGAATCGTTTGATGTCGTCGCGGAAACGATCAAAGAAACGGCGTTCATGGTCACGCGCGTCGGTCAGCTCGTCGCGCAGGTAGCGGCGGAGCGTTTGCACGCGCCGTTCGGCATCATCGACCTGTCGCTCGCGCCGACGAGTGAAATCGGCGACAGCGTCGCCAAAATCTTGGAAGAAATGGGTCTCGAAAGCTGCGGCGCTCCGGGTACAACGGCCGCGCTCGCCCTCTTAAACGACGCCGTGAAAAAAGGCGGCATGATGGCCGCGAGCCGTGTCGGAGGTCTCTCCGGCGCGTTCATTCCCGTCAGCGAAGACCTCGGCATGATCGAAGCAGTCGAACGCGGCTCCTTGACGCTGGAAAAATTGGAAGCGATGACCTGCGTCTGCTCGGTCGGTCTCGATATGATCGCCGTCCCCGGCGACACCTCGGCCGCGACGCTCGCCGCGATTTTGGCGGATGAAGCGGCGATCGGCATGATCAATAACAAAACCACCGCGACCCGTTTGATTCCGGTGCCCGGCAAAAAAGTCGGCGACCTGGTCGAATTCGGCGGCCTGTTGGGATACGCGCCCGTCATTGCTGTCAATCGTTTCGACGCGTCGGAGTTCATCGCTCGCGGCGGCCGTATTCCCGCGCCGGTGCGCAGTCTCACGAATTAAATCACGCATCAAAAAAAGAAGCCCGCGGGCTTCTTTTTTATTGTGAAAATTATTCTTCCACGCCGATTTCACGCTGAACGGTCGCGCAGATATCCGTTACGATGCGTTCGAGTTGATCGTGATCCGGCCCTTCCGCCATCACGCGCAGCAACGGTTCGGTACCGGACGCGCGCACCAAAACGCGGCCGTTTTCGCCGAGTTCTTCTTCCGCCGCGCCGATCGCCGCCATGATGAACGGATTCTCCCGCCACGACTCTTTATCATACACGCGCACATTGCGTAAAATCTGCGGATACGTGGTCACCAGTTGCGCCAATTCCGAAAGTTTGCGGCCGCTCTGCTTCATGATCGCCAAGGTCTGCACCGCTGTCAGCACGCCGTCGCCGGTCGTATTGTAGTCGAGGAAAATGACATGGCCCGACTGTTCGCCGCCGAGCACGTAATCATGGGCGCGCATTTCTTCCAGCACGTACCGGTCTCCGACCGATGTGAAAACGGCCTGTAAGCCCATTTTTTCGAGCGCTTTTTTGAAACCGATATTGCTCATGACCGTCGCGACAACCGTGTCATTTTTCAGCTTATTTTGCGATTTCAATTGCTGCGCCGCCAAAAGCAATATATGGTCGCCGTCCAGCACCGCTCCGGTTTCATCAATCAAAAGACAACGATCCGAATCGCCGTCATTCGCGACGCCCGCGTCCGCTCCTTCGGCAAGTACCCGTTCCCGCAAAAGTTCCGGATGCGTCGAGCCGACGCCCGCGTTGATATTGACTCCGTTCGGTTCGGACGCGATGGTGATGACTTCCGCGCCGAGCTCACGCAAGACGGCCGGCGTCACATCGGAGGCCGCGCCGTGCGCCGCGTCCGCGACGATTTTCAAGCCGTCCAAACGGCAAGGCGCCGTAGCCGCGATATAGTCCGTATAGCGTTGCGCCGCTTCCGGAATCAGCTGAATGCGGCCGACAGCGTCCGCCGTCGGTCGCGCGCTGTTATCGAGCGCGTCGCCGCGCAGCATGGCTTCAATTTCATCTTCCGCCGCGTCCGTCAATTTAAATCCGTCGCCGTCAAAAAATTTGATGCCGTTATCGGGATACGGATTGTGCGAGGCGGAAATCACCACGCCCGCCGTGTAATCGCCGGTGCGCGTCAGGTACGCGACCCCCGGCGTCGGAATCACGCCGACGATGTCGACGTCGCCGCCCGCCGAGCAAACGCCCGCCGCCAACGCCGCGGCGAGCATCGTGCCTGAGATGCGGGTATCGAAACCGATCAGAAAACGCGGACGCGCCGCCGCGTCATCGCCCTGTACGAAAAACACCGCCGCCGCGCGTCCCAAATGAAACGCGAGTTCCGGTGTCAATGTGTCATTGACGACGCCGCGCACACCGTCCGTGCCAAACAATCGTGCCATAAAATCCTCCTACTGTTCTCCATTTATTCCGCTTTTAATATGACGCGTACCGTCGCCGTTTCCGGTGTCGCCGTGCCATTGCTCGGCACGGGAACTTCCACCTGCCGAATGACCTCTCCGGCCTCACCGCTCACCGAAATCGCCGGCAACTGCCAGGCGGAAAGCGCGTCCAACTGCGATTTTTCCCCCGCGAGCGTCACTTCCCGCGGCATGATTTCAGTCGCGTCCACTCGCCAACCGTACGCTGGCGAGCCGCTTGTCTGCACCGCTAAAGGCAAGGTTTTCTCGACCCGCAGCGGATGAATTCTTATTTTGACGAGCACGTTTTCCGGCGCGAAGGTAACGCCGTTCACTTTATTTCCCTCCGCATCATACAGCGCGACCGCCGCCATGATATCGAAATCGGTTTTGCGTCCCGCGGTGTGAATCTCCGTCTGCGCGGTTTTCACTTGGGACACCCGACTCGACGGACCGGTGATCGTCACCACATTCGGGGTGATCGCCATCACCGCGCCGCCGTGATCGCCGGCCGGATCGTCGGTTACCTTCGCCGTCACCGGAATAGTCCGCGAGGCCACTTCATCCACATTGACCGTGAAACGCAACGGTTTTTGCTCGATCACTTCCGCGCCCGGCGGCAGTACCAGTTGCAAGGTCATATTTTCATTTTCGCCGACATCCGCGCGGATCATGTCCAGCACGGCTTTCATATCGGATTCGCGCAACTGCAACATCGTGTTTCTTTGCATGCGCAATTTAACATGCACGCTCTGCGGCGCGTCCAGCGCCACCAATGAATCATCCAAATGCGCCACTTCGACCGGCAGTTCATAGCTGCTTTCAACAAGCGGGTTCTGGTCGTTCATGATAAACACCCAGAGAAACACCGCCACGAAAAAGCAGATGAGCTTCGCCGTCCAGTTGCCGCCCAGCCATTTTCTCATGATTTCCTCCAGTTAAAGAATTCGCCCAAACGCAGTCGGCTGTCGTTTCCTTTGAGGAGGTAGTTGCGCAACATGTGACGCAGATTGTCGCCGTCCAAATGGCGATAAATATGACCGCCGTACGCGTAAGAAATCGCTCCCGTTTCTTCACTGACGATCACGACCAGCGCGTCGCCCTGCTCCGTCAGGCCGATGCCGGCGCGATGCCGCGTCCCGAGCGCGCTCGATAAATTCTGATCCTGCGTCAGCGGCAGCAGGCAACCCGCCGCGACCACGCGATTTTCCCGAATTAAAATAGCGCCGTCATGCAAAGGCGTATTGGGAATAAAAATATTGCCCAACAACTCCTCGCTCACGACCGCGTCCAAGTAGATGCCCGTGTCGCCGTATTCCGCCAGACGCACCGCCCGTTCAAAAGCGATCAGCGCGCCGATTTTCTTTTCGCTCATCCGTTCGCAGGCGAGCACCACTTCATCAATCACGCGCATCCGTTCTTCATCATCGACGATGGAGGAACGGCTGATGAAGCGACCGCGGCCGAGCCGTTCGAGCGCTTTGCGCAATTCCGGCTGGAACACAATCGGCAACGCGACGATGAGTACCGTCATCGACTTTTCCAACAACCAATTCACGACGTGCAGATCCATCCAGTTGCTGACGATCGTAAACGCGCCGAGCACCACCAACCCTTTTAAGAGGGAGACGGCGCGGGTATCGCGGATCAAATAGTACAACTGGTAAAGGATCACCGCTACCACGAGGATATCGACGATATCGAGAATCCGCATCGTGGAAAGCAGCGCTTGTAACTGTAGTAACATGGTTCACTCCGTTCTTATGCTTTCTCTCTATTATACCACGCGACCGGTCCGGCTCCGCTTACGGGCGTGCCGCCAACCACGCGTCGATTTTCGCCCGCACGCGCGCATCCCCGCTGATCAACGCGTCCTTTTCGCGACGGGATAATCGCTTAATATACCATTCCGTGCGCCGCGCGGTGCGTTCGTCCGTCACATCGCTTTGCCACACCAAAACGACCGGTCGGCGGGCGCGGGTATACTTCGCCCCGTCGCCCGCGTTATGCACGGCAAGACGTTTGGTGACGTCGCGCGCGATGCCCGTATACAAGGTATCATCGGCGCAACGAACGATGTAGGTCTGATATTCCGTCACGTTGTCACTCCTTTTCGTACTGTATCATATCAAATGCCTATTCAAATGTATAGAAAAAAGGACATGCCCGTAAGCATGTCCTTTTGTGTGGCCGTTACGCGAGTTCGGTCACCGTGCGTTCGATCATTTGCGCTTTCACAAATTCCGAATACTTTCCGTTCGCGTCGGCAAATACGCCGTCGGTCGCGATTTTTTGCGCGACCGCCTGTACCGCGGCCAGCGTCAAGCCGTCTTTCGGCTCACGCAGACTGAGCGTTCCGGTCGTACTTCCCGCCGTGAATACCATTTGCAATGTCTTCATGAATGTCCTCCTTCGTTACCTTATTCGCCGTCCGTGTAAACGATCGTTTCGATTTTAGCGACACGATCGAGCGGCTTGGATTGCAAGCCCGCCAGCGCTTTGCCGGCGGCGTAAATATGCTCGTCCGTAGCGTCCTGCGCGACATGCGCGAAGGACAAATTGCGAAATTTTTCCGCGCCCTTATCATCCGTGTACTGCACGCGCAGGGCCAGGCGCCGTGCTACCGTTTCTTTCTGTAATGCCATTCGTTTCACCTCGTTTTGAAAAAATAAGAAATAATGCGCGGGAGGATTGCTCAATAACTTGCCAAAATAACGTCCGTCCACCAGGCGGCCGCATCGGTTTTCAGCCAGGCGCGTTCGACGTCGTTCGTCAGAAAACCGGTTTCCACCAACACCGCGGGCATGACCGTTTCGCGCAACACCGCGAAATCGGCGGTGCGGTACAGCGTGTCGTCATGGCGAAAATAACGACCGCGCTCACTGCCGCAGCGAACTATGCGCTCCGCCCAAAGTCGCGTCGGCGCGGCGGCCTGCGGGTGGATAAAAACTTCCGCGCCGTGCGCCTCAGGCGTCGCGGCGGCATTGGCATGAATGGAGATAAAGCGATTCGCCCCCGCCGTGTTGGCGGCCGCAACTACCGCGGCAAGATCGTCATCCTGCCGCACGGTAACTTGTTCTCCCCGAGCGCGTAAACCCGCCGCGATCGCCGCCGCGATTACCGCTACGACATCGGCTTCCCGCGTGCCGTCAGCGGCGACGGCCCCCGGATCGGGCACGCCGTGCAAGGCATGCCCCGGGTTCAACCACCAAAAACTCATGACTCGCTTTCCGTATGCGCTTCGGCATACAAACGACGTAAAATTTCACTCAATAACCAGATCAACCAGCGATACCATTCCTGTCTTGTCATCGGACCTCCTTTCTCCCGCGCTCACCTACTACATTGCGGCCAACGCGAAAACGCAACGCCCGATGTGAAATTTTTTCGCGCACAAAAAAAGACGCCGCAGCGTCTTTTTTTCATAGTCATCAGCGATAGAGACCCATCGCCCGAATGGCTTTTTCGTAGGTTTCCCGCGCTTTGGCATGCGCTTTTTCCGCGCCCGCCGTCAAAATCGCGTCGAGTTCGGGACTGCCCGAAAGCTCTTCATAGCGTTCGCGCAACGGCCGCAACTCGCCGACGACGAGGTCCGCCACATCTTTTTTCAACGTGCCGTAGCCTTGCCCCGCGTAATGCGTTTCGAGTTCAGCAAAGGATTTACCCGAAATCGCCGCGTGAATGGAAAGCAAATTGGACACGCCCGGCTTGTTTTCCCGATCGTAACGGATCGAGTTTTCACTGTCCGTCTGCGCCCGTTTGATTTTGCGCGCGATCGCGTCGTCATCGTCCAAAAGATAAATCGTCGCCGTCTGGTTCGCGTCCGACTTGCTCATTTTCGACGTCGGTTCCTGCAGGCTCATGACGCGCGCGCCGCCTTTCGGCGTAAACATTTCCGGTATGGTGAACACTTCGCCGTAACGTTGGTTGAAGCGTTCCGCCATCGTGCGCGTGAGTTCCATGTGCTGGCGCTGATCTTCGCCGACCGGCACGAGTTTCGCCTGGTACAGCAAAATATCCGCCACCATGAGCGCGGGATACGCCATTAAACCGAACGGAATGGATTCGCCCTGTTTTTTCGCCTTGTCTTTGTACTGCGTCATGCGTTCCATCTCGCCGACATAGGCCAAGGTAATCATCATCCAGCCCAAAAGCGCGTGTTCCGGCACTTCCGACTGAACGAACAGCGTCGCTTTATGGGGATCAATTCCCGCCGCCAGGTACAACGCCGCCAACTGGTTGGTGCGCTCGTGCAGCATTTTGGGATCCTGCGGCGCCGTAATCGCGTGCTGATTGACAACGCAATAGTAGCATTCATGCGTGTCCTGAAACGGAATAAAATTTTTCAACGCGCCGAGATAATTCCCGAGCGTGAGATTACCGCTGGGCTGAATGCCCGAAAAAATAGTATCCATAACGTTCCTTTCTGTCGCTTGCCTTATTCGACGGTAACGGATTTCGCGAGGTTGCGCGGTTTATCGACATTCGTGCCGCGCGTAATGGCCGCGTAGTACGCCAACAACTGCAACGGTATGACGGATAAAATCGGCGCGACGAAACGATGCGTGCGCGGAATGCGTATCGCGTGTTTCACGAAATGATCGAGTTCGGCGTCGTCGTCATAACCGATGCCGATCACGATGGCTTCGCGCGCGCTGACTTCCTGGATATTGCTGAACATTTTTTCCCGTACATGATCCTGCGTCACGATCGCGATGATCGGCGTGCCCTGCACGACCAGCGCCAACGTGCCGTGCTTGAGTTCGCCGCCGGCATAGGCCTCCGCGTGAATGTAGGAGATCTCTTTGAGCTTGAGCGCGCCTTCCATGGCGACCGCGTAGTCGATCGAACGGCCGATGAAGAACACGTCTTCCGCGAAACCGTAATGCTTCGCGAACGTCTTAATCATGTCCGTATTTTCAAAAATTTCGTGGCATTTTTCCGGCGCGTCGATGAGCGCGGAAACAATCGCTTTTTCTTCCTCGCGGGACAGATTTTCGTTGATCCGTCCGAAATACACCGCGAGCAACAGCAACGCCACCAGCTGCGTCGTGTACGCTTTGGTGGACGCGACCGAAATTTCCGGACCGGCGACCGTATACACCACCGCGTCCGCTTCGCGCGCGATCGACGAACCTACCGTATTGGTCACGGCGAGACTCTTCGCGCCGCGGCGTTTCGCTTCTTTCAGCGCCGCCAGCGTATCGCTCGTTTCGCCCGATTGGCTGATCACGATGCAGAACGTGTTTTCATCCGTCAACGGATCGCGATACCGGTATTCCGACGCGATATCCACTTCGACCGGAATGCGGGCGATCTGTTCGATATAATATTTCGCTACGAGTCCCGCGTGGTACGCGGTGCCGCAGGCCGTAATTAAAATCTTATTGACCTGTTGCAGGTCGTCTTTCGTCCAGCCGAGTTCATCAAAATACACCGACTGATCTTCTTTATGAATATGCATCGCCATGGTGTCGCGGATCGCTTTAGGCTGCTCGTTGATTTCTTTCAACATGAAATGTTCGTAGCCGCCTTTTTCCGCCGCTTCCGCCGACCAGTCCACATGGTGCACTTTTTTATCGATCGGACGCCCTTCCCGATCGATCACGCGCACGCTGTCCGCCGTCACGGTAGCGATTTCGCCGTCATTTAAGATGTAAATATCGCGCGTCGCATTGATGATCGCGGGAATATCCGACGCGATGAAATTTTCGCCGTCGCCGAGCCCGACGATCAGCGGATTATCCTTTTTGGTGCAGATCAGCTTGTCCGGTTCGTCGCGGTCCATCACCGCCAACGAATAGGAGCCGTCAACCACGTCCAACATTTTTTGCACGGTCGACAAAAAATCGCCGTCATGTAAATCCGCCAGCAAATGCGCGATGACTTCCGTATCCGTTTCGGAAACGAAGACATGCCCTTTGGCGATGAGGTCGCGTTTCAATTCCATGAAATTTTCAATAATGCCGTTGTGCACGACGACAAAACGATTTTCCGCATCGCCGTGCGGATGCGCGTTGACATCCGACGGACGTCCGTGCGTCGCCCAGCGCGTATGGCCGATACCGATCTGCCCGTGAACGGGATGCGATTCGAGGTAGGACTCCAAGTTGGCGATGCCGCCTACTTTTTTACGAATCTCAATCTTCCCGTTTTCATAGCAGGCGATCCCCGCCGAATCATAGCCGCGGTATTCCAATTTACGCAAACCGTCAATTAAAAACGACGCCGCATCCTGAAATCCCACATAGCCGACAATACCGCACATAAATGTGCCTCCTTCTTTATCCTAATCTATTATGTAATCCCCGCAGCGAGGGACAAATATTCATCTATGTATTGTATACTAAAAAGCTTGCAAGAGCAAATGAAAAGGGCTTCAAAGCGTGCATGGCGGCACGCTTTGAAGCCCGATCAGTGAAATATTTTACGCGGAGCGATACTCCCCCGCCTCTTTGGTTTGGTAATAAAGCACGCAACGCACGACCGCCACCGCCATCGCGACAATGACAAAATCGACAACGGCTGTCGCCGCATATCCGGAGAAAACGGTATGCCACGGAATCATTTCCGGTGACTGCACCAGCACCCAGTAATCGGCCAGCCAACGCAAGCCCAGGTAGACGACCGTGCCGACCATCGCCAGCAACGCGCGCCGTGTCCGTTCTCCCGCTTGACCGACGAAAAAAAACGCCGGAAAAACGAACGCCGCCAGCAGAATCTCGCCCATCCGCATCCAGGCGATGAGCGCCAAAAAGCCGAGCAGCACGGTCATCGCGTACGGCTCCGCTGCGCGGTAGTAATGAAACATTTCAAACCCGCCGAAATACGCCGGCGGCAACAGATTGGGAATCCAAGCGAGGAAAAAAGCGCAGGCGGCGTAATCACGCGCGAAGCCGCGCAACTTTTGATAGCCCGCCAACACCAGCTGCGTCAGCACTTCCGCCACCAACACCAACGCGAACTGCAGCAGCGCGAGAAGCCCCGCTTTGCCGAGCGTTTCCGCGACGCTTGCGACATCAATGATGATTTCCTCTGCCGCCATCATCGCGCCCGCTACAAAAGCCATTTGGCAAATCCACCACAACGTGTAAACCGCCGCGTGCCGCAAACGCTCCACCGGTCGTCCGACCAGATCGATAACGAGCGGACCGAACCAACCGCAAAACGCGAACACCAAAAAGAAGTACCCCGTCGCTTGGGGATCCCAAAGATATACCGCCAGCGAGGGAACACTCGCCAACAGCCAAAACCAAGTTGTGCGGATCAGCCAATTGTGTTTCATCATAACTCCTTTGCGTGTATTATACTATCTCGTTTCTAATAAACAATGACAAGAAAATGATACCTCTCTGAGAACGTTTCTCCCGTACGCTGTCAAGCGCTCGCGTTTCTGTCGAACGGTCGCGAACGCGCGGGCGAAACGGCGGCTCTGCATGCTATAATAAAAGTAAATTCATCGTTATGAAATGGTATTGTCGTCCCCGACGACTTAAAAGGAGAAAATTATGCCCACATTTACCGATTTGGGAGTGGTCCCCGAACTCGCCGACGTATTAACCAAGCGCGGCATCACGACCCCGACGGAAATTCAAGTGCAAGCGATCCCGACCGTATTCAAAGGACGGGACATACTCGCCCAAAGCCGTACCGGCACGGGAAAAACGCTCGCCTTTTTGTTGCCCATTTTGCAACGCATTCGTTCGGACGAAGCCAAAGAACAGGCGCTGATCATCACCCCGACGCGCGAACTCGCGCGGCAAATCGCCGCCGTCGCGCGGCCGCTCGCCGACGCGGTCGGCGTCGACATGGTCTCCATCACCGGCGGCCAAACGCTCGAAAACCAACTCGCCAAACTCAAACGCCGTCCGCAACTCGTCATCGGCACGCCCGGGCGCATTCTCGACCATTACCGCCGTGACGCCCTGACCTTGATTTCGGTCCGGCAAATCGTTTTGGACGAAGCCGATCAGATGCTCGCCATGGGCTTTCTGCAAGACGTTCGCACCATCTTAAACGCCGTGGCGCGCTCGCGGCAACTGCTGCTCTTTTCCGCCACCTTGCCGAAAGAAATTCGCAACCTCGCTAAAACCGCCATGCAAAAACCGGCGCAACTCGCCGCCGGCGCGGGACGTCTCGTCTTGGATACGATTGAACAGCGCGTCTACATGGTAAAAGAAGAAGAAAAAACGGATCTTCTGATCCGTCATTTGCGTGAAATGAATCCGTTTTTAGCCGTCATCTTTTGCAACACGAAAGATCGCGCCGCGGAACTGACGCGCGAACTCTTGGCGGCGCATTTATCCGTCGAAGAATTGCACGGCAACCTGCCCCAAAGCGCGCGCAACCGTATTCTGCGCGAATTCGCCAAAGGCCGCATCGCCTACCTCGTCGCCTCCGATATCGCCGCACGCGGCATTGACGTGGAAGGCGTCACCCATGTATTCAACTACGATATCCCCGGCGATACCGACTACTACATTCATCGCATCGGCCGCACCGGTCGCGCCGGCGCCACCGGCATGGCCATCAGCTATGTCACGCCGCGCGATATCGGCAAACTGCGGCGCATTGAAGCGCGCATCGAGCAGCCGCTGGTCAAATACGATCACGACGGCAACGTCAAGGTCAAGAAACCGCGCGCCGCTCGTCGCAAAGTAGTCCTGCCCGGTCAATACAAACCGACCAAGGACAAAGAACACAAGCAGCAGCATGCCGGCGGCAACCTTCGCCAGCGCCGTAAAGCCGCGCCGAAAAACGAACGCAAACGCGGCGCGTCGCGCGGCAAACGTTCCTCCCGATAACAAAAAGACCGTCACTTGACGGTCTTTTTTGCGTGGTATAATACTATAAATATCTGTTATTTATTACCGTAAGGAGCATATATGAAAATTCTTGCCATCCGCATGGATAAAATCGGCGACACCTTGATGACCGTGCCGTCGTTTCGCACCCTCCGGCGCATGTATCCCGACGCGGAAATCACGGCGCTTGCCAACACGTACACTCGCCCGATTATCGAACGTATTCACTCGGTCGATGAGATTCTTTGCGCCGATGAGTATTCGCATGACGAGCTTGTAAAGTTATTAAATGAACGCCATTACGACATGTTGATTTCATTGCATGATTTTCGTCCGGCGTCCGAGCTTATTCTGGAACTCAATATACCGTACAAGATGGGAATTCAGCGCAACTCGCAGCACAATCAAGACGTATATCCGCAAGGTTTTGTCCAAAATCGCTTTCACTACAATCACTTGGACGAAATGCAACATGAAGCGCAATACACGTTGGAGATCTTGGAGCATGTCGACGCGGAGCGTTACCATAACGCGCGCACGGACGACTTCACCATTCCGCTGACGGCGGAGGAAAAAGCGACGGCGGCGGAATTTTGGGCGCGTGAAGCCGTTACCTCGCCCGCGCTTTTCGTCAGTCCCGCCATGGGCGGTTCCGGCATGACCTTACCGATCGAAGCATGGGCGGAGGTATTGCAGGACTTTCAGGACGCCCATCCCGACTGGATGATTTTGCTCGGTTGCTATCGTCCGAAGCAGGCGCCGCGTGATATTTTAGTGGATACGCATTTGCCCTTTGATGAATACGCTTTTTGCCAAGCGATCAATGACCGTCTGCAGAAACCGGTGACGATTTTCGCCAATCATCGCTCGATTTTCCATGCGGCCGCCGTCATTCAGCGTTGCGACCTTTTCCTCGGACCGTCCACCGGCACTTTCCATTTGGCGTGGACGCAAGGCACGCCCGTTGTCGGCGTTTTCGGCTGCGAACCCAACCACTGCTGGCAGCGTTGGGGATCGCTCAAGCAACCGCATTACCATTTTGTCATGAACGAAGCGAAAGAATATATTCGTTCCGGAAGTGTCATCATGCGCACCTTGCGGCGCTGGCGTTACAGTCTCTACAAGCGACAGGAACGCAGAAAGCACGGCAAGTTTACGCCCAAAATGCTGTATACAACATTCAACGCGACCAAACGCAAAGAACTCGCCGCCCTGCTGAATCAAGCCGCGGCGGAAGTCACCAAGACCCGATAACCATGGTCCGCCGTGAAGCCGTAAGCGCGCGGCAACTGCTCATCGCGATAACGAAAAGGCCGTCTCTTGACGGTCTTTTTTGCGTGGTATAATACTATAAATATAATTTTTTTCTATCGTAAGGAGCACGTATCGCATGCGGCATGCGTAAAAGGAGTAATAACATGAGATCACCAGTAGAAACGACTGAGAAATCGTTACATTACTACGTTATCAACTTACCTAAATCAGCTAAACGTCGGGAGCATATGCGCGAAGTATTGGGGCCGCTGTTCCCCCCCCCGATCCGATTTTTTACCGCGGTCGCGGGCGCGGAATTATCTCCCGCGGAAAAATCCGCCGCATGCGTCGATATGGATCTGTCAGACACGGAGCTTGGTTGTGCATTAAGTCACCAAGGCGTATACAAAGCAATGATACAAGCCAATGAAGAGTACGCCTTTGTTTTCGAGGATGACATTGATAGGGAGGCAATGGCAACTAAAGAGGCATTAGCAAGCTGCCGTGATTTTATCCTTACCCGCTCTCGTCCTACTGTTATTACCCTGCATCGCCAAGGGCCACCGTTGGAACGCGTCGGCACGGTAGGTGCCGACATACCCGTATATCACGCGTGTCGCGGTGCAGGAGCCTACGCCTATATTCTTAATCTGGCGGCGGCAAAAACGCTTATTAAAATTAACACCCCCGTCCGTTTTGAAGCGGATATGTGGGTATTATTTGACCGCGCGAAATTAATCGACGCCTATTTCCTCGGCGAAATGTTGTTTTCCCCCGGCTCAATGCCAAGTACTATTGAGGGTGCAGGCAAGCGAGCGAATGATTCGCAAGACCACCAACGCCGCAAAACGCAGTTTTTGCGCCAACACGGATATACCTTCATAGACTATTTGCATTCCCGTCTTGCGCCACGGTATTATGCGGTATTAAGGGCATTACGACTTATAAAATAAATAAAAAGATATCCTCAGTAAAAACAAAAGAGACCATTAGCTACGGCGAATGAATTAGTCGTTACTATGATTAAGCGTAAGTCACCAAAACCCGATAAAAAAATCCCCCTAGGGGGATTTTTTATTGCTCATTTATAATTTCATCGACTACTTCCGCGACCTCGATATCTTCGATATGGTGACGCCGTTTGCTGTTCCAAATAATGCGGAGTTCCTTTTCATTGACCGGTACCCATTCGGGATTTTTCAAGCGCATCAGAATAATTTGCGGACGGTGCAAGAGTGACGCGATATGCATGATCGCCGTTTCTACGGAAATGATCAGACGACTGTGCGCAAGCATCGCCGGCAAATCCCAAAAACCTTGGGCCGCCGTGAAGCCGTAGGTGCGCGGTAACTGCTCGTCGCGAATCAGCGCCGCAATCGCGTCCTGATCGCTCGGCAAACCGTTGATCAGAAAGACCGCCTGTTGAAATTCCGTTCGCTCGCTGAGCGCACGGATCAGCGCCGCCACTTTCGGCAAAGGCCACGTGCGTTTTTTATTTTTCGCGAACGGGTTAATAAAGTAAAGCGGCGCCGTTTCCGCGATGCCTCGCTCCTCACGCCAACGGCGCGCGCGTTCCAGCGCTTCCGCCGGCACGGTCAGCTCTGCCCGCTCCGCCCAATCGTACGTCGGCATCCGCGCCGCCGTTTGGAAAAAGTAATTATAATTTTGAATAATTTTTTTGAATCGTTGCGGATTTTCCGGCACGATAAAATCGACCGCCGCTTCCGCGACGAGCAAGCGACCGCGGCTCGACATGACGAAAACGACATCATAACCGACTTTTTTCGCCCGCGCCAACGCCGCCTCCGAATCTCCCGTATAGAGATCCGCGTATACGTCATGGAAAACTCCTGTTTGCGCCGCCCAATCGCAGATGATCGGATTGACGAGCGCGCCGGATCCCCTATGAAAACGCGTATTAATAAAGTACTCGTCCGGCATCAAGTCCAACCGCAACTGCGGATACTGTTCGGCAAATGCGCGCAAGACCAACTGCCAATAGGTAAAATCACCCAACGCCATCGGCAAAAGAACGAGCGCGTGTCGCGCGTTTTTAATTTTATTTTGAATGCCTGTCTGATCCATAATGCTGTCCCAAGTCCCCTGATTTCTTGATTTTACTTATTATACCATTACTCACGGACAATACGACCAAACTCCAGTTTATACTCCGTTAGATAGTACGACTTAATTGTCGCAGTTTTTTTCTTTTGTTATACTGGTATAAATAAAAGGAGAAACCATGCTACCCCATAAAATTCTTACACTGCCGAACTCAACTGAACGCCAAGCATTCGTTAAAAATTACGCCGCGCAGTTCAATTTCACGCCATGTTTTCATTATGGCGTCAACGGCTCTCAAATGTCTCCGCAAGAAATGCAACAGGCAGTGATTGAGCCCGATATTCTAACCGTCGGCGAAGTCGGTTGCGCGCTGAGTCACTTGCAAATCTATCGGGAAATGGTGGAGCAGGATATTCCGTACTTGCTTATCCTGGAAGATGATGTCGCTCTTACTCCCGAATTTTTCGACTACCTTCCCATGTTTGAACACTTTATTCGCAAGCATATGCGCGGCAAAGCGGCGGTACTGCACTTACATCGACAACACGAATTCATTCGCCTGATGGAACGATGGAGTAGTCGTATCACCGTCCATTCCACACAGTACGCTTTGGGTGCGCCCGCCTACATCATTACCAAAGAAGCCGCGCAAGCGATACTGCAAATTCAAACGCCGCTTCGCTGGGAAATTGACATTTGGAGATACTACTATTATTTAGGCGCCGTTAAATTATACTCAACGAATACCAGTTGGATTACATTTTCGGATCAATTCAATTCTACCATTGACAGCATGGGCGTTCGCAAATATACCCCCGAGCGGGATCCCAAACGGCACAGACGCTTTTATAAAACGATATGGAACGATACGAAAAGGTGGCAACATATATTTTTCTTCTCATTTTGCACTTTGCGTAAACCGTTCCTGAAGATAAACGCCAAATTCAATCCCGCGCCGCAAAAGTAACAGACCAATTAACCTGCAAAAAAGGAGCTCGTACGAGCTCCTTTTTTGCTCCGTTGCGTTGCCTTCGCTTACGCTTGCGCCGCGGCGGTCTTTTTTGTTGTAAGCATTCAAATTTTATCCGTGATGGCGTTGACTTTTTCCGCGCGTGCTTTAGCGGAAGTGTTTTTTTCCACCTCATATTGAATTTCATCCGTCGGCTTGTGCGTCTGCTGCACGGCGTCCGCGAGTCGCGCTTTTTCCTCTTCGAGGTTGGTCGCCCAAGATTCTTTCAAGCGCAAATAGCTGCGCCGACGAATCCGCGCGTCGAGTTCGGTTTTCGCGAAGAGTTCCTGCGCTTTTTCCGGGAAAAGTTTTTCCAGCGCCGAGAAACGCACTTCGCCCATCAGGAAGTCGCAGAAATTTTCGGTCGGTTCGCGCGAATCGATCTGCATCGGGTTCAGTCCTTTTTTGATCCGGCTCGGGTCGAAACGGTAGTTGCACCAGTAGCCGCACGACACCGCGCGCCGTGATTCTTCCTGCGTCATGCCCATGCCGGCTTTCAAGCCGTGCGCGATGCAGGGCGAGTACGCGATGACCAATGACGGTCCGGGGTAGGCTTCCGCCTCCGCGATCGCTTTCAACGCTTGATTGCGGTTCGCGCCCATCGCGATTTGCGCCACGTAAATGTAACCGTAGCTCATCGCCATCATGCCGAGATCTTTTTTCCGCGATGTCTTGCCGCCCGCGGAGAATTTGGCGATCGCCGCCGTCGGCGTCGCTTTCGACGACTGACCGCCGGTGTTGGAGTAGACTTCCGTATCGAGCACGAGCACATTTACGTCATTGCCCGACGCGAGCACGTGATCCAAACCGCCGAAGCCGATATCATAGGCCCAGCCGTCGCCGCCGAAAATCCATTGCGAACGTTTGAGGAAGAAGTCGCGATACGAGCGCAATTTTTGCACATAGGGGTTGGTGTCGTCCCGCGCGTCCAAGAGCGCGATGACGCGGTCCGCCCGTTCGCGCGTGCCTTTACTTTCCATGTAATGAGCGCTCCAGTCTTCGAGCGCTTCGCACAGTTCCGGATCGTTGATCGCCGGACAGAAATCATCCACGATCGTGCGCAGACGTTCACGGATGGTGTCGTTGCCGGCGAACATGCCGAGACCGAATTCCGCGTTGTCTTCAAAGAGCGAGTTCGCCCACGCCGGACCGTTGCCGTCTTGGTTGGTCGTGTACGGCATCGACGGCGCGCTGGCGCCGTAAATGCTGGAACAGCCGGTGGCGTTCGCGATCAGCATGCGATCCCCGAAGAGTTGCGTGACGAGTTTAATGTACGGCGTTTCGCCGCAACCCGAGCAGGCGCCGGAAAATTCAAAATACGTCGGCTCGAACTGACTGCCTTTGACCGTTTCTTTTTTCATCGGGTTCGGTTTTTGCGGCAAGCTCATCGCGTAATCCCACAAGGGTTGTTTGTCGATTTCTTCTTCGATCGGTTTCATGACGAGCGCTTTGCCTTTGGCGGGGCAAACGTCGACGCAGTTGCCGCAGCCGTAGCAGTCTTCCTGCGAGATGACGATGCGGAACTTCATGCCGTTGGCGCCGACCGCGTCACGCACGATGAAGCCTTCCGGCGCGGCTTCCGCTTCTTCTTCCGTGGTTAAAATCGGACGAATCGTCGCGTGCGGGCAAACGAAGGCGCACTGGTTACATTGGATGCAGCGTTCCGGAATCCACTCCGGCACCATCGTGGCGGTCGCGCGTTTTTCGTATTGGCTCGTGCCGACCGGGAAGGTGTCGTCGGCGCGATCAATGAAGGTCGACACCGGCAAGTCGTCGCCCGCCTGTCGGTTCATCACGTCGCAAACCTCGCAGATAAAGCGCGGCCGCTGTTGTTTCGCGGCGGCTTGCGCGGGCGTGTCTTCCACGGCGTGCCGCCACGCGTCGGGCACGGGGATTTCAATCGGCGCGGCGACGCCGCGGTCAATCGCTTCAAAGTTCATCGCGACGATATCATCGCCCTTGTGACCGTAACTTTTCACGACGGAATCTTTCAGATGACGGACCGCGTCCTCCACCGGAATGACTTTCGTCAGCGCGAAGAACGCCGCCTGCATCAGCATGTTGATGCGACCGCCCAAACCGATCTCGCGCGCGATCGTCGCCGCGTCCATGATGTAAAATTTCGCGTGTTGCTTGGCGAGTTTGCGTTTCAGGAGCGCCGGCAGTTTCGCCTCGATTTCTTCCGGCGTCCATGTGCAGTTCAAAAGGAAGGTGCCGCCCTCTTTCAAACCGCGCAGTAAATCGTATTCATAGACATACGCCTGACGGTGACAGGCGATAAATGACGCGTTGCGAATGAGGTACGGTTTGCGCAAGGGCGTGTTGCCGAAACGTAAATGGGAAATCGTCACGCCGCCGGATTTTTTGGAATCGTACGCGAAATAAGCCTGCGCGAACATGTCCGTGTTGTCGCCGATGATTTTGATCGCGCTCTTGTTCGCGCCGACCGTGCCGTCCGAGCCGAAACCCCAGAATTTGCAGGCGATATGCTTCGTTTCCTGCGCCTGTTCGACCGCGACGCGCGCGAGCGAAAGTTCCGTCACGTCATCGATGATGCCGAGCGTGAAACCGTGTTTCGGTTCGTCTTTCGTCAAATTGTGGTACGCCGCCAAAATATCTTCCGGCAGCACGTCTTTGGAGCTCAAGCCGTAACGACCGCCGACCACGCGGATCGCGCGGCCCGCGTGCGCAACCGCCGCCGCCACATCCAAAAACAGCGGCTCGCCGAACGCGCCCGGCTCTTTGGTGCGATCCAACACCGCGATTTTCTTGACTGACGCGGGAATCGCCGCCAGCAAATGCTTAATCGAAAACGGACGGTAGAGATGCACCGTGACCACACCCACTTTTTCACCGCGGGCATTGAGCATATCCGCCGCCTCTTTCGCGACATCGCAGACCGAGCCCATGCCGATCACGACACGTTCCGCGTCGGGCGCGCCGTAGTAGTTGAAAAGTCGGTAATCACGGCCCGTGATTTCATTGATCTTGCCCATGTATTTCTCGACGATTTCCGGAATCGCCTGGTAGTAGCGGTTGGACGCTTCACGATTTTGGAAGTAAATATCCGGATTTTGCGCCGTGCCGCGCGTCACCGGCCGATCCGGGCTCAACGCCCGCGCCCGAAACGCGGCGAGCGCTTCCTGATTGACCAATCCCGCCAGCACTTCCTCATCGAGTACTTGAATTTTTTGGATTTCATGACTGGTGCGGAAGCCGTCAAAGAAATTGATGAACGGCAAGCTGCCCTCCAGCGCGGACAAATGCGCCACCGCCGATAAATCCATGACTTCCTGCACGCCTTCTTCGCAAAGCATCGCGCAACCGGTCGCCCGCGCGGCCATCACGTCCTGATGATCGCCGAAGATGCTCAAGCTGTGCGCCGCGAGCGACCGCGCCGCCACGTGCAGTACGGCGGGCAACAATTCGCCCGCCATTTTATACAGATTCGGAATCATGAGCAAAAGGCCCTGCGAGGCCGTGTATGTCGTCGTCAGCGCGCCCGCCTGTAAAGAGCCGTGCACCATGCCCGCCGCGCCGCCTTCCGACTGCATCTCGACCACTTTAACCGGCCGACCGAACATGTTTTTTCGCCCGTTCGCCGCCCAATCATCGACCAGCTCCGCCATCGGCGAGCTCGGCGTGATCGGGTAAATCCCCGCGACTTCCGTAAAGCAATACGAAACGTGCGCCGCCGCCGTGTTGCCGTCCATTGTTTTCCAGTTCATGCCCATGCCACCCTTCTGTTTTCCGCTCATCTTGCAAACAGGTAAGAAACAGTGTAAGATTAAGTCACAATATGAGTAAAACGCATACATATAGTTGGTTTTGCGCTTTGGAACATGGCGCGCTTTGCTCCATCTCCATGATTTACTGAAATTATAGACGATTCTACCGAAACCAACAACCGCAGGAGGTCAGCATGGATTTTCATCATTTAAAATATTTTACGGAAGTCGCGCATCGGAAAAGCTTCAGCAAGGCCGCGCGGCATCTGCATATTTCGCAATCGGCCATCAGCCGCACCATCAAGGCGCTGGAAGATGAGCTCGGCGTCGTGCTCTTTTTGCGCAACGCTAAAGCGGTTGAGCTGACGGACGCCGGGGCGATTTTTTTGAACCATGCCAAACGCAGCGTCTTTATTTTTGAACATTTGAAAAACGACTTTGAAAACGAATTTAAGCTGGAACAGGGTTCCATTCATATCGGCTTGCCGCCGATTACCGACGCGCAGGTATTCGCGCATCTTTTGGGCGCGTTCAAGCGCATGTACCCGCAAATCGACATCGAGCTTTACGAATACGGCTCCAAAAAAGTGGAAATCGCCGTGCAGGAAGGCTTGACCGATCTCGGCATTATTTGCACCGAACCGAAAAAAGATTACGAGTCCTTCTTCCTTTTGGAAGATCCGGTATGCGTACTGTTGCCGAAAGATCATCCGCTCGCGGACGCGAATGAGATCCCGCTCGCCGATCTCTCCGGCGACGGTTTCGTTCTCTATCGCGACGACTTCAACTTGCATGACGAAATCATCGCGAAGTGCAAAGCCGCGGACTTTGCGCCGAAAATCGTATTTGAAACCAGTCAGCGCGAGCTCATGATTCAGACCGTCAGTGCCGGCTTGGGCATCGCCCTTTTGCCGAAACGTCTCTGTCCGGAAAATGATCCCAATGTTTCCGTGCACGTGCTCGCCGGTCGGCCGATCATTCATCGTCTTTACGTCATCTGGCGCAAAGGCCACTACCTCTCGCACGCCGCGAAATTGTGGCTCGAATTCGCGCAGGATCATATTCAAAAGGTTGCCGCTACCTCCTCTCTGAAATAAAATGACTACGTACTCATTCCGTCATCGCCTGCAGCTTTGGCGACACCAAGTAAGCCCGTGGCTGCGCCGCCCCGTCACTTGGCTCGTGCTGTTGGCGCTGGTGCTCGGCTACATCGTGAGCATCCAAAACGAGCGCATCGAGGCGCTCACCGCGCGCGTCAATGAACTGTCGCAGACAGGACCGGGCTCCACGCCCGCGCGCCTTAGCAATTTGGAATTCATCGTCAACGATCACACCGAACACTTGCGCACGCTGGATGGCAAAGTGTATCAACTGCAAGTCGATCAGGCAGATCTCGATTGGCGGACCACCACCAACCGTTGGGATATTGATGAACAAATAAAATAAGCTCCCGCAAGGGAGCTTTTTGCGTGGGCAAAACGGGGAAAATATTTTTCCGCGCGGTCAGCAGGCGCGGCACGGGTGCTTCGTTTGCGCGCATAATAAAAGACCGCCGCGCATCGCGCGGCGGTCACCCCGTTCCCACCCATTGTCGAAATCAGTTCGTCGGTAGTCAACGTAAGTTGTTACTTTACTCATGTAAGCATCATGAAGTCCCGTCACTTTGAAATAACCGGCGGGCTCCGGTTGCTTAGGGGGTTGAACTCGCCTTTCGACAATTACCAAAAAATTATAACTCGACTTGCCAGTTGAGCGCTTGGATCGCCATGTCCAATTCTCTGGCTTCTTTCGCGAGCGCGTCCGCCTTGTGTTCCGTCGCGACGACATCAATCGTGCACACGCGTTTGATTTCCGACTTGGAATAGCGTTCCACCTGACCTTCGCGACCCATATCGGCGAACGAGCGGAAAAATCCCGCCAAGCGAATCAATTCATCGCGTTTCGCCAACGCTTGCGCGATCGTCATGCCGTTTTCCAAACGCGTCGACGCGTTGGTCGCGTTGATGCGCTGCACCAGCTCGGTAATCGCTTGGGAAAGCGTCTCCAACTCCGGCATCAGCGCGTTCGGATCTTCGACCGGTTCGTCACCTTCCTGAATAATGATATTTTTTTGAATCCGCTCCGCGAGCTGACTCAATTTGCGATACATTTCCTTGCGCGTAATCAGCGCTTCAGCAAGTTTCATAATAGCTCCTTCCTTCGTAACGTCTTTTCTTCATTATACCATTCACCGCGTCTCGCGTCACTTTTGCGCGCGCGCAATATTCGCTGCCGCGCTGCGGGATCCGGCAACCAACGCACGATCAGCGCCGCCATGACGCCGACCGCCGTGATCACGTACAGCGCCGGCATAATCCCGTACCGATCCGCCAGCATTCCCAAGAGCGGCACGATAATACCGCCGATGGTCGTGCCCAAACCGAGCGTCACGCCCGCCGCGAAACCGATTTGCCGCGGCAAATATTCCTGCCCCAAAAGCACCATCAGACTGTACGGCGCGAACAGGAAGATCCCGACCGGCACCAGCATCGCCAGCGCGAGCGGCGTCGAAGTCATTTGCAAAAAGATAAGTAAAGTCGGCACAAAGCCTAAGAAACCCCAGCGAATAATTTTCAAATGGCCGTAGCGATCGCCCATTCGCCCGCCGACCAGCGTCGCCACGGCGCCCGCGGTGAAGAAAATCGTCAGCGTCGCCGAGCTGAGCGCCTTCGATTCGCCTAAAACATGTAAAAAATACAGCGGCAAAAACGTATTTAAGCCGAAAAACATCACGGCGCGCGCGAAAATGCCCAGCGTCAACTTGCCGAAGGAAGGCCAGTCGTTGTGCACTTCCTCCCGCTCCGCGCCGCGATGCGCCGGCAACGCCGCGAGCATGCGAAACGTCCCTTGTTCACGCCACAAGCCGAGCGACATCAAAACGCCCAACACCGCCAGCACCAACGTGCCCGGCAAGCCGAAGGTCAAAACCGAGGCCGTCGCGATCGCCGGACCGAGTGCGAAACCGACATTACCGCCGACCGAAAAAATACTGATCCCGCGGCCCTTGCGTTTCCCCGCCGCGTAATTCGCCAAGCGCGCCGCTTCCGGGTGAAACGCCGACACGCCCACGCCGCTCAACGCGACTGCGAAAAAGATCCACCAATATGAATTCAACACGCCGATCAGCGCCATCGCGCAGCCGGAAAGCAACACGCCCGCGGGCATCAGCCAATGCCATGAATATTTGTCCGACACCCAACCGAACAGCGGCTGCAAAATCGACGACAAAAAATTCGCCGCGAACACCAGTCCGGCCGCCGCCGCGTAACTCAAATCATGCGCGACAATCAAAAACGGCAACAACGCCGGCAGCGCGCCCTGACTCAGATCCGTAAACGCGTGGCCGACGGAAATTAACCAAACATATCTCTCTTTCATTTTCTCACCTTTCCGTTTTACTTTTTTATACGTTTTCCGCGCGCGAATGTCAAGCTCAGATTAATTTCGCGCACAAAAAAAAGACCGTCTGACGACGGCTTTTTTATTTGCGGATGATCGCGGGCGCGGAGTCAATCGTTTTCTCTTGCGGTTCATTGATAAAATTGAACCCTTCGATCACGACGCCCAAAGCCAAGCCGATACCCATTCCGGTGGCGAAGTCTTTCAGGCCGGCACCTACCGCCGCGCCAACGCAAAGTCCCATGGTTAAGCCGGAGCCGTAATGAACGATCGGTTCCGCGTGTTCATGAATGTTTTCTTGCATCTTGCCACCTCCTTGGATAAATTTAACTTATACAAAAAACTTATATGTTGACGTTATACTAATACAAATAGACATAAACGTCAAGTTTTTCTTATTTTGTCAGCGTCATTGATTTTTTATTTCGCCTGTTGTCGCGCACAAAAAAAGCGGCCACGCCGCTTTTTATTTTTTCGCAAAGAAATGCGCGCTCCGTACTGCCGCGCCGCAAAATTCGCGCTGCCTGTCGGCCGCCTGTCGCGCCACATCGCAAACCTGCGTACCGCACCCATGCAAAATACAGCGCGCTTCTCACGTTTTCTTTTATTTCATTCGCTTACCGAACTTACCTTGAAACGCGACCGCCGCGCCCAAAGAAGAGGCCATTTTGTAAATACCTGCCGCGGATCCCGCCTGTTCTTCCGGTACGTTGGATAACGCCGCGTCGGTAGAAGGTGTCGCATAGAAACCGAGACCGATGCCGAATAGGGTGAAGCCGGCTACGGCAGCGATGAGATACTGCCAGGTGTAGAGGAAGCTGAAAATAGACCGTCCACGCCAAACGCAGCGCGCTTCTCACGTTTTCTTTTATTTCATTCGCTTACCGAACTTGCCTTGAAACGCGGCCGCCGCCGCGCCCAGCGCCATGCCGATCAACATCCCTTGCGACAAATCGCCCATGCCCGCGCCGATCATCAGACCGAACACCATGCCGGTACCAATATACGCGCCCGCGCCCTTTTCATTTTGCGGTTCGTTGGGCGTTTCGCTCTGCGATTCGTTCGGTTGTTCGTTTGGCGTTTCGCTCTGCGGTTCGTTCGGCGTTTCGTTCTGCGTTTCGTTCGGTTGTTCGTTTGGCGTTTCATTCTGCGGTTGTTTAGCTTCGCTCATAGGACCTCCTACGCCCGCGTCATCATCAGGTACAATTCGATTGAAGAACCGATCACCACACCGATGAATGCGCCCCAACTGATTTGGTCAAAGAAGGCACCCAAAATAAGCCCCGCGCCAATGCACGCCGCCAGCGCGACGCCGAACGGATAATTGTGGTACCGTTTGCGCGGTCGTTTGCGTTGCGCCATACCTCATCACCTCCGTTGCGCGAAATAATCCACCCACGTGCCGATAAAAATACCGATCGCAAGTCCCCACACGACTTCATTCAACAGCCAACCCAAGATAAACCCGAGCCCCATGCCGAACGCGATCCCCATCCCATTCGGTAAACGCTTTTTAGGTTCTGTCATAGCGCCATCTCCCCAATGTATCCATTTTTCAGGGAGCATCATGAAGCTCGCCCTGCCTTATGCTCTTTTACTCATCGGCCTGCTTGTTATAAGATTGCTCAATTAATTCCATTACGTCATCCATCTCAGAGGTATGCTCAAGGAACACTTCCACGTCTCCGTTTCCCCATCTGCCAACACCTGTGACGTCCTTGCACAAGCCTTTCGGATCATGAATTTCTGAAAACTTCATATTCAAGGAAATGCAAAGACGCTGTTTTTGGACAACGATATCTACGAAATTGGTATCCAGCTTATAAGCGATATACAGCTTCTTACATTCACGCTTCACATCCGGCGACAGATGGCAAATCCGTCTGTCGATCATATCGAAAAGCATTCGCGTAAATGCATTCATATTGTATGAATCAATGCTGTACTTCTGCGCCGGTTTTTCTTTCACCCGATACGGTGCGAGATCGGCTTCCGAAATTTTCGGGTACTCCCATATCTGTTCCGCTTTTTCCGCCAGCCGCCGCGCGCGTTCCTTGATATGCGCTTCATTCCATTCTGTCAGCCTAACAAGATACGCATTCAACCTAAGTGCACTTTCCTTAAATCCGCCTTCCATATCCATCTTTACCATAAATGGATGATCGCTCATTTCCGAGTTGTAAGCGGTTAGCGTCAGGTTACCAATCGTATGAAGGTAGTTTTTTTGAACCTCTTTCCAGTTTGTGCCCAGCATGGTCTTCCACTCGTCACTCGGATTGCTGTTCTGCGGCATAATGTGTTCAATCGTATAATTCTCGATAATGATAGGAGCTTTGTTGCCAAAGTTTTCAAGGCGACTAAGAATGAAGTTTCTTGAGCGCATATGGTACATATCACGGGAGACAAATGCCTTCTTGAATTTCTCATTATCCGGGAACTCTTTATAGTCATCGCGCAGCACGAAGAAGGCCCGAATAGAATTCATATAATCATCAGTCTTGATTGCATTACGCAACGTCGCAAACGTTTTATTAAGCGAATTCGTCGGAATACCGCAGATACTTCTACGAAATACATAACTGATGCACATCTTGATAATCTCAATCAGATCATCTTCCGTGATAACGCTCTCTGCGTAATCGTTATGCACCTTGAGCAAGAATGGAAACGCGACGTCCATGCGGAGGTCTGCCATATCCGAATACAGAGATTGGAGAATCACCGTATCGCTTCTTCCGAAAACCATGTTGGTGTAGTAGGTAGCATACGTCAGCAGGTCATCGCAAAGCTCGCGAATCGTGCTGAATTCACAATTCAAATGATAGGCCTTAAACTCCTCATAAACTCTGTCAATCTTCGGAATGCGAGTCGTCTTCATGGTCAGGTAATCACGGAAAAAGCTGTCCATGACGGAATCCCGCTTTTCATAATCAAAAAGCAACTCCATCGGTCGCCACATATGCTCGTAGACATATTGTTGTTCGGAGGCATCAAGGCCCATCAGCACATAGTTTCGGATGAGATCCGATGCGGACAGTTCTTTGCCTGTAGAGTTCAGACTCTCAAAAATCGCCTGCGCGTCATCTATGTTCCGGTCAAGCGTAATATTGACAATCTGAAGTTTACCGATAGCCTCGTAGATATCGTTCGGCGGCAATTCCATCTCGGCTATTTTATCGACAAAAAATGTATAGTTGGGCAGGATACGGGATAGACCGGGATCACCGATCGGCTTTTTCTCAACGAGACTGATCAGCAAGTCACGGTCGGTTTCCGTAAGAAGCAATTTATACCGCTCATCACCCTCATCATATTCATTCTTCAAAAGCATATTGTCGATACGGCGAGCATTGACAGTAGGATCCTCCGGATGTTTTTCCGCATAGTCGCGCAGCGCAATCAGTAACAAACTTAGCGTAGTTAAGCGCTGTTGCCCGTCAATGATCATATATTTCTGAACACCGGTCGGCATGGCCTGCTCCGCAATATTTACGATGGCGCCGACAAAGTGGCCGGCCTTATCCTTTTTCTGCATCTCGACGATATCTTTCCAAAGGCGACTGCATTGTTCCGTTTCCCAACTGTAGTACCTCTGATATACAGGAATGAGAAACTGCTTATTTCCATTTAAGATGGTGTAGATATTACCTTTTGTCGCGTCCATCTGTTGAGTTCTCCTTCTTTGTTCCGTATGGCGCAGACTCTTCCGCTACCCTCTGTAAATCCTGTGATTTTTCTCGCCGATCACGCTCCGGCGGCGCGCATTTACGTCGCGCGCTAAAGTCGTCGCGCCGTCCTACGCGTTGGCGCTGCCGCGTAAACTTTTATAAATTTCGGGCATAAAAATCCCCAGCACTTCTTTTTGCGCTTCGGGATGATCCAGCAGGTAACCGAAGAAACCTTGATTTTGTCCCAGTCCTTCGATGAGCGCGTCTTCCACATTGGAGAAATAGGAAAATTTGAAATCACTTTCGGAGTTATGCTTGGCGGATGTTTTCAGTTCCTCCGACTTCATCATGATATCGCGGATCTGCATCGCGGCGGTAGTCGCCACATCGACATCATATTGCGAGCCGCTCTTGGCATTGATCTCGGCGATAATCTGCGAAAGCAGCTCTCTCTTGTCCTCGGGCAGCTCGATCGGATTCGATACCGGCAAACGGACAATCGGTTTCGCGACCTGCGTTTCGCCGCTATGCGTTTTCCCCTTAATCTGCTGAAAATTGTCCGCTTTTACCTTATCTCGAATATCGACGCGGATGCCGCCGCTGCCCGGTTTGAGGATATTGAGCAGGTAGGAAATGTAGACATAATATTTATGCACGTCCGGATCTTCAAAGCATGACACCTGCACCAAGTATTCATAGAACCGCTTAAAGTTTTTGAGCTTTTGGATAAACTCGTTTTGCTCGTCTTCCGAATGCCGTTCCAGCTCGTTTTTCGCTTTTCGTATCTTGAGTTGAAGCGATTGCGCCTCTCTGGCCGTCACCGTGCCTTTGCGCTTCTTGAAAACGATGGTGTTCACTTCATCGACATACATCGGGTCGATAATATCGTAGGCTTGAATGCTCACCAAAAGATCCCGGACCGTATTCGCGGATAAATCGCTCGCGAGCAGTGTGGTCGTGTAGTAGGGCGCAAACGCATTTTTGATATCCTTATAATCATTCGTAAAATCGAGGACAAATACCGTCTTATCGAAAGGCGGGCACACTCGATTTAAGCGCGACAACGTTTGCACCGCATTCACGCCGCGCAACTTCTTGAGGACATACATCGCCGCCAATTTATTTTGGTCAAAACCCGTTTGGTACTTATTCGCGACAATCATCACATTGTACGCATCCGAATCGAACGCCGCCGGCACCTTGTCTTCACTCATGCGGTTCATGCCCGTTTCCGTGTAGACCGTCTCATCCTCATCCAACGTCACCTTACCGGAGAACGCGACAAGCGCATGAATGCCCTCATAGCCTTGCTTCGTCACATACTCGTCAAACGCCTTGGCGTACTTCACCGCCGCCGCGCGCGAAGGAGTAACGACCATCGCCTTTGCCTGCCCGCCCAACTTCGGCATCACATTATGTTTGAAATGCTCGATGATAATCTGTACCCGTTGGCCGATATTCGTGTCATGAAGCTCGATAAACTTCGCGATCGCGCGTTTCGCGTCCGACGTCTTGAGCTCCGGATCGTCTTCCACCGCTTTATTGATCCGATACATCGTTTTGTACGTCGTATAGTTTTGCAACACATCGAGGATGAAGCCTTCTTCAATCGCCTGCTTCATCGAATACAAATGAAACGCCTCATAATTGCCGCTCGGATTGAGCCGTCCGAACATCCGCAACGTCGTCGGCTTCGGTGTCGCGGTGAAAGCGAACATCGACACATTCGGCTGCTTACCCGACTTGCGGATCTGATCGATAATGAAATCATTTTCATCTTCGATCTCCTCATCATCCGCGCCGAGCGACTGCGTCACCGCCTGCATATTTTTACCCGCGGTCGAGGAATGCGCCTCGTCGATAATCACCGCGAATTTTTTATCTTTCAGCCGGCCCAGCTCATCCACAATGTAGGGAAACTTTTGAATCGTCGTCGCGACAATCTTCGTATTCCCTTCCAGCGCGCGTTTCAGATCCTGCGAAGTGCAGGACGGATCCATCACCTTGATCAGTCCCACCGCATGCTCGAGCGTCATCACCGCCTTTTGCAGTTGGCGATCCACCACCACGCGATCCGTCACGATAATAATCGCATCATAAATCACCGCATTCGCATCATCATGGAGCGACACCAGCCGATGCGCCAGCCACGCGATCGAATTCGTCTTCCCCGAGCCCGCGGAATGCTGAATCAAATAATTGGAACTCGTCTTATGCTGCCGCACATCCTGCACCAGCTTGCGGATCAAATCCAACTGATGAAAGCGCGGAAAAATTACCGTCTCTTTGATCTTCGTCTTGCCCGTGCGTTCGTCTTCCTCTTCTTTGCGTTCGATAAAAATAAAACGCTTAATGAGATCGAGGAGCGAATCTTTCGTCAGCACCTCTTCCCACATATAGGACACCGGCAAACCCTCACCCGTATCCAGGTTGCCCGCGCCGGTATAGATCCCTTCGCCGCGACCTTTATTAAACGGCAGGAAAAACGTCTTCGCCCCGTCGAGCTTCGTCGTCATCATCACCGCCGAAGTGTCCATCGCGAAGCACACGAAACAGCCCGCCTTCCACAGAAACAGTCGCGACTTCGGATCGCGACTTTCCGTATATTGGCGCACCGCGTCCTCGACATCTTGCCCCCGGAACTCGCTTTTCAATTCGATCGCGATGATCGCCAGACCGTTCAGAAAAATCACGAGGTCGACCCGCTCCTTATCATTTGGGCATACCTCTTGCATCACGGAAAAAATATTTTGCTCATACTTTTCGACCAAGTCCGGATTGTAATCGGTCGCGGGCTTCGTGTACATGAGCGTAATCGTATGCTGCGAAATCTCAATCCCATGCTTTAAGACATCAATTAACGACGATCCTTTTTTCGTAATCTCGCCATTGATGAAATTCACCAGCGTTTCCCGCAAATCCTCGTGATAGATCGCTTCCAACGCCCGCATCGTCTGTTCCTGCGTCTTGTACAGAAACGTAAAAAGGAGGTCGATATCCATGGCATACGCCCGGTTGAAATCTTTGTTTTTTCGTTCGATAAATCCGTTCTCTTCGACCAGGTGCGCCACAAAATCTCGTTGGTACTCAAACTTTTCATCATAGATGGGCGTCAGCATTCCGCGACCTCCTTCTTGCCGGTAACATACTCATAAATCAGCGACTTCTTGTACTCTTCCAAGCTCTCCAGTTGTTTTTGTTTCCCCGCGATAGCATCGTCAATGAGCTTACATTTTTTGTTGAGATAGTCTACAATTTGGTTTTGATATTTTAGATCGTGAACTATAACATAAGTGTTTTTAATTAAATTTAGGTGCAAGTTTGGAACCCCAATACCCAACAAATATTCATCAAATTGTTTTTTTGACAATAAACTATTTATAGCATATAGAAGATATTCCGGAATTACTTTTTTTTCATCAGACCTTATTAAAGCTAAAGTAACATATATATCAAAAACCTTGTCAGTATCAACAATCGCCGCAATACCTGTAGTTCCATTTTTTGCTAATAAAATATCACCTCTCCGAATTTGCGTTTCTTTTTGTAGCTTTTCATGAACAGCTTTTGTTACATATTTAATATCAGTCCAATCAATATATCCTTTTGTTATATCCTTTGAAGACAAGAATGGATATCCCTTTTCCTTATCTTCATACTCAGGAGTTTGATGGGTTCCATCGGTAATATTACTAGATACTAGATACTTTAGTTTAGATAATTTAGATTCCTTCGGAATTTTCCCGATCCATTCTATCCCCGAGTCCTTCATGGCCGCGTTTTTATCTAAACCTTTTGTCACCGCCTCGGTAATCACCGATTTCTTGTAGTCTTCCAGCGTTTGGATTTCTTGTTTTACCGTGTTTATCAATCTATCGATTTTTTCAACTTTATCATTAAGAGCTTTTACTATATTTTTTTGGACTTCTTGGTTAGGCAAAGCAATATATTCATTCCCATAGTCCTTAAAATATATATGCGGTATGGTTGATCCGGTTGAATATTGTTCAAAATCAAAAACTTGGAGTGCATAAAACAAATAATGTAAATTTACATCTTTAGCACTAATATAATTCATTGTGCCTATGACATTTGTATTTTTAGGCATTAATTTAGTTCTTCCTATGCCCGCTCCGTCTTTTATGATCGAAATATAATTTTCTTTTACGGGCTTATGATTTATATAGCCAACTAAGCTGTTAGCATCGTAAACCTCAAAATTACCATCGTCTAGCAATTTATCAAGAGACAAGCCTGAAGAGTCAGCTTTTGCTATATATTTAATTCTTGTTACTTCCCAGTCCTCCGGTATGTCTCCTATCCATTCGATGCCGGAGTTTTTCATTTTTCGCGCCATGCGTCCTCCTGAAAAAGTGTTTTTACTTTTTGGTTGACCAATGTTTCTAAGGCTAAAAATTCTTCGGCAAGTTCCGCCGACGGTCGCGGTGCCTCGTACCGGTAGAAATATCGGGTGAAAGGGATCTCCGCGCCCGTTTTGATCTTGGGTGCTTTGGCGCTGAGGTCTTCTTCAAAGAAGGCGCGGGCATCCGGTACATGCGGCAGCACTTCCCGCGCCATGTAGACGTCGATATCTTCGCGAATATTGACGATTTCGATGTCTTTCGTGGCGGGGTCATAGATGATGTCGCCTTTTTTGTCGCGTTCGATGCGCGCCTCTTTATCTATTTGCGATAAGCCGTCAATGATTTTGTTGCGGACGGGTTTGTCGAGCTCCACGCCGTCGAAAAGAGCATCGATCACGGGCGTGAATTCATCTTTCGCCATGTACTTTTTATCCGAAATATGCGCGCGCAAAAGAGCTAAGATGTCGCGGTACTTCGCTTCGTTCTCGCCATATTTTTTCAGCTGTTTTTCTTCCGCCTTGGTAAGCGTTTCGCCCTGCTCTTTTTTCTCCAGCAGTTCCGCTTCCTTCGCGGGGTCATAGAAGGAGTTTAACGCGCCGGATGCGGTGAGATTTTCTATGCGCTCGGCGTCGATTTTGTACGATCGTTGCAGCGGCTGCATGACCGTGTATTCGCGGTAGATAAATTCTTCATTCGGATAGATTTGGCACCGTTCGTTGGCTTCAAAACAGGCGTAAAGCTCCGTGATTTTCTTGCGGTCCGCGCGGGTAAATTCTCTGCGCTTGTTGCCCAAGGATTTACGCAAGGAATGGTAAATCTCGGTGGCATCGATGAGCTGGATTTTGCCTTTGCGTTCGGCGCGTTTGTTTTTGGATAAAATCCATACATAGGTCGCGATGCCAGTGTTGTAGAAGAGGTCGGTCGGCATGGCGATGATGGCTTCGATGAGGTCATTTTCCAAGAGCCAGCGGCGAATTTGACTTTCGCCGGACGAAGTGCCGCCGTTAAAAAGCGGCGAACCGTTGGTGATGATGGCGGCGCGCCCCAGCTTGTCATCCATTTTGTGGACGGCGGATTGCATGAACAAAAGTTGCGAATCGCCGCCCGCGGGAAGACCGGCGGGCCATCTCGATGTCGCGCCTTTGGCATGCTCCCTCAATACCGCGGCGTACTGTCCGTCTTTCGCATTTTGCCCTTTATACGGCGTCCCGAAAGGCGGATTTTCCAGCAGAAAACGTATTTTCGTGTCGCGGAAGCAGTCCTTCATTAAGGTGTTGGCTTTTCTAAAATTGGACGCGTCCTGCCCTTTGATCAACATCTCGGCGAAACCTACTGCATAGGATTGTTTCATGAGTTCTTGCCCGAAGAGACGAATGTCGGCGCTGGGATTGAGGTGTCGCAAATGGTCATAGGCGGTGGAAAGCATGCCGCCCGTTCCGCAGGCTTGGTCCAAGACGGTAATGACCTTGCCGTCGTCAAAAATATCGTCGCAACCTTCGGCGGTCAAGACGGAGACCATCATTTTGATGATATCGCGCCCGGTATAAAATTGACCGGCATCGACATTTTGGTAAAAGCGGCCGATCAGATTTTCAAAGATGTAACCCATCTTAATCGAGTCAAATTTCTCTTCGGAAAGGTCGAGTTCGGAGAAAGCTTTCACCACATTGAACAGGCAATTTTCTTTGTGCATTTGGTCGATGTGGTTTTCGATATCGAGTTTGTTCAGGATATTTTGCACATTCGCGGAGAAGCCGCGTACGTACGCCTTGAAGTTCGCGGCAAGGTGATCGGGATCGTTGCAAAGTTCGTTTAAGTCGTATTTGGAAGTATTATAAAATTGCTTACCGGAAATGCGATACATCGCGCGCGCCGGATAGTTCTTGTCTTTTTCATAGGTTTTGAGGACTTGCTCTTTGGTCGGTTCCAGCACGCACTCAAAACGGCGGATGATGGTCATGGGAATGATCACATCCCCATATTTATCGGGCATATACGCGCCGCGGAGTTTGTTGGCGATGCCCCAGATGAAGTTCGCTTCCTTCGTAATATCGACCGGCATATCGTCCAAAAATTCCTTCGACAATCCATTCTCGCTCATGCGTTTTCCTCCCGTTTTCGTCTTGCCGCATCGTCGCGCGGTGTGTCGTCACATCGCCGTGCGAACAATGCGTTCCTTTGCGAATTTTTTATATGTATATTGGTATTTATTTTATATAACTTGTCATTAAAAGATGCTGTTTACCCTTATCATACAATACGGAGGCAACTTTCGGGAAAAATAAATAGGCGTGTGCCGATTTCTTTTCCGCAAATTTCGCGCAAAAAAGACCTTAGAAATCAATCTAAGGTCTTTTTTATACGTATCGGCATGAGCTTCGTCAACGCGCTTGGACAATAGAGCCACCGTTTTGATATGACGCGACGGCTCCTTATCCGTGTTGAATTTTGCGATCCTTTGCAAATTTTAACCAAGCGTATGGGACCTGAGAGCTACCGTTTTTCTTTACGAGTTCACGAAAGCAAGTTAAATTTAGCTCCTGCTTATTGTACAATCCCCTATTTCCGGCGGTTTCACAACTCGTTCGACGGGAGAGTGCTTGCGGCTCGGACAGACGTTGCGAGCCGTGATGGAAACGTAAGCAAGGTTTCTCCGTGAACATGCTTGTCAGTTGTGAGAAGTCGTTCTTTGCGTGAATTGTTCTTTTAAGCGCATGATGTTTGTCTCGATTTTCTTAATGACCGTTTCAAAAACCTCGTCGGGTTGGTCGGTAGGATCCGGAAGCTCCCAATTATCATCAAATGCTCTGCCTAAATACGGGCACCCCTCAACGCATCCCATGGAAATGACCATATCCGGATTCGGAATGTCTTTGATCCGTTTTACATGCTGTGTTTTTTCCATATCAATGCCATACAGCTTTTTCATAATCCGTACCGCATCCGGATTGATCCGCGATTTTGTTTCTGTTCCGGCGGAATAACTCTCAAATACATCGGCTGCGAAATGCTTGCCCAGCGCCTCCGCGATCTGGCTGCGGCAAGAGTTATGGACGCAGATAAATGCGATTTTCTTTTTAGACAAGGAGCTTCTTCACCTCTTCCGCTTTCAACTTGGAGTCAATACCAAGCATGCCGAGAATTTGATTCTGTATAAATGCCCCCATCTCTAAAATCCCGTTTTCGTCTTATTTGCTATGCGAACAAGCATCAACATCACCGGAACCTCCGTCAATACTCCCACCGTTGTCGCAAGCGCCGCCGGCGATGTTGTTCCAAACAGTGCAATCGCCACCGCCACCGCCAATTCAAAGAAATTCGACGCCCCGATCATCCCTGCCGGCGCCGCAATGTCATGAGGTATTTTTAACAGCTTGCTCGCTCCATATGCAATGAAAAAGATCAAGAAAGTCTGCAAGATCAGCGGTACCGAAATCAATGCGATATGAATCGGGTTTGCGAGGATTACCTCCGCCTGTGAGCTGAAAATAATCACCAGTGTGAGCAGCAGGCCCGCTGTAGTGGCGTTGTCAAACTTATGAATAAAGGTTTTTTCAAAATATTCCTTCCCTTTGTTTCTGATAACTGCCAGTCTTGTCGCGATCCCCCCTAAAAGCGGAATGACCACAAATAGAAAAACACTTACGAAAAGCGTGCTGTAGGGAACCTCTACTTCAGAAACGCCAAGAAGAAACTTCACGATCGGAACAAACGCCACCAGGATGATAAGATCGTTGGTTGCTACCTGTACCACGGTATATGCCGGATTACCCTTTGTCAGCGTGCTCCAAACAAAAACCATCGCGGTGCATGGCGCAGCACCGAGAAGAACGGCCCCCGCGAGGTATTGCGTTGCCAGTTCAGGGGGTATCAAGGCCTTGAATATAATAAACAAAAACAGATACGCGATCCCATACATGGTAAACGGTTTAATCAGCCAGTTTGTGATCCACGTGACGAATAAACCTTTCGGATTCTTTCCTACCTGTTTTACACTCCGGAAGTCCACTTTCATCATCATGGGATAGATCATCACCCAAATGAGGATGGCGATGGGGATAGAAATGCCGTCTATCTGCCATTGATCCAGTGCGTTTGGTATCATCGGCAAAAAGTGTCCGATCAAAACGCCTATGAACATGCAAAGAAGCACCCATACAGACAGATATCGCTGAAATGTGTTGATTCCTTTTTCCTGTTTTTCCATAATTCACCTTCGTTAGTTTGAAACATTTAAGTGTATCAATGTATCCGATTTTCAAATAGGCAGTCCCGCGAGACTGCCTGTATATTTTTAATCTGAGTTTTCTACTTGTTTGCACGCCCGCAAGCAATATTTCCGTTTGTTTCACAGTCGCATCTTGCGTAAAATGCGATCATATCCCGGAATGCCTGCACGCCTTTAGCCGAGATGGAGTAATAGATCCATCTGCCCTCTTTATAGTAATCAACAAGACCGCTGTTCGCAAGAATCTTCATATGATGAGAAAGAGTCGGTTGCGAGATATTGAGCTCTTCCAACAGATCACATCCGCACTTCTCCCCATGTTGGAGCGCAAGCATGATGGCAAGGCGGTTTTCATCCGTGAGCGCTTTCATTCTTTTGACATCTTCTCTGAGTCTCATGTTTCCCCCTCTACGAGATGGAAATATCATATTAAATATATTTACATTTGTCAATATATCGATATATTTTTTTAAATATTTCTTCGCTAATGCTATGTCGATGAAAAGAAACTTTTTTCTGCCACCTGTCTCCGACGCATAACTGCTCCGACACCCGATTCGGTCGTGCAGCGCGCAACGTTCCTTGACCGGATTTCCTTATGGATAAGTTACCGCATGCCGTCTTTTATCGAATCGATACAAATGTATCCGCTACCTAAAAGATTCCGTATGTCGGACCGGTATGATGATTTCCCTCGGCTTTTGGCCAATAATGCCACCGTTTCAATATGGCTTGAGTGGTCAGTATGGATAAAATTCTAATTTCTTCAAAAGCCATGTATGTGGAAATAGGTCTACTGATTGCTTAATTATAAACCACTCCATCTTTTTCAGGATATTTTTATGATCCGGGTCTGCCTCTATATATGAATTTGTTATAATGAAATCAAATATGAAAGGAGCTTGTCATGGACAAAATTTTGATTGGCAAAGGGAATACGGAAAATTATATTCTTTTAAATAAAGTGAATCGACACGGACTGATCAGCGGCGCGACAGGTACCGGCAAAACCGTCACGCTAAAGGTGCTTACGGAAGGTCTCTCTGACGCCGGTGTTCCGACCATTCTTGCGGATGTGAAGGGCGATCTTGCCAATATTTCAAAGCCCGGCGCGATGAATGACAAGTTAAATGCAAGGCTTGAAGAACTTGGCATTCCTGATTTTGATTTTAAAAACTATCCTGTGAATATGTGGGATGTCTACGGCGAAAAAGGTATTCCTCTCAGAGTTACTGTTTCTGAGATGGGTCCTCTTATGCTCGCAAATATTTTGGAGCTTAACGATACGCAGACCGGGGTTTTAAATATTATTTTCAAAGTTGCCGACAGCGAGGGCCTGCTGCTAATCGATTTAAAGGATCTTAAACAGGTTATAAATTTCGTCGGTGATCATAGGGACGAGATTAGTAAGACCTATGGCAATGTGGCCGCGCAAAGTCTCTCTGCCATTTCCAGAAAACTTTTGTTTATTGAAGATGCCGGCGGAGATTTATTCTTCGGCGAGCCTGCCATCGATATCGGCGACCTTATCAGAACAGATGCAAGCGGCAAGGGTGTGGTAAATATTTTAAATGCCACGAAGCTGATTTCAAATCCGCTTCTCTACTCCATGCTTCTTCTGTACTTGCTTTCGGAAATCTATGAAAACTTCCCCGAGGTTGGAGATTTAGACAAACCTAAGCTTGTGTTCTTCTTTGACGAAGCGCATTTACTGTTTAACAACACGCCAAAAGTTTTGCAGGATAAGATTATTCAAGTGGTTCGTCTCGTGCGCAGTAAAGGGGTGGGCGTATTCTTCATCACGCAAAATCCTCTCGACGTGCCGGAATCCGTTTCGTCACAACTTTCCAACCGAATCGTCCATCAACTGAGGGCGTATTCGCCCAAGGAGCTCAAGGCGATAAATGCTGTTGCTGACACATTCCGACAGGATGAATCCATGGATATCAAAGAAGAAATCATCAATCTTAGGACCGGTGAAGCATTGGTTTCATTTGCCGATGAAAGCGGCGCGCCAACCGTGGCAGACAAGGCGCTGATCCTTCCGCCCCACTCATCCTTTGCGACACTAACCGACGAGGAATATAGATCCTTGGTTAATTCCTCGCTTCTTTATACAAAGTACAAGGAACCCATCGACAGAGAATCCGCCTACGAAGTTCTTTTAAAAAGAATTGAAAGAGAAAAATGGGAAGCGGAAAAAGAAAAATCAGAAGCCGAAAGACAGAAAGAACTTGAAGCGCAAAGAAAAGAACTCGAAAGAGCACAAAAGTCCGGCCGCAGCCAAAAGTCTTATATCGATAAAGGCATCGACTCCATGCTCGGCACCATTACGAGAACCATTGGTCGTGAAATCGCAAGAGGAAGGCATCGACTCCATGCTCGGCACCATTACGAGAACCATTGGTCGTGAAATCGCAAGAGGTTTTCTGGGTTCCATGATAAAAAGAAGATAAGATAAAAAAGACCGGAAATTAATTTCCGGTCTTTTTTATTTACACATCGGCACGATCTTCGTCAGTACGCGGGTTTATAACATATGTTTCAGCGATTATCTCGATCAGCGTCTGTCAAAGTTCTTTGTTTTTGCTTTTTTAATATCCTGTTCTCAAAAAAACGTTTTAAATACGGCTCAAGTATTCCGCCCCACCATGCGGATACTAATAAAAAGACGCCAAAGAAACATAAACTTAAGATAAAAGCATCTTCCCAATTGCTTAATTCATGAATTTGCCAAAAATGCTTGTATTCGGAAATAATAAATAAATACATTATTCCCGATACTATTCCGATCACAAACGAAAGCCATATAGACTCTATCGTTATGGCTATCCAAATTGTAATCCTGATGATTAGCCAGAGAAAAACAGAAGAATAAAGTCGATATTTTCTATTTCCCCATGCTTTGGAAAATGCCAAAAAGTGAAATGCCGCTAACCACCCTAATCCTATTGCAAGCTCGATTATGAAATTTTCTTCATTGCTTATCCCGCCATGCGGAGTTTGTATGTCCAACCAAGATGACACATACACTATCAACACAAATGAAACCGCTATCAGCAATATTCGTATAACCCTATTCATCGTAATCATAATCAACTCCTACGGCCTCAGTGTTCCGGTAGATTCCAATTCCTCTTTTGTCATTTCAATCAGTGTGATCTTCGTCAGTACGACGAGACAATAACGCTACCGTCTCGACGTGGCTTGAGTGGTCAGTATTGATAAAATTTAAATTTTTTAAATGGCCTTATCCTTTTTTTGAATTGGTCTTGGTTCTCTTCCAGGTCTTTTTGTTTCAATAAATTCAATCTTTGCTTTTGGCAGAAGTATTATCCTATCTTGTATTCCTGTCATTGATGGGGATATAAATTTAATACAAAGCCCTCTATTCACTTTTATCTTATCAACTAAACTTGATTCTATCACCTTTTCTTACATTGATATTTCAAGCTTTATAGTTATTGTGTAAAGATTTCTCCTATAACCTTTATATAAAGACAAATTTTAAATTTATTACTATATAACCTTCGAAACTTGCACAATAACCAATTTACATAAAATCACTTTTTAATTTTAGTCCTTGATTCTTAACATCATCTCAAAGTTTTAGCCCATTAAATCCATTGGATAAAAGTACAGAATAAAAATCGGTTGTAAATCAATGATAACCTTACAAATCGTACTGGGAATAAATTGGAAAACAAACGCACTAATCGTTGCTTACATTTATTAAAAAGACTTGACCCATTTCGTTTACAAGAGTATACTTATTTTAAGTATACTCGTTTACATCTGTAGACAGAAAGGAGGAAAGGAAAATGAGCACAATAGAACTTAATACTTATATCACAGATGCTGAATGGGAAGTCATGCGTGTAGTTTGGGCAAATGATCGAGTAACTAGTAAAAAAGTCATCTCGATATTGCAAGAAAAAATGGCCTGGACACAATCCACTATCAAAACGATCTTAGGTCGATTAGTTGAAAAAGGCGTACTAAATACAGAGCAAGAAGGTAGAAAGTTTATTTACACTCCCAATATTGAAGAGAAAGAAGCCGTAAGGGATTATGCAGAAGATATTTTTAAACGTATTTGCAATAAGAAAGTCGGGAATGTAATAGGAAGCATCATTGAAGATCATGTTTTAAGCTTCGATGATATAGATCGACTAGAAAAAATATTAGAGATGAAAAAATCTTTCGCAGTAGAA
>QWBY01000160.1_pt1 | contig 53890 bp, 43 predicted proteins | sample 1972471 | NCBI WGS metagenome assembly QWBY01 (sample SAMN09866722, study PRJNA288562) | Human gut metagenome isolate term6_stool, whole genome shotgun sequencing...
CCTTATAGAAAATGCAGAAGAACTAACAGATGAAGAAATAAAAATCCTACTAGAAGAAGCAACAAAGACAAAAGAATTTAAAGAAACACTAAAAATAATAAGAGAAAATTAGGAAAAATAAAATAACTAGAAATAATTATTTTAATAATATATTATTATATATGATAATTTTAACAACAATTATATAGGAAGGAATAAAAATGTTATCTAAAATGAAATTATGGTTTATTAACCAAAAGAACTTACTTAAAATGTTTAGATTTGTGATATTAACAATAATACTACTTTTAATTACATGGGGGTTAGATCATAGGTATACCTGGATAAAAGCATATATACCTAAACAATTATTGTTAACATCAGAGGTATCTATTAATTTCTTATCTAATATATCTGGTGTATTTTTAACAATTAGTATATTTTGTTTTACTACAATAGTTACAGTATTAAACAAGTATAGTAGCACTGTATCACCTAGAATGCTACAAAATTTTATAGACAAAACAGGAGTTTTAAGCCTTTATGGTATATTTGTAAGTGGATTCTTTTATTCAATAATTAGTATATTATTGCTTCAGGATTTTGCAGACGGGCAATATGTTGTTGCAGGAAGTTTTGGAATAGTATATTCAATAATTACAATGATAGGCTTTATAATATTTTCAAAACAAGTTTTAGAAAATATTAAAATATCTAATATAATTGAGGGGCTAAATAGTGATTGTGAAAAACTTGTAGAAAAAGAAGTAGAACTTAGAAAAAAAGCAAAAAGGTATGATGACAATATAGCAACTTTAGAAATACCATTGTTTGCAAAAGACACAGGATATCTTTTTAAAATACAATCTGATGATATTATTAAAGAGTTAAAGGGAATAAAATCTGAGGTAATAATTACAAGAAGACTAGGAGAATATGTAACAGAAGGTGAAGAAGTTGGATTCTTAAAGATATTTGATTTATCAAAAATAGATAAAGAAAAAAGAGAAAGCTTAGTAGATGAAATTACTAATTTAATTATAATTAATATATACAAGAATAGTAGGGAAGATTACCATAACCAAATAATGAACTTGACAGAAGTTGCAAATATGGCATTAAGCCCTGGAACTAATGATCCAAATACTGCAGTTATTTGTATTAATAAGATATCTACATTGCTTGGAAAATTAATGTCTACTGCAAATATGTTTGTAATACTAGAAGAAAATGATAATACTAAAATAGTATATAAAGGCTATTCAGTAGAAGATGAACTATATCTTGTATTTAGATATATATGATATATATGATGGCAGATAGGAATGCTAAACCAAGTATAAAAAAGTTTTTTGATTCTGCATATGAAATATTAATTTCTAATTTTGATCATGAAATGCATTTAAGTAAATTTGAAAAAATAAAGAACAATTTAGAAAAACATAGTATGGTATATTAAATTAAATATAATATAATATTTTAAAATAGAAGAGGTTAGATGTATATCTAATCTTTTTTTAAAATTTCTAATTTTTTACCTTTACAAATGTACTTTAATATTATATAATTAAAGCGAAGATGTAGGAGGAGTGAAATGGATAAACTTGAAGAATATATTAAAGAAAAATATGTAATAACAAACAAAGAAATAGAAAAATTAGGATATGGTAGGCAATCATTAGCAGAACTTACAAAGAAAAACAAGATAGAAAGATTAAGACCAGGTGTTTATCAAGTAAAAGGAGAAGTAGTTGATGATTTTGCATTTATATCTTCTAATAGTAACCGGATAGTTTTTTCATATAATACTGCATTATATCTATATAATTTATCAGATAGAACACCAAATACATTTCATATCTCTGTACCACAAGGATATAATGCAAGTCATATAAAAAGAAGAAATAAAAATATAGTTGTACACTATATAAAAAAGGAGTGGCATGAAATAGGTAAAACAGAAATTAAATCACCACAAGGTAATTCAATTCCGGTATATGATTTAGAAAGAACTATTTGTGACATAATAATAGATAGAGAAAAAATTGATAAGCAAATATTTTCAGATGCTATAACTAGATATTTTAAACTTAAAAATAATAACTTGAGGAGATTAATACAATATAGCAGAATATTTAAAATAGAAGAAGAAGTAAGAAGATATATGGAGGTTTTAACATAGGTTGATTAATATTGAAAGCATAAAAGGAAAAATAAGGAATATATCTAAAGATAAAAATTTAAGTTCACAAGAAGTTTTACAAATGTATTTTTTTGAAAGATTTTTAAAAAGATTATCTATATCAAAATATAAAAATAATTTTGTAATAAAGGGCGGTTTCCTTATTTCTTCTATAATAGGTATAGAAAATAGGACTACTATGGATATTGATACAACAGTTAAAGGCATACCTCTTAGAAAAGAGGGTATTAAAGAAATAGTAGAAGAAATTATAAATATTGAGGTTAATGATGGAATTAAATTTAAATTGAAAGGAATTCACTACATAAAGGAAGATGATGAATATGAGAATTTCAGAGTATCCATAGTTGCAGAGATAGGTAAGATAAAAAATCCAATGAAAATTGATATAACAACAGGAGATATAATAACTCCAAGAGAAATTGAATATTTATATAAAAGTATATTTAATAAGGAAAATATAAAAGTTATGGCTTACACATTAGAAACGGTGATTGCTGAAAAGTATGAAAGCATTATTAAAAGAAATATAACTACAACTAGAATGAGAGATTTCTATGATTTATATATTTTATATAATTTAAAAAATAAAGAAATAGATTATAAAATATTAAAAGAAGCTATAACAAAAACTTCAATTAGAAGAGAGAGCTTAGAGATTATTAAAAATTACAGAGAAATTCTAGAGGATATAAAAAAAGATCCATATTTATTGGATTTATGGAATAGTTATAGAAAAGAAAATAAATATATAGGAAATTTAGAATTTGATGATGTTATAAAATCTATAAGTGATATTTCAGAAAAAATTAATGAAATATAATGTTTATTAAATATAATATTTTAAAATAGAATAGGTTAGATGTATATCTAACCTATTTTTATATTTAAATTTTTTGTATATAAAATGTAATAAATAAATATATATAATTATTCTTTCATATAAGCATAAATAAGGTATATAATTATATATAAATAATAAGTTTAATGTATTAATATTAATATAAATTAGTTTAAGATAATATATTAAATGTTGTTTAAAAGTATAAAATATAAAAATTCTTTTTTATATATGTTAAAATAGTTATGCGTAAGGAAAAAGGATGTTTAAAATTAGAATTAAAAAGAAAACAAAAAAGGCTTTTAAAATTATTATTTTAGTAATACTAACAATAATACTATTACTTGGAATACTTGCTTTAATATTTAAACCAACATATGAGGTTACATATAAAGGAAAGTTCGTAGGATATACTAAAAGCTTAAGAAAAATAGATGAAGAGATAGAAAAAGAATTAAAAAAAGGTGGAGAAGGAATTACATATTATGATTTGGAAGAACCTATAGGATATACACTAACATTTATGAAAAAGGGGACAAAATTAAATGATAATATGGCAGATATAATTAAAGAAAGTGCAATACCAGTATATAGATATTATGTAGTTACCTTAAATGGAAAAGAAAGAGGATATTTTAAAAAATATAGTCAAGCAGAAGAATTAATAGAGATATTAAAACAAAATGAAAGTGCAAATGTTGAAGACTTAGACATAACCATCAGCTATAAGAGGAAAGAAGAAGAATATTCTGATATGCAAAAACTAGCAGATGAAATGTATGAAAAAAAGAAAGAAATAAAAAGATCTTCTAAACAGTCAACTGGAATTTCATATAAGGGAATATCATATAAAAGAGAACAAATGCCACTAGAAATTTCACCACCAATTACAGGACCAATTACTTCAACATTTCAACCAAATAGAACAGTATTTGGAAGAACTAGTCCACACTCAGGCATAGATATTGGTAGAACTATAGGAACACCTGTAAAAGCAGCACAATCAGGATTTGTTGTAGTATCAGGATTTCATGGAGCATATGGTAATTTTATATGTATAGACCATACTAGTGAAATGGTAACAGGATATGGACATTTAAGTAAAAGGCTTGTAAAAATTGGAGACTATGTAGAAAAAGGACAAGTAATAGGACTTGTAGGTAGTACTGGTAGAAGTACAGGACCACATTTGCATTTTGAAGTTAGATTAAATGGAATAGCATATAATCCTAAATACTATGTTTCATTTAATTAAAATAATAAAAAATAAATACTAAAAAATAAATAATAAGTAATAAGTAATATATAACAAATATAATTATGAAAGGATAAAAAATGATAGAAATAAGATGGCATGGAAGAGGAGGACAAGGAACAAAAACTGCTTCACTTCTTCTTGCAGATATAATATTTAACAGTAATAAGTATGTACAAGGATTTCCAGAATATGGACCAGAAAGAAAAGGGGCCCCAATTACCGCATATAATAGGATTGATGATAAGAAAATAATGATACATAACAATATATATAATCCAGATATGGTAATTATAGTAGACCCTACACAGATATCTAAAAAAGTATTATATGGATTAAAAGAAGGTGGAATTGTAATTACAAATAGTGCAAAAGAAGATGAAGAAATTAGAAAAGAATTAGAACTTTCAAATGATGTTAAATTATATAATATTAATGCATCAGAAATATCATTTCAAAATTTAGGAGCAGTATATCCAAATATACCAATCCTTACTGCAACTCTTATGGTTTTAAATATTTTTGATGAACAAGAAATTAAAAAATATATGGAAATGGAAATTAATAAAAAATTTGAAACAAAAGCTACAGTAATACCAGGAAATATTGCTTGTATGAATAACACAATAGAAATTATGAAAGAAAAATATATAGGAGGTAATTAATGTTTAGAATAACAAATAATTCAAATTATGAAGATATGCCAATTGGAGGAGATATATTACTTCCAGGAAACAGTAGGGAATACAAAACAGGTAATTGGAGAACTAAAAAACCTGTATGGATAGAGGAAAAATGTATACAATGTGGACTATGTTGGCCAACATGTCCAGATGATGCAATACCACTAGACAAAGATGGAATCCAAAGAAAAGACTTTGATTATGACTATTGCAAAGGATGCGGAGTATGTGCAGAAGTATGCCCATTTGATGCTATAGAAATGAGAAAGGAGATATAATGAAGACAAAACTTAGTGGTAATGAAGCAGTATCAAATGCAATGAGACAGATTAATCCAGATGTTGTAGCGGCATTTCCAATTACACCTTCTACAGAAATACCAGAATACTACTCTAAATTTGTAGCAGATGGTTTAGTAGATACAGAATTTGTAGCAGTAGAAAGTGAACATAGTGCAATGTCTGCATCAATTGGAGCATCACTTGCAGGAGCAAGAGCAATGACAGCTACTTCATCTAATGGCCTTGCATATATGTGGGAAATGTTACATATTGCATCAGGACTAAGAGCACCAATAGTAATGCAACTTGTAACTAGAGCAATATCTGCACCCCTTAATATACACAATGATCACTCTGATGCAATGGGTATGAGAGATACAGGGTGGATAATGCTATTTAGTGAAAATAATCAAGAAGCATATGATAATACACTAATTGCAACAAGACTTGCAGAACATGAAGATGTACTATTACCAGTTGCAGTATGCCAAGATGGTTTCATTACATCGCATGCAATTCAAAATATTGATATATTAGAAGATGAAAAAGTTAAAAAATTTGTTGGAGAATTTAATCCTAAAAGAACATTGCTAGATAAGGAAAAACCAATTACTATGGGAGCAACAGACCTTCAAGACTACCTATTTGAACATAGAAAACAACAAGAAATTGCTATGAAAAAAGCAAAAGAAGTATTAAAAGAACTAGATGAGGAATACCACAAACTAACAGGAAGGAAAATGGATTATATTGAAAAATATATGATAGATGATGCAGAATATGCAATAGTAGTATTAGGATCAACTGCAGGTACTGCAAAAGTAGTAGTAGATGAAATGAGAAAAGAAGGTAAAAAAGTAGGTTTAGTAAAAATTAGGATGCTAAGACCATTTCCAGGATATGAAATAGCTAAAGCATTGGAAAATTTAAAAGCAGTAGCAATATTAGACAAGGTAACAAGCTTTTCAACTGCAGGTGGGCCTATGTATACAGAAGTAACATCTGCAATGAAAACAAATAGCTCAAATGTTATTGCAATTAATTATACATATGGTATTGGTGGAAGAGATGTTAAAAAAGAAGAAATATCCAAAGTATACAATGATTTAATATCATTAGAAGGCGAAAAGAAGATACAAATATTTAGAGATTTAGGTTTAAGAACTGGAAAGGAGAATTAAATGTTTAAATTAAAAGATGTAATGGCAGAAAGAAACTCAAGATATACATCAGGACATAGGATGTGTGCAGGATGTGGAGCTCCAGTTGTAATTAGAATGATACTAAGAGCTATAAGGCCTGAAGATCATGCAGTAATTGCAAATGCAACAGGATGTGTTGAAGTATCTACAACAATATATCCATATTCTTCTTGGACAGATTCTTACCTGCATACAGCATTTGCATCAACTGCTGCATCACTTTCAGGAGTGGAAGCTGCATACAATGCATTAAAGAGAAAAAACAAGATAGATGAAGAAAAAGGCAAAACAAAATTCATTGCATTCGGTGGTGATGGTGGTACATATGATATTGGTATCCAAAGCCTTTCTGCAGCAATGGAAAGAGGACATGACATGACATATGTTTGCTATGATAATGGTGGATATATGAATACAGGAATACAAAGATCATCTGCAACACCAGAGTTTGCTACAACAACTACTACACCTACAGGTAAGGTAAGTAATGGTAAGATACAAAAAAGAAAAGACTTAACTAAAATTATGTCAGCACATAATCTGCCATATATTGCACAAACAGCTGCATACAAGAATATGAAAGATATATATACAAAGGCTGAAAAGGCAATATACACAGAAGGCCCAACTTTTATGAATGTATTTTCACCATGCCCATTAGGATGGAAATATAATGAAGAAGAATTAATGGAAATTAACGCGCTTGCAGTAGAAACATGCTATTGGCCACTATATGAAATAATTAATGGAAAATATATTATTTCATACAAACCTAAAAATAAAAAACCAATAGAAGAATTTTTAAAACCACAAAAAAGATTTAAACACCTATTCAAAGAAGGAAATGAATGGATGATTGAAGAAATGCAAAAAGAAGTAGATAGAAGATGGGAAGAACTACTTAAGTTAGAAGAAATGACTAAAGATATTGAAATATAATTTAGGAAATGATAAAAGAAAATTCTAAAAATAATAATAATATTAATAATAAAAAAGCACCATATGGTGCTTTTAAATATGCTAAATTAAATTAATATATTCTAATTATTTAGTAATTTTGTCAGTTAATTTTTGATTTTTAGCTCCTAGATAAGAACCAGCAGCTGCTGCAATTAATGTGATTATTAATGTTAAAATTATCCAGAATCCAAGACGCATAATTAGTAATATTAGTGTTGCAACTATTGTGTGAACAACTGGTAATATTACACCAAAATCTTCTGATTTTGAATATACATATGAGTCAGCAAATGCTACAGCTGGGAATACTAAAAATCCCATAAAGAATCTAGCTGCACCTTGACTTCCTGCTAATGCTGCAAGTAATATAAATACTAATGCAGTAATTCCAGCATGAATAAGTATTTTGTTTGTTCTTGTATTTTTTTCCATAAAATCCCCCCTATTTTTAAAATATATTAACTAAATTATACATATATACAGCAAAAAAAGCAAACATAATATATGTAACTGTTATTAAATTATTAAATATTAAAGAAGAAAAAATTGAAAAATTATATATAAATTATACAATTTGTATATATAGAAAAGCCAATTAATTAAATTACTTAATTACTGTAAATTATTATTATTATATTTAAAAGAATAATATTATATGTGATATAATATCATATATAATACACATAAAAACGTGTGATGGAGGAAATATGAATATATTAACAATAGATACAACAAGTAATAATGCATCAGTTGCATTAAAAGTAGGTGAAAGAATAATAGAAAATGAACAATTAAATATTAGAGATCACTCTGTTAAAATAATACCTATGATACAAGAAATACTAGAGGAAGGTAAAATAGGAATAAACGATGTTAATCTATTTGGAGTAATTATAGGACCTGGTTCTTTTACAGGAATTAGAATAGGAATTGCTACAATAAAGGGACTTGCTTTTGATGATGTAAATGTTGGAGTTTATGATATGACAAGCTTAGAAGAACTTGCGTATAATGCAAGATCTGAAGTTTTAGAAAATGATTATATATTTTCAATTATTGATGCTAAAAATGATCAAGTATATTATGGACTATATATTTTTAAAGACTCTAAAATACAAAAGATCAAAGAAGATGCAAATGATATATATAATATATCTGAAATATTAGAAAAAATTGAAAATGGATCTAAGATATATGTTGTAGGAAATGGATATGAAAAACATAATGAATATTTAAGTGAAATATTTAAAAATTACGAAATTAAAAAAATTGAAGATGAAAATCAACATGCTAAAAATATAATAGTTAAGATATTAGAAGAAAATAGTAATGAAAATGAAAATATAATAGGAATTAAAAAAGCAGAAGATATACTACCAAATTACATTAAAAAATCACAAGCACAAAGAATGTTAGATGAAAAAAACAAGAAAAAAGTGTAGAAGTAAAAAATATAAAAAGAATTAAAATAGAAATATAATAATATAATAATAATATAATAGTAATGCTACAAATTATCATATATATACTAAAAAATGCAAAAAAAATTGCAAGTATATTTTGCAAAATATATAATTTAAATGATAAATTAGATATATTATATTTTTTAATATAACTTAATACATATACAAAAGAAAAAATGAGGAAAATATGAAAATTAGAGAATTAAAACCAAATGAATTAAAATTAAACTTTAGTCAGAATAGGGTGCATTTTAATGAAGAAGAAAATATACTTGATACAACAGAACTAATATATGGACAAGAAAGAGGAATCAAAGCATTTGAATTCGGTTTAGATATTAACCAAAAAGGATATAATATATATTTTGATGGTCCAACAGGTGTAGGAAAAACAATGTATGTTAAAAGATACCTAACAAGAAGAGCAAAGGAACAAATAGTACCAAGTGATTATTGTTATGTATATAATTTCATATCACCAGATGAACCAATTGCAATAGAACTCCCTGCAGGTTGTGGAAAAACTTTCAAAGATGATATGGAAGAGTATGTAAAATATGTAAAAACAAATCTTAAATCTACTTTTTCTGACCAAGATTTAGATAAGCAAAGAAAAGAGTTTAAACAAAAATTAGAAAAAGAAAAAAAGAATATCATATTTGAACTAAATAAGGAAACAGAAAAAGAAGGATTTAGTATTTCACAAAGTGCAAATGGTGTATATATGCTTCCTATTAAAAATGGAATAATTCTTCAAAAAGAAGAATATGATAAGTTAGATGAAAAAGAAAAAATAGAATATGAAAAAAAATCACCACAAATACAAGAAAAAATCTTTGAAGCATTAACTAAAATTAGAGAAGCAGAACTTAAAAATAGCAAAGAATTAGAAAATTGGCAAAAGCAAATAGCAGAATCTGCAATTAATGTTGCAACAGTATATTTAGAGAAAAAATATAAGAAGGTAGAAGAAATAGAAAAATACCTTCAAGAAATTAAAAAAGATATACTTAAAAATTTAGAAGAGTTTTTAAAACCAGAAGATAAAAAAACAAATATACCAAATGCAGTACAAGTTAAAAAACCATGGGAAAATTATGAAGTTAATGTATTTGTTGATAACTCAAATACAAAAGGTGCCCCGGTTATAATGGATTTAGACTACAGCTTTGATAATATATTTGGAAAAATAGAATATGAAAATGTATATGGTGCAATAAAAACAGATTACACAAAGATAAAAGCAGGACTACTACATAAGGCAAATGGTGGTTACATAGTATTTCAAGCAAAGGAACTACTTTCTACACCTTTTGCATATGAAACACTTAAAAAAGTACTTAAAATAGCAGAAATAGGAATAGAACAAACACCAGAGTATAAGAATCCTATGATGTTAGAAAGTATAAAGCCAAAGGCAATAGACTTAAATGTAAAGGTAATAATAATTGGAAGTAGTGATATATATAATCTCTTAATTGCAAAAGATATAGATTTTCCTAAACTATTTAAGATAAAAACAGAATTTGATACAGATGCACCACTTAATTCAGAAAACTTAGAAAAATTATTTAAATTCATTTCAAGTTATACAATACAAGAAGGACTGTTAAAACCAGATGATACTGCTGTAGCTAAAATGGTAGAATATGCATCAAAACTTTCAGGTAAGCAAGATAAGCTATCTACTAACTTTGCAGAAATAGGAAGACTATTATTAGAAGCAAGCACATGGGCTAAAAATGATAAGAAAAGCATGATAACTGAAGAATATGTATATAAGGCAATAGAAGAAAGAAAAAATAGGTTAAAAAAATATGACCAAAAAATGAATGAAATGATTGAAGAAAATGTACTTAGAATAGACACAGAAGGATCAAAGGTAGGAGAGATAAATGGACTTAGTGTAACAAGCTTTTCAGATTCAAGCTTTGGAAAGCCAGTTAAGATTACAGCAAATACATATGCAGGAGAAAAAGGTTTTGTAAATATTGAAAGAGAAGTTAAGATGTCAGGCCCTAGCCACTCTAAAGGAGTAATGATAATTACAGGATATTTAGGAGAAAAATATGCACAAAACTTTCCACTTGCAGTTACAGGAAGTATAACATTTGAACAACTATATGGTGGAATAGATGGAGATAGTGCTTCATCTACAGAAATATATGCACTAATATCTAGCCTATCAGAAATACCAATTAAGCAAAACTTAGCTGTAACAGGATCAGTAAATCAAAAAGGTGATATACAACCAATAGGTGGAGTAAATGAAAAGATTGAAGGATTCTATGAAGTATGTAAGAGAAAGGGATTAACAGGAGATCAAGGAGTATTAATACCTGAGCAAAATGTCAAAAACTTACACTTAAGCAGAGAAGTAATTGAAGCAGTTAAAAAGAATAAGTTTCATATATATCCAGTATCAAAAATAGACCAGGGTATAGAAATATTAACAGGAGTACCTGCAGGAAAACTTCAAAATGGTAAATATCCAAATGGAACAATTAATTACTTAGTAGAACAAAAGCTTAAAAAATATTATAATATAGCAAATAATAACAAGTAACAAGTAATAAATAATAACAAAAGATAAGATAAAATAAGATAAGAGGGATAAAAATGAGATACTATATTGTTGATAATGAAAAACTAATTATACAACAAATGTTAGATGATGAGTTTAGAAACAAAGTAAACTTTGTAATAGACGATGTAAGAAATAATATATTGGATACAAAGGAAATGGATAAATACAAAGTTGGATTTAGAGAATTAGAAGAAATAACAAATGCCATAGAGCATACTTATTCAGCATGTAAAAAACAGGTATTAAATACTAAATCAGAAATTAAAGAAGCTAAAAAGTTCTATGGTGATAAGATAGAATTAGATGCATTAGATAAAAAAGAAACAATATATGTACCAATCTCTCTTTCTAAATTAAATAATATAGCAAATAAGAAAAAATTAAATGTATTTTTAGAAGGGACAATTGGAAAGTTCATAGCAGAAACTAAAATATATGATGACATATCTGATGTGGTAATATTAAAGCTAAAAGATGTATCACAACCATATTTTGTAGCAACAGATGAATATTCAGATATACTTGCAAGATTAATTACACCATCATTTAAGATAATATTACAACAAACTGATTTAAATAGAATAAACAAATTAATGATTGCAAATGTTGAAGCAAGAAAAAATGATAATAGAGTAGAAAAAATAAGACCAATTATTGAAGGAACTATCAAAAAAACAGATGTATTAAAATATGATGAAGATCTAGAATATATTAAAGAAGATAAAGCTAAAGAAAAAGAAGAAGTTGAAAATGCAAATGTAGATAATGATGAAGAAAATAATAATGAAAAAGAATTAGATAATACATCTAATGAATTTAAAAATGATATACAGCAAGAATTAGATAGAAGATATAATGAAATATTGAAATCTAAAAATAGTGAAGATAAAGCTAAAGAAGAAAAAGAATTAGATAAAGAAAAAGTAGAAAATAAAAGTATAGATAGTGATGATTCTAAAGAAGTAGTAGTTGAAGAATTAGACCAAGATAATGTAGAAAAAATATTACTATTTGATGAAGGAACAAAACAATATAATAATTTTAAAGAAGTGATTGAACTTGAAAAAATAATACAAGAATTATATATGGAATTAGATCATTATCTTAAAAGCAAAGAAGAGTTTGAAGATGAAATAATTAAAACAAAAGAAGAAATAACTGCAAAAGAAGAAGAAAAAGAAAAAATAATAGTAGAAATAGAAGAGTACAAAAGAAAATATATAACATACCTAGAAAAGAGGTTTAAGATTATAGATCAAAAGATAAGTAAACAAACAGTAGAAGAAATAGAAGAAGTAAATGATTTAGAAATAATTAAATACATGGATGTTGAAAAAGCATTAAGACAAAACTTAAATAGAATAAGTAAGATAATAGACGATGTAGATAGCCTAATTAGAAAGCAACAAAAATTTGCAAAAATAGGAGCTGAAACATCTGTTAAATATTCAGCAATAGTGGATGCATTTAAGATAAAAGAAGAATCTGTAAAACTTAAAAAAGAAATTAAGAAAATGTATGATGATTTTGAAAAATTCTATTTTAATAAAGTAAATAAGAAGGTAACTGACGAAAAGTACGAAAAGAATTTAGGAAAAATATTAGAAGCTGCAATACAAGTACAAAACTTTTTAAATGCAATATACAATCCTAGAACAGCTAAGAAAAGAACAAACATTGATAGATTTGATGAATTAGTTATGATAGAAGAAAATGAGCTTAAAAGGGTTATCTGCAAAACTGTTGAAAATACTATTGCAGAAGGTAACCTTCTAATAATAGACGATGAAGTAAACAAGATTGAAAATAAACCAGCATATAAGAAGATATTAGATTTAATTACAGGAAATAAGAAGGCAGAAGAATATAGACAAATTAAATTAGAAGATGCTACAGAAGATATACAAAAGAAATTAGAACAAGTGTATACAATAAATAGTAATTACAAAATACATGATATATTAGCAGAGCTTATGATATTTAAGGCTGAAAATATTGAAGATGAAATGGTAGAAATATATACATCTAAACTTGCAGAAATGGAAAAAGGAATAGGTAAAAACTTTGTAATAGATGAAGATAAGGTGTTAGAAAAAATATATGAACTTAAAACATTAAATCTACCAATTAATATAGAAAATGCTACAAAAGAAGAAGAAATAGATATGGAAATATCATTATTATATAAAAAGTATGGATATATTGATATTCCAAATGAGGCAGAAGTTAAATATGTAGATAATACAGCAGAAGAAATTAAACAAATATCTGACTATATTAAAGTATCAATTTAAAGGAGAGAAAAAATGGCTAAAATAGTCCAATTAGATGAACTTACAATTAATCAAATAGCGGCAGGAGAGGTTATTGAAAGACCAGCATCTGTAGTTAAAGAATTAGTGGAAAATTCTATTGATGCAGGAGCTACACAAATAACAATTGAGATAAGAAAAGGTGGAATAGAATACATCAGAATTACAGACAATGGTTCTGGTATTGAAAAAGATGATATGGAAATAGCTTTTGAAAGACATGCAACAAGTAAGATTAGGTCTGCAAAAGACTTAGATGATGTAGAAACAATGGGATTCCGTGGTGAAGCACTTGCATCAATTGGAGCAGTTGCAAAAGTTGAGATGATATCAAAAGTAGAGGGTAAAAATGCATATGATATACAAGTAGAATCAGGTGATGTAATATCATTTGAAGAAACAGCGGCAGAAAAAGGAACTACAATAATTGTTAGAAACCTATTTTTTAATACTCCTGCAAGATACAAGTTTTTGAAAAAAGACTATACTGAAGCAGGATATATTGAAGATAATATTAGAAATCTAAGCTTAATTAACAAAAATATTGCATTTAGATTAATTAGCAATGGTTCTGTTATACTACAAACAAATGGGTCAAATGATTTCAAAAATGTTGTATATTCAATATTTGGTAAAGATGTATCAGATGCAATAGTTGAAGTTGATGAAACATATAAAGGAATAAGAGTAACAGGAGTTGTAGGAAAGCCTGAGATATCTAGATCAAATAGGAGAAACCAAATATACTATATTAACAAAAGATATGTAAAAGATAAGGTATTGGCATCTGCTACAGAAAAAGCATTTAAAGGATTAATACCACTTGGAAGATTTGGTTTTTGCATATTAAATATTGAAATGAATCCAGAGCTAGTAGATGTAAACGTGCATCCAGCAAAATTAGAGGTAAGATTTGAAAGAGAACAAGATGTTTTCAAAGCTGTATATAATGCAGTAAAAACAGGACTATCAAAAGAAGAATTAGTAGAAAATGTAGCAAAATCTGATTTTAAATTTAATAAAGAAATGCATAAGCTAACAGAAGATATATTAAATAGTGATTATGCAGATAAGGAAAAAGAAAATAATAAAGAAGAAAAAGCAGACAATAAAAAAAGCAATGATAATATACTAAGAGAAAGCAAGTATAATTATGAATATTTAAAAAATGAAGATTTAAAAAATAAGATACAAAATATAGACAAGAGTATTAAAGGTGATGTATCTAAATCAAAGATTGATGAAATAATTAGTTCATATAAAAAGCAATATGGTAATCCAAATAATATATTAGATGAATATGAAGATACTAGATCAGATTTAGAAAAAGTAAATCATTTAGAAGAAAAAAATGATGATGAATTATTTGGTAAAAAAATAGAAGAAGATGAGAATGAAGAAAAAACTAAAAAAATAGAATTAAAAGAAGAAGAAAAATCAAAAGATGAAAATAATTTTGATCATACTATTAGAAATGAAAAAGTTTTAGGAGAAACTAAAATAGTAAATGCAAATGATATGGAAACAAAAATAGTAGATAATAGTAATGATATAGAAAATGATGAAAATAATATATCAAAAGATCAAAACTTAGTAAATGAACAACAAGAACAATCAAAAGAGAACCCAAATATAGCAGAAGAATTATTATCTGAAAAGTTAATTGATGGAAATTTAGAAACAGATATATTAAGTTCTGAACAAATAAGAGAAACATCAAATAATGAAGAAGAAATAAATGATAGATTTGAAGAAATGTATAAAGAAGCATTTGGAATAGATGTAATAGGAAAACAAATTGAAAAAAGAAAATTAGAAGAAGAATTAAATGTATCATCTAAACTTAAAAAAGCTTCAAATCAAAGCATATTTAAAGGAAGCAAGATACCATATAAGATAATTGGAGTAATATTTAGAACATATATTATAATAGAAATATCTAATGAAATGTATATAATTGATCAACATGCAGCACATGAAAGAGTATTATTTGAAAAAGTTAAAGCAAATTACTATTCAAATGAAGATAAGGATATACAACAATTATTAATGCCAGATGTAATTACACTATCTGGAAGGGAATACCAATTAGTAAGAGAAAATATGGAAATATTCAAAAAAGCAGGATTTGAAGTAGAAGAGTTTGGATTAAATACAATTAAATTAGTTGGTGTACCAAGTATGGTTGAAATACTAAATACAAAAGAATTATTTTTAGATATACTAGATGAAATAGATGGAGCAGTAAACTCTGGAAGGCAAGAAATAGAAAATAGGTTTTTAGCAACAGTTGCATGTAAAGCGGCAGTTAAAGCAAATATGTCACTTTCTGAAACAGAAATAGTTTCATTATTAGATGAAATGATGAGCTTAGAAAACCCATTTACTTGTCCACATGGAAGACCTACTGCAATTAAGATGACAAAATATGATATAGAAAGAAAGTTTTCAAGAAAATGATTATACCAGTAATAGTAGGACCAACAGGAATTGGTAAAACAGAACTTGCAATTAGTTTAGCAAAAAAAATAGACGGTGAAATAATATCTGCAGATTCTATGCAAATATATGAAGGAATGGATATTGGAACAGGTAAGGCAACAAAAGAAGAAATGCAAAATATAAAGCATTATATGCTGGATATTAAAAAGCCATATGAAAGATACACAGTAAAAGAATTTAAAGAAGATGCATTAAAATGTATTGAAGAAATTATTAAAAAAGGTAAAACTCCTATAATAGTAGGTGGAACAGGATTATATATTAATTCCCTTGTATATGATTATACTTTTGATAAAGAAGTAGAAATTAAAAAAGGAAAAGATGAAAAAGATGAAAAGGCAGAAGAAAAAGCAAGTAATTATGAAATAGACTATACAAATCATATATTAAAATATAGGAAAAGCTTGGAAGAAAAACTTTTAAATGGTGAAATAACATTAGAAGAATTATATGAAATGGCATGTAAGATTGATCCTGCTTCAAGTTTAAAAATATCTTCAAATGACAAAAAAAGAATACTTAGAATATTAGAACTAGACTACATTGGAAGAGAAAAAGCAAGTGACGATATATTAAAAGCAAGAAATGAATTAAATGAAATAAATAAAAATAGTAATAATATAAATAATAGCAATTACAATAACAAATATAACTATATGATATTTATGTTAAATCAAGATAGAAAAAAGCTATATGAAAAAATAGAAAAAAGAATAGACAAGATGTTAGAATTAGGACTTATTTCTGAAACTAAAGAAATTGTAGATATAATATCTAAAAATACGGATATGAAAAGTATATCAGATTTTACTAAAGAAAATATGTTAAGCTGTGATATAACAGCTATGCAAGCTATTGGATATAAAGAACCATTAGAATATTTAAAAGGAAATATATCATATGATGAAATGGTATATGATTTGAAACTTGGAACAAGACGTTATGCTAAAAGGCAGTTAACATGGTTTAAAAAACTTAATCCAATTATACTTGATAAAGATAAGAATACAGTAGAAGAACTAACTGAAGAGATAATATTAAAATTAAAGGAGAAATAATTTTGGAAGAACATAAAAAATATAATGGAGTAGTATTATTAATTGCAAGTATAATAATATTTTTTATTATATTTAATTACATACCTAAAATAATTAAATTATTTTCTCAACCTGCACAAAATTTTACTGTAAGTGTTGGTAAAATTGTTGATGAAGAGTATACAAAGGCTTTAATTGTTAGAAACGAAAATATTTTAACAAATGGTGAAAAAAGGATAGAAAAAGATAAGCAAGAAGGACAAAAGGTAAGAAAAGGCGAAAAAATTGGAAGATATTATGCAGATAATGAAAACAAGATGTTAGAAGAAATTGCAAATATTGACAAGGAAATAGAAAAGGTATTAGCAGAAAATAATCAGAAGATTGAATCGCCAGAAAGCACAATATTAGATAAGAAGATAGAAGCACTAATATCTGAAATTAATGGTATAAACAAACAAGAAAAAATAACTAAAATAACAAAAGAAGTTAATGAAGAAATACTTAAAAAAGCTAAAACTTCAGGAGAATTATCAAAAGAAGGAAATAAATTAAAGAAATTAATTGACCAAAAAACAAAACTTGAAAATAACTTAAATAGTAATACAAATATAATTACTGCAACAGAAGCAGGAAATGTTTCATACAAGATAGACGGATATGAAGGAAAACTTAAAACAGATAATTTTGACTATCTAACAAAAGATGTAATATCTGAAGTTGATATAAAAAGTGGAAATATAGTATCAACTGTAGAAAACAATGTTAAAATAGTAGATGGATTTAAAACATATTTAGTATGTGTACTAGAAAATAAGAATACTAAAGATAGAAAAGTAGGAGATACTGTTGGAATAAGAATTGGAAGCCACGAAGAAATTGATGGTGAAATTGTATATATGAAAAAAATCTCTGAAGAAGAAAATATATTAGTTTTTAAAGTAGACAGATTATATGATGTGTTATCACAATATAGGAAAGTAAATATTTCTATAGTATGGTGGTCACAAGAAGGACTTAAGATTAATAATAATGCATTAGTTAAGGCACAAAACGGACTATATTTTGCTAAAAAAGATAAGGGAGGCTATTCTGAAATAATACCAGTTAAGGTAATTAGAAAAACAGATGAGTATTCACTTATTGAATCATATACAAAAGCAGATTACGAAAAAGCTGGTATAAAAATGGATTATGCACCATCTGTAGTAGAGTATGATGAAATAAGTATATCACCTAAGATAGATAAAGAAGATATGGAAAAATATAGTAGCTTATCTAGATTAAAAGAAGAAAAGGATAAAGATAAAGAAAATTAAAAATTAAAAGAAAAATAAAAAGAGAAGCAAAAATATAATACAAAATATACCAAAAAACGTAGTATTATCAGGATTTGTATAGATTAAATTACATAATATATTAAATAAATATTGTACATAATAGATTACAATATTTATAATTTATGTTACAAAAGATAATATATTGCAAATACATAATTACTATATGTTATAGTAATAATATATAAAATGTGTAAAAGTCAGTAAAAGGAGAAACGCAATGTTTGAAAAAATAAAAGATTTTATTTCTTCATTTGATCGTGAAGAGGAATATGATTATGAAGAAAATTTAGACTATGGATTAAATATAGCTTCAGATGAAGAAGAAAATGAAAGCGACGAAAAAGAAGAAAAGGTTTCTATGTTTAAGCCAAGTGCTAGACCTAAAATAGTAAAAAGAGAAGATATAAATGCAATAAGAATGCAAATAGTAAAACCTACAAGACTTGAAGAAGCAGAAGAAATAGTATATATTCTAAGAGAGAAACAAGCAGCAATATTAAATTTTGAGGGACTAAATAAAGATGTAGCAACTAGAATAATAGATATTGTATCAGGTGGAGTTTTTGCATTAGATGGCCATATTGAAAAAGTTAGTAATGCCATATTTATAGCTGCACCACGTGATTATAGGATACAATCAGCTACAAATGGTAGATCAAAGAGGAATAATAATAATTTTAGTTTCCGTTAAAATGGAGGGATAGATGTTAACACCTATAGATATAGACAATAAACAATTTTCAAGACAATTAAAAGGATATAATGTAGACGAAGTAGATGATTTTTTAGATGAAATATCAGCAGACTACGAAAGAGCTATGTTAATGAATAAGAATTTAGAAGATAAGATATCAGAACTTGAAAATATACTACAAGAGTATAAAAACGCTGAAGGTTCACTTCAAGATACACTACTTATTGCAAAACAAACAGCAGATAATATTAGGCAATCAGCTGAAACAGAAGCAAATAAAGTGTTAGATGAAGCAGAAAAAGTATATAGAGATAAGACTGGTAATATTGATGGAATAATTGAAGGTAAAAAGCAAGAATTAAATAATATACAAGAAAGCATTAATGTATTTAAAAGAAAAAGTGAAGCATTACTAGTTGCACAACTAGAAATCCTAAAGACATTTGAAGATGAAGAAAAAACTGACTTAAATAATAGTGATGACAATAATGATAATAATGAATAGTAACATATACTGAGATAGATATCTCAGTTTTTTTATGAAAAAAAAGCATAAAAAAGGTAGAAAAAATGAGGAATATAATATGGAACATATAATAGTAGTAACAGATAATGATTTTGGAATAACAGAAACAAAAAATACAAGTAAACCTATTACAAGATATGGAGCTAGAGGAATTGTAATTAATGAAGAAAGTAAGATTGCAGTAATTAACAAACAAAAGAAGAATGAATACAAATTACCTGGTGGTGGTATAGATAGTGGTGAAGATGAAAAGATAGCATTTGAAAGAGAATGCAAAGAAGAGCTAGGTGTTAATGTTAAGATAATAGAAGAGCTAGGTATTGTAAAAGAATATAAGAGTAAGGAAAACTTTAAACAAATATCATATGTTTTTGTAGCAAAAAAGAAAGAAGAATTAGAAAGTAATAATTTAACTGAAAAAGAAAAAGCAGAAGGTACAAGATATTTATGGTTAGATATTGAAGATGGACTTTTAAAAATGAAAGAGTGTTTAAATAATTTAAAAGAATCAGAATATGACAATGTATATAGGACAAAGTTTATGGTACTAAGAGATATACGTATATTGGAGTATTATGCTTCTATGAAGAAGTAGTTTGTAGTAATATAATAAAAATAGCTATAAAGCTTGAATTTTTGAGGGATGTGTAGATATTATTTAGTTAACTAAGAAAGAAGAAAAAGAAAAAATACAAAAAAATTAAAAAACTTACAAATTAAAATATAATTTAGAAAGAAAGCACAATATTAAAAAATATTGTACTTTCTTTTCTTATTTAAAGTTTATCTAATATATTATTATATAATAGAAAATATTAAAATAATATGCTAAAATTATAATACTAAAAAACAAAAATAATTGAGGTTATATGGAAAAAAATGATTTTATAAATCTAAAAATGAAGAAAGAAATAATATAAATATGAATACTAATAATGAAAATAACAATGAAACTAAAAAAGGAATAATGCAAGCTATTAAATTCTTTATGTTTTCAGCAACTGCTGCAATCATAGATGTAACAGCCTTTTTTATACTAAGAAATGTATTTAATGTAAGGATAGATATAGCAGAAGTAATTTCTGTTATATTATCAGTATTATACAATTTTACTATAAATAGAAAATACACATTTAAATCAACAAATAAGATAGTACCTGCTATGATCAAAGTAGCATTATTTTATGCAGTGTTCATACCATTTGCAGCAATTTTAAGTTTAGCTCTTAAAGAAAAACATGTACCAGAGGCAATAATAAAAGGTATGACACTTGCATTAAATGGAATAGGTGAATTCTTATGGTGGAAGTATGTTGTATTTAAAGAAGAAAAGAAATAATTATTAATACCATTATTATATACAACTTGCATATATATGATAAAATATATATGTGTTAAAATGATGGAAAATATGGAGGATAAATTGGAACTTTTAAGAATAGAAAATTTAAGCGTAGAAATAGATGGAAAAAGAATTATAGATAAGTTATCACTTAATGTATCAAGTGGTGAAATACATGTACTAATGGGACCAAATGGTACAGGTAAATCAACACTACTATATGCATTAATGGGACACCCAGACTATAATATAGTATCTGGTAAGATAATATTTTTAGGTAAAGATATAACTGAGATGGAAGTAGATGAAAGGGCAAGACTTGGAATGTTTTTATCTTTCCAAAACCCTGAAGAAATAGAAGGGATAAGAGTATCAGAGTTTTTAAGATATGCAATGGCAAAAACAAGTGATGAAAAAATATCACCTGTTAAATTTGCTATGAAATTAGATAAAGAAGCTAAAAAACTTAAAATGCATGAAGACTTACCATCTAGATATGTTAATGTAGGATTCTCTGGTGGAGAAAAAAAGAAAATGGAAATGTTAGAACTTAAAATGCTTAACCCTAAGCTTGCACTATTAGATGAAGTAGACTCTGGATTAGATGTTGATGCAACAAATGATGTTGCAAATGCAATTAAAGAATATGCAAATGAAGATAATGCAGTAATAATTGTTACACATCATACAAAAATATTAAAAGACTTAGATGTAGACAAAGTACATGTACTAAAAAATGGAAATATAGTAAGAAGTGGAAATAAAGATTTAGTATATGAAATACAAGAAGAAGGATTTGTAAATAATTAGAAATGAAAGAAAAAGATAAAGAAAAAAGAAACAAGATAAGTAAAGAAGATATAGCAAAGTCATATATAGAACAAGATAGAGGAGTATATGACATTATTAATGATGTAAAGATAGCAAAACAGGTAGAAAAAGGATTAAGCAAAGATATTGTTTTAGAAATATCTAAGGAAAAAAATGAACCTAAATGGATGTTAGATATTAGATTAAAAGCATTAGAAGAATTTAATAAGCAAAGCAATCCTAATTGGGGACCAGACCTATCTGAAGTAGATATATCAAAGATAGTTACATATATTAAACCAGATACTAAAAAAACAAATAACTGGGGGGACGTACCAGACGATATCAAAGATACTTTTGATAAGCTTGGAATACCTGAGGCAGAAAAGAAAGCATTAGCAGGTGTATCTGTTCAATTAGATTCAGAAGAAGTATACCATAATGTAAAAGAGCTATTAAAAGAGCAAGGCATAATATATATGGACATGTCGGAAGCTTTAATTAAGCATGAAGATTTAGTTAAAAAATATTTTACTAAAGCAATACCTACTACACTACATAAATATATTGCACTACACTATGCAGTATGGTCTGGTGGATCTTTTGTGTATGTTCCAAAAGGAGTTAAAACAACAATACCAATACAATCATACTATAGGTTAAATAGTAGCGGGGCAGGACAATTTGAACACACACTAATTGTAGTAGAAGATGATGCTTCAATCCACTATATTGAAGGATGCTCTGCACCTAAATATAATGAGTTAAATGTACATGCAGGAGCAGTTGAAATACTTGTAGGTGATAATGCCAAAATGCGTTTTTCAACAATAGAAAATTGGTCTAAAAATATGTATAACCTAAATACAAAAAGAGCAATAATAGGTGAAAACTCAAAAATGGAATGGATATCAGGTTCATTTGGCTCTAAGGTTTCAATGCTATACCCAACATCAATATTAAAAGGAGATGGATCAAGTTCTGAATATACTGGTATTACATATGCAAGCCATGGACAAAATATTGACAATGGTTGTACACATATTCACTTAGGTAAAAATACATATTCAAATATTAACACTAAGTCAATTACACAAGGTGATGGAAAGAGTATGACAAGAAATAATATATATATTTCTAAAAATGCAATAGGTGCTAAAACAAACTCAGATTGTCAATCATTAATGCTAGATTCAGGATCAGTATCTGATACAATACCTGTTATTGATGTAAACACTGATAAAGCAGATGTAGGTCATGAAGCAAAAATAGGTAAAATAGAAGATAGTGCAATCTTTTACTTAATGAGTAGAGGACTTACAGAAGCTGATGCAAAAGGAATGATAGTTAGAGGATTTGCAGAACCTATTTCAAAAGAGCTACCAATAGAATATGCACTTGAGATGAATAGATTAATAGACATAGAATTGGAAGGAGCAAATGGATAATGAAAGAAATTGTTGTAAATAATATGGAAAAAAACACATGGAATCATTTGAAAGTTAACAACACTAAAATTGTAGCTCCATATATTGAAAAAGAAGATATAGAAAAATATATTAAGTTAAAAGAAAAAAATATAATTATTAGAAATGATTATGAAGAAGAAATAACAAATAATAATAACAATGCAAGTGAAATAATAGAAGAGTTTAGAAAATTAGATAAAAACTTTTTAAGAAACAATGGATATGTTGTACATGAAATAAATGAGCTTACAAAAGAACAACTAAATATTATATCCATGAAGGAGCTAAAAGAAGAAGAGGAAAGAAAGTTACAAGAAGAACAAAAAGCAAAAGAAAACAAAGGTTATGAAATAATAGGAGATACTGTAATAACAGATAATGCAATATTAAATGCATTAAGGAAACTAGAAGAAAGAGAAAAAAACATATTAAATAGTAAGGAAGGCAATAACCTAATATCAGATAGAGAGCTACTAGAAGAGCTAAAAGCTGGAAAAGAAAGAAAAGAAGATAATAAGATAATATATGAAAAAGAAAATATATTATTTGAATCTAAAAATGATGAAACACATATGATCGAAATAGATAATAATAATATAGCAATAAAAGAGTTAAATATAATATTAGAAGAAAATTCTAGTTCTAATATTATGATACTTGTAAATGAAAATGATAAAAAAACATATAGGGATATTAAGATTAAAATATCTGGGAAAGATAATTCAAATGCAAATATTATAATAATGTATGGTATAGGAAGAAATACATTTAGTTTAGACTCTGTATATGTAGAAGGAAAAAATAGCAATATACATATGACATATGTATTTTTAGGTAGTGATAACCAATATATGAAACACACAACTAATTGTATGGAAAATGCTAAAATAACAGTAGATGGAATGTATATATTAGATGATAGAAATATATTAGATATGATGTATATGGCAAAACATGAAGAAAAAAATGGAAATACAAACCTATTACTAGAAGGAGCAATGCTAGATAACTCATCTAAATTATTTAAAGGAATAATTGACTTTAAGAAAGGATCAACAGGATCTGTAGCAGACGAAAAAGAAACTGTTATGCTACTTTCAGATGAAGCAAAACAAAAGTCACTTCCAATACTTTTATCATCTGAAAGTGATATAACAGGAAACCATGCAGCAACAGTAGGTAAGATTGATGAAAAGAAATTATTTTACCTAAAAAGTCGTGGTATAGACGAAGAAGAAGCGGCAGGGCTATTAATACTTGCAAACTTTGAAAAGATACTTTTAAATATACCAAGTGATTATTTAAGAAAAATGATTAAAAATATATTAGTAGGAAGTATAATAGCTAAGAAGAACTAGAAGAAAAAGAAAAAAGAAAAACAAAAAGGAAATATAATGGAAGATATTAGTGATATAACTTTGGAAATGAAAAATATAACTGAAGAAGAATTTTCATACTTAAAAGATATAGATAAGATATATTTAGATAGTGCTGCAACATCACAGAAGCCAAAATGCGTAAGTGATGCTATTAAAGAAGCATATGATATGGGTGCTGGTAATGCACATAGCAAAATGCATTATTTTGCAAATACAGCAAGTGATATGATTGAAGGTACAAGAAAAAAAGTAGCTGAATATATTAATGCAGATGAATCAGAAATAGTATTTACTAAATCAGCAACTGAATCATTAAACATAGCTATATCAAGTAGTATTAAAAACTACTTAGAAGAAGATGAAAATGTATTAATTACAATATTAGAACACCATGCAAATATAGTGCCATACCAAGAGGCTATATATTATAAGTTTAAGGAAAAAGAACAAGAAGAAGAACAAGAAAATGAAAAAGAAAATAAAAATAAGGAAGAAGTAGTATCAAAGTATTTAAGATATGCTACTTTAGATGAGAATTATCTTTTTGATTATGATGATTTTGAAAGAAAGCTAGATGAAAATACAAAAATAATTGGTATAACAGGATGTTCTAATGTTACAGGTGAAGACATTGATTTTGATAAAATTAATGAAATAATTAGTAGGAAATGTATAAAAAGACCAATAATTATAGTTGATGCAACACAACTTGTTGCACATAAGAAAGTTGACATTAAGAAAATAATGCCAGATTATTTAGCATTTTCTGCCCATAAGATGTATGGACCATATGGTGTAGGTATACTATATATTAGAAAAGAATTAGTTAAAGAAACTAAACCATTAGTATATGGTGGAGATATGATTGAGTATGTATTTGAAGATTATGCTACATATTTAGATGATATACATAGGTTTGAAGGTGGAACACAAAACCCAGCAGATATATATGCACTTGGAAGTGCAATATCTTTTATACAAAAAATGCAAATAGAAAATATTACTAAATATCTAAAAGGATTAACTGATTATGCATATGCAAAACTAAAAGAAATAGAAGGAATAATAATATATTCTAATAATTCTAACTCACTAATATCTTTTACAATAAAAAATATACATGCACATGATGTAGCAAGTATACTAGATTCCTATGGCTTTGCAATTAGAGCAGGGCACCACTGTGCTATGCCACTACATAATGCAATTAAAGAAGTGTCAACAAACAGAGTAAGTTTTGGTATATATAATACAAAAGAAGATATAGATAGGTTGGTTGATGCTCTTAAAAAGATTATTGCTATGTTAGGATAATATTATAATATACAACATATTGGAATGGAGAAATATATAATGGATATTAACGATATATATACACAAGTATTAATTGAAAACTCAAAAAACAAAGAAAATAAAAGAGAAATAGAAGGAAGAAAAAGAGACGGGATAAACCCTAGCTGTGGCGATGAACTTCAGATAATGGTTAAACTATCTGAAGATAAGAAGATAATAGAAGACATCTCTTTTATAGGCACAGGGTGTGCAATATCTGAAGCATCTGCAAATATAATGTGTGCAATGTTAAAAGGTAAAGAAGTAGAAGATGCTAAAAAAACAATACAATTATTTTTAGATATGATATTTAGAAAAGAATTAGATGATGAAAAATTAATGGAACTAGAAGATGCATATGCCTTTAAAAATGTTTCACTTATGCCAGCTAGAGTAAAGTGTGCAACACTTGCTTGGCATACATTATATGAGATGCTTAAGGAAATGGATTAAGAAAAAGAACAAGAAAGAATAAATGAAAAATAATAAATAAAATGAAAAAAGAGTGTGGAAACACTCTTTTAAAATATGCCTTAAACTTAATTAACTTTTAACTTAATTATTATATATGGTATTGGGGATAAAAAAGCCTTCCTTTAATGTGGAAAGCTTTTAATTTATATATCATATGTATATAATTTAATCTTTTGTATTTTTAGAGATATTTATACATCAGACAATTCATCTAAGCTAGTAATGTTTAGTGGTGGAATAGTCTCTTTTTTAGTAAGAGGTCTAGGTACTTCAATTGGATTGAAGTTTTCACCATCGTATGTTTGTATTTTTATGTCTTTTGTAAAAATGTCGGCATAGCTATAATTGATTACATGGTCATTTTCATATTTTACTCTAAAGTAGTCACCATATGTGTTTTCAATTTTAGCTAGTTTTCCAAGCTTTTTTCCCCTTTTACTAATTGGCTCTACAATTAATATTTCTTCACCAATTAGATCAGAGAGATTGCTCTTGATTTGTTCAAAATCTGATTTAATATATCCCATTTTTTACCATCCTTATGTATATTATATTTCTAAAATTTTTCAGAAATATTATTTGTTAAATAATTAAGTTATTAATATAACTATAAATAAGATACCAGCGATTTTGAAATGTGTCAAAAAAGATTTTAGCAAAAAAGATATTTATTCATTTTTTGTTATTTAAATATAAACACTTTTAACCATTTGTTAAATTTGTGTTACAAAATTGTAACTAAACATAACTTGATGTTATGTTAAATTAATGAAAAAGTAATATTTTTTATGAAAAACACACAATACTATGTAATTCAATAATTGCTTAAAAAAATATATAATGATAATATATTAAAGTATATGAAAGGAAAAAATATGATATTTGAAGATACATATATTAGAAGTAGAGGTGAAAAGATATGCCTTTCAATCTTCTATAATAATGAAGAAATGAAAAATAAGAAAAAATCTAAACCATGTATAATATTTTTACCTGGAACTATGGCAAACCCATTTACATATTGGGATTTCATAGAAGAAATGGTTAAATATGATGTAGTAGTAATAGGAATAAACTTTGTAGGACATGGTAAGTCATCTAGAGAAAAGTTTGATTATACAATGTCTGACTTAAAAGCAAATGTAATAGACACATATAATTTTGTAAAAGATAATTTAGAAGATTATGGAACAGAAATAGTATTATTTGGACATAGCCAAGGTGGAATACTTGCTTCTACAATTATAGGTGAAGGATTAGATATATCTAAATATATTTTAGGTAATGTAATTGTATCTAATCAAAAAGGATTAAAAGAAATAGTTGGACTTAATAATATACCAAATATTTTGATACCTGTAATTAAATTTTTTATTAAAATATATGGAAATATATTTAAAACAAAACAAATTGGATTCTATGATTATGTAAAAATAGAAGAGCCACAAGAAAATGAAGAATATGCAGATGACCCACTAAGAATAGATAAATATCCTATGTGTATGGTTACATCTTTAATTACACTAAACACTAAAAACTTAACTAAATACAATGACAAAGATGAAGTAATTGCAATATTTGCAAAAGATGACCCAATATTTCCACTTGCACTTGAAAAAGAAGCGTTTGATTTAATGAATATTAAAAAGAAGAAAATGATAATAGTAGATAGTGATAAGCATATGATATATACAGAACATCCAAAGAAAACATCTAAAATAATATATGATAATATAATAGTGGATAAATAGTAATACAATAAATTTGAAAGAAGAAAAATTAATAAAATGAAAGAAGAAGAGTATAAAGAAAAAGAAAGAAGTAAGGAAAGAAATAAAGAAAATATTTTAGGTAATCATCAGTTAAGCAAGGAAGAATTAAGAGATACTAAAGCATCAAGAGATGAATTTAAAAATATTGAAAGAATAGAAGTATATATATTATTAGATAGCTTAAAGGTAGCGCATAATATTGGTACAATATTAAGACTATCTGATACATTACTAATTAAAAAGGTATACATATGTGGAGATACTATCGTACCACCTAATTACAAGATAAGAAGGAGCTCAAGAGGATCAGAAAAGTGGGTGCCTTGGGAGTATGTAGAAGATGCAAAAGAAGTTATTAAAAAGCTTAAAAAAGAAGGTGTTGAAATTACAGCAGTTGAAGTAACTAATGATAGTATTGATTATAGAAAATACAAGCCTTCATTTCCAATATGTTTAATACTAGGAAGAGAATATGATGGAGTATCTAAAGAACTTTTAGAACTTTCAGATAATACAATACACTTACCAATTAATGGAATGTGTAATTCCATTAATGTATCAAATGCAGCAAGTGTAGTTATGTATGATGCATATGATAAGTATGAAAAACATATTGATAAGAATTACAATTAACAATTATTAATAGCTATATTAGTTAATTAAGGGAAAGCGCATGTAATACATGTGCTTTTTAGTTGTTAAGATTATATTGATTTTATATTTTTGTATTTTGACTATATAAAAGTTTTACGGTTGTAACCGCAAAACTTTGAAAAAAAGAAAGTTTTTAGAGTATAACCGCAAAACTTTGAAAAAATTATTAATATGATATATAATATTGTCATAAGGAGATATCATTATGATTAAAAGAGATAAGTATTTAAATATATTAAAAGAAAGCAAGGATTTAAATTTAATAAAAGTAATAACAGGAGTTAGAAGATCAGGTAAAAGTGTACTTTTAATGCAATACAAAGATTACTTAATATCACAAGGCGTTAAGGAAGAAAATATTATATATATTAATTTTGAAAGTGCAGAATTTTTTGATATACAAAATTACAAACAATTAAATGAATATGTAAAAGAAAAATATAATAGTAGGAAAAATAAGAAAAAGATGTATGTAATGCTAGACGAGGTACAAAGAGTAGAAAGCTGGGAAAAAACAGTAAATGCATTCTTAGTTGATTTAGATGTTGATATATACATAACAGGTTCTAATGCCTACTTGTTATCAAGTGAACTTGCAACACTTCTTTCAGGACGTATTTTAACTATTAATGTATTCCCATTTTCATTTAATGAATATATACTTGCTAAAAAAGATAACAATGAAGAGGTTTCAAATATTGATGAAGTATTTGATGAATATTTGAAATGGGGTGGAATGCCACAGATGAAACTATTTAAACAAAATGATATGTTAAGAAGCAGATACTTGAAAGACATAACAGATGTAGTATTAAAAAATGATGTTATAGCTAGAAACAATATAAAGGATCCGGTGTTTTTAGATAATCTTTTAAAATATATGGCATCAGTTATTGGTAATTTAACTACACCAAATGGTATAGCAGAATTTATGAGGAAAAATGGTAAAAAAGTTAGTAATGAAACAGTTGATTCATATTTAAAAATGTTTGAAAATGCATATATATTATATAGAACACCAAGATTTGAATTAAGAGGAAAAGAATTATTAAAAACTAAATTGAAATACTATTTTGTGGATAATGGGATAAAAAATAATATAGACGGAATAGATAATTACTTTTCAGGAAGTAGTTTAGAAAATGTTATATATATAGAACTTTTAAGAAGAGGCTATGAAGTATATGTAGGAAAACATGATAGCTTAGAAATAGATTTTGTAGCAATAAAACCTGATAAAAAAATATACATACAAGTTTCAAGAACTATTATGGATGAAAAAGTAGAAGAAAGAGAAAAGAAATCATTATTATTTATTAATGACAATTACCAAAAAATAATATTAACAATGGATAAAAATGGTAAGAAAGTTATAGATGGAATTGATGTAGTATATATACCAGACTTTTTAATAGATGAAGATAAATATTAAAAGAAAAAAATTAAAAATGAATAATTTTTAAAATATAATAATAATTAATAACTATAAAATTAATAGTAATAATATAAGGAGTATTTACATAATATATATTTGACAAAAAGACCATTTTGTAATATTATAATAGTGCTTGAAAATTAATTATTAGAACATAATATATAATTAAAATAAGCACACTTAAAAAAGATAGAAGGAAGTGTCATAAAAACCTATGAAATCCTTTTATTGTAAAATTAGGTGGAAGATTAACAATTAATAGGTAACTATTAAAATATTAGGAGGTAGAAACATGTCAGTAATTGATATGAAAGAATTATTAGAAGCAGGTGTACACTTTGGTCACCAAACAAAAAGATGGAACCCAAGAATGGCTCCATACATATTCCAAGCAAGAAATGGAATACATATAATTGATTTACAAAAAACAAGTAAATTAATAGACGAAGCTTACGATTTTGTAAGAGAAGTATCTGAAAATGGTGGAGATATACTATTTGTAGGAACTAAAAAACAAGCAGAAGCTGCAGTAAAAGAAGTTGCAGAACAAACTGGATCATACTATGTAAATAGCAGATGGTTAGGTGGAATGCTTACAAACTTTAGTACAATTAAAAAGAGTATATTCAAATTAAAAAAATACGAATCAATGAAAGAAGATGGAGTATTTGATTTATTACCTAAAAAAGAAGTAATACAAATTGAAAGAGAAATGGAAAAACTACAAAAAAATCTAGGTGGAATAAAAGAAATGAAAAGAGTTCCAGCAGCAATAATAGTAGTAGACCCAGGTAAAGAAGATATAGCAGTAGAAGAAGCTAAAAAACTAGGAATACCAGTAATAGCTTTAATAGATACTAATTGTAATCCAGAAAACATTGATTATGTAATACCAGGAAATGATGATGCAATTAGATCAATAACATTAATTTTAAAAACTTTAGGTAATGCAATAGTTGAAGGAAAGCAAGGAGCTGACGGATTAGAAACATTATCAGAAGAAAATGAAGAAGAATTAGTAGAAGAAGACGAAGCGGAAGAATTAGAAGAAGAAACTGAAGAAGTTTCAGATGAAGAAGAATAATTAAAATAGTAATATAGTAATATAGTAATATATAATAATAAAAATAATATGGAGGGTATACTTTATGAAAATAGAAGCAAAACAAGTTAAAGAATTAAGAGATTTAACAGGTGCAGGAATGATGGATTGCAAACATGCATTAGTTGAAACAGAAGGTGATATAGATAAAGCAATAGATTATCTAAGAGAAAAAGGAATAACTAAAGCAGCTAAAAAATCAAGCAGAATAGCATCAGAAGGATTAGTTACAGTTTATGTATCTGAAGATAATAAAAAAGCATCAATGATAGAAGTTAATTCAGAAACAGACTTTGTTGCTAAAAATGAAGAATTTGTTACTTTTGCAAACAAACTTGCAGAAATAGTAGCAAATGAAAATCCAGAAAATGTTGAAGAACTAAAAGGATTAGAATATGAAGATGGAAAAACAGTTGAAGCTACACTTACAGAAAAAATAGCAACAATTGGTGAAAATATGTCAATTAGAAGATTTGAAAGAATAGAAACAGAAGGAACTGTAGAAGGATATATTCATGCTAATGGTAAGATTGGAGTTATAGTAGAAGTAGAAGGAGATAATAAAGAAGTTGCAAAAGAATTATGCCTTCAAATAACTGCATTAAATCCAGAATACAGAGACGTAGAAGATATACCAGCAGAAAGATTAGAAAAAGAAAAAGAAGTTTTAGCAGAACAAGCTAAAGAAGAAGGAAAACCTGAAGAAATAGCTAAAAAGATAGCTGAAGGTAGATTAGGTAAATTCTATGAAGAAGTTACACTAGTTAACCAAGTATATGTAAAAGATAGTAGCAAAAAAATAAAAGATATATTAAAAGAAAACAATACAAATGTAATAAGCTACTATAGATATGAAAGAGGAGAAGGATTAGAAAAAAGAGAAGATGACTTTGCAAAAGAAGTTATGGAACAATTAAATAACTAATCTGTTATCTAAAATTAATAATATATATGTATTTAAAAGTATGGTTAGTTAATTCTAATCATACTTTTTTATATGTTTAAAAATATATTTAATCTCTTAATATGTTAATTAAAAAATTATATTAAAGTATTTTGTTATATATTAATATATATTATGATATAATTTAAAATATATTAAATTTAAAATAATTAGGGGAATTAAAATAGATGGATATAAAAATAGAAGATGAAAAATCAGAATTTAAATATAGGGCATCAGGAATTGTAACATGCGAAGGTAAGATATTAATTGTAGATATTAGAAATAGGGGATATTATGTATTTCCAGGAGGACATGTTGAATTTAATGAAACAAGTATGGAATCTGTAATAAGAGAAATTAAAGAAGAGTTTAATTTAAATACAGAAATTGTAAGTACATTTGCATTATCTGAAAATTTTTTTGAAAGAAAGAACAATAAAAAAGTTCATGAAATTTCTATATATTATATACTAAAACCAAAAGGAAATTATATGATAGAAAAAGAAGAAGAACAGATATATGAAAAAGAAGATGGATATATTAATGATTTAAAATTTAAATGGATAGATTTAAATGATATAGCAAAATATGATATTAGACCAAAAAATATAGTAGAAGAATTAGATAAAAAGATTAAAGAAGGAAAGCTTGAAGATAATAATATTGAACATTTTATTACTAGAAATAATTAAATAGAATATGAAAAGCTAAAAATGCAAATTAACTATGCAAAATATAATTTGCGTAATTTCTAATTTTTATATATAATAATTCTTAATTTGAAAATAATAATTAGTTGTTAAGAGGTAAAAATGATAACAGAAAAAACAAAAACAAATGGAGTGGTATCAGAAATAATACCAAAAGGACCTAAAATATATGAAGGTAAAAAATATAATGATACAAGAGAAGCATTTAGAGATTCACTTGAAAGAAACAATGATCATTTAGCATTCAAACTTAAAGATAAGATACAATCAGAAGGTAAATATGAAGAAATTAGAATGTCACAATACATGAGAGAAATCAATGTAGTTGGTGCATCACTTTTAAAATTAGGTAAAAAAGATAAGAAAATAGGAATATATTCAGAAAATAGTTATAACTGGGTATTAGCACATGCATCAATTATATTTGGACTTGGTGTTGCTGTACCAATGGATGCAGGATTACCAAAAGAAGAAGTTTCTAAGATTATAAAAAGAGCAAAGCTTGATACAATTTTTACTAGTGCTTCAAAAGCAGAAACATTACTTGAGTCAAAAAAAGAAGAAGGCTTTGATTTTGATATAATATTATTAGATAGATATACAACAAAAAAAGAAGAAAGCGCAAGAGAAAAATTACTTAAAAAATATCCAAAAATAATATCTATGAGAGATTTAATTAAAGAAAATGAAAATGATGTAGAGCAAATTACTAAATACAAAGAATTAGAAATAGACCCTGATGCAATGGTTGAACTTACTTTTACATCTGCTACTACATCAAATTCTAAGGCAGTTATGACATCACATAAAAATGTATGTACAGTTATGTATGATATATCATGTGTATATGATATTAAACCAGGTGATGTAATACTTACAGTGTTACCACTTCACCATACTTTTGAGGGAACAACAGGATACAAATATTTTGTTGTAGCAGGTGGAACAATTACTTTTATGGATGGATTAAGACATATTGCAGATAACATGAAAGAATATGGTGTAACAATAATGATAGCAGTACCAGCATTATTTGAAGCTATACACAAAGGGCTAATTAAGCAAATTAAAAAAATGGGTAAATACAAAAGATATAAAAAGGCAATTAAGGTAAGTAATGCATTATTAAAATTTGGTATTGATCAAAGAAAAAGAATATTTAAAAGTGTGTTAGAAGGACTAGGCGGCAGGTTAAGATTATTAGTTATTGGAGGAGCACCCTTAGCGGCAGATGTACAAAAAGGATATAATAACTTGGGCATTAATACATACCAAGGTTATGGACTAACTGAAACATCACCTGTAATTACTACATCATATGATAAGTATACAAAACCTGGAAGCATTGGAAGAGCATTGCCTTCTGCAGATATTAGAATAGCAGATATTGACGAAACTGGTGTAGGTGAAATACAGGTAAAAGGTGATATGGTAATGCTAGGATATTATAATGATGAAGAAAAGAATAAGGAAGCATTCACTGATGATGGATTCTTAAAAACTGGAGACTTAGGATATTATGATGAAGAAGGATATATATATATTGCAGGTAGAAAAAAGAGTGTAATAATACTAAATAATGGTAAGAATATATTCCCAGAAGAAACAGAAGAATTAATAAACAAAATGGATGGAGTAGAAGAATCAATGGTTTTTGCAAGAGAAGAAAAAACAGGTGGTGAAAAAAAACTAGAAGCAAAAATCGTATATAATGAAAAATACTTTGAAGGAAAAACTGAAAAAGAAATATATAATGAACTATGGAATGAGATTAAGAAACTAAACAAACAGCAGCCAGTATACAAGTATATTAAAGAAATACATTTAACTAAAGAACCACTTATTAAGACAACAACTATGAAGATTAAAAGATATAAAGAAATGAAAAAAAATAGAAGAAGAATTTCCTGAAAAATAATGTAAACTAAATTAAATAAAGCTAAATTAATTATCACAACTGTATAGTTGTGATTTTTTATCTTAAAAAGGAAATAGTAAAATTTAAAATGATTAAAATGATTAAAAGTACTAATTTACATAATAAATTGCAAAAAAATATTTAAAGTTGTTACATAATATGATATAATATATATATATATTTTAAAAAATATAGTTACAATTATATAAAAAATATTTGTTATTTAATAATATTAAAGAAGTAAATATTATATAAATAAAAAGATTAAAAATAAAATATAATCTGGCAAAAGCAAAATACTATATTATTAAGAGGGATATATGATACAAATGGTAGATAATATTATGAATAATAAAAATGATATAAAAGAAAATAAAGAAAATCTAAATAATGAAGAAATAAAAAAGGAAGAATCAAATAATAATGTTAAAGCATCTGACTTAATAACCGGAATAAATAATGTTGAAAAAAGAGCAGAAAAACTTGGTGATAATATACAAGATATAAAAAAAAGAATTAGTGAGATGCAAGAATTATTAAAATATAGAACTGAATATAATAATAATTTTCAAAATAATACAGAAGATAATATGGATACATTAATAGATTTTAATGAAGATGAAAACTCAAATAAAGGAGAATATGATGGAGAATAAAACTAAATCAAGAGTAGAGTATGAAAAGCTAAAAAGATTAGTAAATATTCTTGAGGAGAAGTTTAAAGATAAAACTGGTGTAGATTATTTTGAAGCAAAAGATAATTTGACAAGATATGATGAAACATTAGGTGATTATAAAATAGATGGCATTGAAAAAGATGACATTATTTCAGATGATTTAGAAAAGATAGAAGGTGTAATTAAAGAACTTGAAGAAAAAGATCAAGAATTAAATGATTCTAAAAAAGAACTAGAAAAACCAGATGAAGCAAAATTAGAAAAATATAGTGAAAAAGAAAGAGAAGCTTTTGACAAGTATAATGAATTAAAAAATAGGGATATAAGTTCTTTAAATGATGAAGAAAAGAAATCTTTATATGAATCAAAGTTAAAAGCAGCTAATATTATAGAATATGCAATTTCATGTAAGATAGAAAAAAGGAAAATAGATAAAAAAATAAATGAAATTGAAAAAGCAAAAGAGCAATTAGAAAAGAAAGCTGAAGCAAAAAAAGCTATTGAAGGTTATGATGAAAAAGAAAGAAAAGATATAGAAAAATATTATAATATTTTAATAAATCATCCAGAATATAAAAAGTCTTTAATTGAGAGTAAAGATATACAAGAAAAAACATTAAATAAAATGCAAAAAGAATATGATGATAGCAATTATGAAAAAAAATATGAAGAAGATAAAAAAGCAACAAACTTTGAAGATTTAAGTGATGATTTAAAAGAAAAAGTAAAAGAAGAAAAAGATAGCCTATTTTCAGAGCAAGGTGATGTTAAAGATGAAAATATATTTAAACAAAAAATAGATGAAATATCTAGAAAAGAGCAAGAAGAAAAAATAACAAGTACAAAGGAAGAACTTGATAATAGTAAAGAGCAAATTAAAAGGTATACTAATGGTAAGACTGAAGATGAGTTTAAAAAAGATTTAGAAGAAGAATTAAATAAAAGAAATGCAACATTTAGTGAAAATGATTTAGTTCTTAAAAAATACTATGATAAGATTGTTAAATTTGAAGAAGATATTTCAAATATAGAAAAAGAAACAAATAAAATTAATTCTGAAACAGTAAAATTAGAATTTGATATAAATAAAAATGCAAAAGTTAATTCAATGGATAAGCTAATAGAAAAAGATGAACTATTAAATAAGCTAGAAGCAGATAGGAAAAAAGTACTAGAAGAAATAGTTAAAGTAAAAGAAGAAATGTACAAAGAACAAGCTTTTTTAGATAAAGTGTTTGAAGAAAAGGAAGAATTAGAAAAAGAACTAAAAGAAAATCAAGATATAGAAAGAGAAGAGAGAAAAGAACTTTTAATAGACTTAAAGAAATTAGCAAATGAAGTAACAGAAAAAAGAGCACAAGGTGAAAATCAAATTGAAATATCTGATGGATATGATAAGCTATTTCAATATATAGGAAAACCAATAAATATCGATGTAAACAATATAGGAACTGAATTTTCTAAAATAAGAAAAGAAGCGTTAAATAATTTTGAGAAAAATAAAAAATCTAAACAAATACAAGAAAAAATAGATAACTTAAATGCTTTTATAGGTGATAGACAAAAATCAAAAGTAGATAATAAAGAATCAAAAGAAAAAACACAAGAAGATATAGCAGATAGCAAATTTAAAAAAGAAGATCTTGATTTAGATAATGTTGATAAAAAAGAAAAAGAGCAAAAAGAAAACGAAAATAAAAATCAAGAAAAAGAAAATGATAAACAATCAGAAAAAGAAGACGATTCTAGTAAAAAATCATATACAGAGCAATTTAAGGCAAATGGGCCTACTAGAATAAATCCTACAAATACAAGACCAAAAGATATAACAAATGATGAAACAGAAATTGCAAAAGAAAGTATGTTTTCTAAATGGAAGAAAAATGTATCAGATAAGTTTAATCAAATAAAAAATAAAGTTAAAAATAAATTTGGTAGTTTTAAGAAAGAAAAAGACATTGATGAAAAAATTACTGATAATATAAATGAAAATGAAAATATAAAAAATAGTAATCAAGAAACTGTTATAATCCCAAATAATAAAATAGAAAAAGAACAAGAAAAAGAAATTGAAAATAAAGAAAATGATACAGTTGATGAAAAAGGAAGAATAGATATATCTAAAATTTTGAATTTTAGAGGTAAAAGTAAAAAGAATAAAGACTTAAAAGAAAATGAATCTAATAATAATAACAATGGTAGCAATAATATAAAAAATAATCACAATAAAGATAATAGTGATAATGATAAAAATATATTTGAAAAAGCAAAAGAAGAATATGATCAAATAAAAAAAGAAATAGAAGCAAACGTCAGTGCTCAAAAAAATATAGATACATTCATATCAAAAAGTATAGATGATATAGAAAGTGGAAAATATATAAATAAGGAAAATAATAAAGAAAATCAAGAAAAAGAACAAGAAAATGATCAAAGGGACATATAATATTTAACTAATTATTTGATCAATAAATGAGGTGCAAATTGGAAAAAGAATTAAAAAAAGAAAAAATAGGAAAAGAAGAATATATAAAAAAGCTTGAAAAATTAACAAGTAAATATAATAATATTTGGAATACATATTATGATGATTTTTCTGAAACTTTTAAATTAAAAGAAGAGCAAGAACTATTAAAAAAAGATCAAAAAGAATATGATGAATATATTGAAAATCCAGATATTATTATGACAGATGAGCTTAATTCTGCAAATGATAAAAAAGAAAATCTACAAAAAGAGTTAGATCAAATAGAAGAAAAATTAAATGATAAGAATATATCAAACCAAGAAAAAGAACTACTTTTAAAACATAAAGAAGACATACAATTTGAATTAGAAGATATACAGTTAGAAATTGAATTACTTGAAGTTAAAAGCTTTGCAAATAACGCACCAGAAGATAAGTCAGATGATATTGAAGATATTAAATTAGATATTGATCAAGAAAACTATAGAAATACATCAATTGGAAGTACAGAAGCAGATTATGATAAAAGATTAAAAGAATGTTTAGAAGAAATAAAAAAATATATAGCTGAAAATAAGATAGAGCTATGTATTACAGAAGATGAAAATGAAAAAATAAAAGTAGATAAATATAAAAAAAATAAAGAAATAATTAACAAGTATAATAAAAAGGTAAAAAGAATAGATATTGAAAAAGATGAATATTCAGAAGAAAAAAATTCTCTATTAAAAGCTATATCTACTGTAGGTATTTATGAAAGAAATAGAGAAAAGATACAAGAAGATAATGATTTGCTTCAATTCGAAGAAGAAATTAATAAAGAAAAATCAGAAAAAGAACTTGAAGAACAAAATAGGCTTTCATTTGAATGGTATGAAAATGGCAAAAGATTTAGATATACTGAAAAAGATTCTACAAAAAAAGATAAACAAGAAGAAAAACAAAATAATAATCAACCTAAAGAAAAGAAAATAGACGAAGAAGAAGAAAAATATAGAAATAAATATGACAAAAATTATAATGAAATAAAAGAAGTAGAAGAAAATTTAAATAATTATAAAGAAGAAAAAGAAAAACGCACAAAAGAAATAGATAAAGCAACTATGTTACAAGTAATTTTAGAAAAAATAACTGCACAAAAAGGTAAATTATGTACAGCAGAGACAAGAAATATAGTAAGAGATATGTATAATGATTTAGAAAACAAATTAGATCAAGAAGAAGATGAAATTAACAAAATATTTATTAAAAAACAAATGGAAAGTTTAGAAAATACTGGTTTAGATTTAACAGATAAGAAGATATTTACCGAAACAATTGAAGAAGATATATTAGAAAAAGCAGAAATTGCAATTGAAGAAATAGTAGAAATAGAAGCAACTTTTGAGTTACAAAAAGAACTTTTAAATGAAGACAAGAATTTAGAAGAAGAGCGAATAAAAGAAGAAGAAAAAGAACAAGAAGATAGTAAAGAAGAAAATAAAAGCATAGCAGAACAAATGGATGAAAAAATACAAAATACAAATTATGAAATACAAGGTAATGAATTGTCAAATAGAGATGACGATGAATTAGAAAGATAGAAAATATATTAATATTTAACTATATTTAAAGTGAACCTAAATTATTAGACAAAAGTATAATAATGAGGGTTCATTTTTTATTATTATTTGTTCTTTTGTTTTTTTCTTTTAATTAAAATTTTCTTTTTCTTAAATTATCTATCAAATATAGAATAATAATTATACATAATAATTATACAAAATAAATAATTAGTTTACAAAAAATAATATAAATAATAGGTTTAAAATGTAGTTATCCACAAAGTTATACACATTTTTCAGACTTTATCCACATTTTTTAACTGTTTTATGTAATTTTATGTAATACTTTTGTTAAAATTGACTTTGCCTATATATATGGAAAAATTGATATTTTATATAAAAATATTACAAAATGATATGTAATAAATATACATAATATTATTATTGAAATATATTATATCTTTTTACATTAATACTATTATATGATAAGATATATGTATAAAAAATGATAAAATATGGAGTGAAAAATTATGATAAACAATATGGAAAAAATAGTTGGATTTTGTAAAGAAAGAGGAATAATATTTCCAGGATCTGAAATATATGGTGGATTATCAAATACTTGGGATTTTGGTCCACTAGGTGTAGAAATTAAAAATAATGTAAAAGAAGAATGGCATAAAGCATTTGTGCAAAAATGTAAGTACAATGTTGGACTAGATGCTGCAATATTAATGAATCCAGAAGTTTGGAAAGCATCAGGACATCTTTCAAACTTTTCAGATCCATTAATGGATTGTAAGGAATGTAATACAAGACACAGAGCAGATAAGTTAATAGAAGAATATATGTTTCAAAATGGGATTGACGGTGTAGCAGACGGTTGGTCTTTTGATAAGATGCAAAAATATATTATAGACAATAATATAGTATGCCCTAATTGTGGAAAATTAAATTATACAGAAATTAGAAAATTTAATCTTATGTTTAAAACATTTCAAGGTGTAACAGAAGACAGTACTTCTGAGATATACCTAAGACCAGAAACAGCACAAGGTATTTTTGTTAATTTCAAAAATACATTAAGATCAACTAGAAGAAAATTACCAATGGGAATTGCACAAATTGGTAAGGCATTTAGAAATGAAATAACACCAGGTAATTTTATATTTAGAACAAGAGAATTTGAACAAATGGAACTTGAATTTTTCTTTGATCCTGAAGATGGAAAAGATTGGTTTGAATACTGGAAAAAGTATTGTAAAGATTGGTTATTAGATCATAATATGACAGAAGAAAATATTCGTTTCAGAAATCATACTAAAGAAGAATTATCACACTACAGTACAGGTACAGCAGACATTGAATACCTATTCCCATTTGGATGGGGAGAACTATGGGGCGTTGCAAATAGGACAAACTATGACTTAACACAACACGAAAATTCATCAAAAGAAAGCATGAAAGTTAGAAGAGAAGATGGAACAGAGTTTATACCACATGTAATAGAACCATCAGTAGGATGTGATAGAGTACTTTTAGCACTACTATGTGATGCATATAATGAAGAAGAATTAGAAAATGGTGATACAAGAACAGTATTAAAACTAGATAGAAGACTTGCACCATACAAAGTAGCAGTATTACCACTATCTAAAAAACTAGGTGAAAAAGCAGATGAAGTATATGCTATGGTAGCAGATAAGTTCATGACAACATATGACGAAACAGCAAGCATAGGAAAAAGATATAGGAGACAAGACGAAATAGGAACACCATACTGTGTAACAGTAGACTTTGAAACATTAGAAGATAATATGGTAACAGTAAGAGATAGAGACACAATGAAACAAGACAGAATAGAAATATCTAAATTATGTGATTACTTAGATGAAAAGCTTAAATTAAATGAATAATATTAAAAGATATTAAAAGAAAAAAGACAAGGAAAAAACAATATAACATGACAAAAAGAAAAATAATGTATGACAAAATAATTTGCTATATACCTGAAAATATATCTAATGTACAAAAATATATCAAAAAAGCAAATGAAAAAATATATAATATATTTAATGAAAAACTAAATGAAACTAATGCAAATATGAAGTTAAATATATATTATTTAATACCAGATTTAAAGATATTAAAAGATAATAAATGCGATAGTAAGAAAATTAAAGAAATAATATATGCAATATATGATTTAAATAATGATTATAATAACAATGAAAATGATAATGATAATGATAATGGAAATAAAAAAGATAATATACAATATACATATCATATATTACTAGATTCAATGCTATACAAGATGCAACAAATACAATATATTATGACAAATAGCTTTGATATATCAAATGATATACCAAGCTATATGTTACTTGCTATATACTTTGATTGTTCAAATATATTAGTAGAAAATGATATTAAATTAATTAATAAATCATTAGAAGATTATTCTAAAAAAGTTAATAATAGTATAGGAAAAATATTTTTAGAAAAGTATAATGTATATAATATGGAAAATAAAAGTTGTAAAAATGATGATACAGTAGAAGATATTAAAGATTCAGAATATATGGAAATGATAGACATTAAGATAGCGGCAGATATATATAAGGTAGAAGAATACTTAAAAAGAAAATACAATATAATTAAAGAAAGAATGGAGATAATAGGAAGATAGATGTTTGTAGACTATATTAAAATAAGACTGAGAGCTGGCTCAGGAGGAGACGGTTCAAGAAGTTTTAGAAGAGCAAAATTCGTACCAGATGGTGGGCCAGATGGTGGAGATGGTGGAAGAGGTGGAGATGTATACTTTATGGTAGACAACCACCAAAACACTTTAGGAAACTTTAGATATAATAGACTATATGAAGCAGAAGATGGTAGAAATGGTCAAGGAAGTAATATGACAGGTAAAAGTGGTGATGATTTAATAGTTAGAGTGCCACAAGGAACTGTAATATTAGATGAAGAAGGCCATGTTATACAAGATATAATTGAAGAAGATAAGAAATACTTAATACTAAAAGGTGGCAAAGGAGGTCTTGGAAATGTACATTTCAAGAATTCTATAAGACAGGCACCTAATTTTGCTATAGGCGGAGAAAAAAAGGAAGAAATAACTGTTATACTAGAACTTAGAATGATTGCAGATGTAGGGCTACTTGGATTTCCAAATGCAGGAAAATCAACATTTTTATCTGCTGTAACTAAAGCAAGACCTAAAATTGCAGACTATCCATTTACTACAATTACACCAAATTTAGGCGTTGCAACAGATGACTATAATAGGCAATTTGTAATAGCAGATATACCAGGAATAATAGAAGGTGCATCTGAAGGTGTAGGTCTAGGACTTAAATTCTTAAAGCATGTTGAAAGATGCAGGATATTATTACATTTAGTAGACTCAACAGGGTTAGAAGGAGACCCAGTCGAAAGATTTAAAATACTAAATGAAGAAGTTAAAAAGTTTAGCAAAAAAACAGGATCAAAAAAACAAATAATGTGTATTACAAAAATAGATGCAGGAAATACTGAAAACATAGAAAAGCTAAAAAAAGAAGCAGAAAAAGAAGGAATTATTGCATTTGAAATATCATCAGTTACAGGAAAAGGTGTAAGAGAGGTTATTAACTACTTAGCAGAAGAACTTCAAAATATACCAAAAGAAGAAATTAAAATAGAAAAAGTATTTAAACTAGAAAGTAATGATGATAGTTTAGACTATAATATATATGTAACTACTGAAAGAAAAGAAAAAATATATAATATTGAAGGAAAAGCAGTAGAAAAATTATTAAATAGAGTAAACGTAACAGACAGAGAATCTATGCACTATTTCCATAAACAATTAATTGATATGGGTATAGAAAAGAAACTAAAAGAAATGGGAATACAAGAAGGCGATACAGTAAATATATTAGATTGGTATTTTGAGTGGTATGAGTAAAAAAGATTATGAAAGCAAGCATGAATATTACAGACTATATGAAAAAGAATTAAATAAGAGGCAAAAGAAGATGTTTAGCTACATAGTAGAATATGCAAAACAAAACTATGGTAAAACACCTTCATATAGTGAGCTTGCAAAAGCTGTAGGAACAAGATCAAAAGGCACAGTATTTAAAGATATTAAACAATTAGAACATCATGGATATATTAGAAAATACAAAGTGGAAAGTAATTTGAAACAAACTAATTATGAGATAGTAACAGATAAAGAAGTTTCAGAATTAAAAGATCCATTTTTAGAAGATGATGGTATTGAATCATACAAAAATGCAAAAATTCCATACATAGGTAGAATAAATAATTCAAAAGATGTATTATCAAAAGAGAACTATAAGGAATATATATCTGTTCCTATTGAAACAGGAAAACAAACCTTTATGTATGCATTTAGATGCCCACATGGAAGATATAAAAAAGATGGAATGCTATTTTCATCAACTATAGTATTTGATACTAAGGCTAAATACATACATATGGATTATGTAGCATATTATAATACAAGAACAAATAGGCTAGATGTAATGAAATATGATAGGAATTTAGAAAAAGAAGAAAAAGAAAATATAGTAGGAAAGATAGTAGGATCATATACAGAAATAACCTTTTAAGGAGTAGAGATGGCAAATAATCCAAAACAAAATGAAAAATTATTAGATAAAATAATAATTAAAAATGATATTGAATTAGAAAACAAAGAAAATGCTTTAGAAGTAATTGATATAGTAAGAGATAGGAAGCTAAGTGCTTCAATGTTTAATATATACCCAGAGATATTAAATGTTAAAGCAAGCAAAGTATCTAATATTATTGACGCATTTGAAGAAGAAAAACTAGATACATGTATATTAGAAAAGAATCCATTTGTTATTGAAAAAACAAATGCTTCAAGAATTTCTAAGGTTAAAAATACACTTGAAAAACTAAATATTAATCTAGATGTATTAAAAGAATTTCCTGAAATAATTGCAATAGGAAAAGATGATGAAATGGAAAAAATAGCTGAAGTTTTAGAAAAACATAATATATCTAAAAAAGAATATGTTAAATTTGCAAATGTATTAGCATATGGAACTGCAGAAGAAATAGATAGGATACTAGATGTTTTAGAAAAAACAAAACTTAAAAATATAGTACTTAAAAAAGATCCATCTGTACTATACTATAATGATGCAGACATAGTAGAAGATTTAATTAAACTATATGATGATAAAAGTGAGAAGTTAGGAATTAATATATTAAAGAAAAATCCTGAGATACTTGCACAAACAACAAGAGTTAGAGTGCAGGCAATAATTAACATGTTAGAGCGAAACAAGGTGCCAAGAAGAGTAATAGTAGAAGTGCCTGAAATAGTATATACAAATGAAACAAAAGAAATAGAAGAGATAATATCTAAACTAAAAGATAGCGGCATACCAAAAGAAAAAATAGCAGAAGTACCAGAAGTACTAACATATGATACTATTACTTTAAACAAACTAATTGCTAAACTAAAACTAATGAGTGAATATGATGAATTATTTGCAGGAATAGCATCTAGAGATACTAAAGCAATAGTAGAATCTAATATATCAGATGTAAGGGAGTATATAGAGCTTGTAGAAAAGGGAAAATTAGATAAGAACATATTTAAAATTAATCCTAAGATACTAAGCGATGCAGATCCAGAAAATGTATTAAAAGTAGTAGAAAATTTAGAAAAAATTAAAGATGGAGCATACTATGTTTCAAACCCTGAGATACTATTATTAGAAGATCCAGATAATATTATAGCAATACATGAAACAATTAAAGAATATGACTTGCCTAAAAATCTTGTAGAAGATAATGCCATTCTTTATCTAGAAGGTGATAGTGAAAATATAGAAAAAGTAGTAACAGAAATTTTAAAAAGAGGATTAGATAAGGATATATTAAATAACCCAAATTTACTTATTAAAGGTGAAGCAGAAAATGTAGCAGAAATGTTAGCTAAAATAGCAAAAGATAATGATATTAAAAATACAGATATTGAAAAGAACTTAACAGTAATTACAGAAGGTGATCCAGAAGAGATAAAAAAGATTAATGAATTCTTTAAAGAAAAGAATTTGCTAAATAACCCAGAAGTTGAAATACCATCTGTAATATACTCAAAAGGTAAGATAGAAAATATTATTTCAATATATAATTTTATGTATGAGGTAGGACTTTTAGAAGAGTTAAAAAGCTCAATGTCATTATTTGTTAAACCATACAAAAATATATATGAAAACCTAGATATATTAGTTGAAAATGGAATGCTAGATGCAATGTTAAATAATATATCAATACTTGGGCTAAACCCTGAAATGATAGAATCTAGGATAATATATTTAAAGCAAAAAGGAATTGAACCAACTGCTCAAAGTTTTAAATTATCTAATGCAAAGTTTTCAGAAAACTATGATATACAAGGTAATTTAGAAGACAAATTACCACAAAGATACTATGCAGAAGAAATGATAGATAGTAATTATTCTGAGATATTATTAAACGAATATGAAAATGAAAAAGAAAATGATTACACTGACTTAAGTACAATTGGAGAAAACTTAAGCTATGATGAAAAAAGACTATATGAAGAGATATTAAAAGAAATAATATCACTTGGAATAGTAACAAAGAATTTAGAATATACAAAATGTAATTACTCATATAGTATGATTAAAATAAGGAAGAACCTTGAAAAATTAGTAGCACATATTAAAGATATAAAGGATGTAGAAGAGCTAGATAAGAAAGACTATATATACATAGAATCACTTGCAGTATTAGGAAATAAGAAGATGCAAGAAGATGAAGCTGAAATTATATGTAAGAGTATAATACGAGGTGAAAAAGAAATAAGTAAAGAATATATGCAAAATGATGATTTAACAAAAATAAAAATAAATGTAGAAGAAGAAAAAAAAGAAAAAGAAGAAAAAGATATGAGTAGTGTAAATAGTATAAAAAATGAAAATAGTGAAGTAAATGTTGAAAATAATGTAAATAATGTAGTAGATAGAGATGAAAATAATATAGATAAGCAAATAGAAGATGAATTATATGAAATATATTTTGATAATAATGATGAAGAAAAAGCAAAGAAAAACGAAAAAGTTAATTTAAGTGGTATTGTAGGATTGGAAGACAAAAAAGTAGAGTTAGAAACAAAAAAAGAAAATGATATTGAAGAAGATGAAAAAGGATATGATATAGAATCTATAGAAAAGAGAATAGAAAAAGAACTTAAAGAAAGAGAAGAAAGGCAAAGACAAAAGGAAAAACAAGAGCAAGAACAAAACTATGAGAATTATCAAAATAATGTAAATTATATAAATGATGAAGAAAATGATATGCAATATCTTTCAGGTGGAAGCATGCAAGATGAAGAAAATATATTAGGAAATTCTAGTATAGTTATAGAAAAAGAAACATATGATAAGTTAGAAGAAACAGAAAGAAATAAGAGGATTGCAGAAAAAGAAGCAAAAATAAAACAAATTGAAGAAGAAGAAACTAAAAAGCAAGAACTAATTAAGATGAAAGAAAACTTGGAAATGATGCGTAATTCTCTTAAGAAATATACTAAGGAAATATCTGAAAGAGAAATAGAAAATGAGATTAGAAAAAAGAACCTTGAAAAAGAGAGAATAGAAAAAATAGCTCAAAGAAGACAAGCAAAAGAACTTGAAAAAGTCAAAGCAGAAAAAGAAGAATTAGAAAAAGCAAAAATAGAGCTTGAAAAAGCAGAAATAAAACGTAAGATAGAAGAAGAAGCTAAAAAGCTTGCAGAAGAGAAATTAAAAGAGCTAAAGGCTCAAAAGGAAAAAGAAGAAAGAGAAGCAAGACTATTAGAAGAAGAAATAAAAAGAAAGCTTGAAGAAGAAGAAAGAAAAGAAAGATTAAAACTAATTAGAGAAAAAAGAGAGCTTGAACTAAGATTAAGAAGACAAGAAGAAAAGATGAAACAAGCTAAAATAAAAGAAGAATTAAAAGTAAAGAAAAAAGAAGAAGAAAATAGGAATACACAATTACTTAAAGAAAAAGAAGAATTAATTGCAAAACTTAAAATGCAAAATGCAAAATTAAAAGGTTTTAATGAAAAACAAAATGTAAAAGACCAGGATACTGAAAAAGAAAAGCAAGAAAAAATAGAATCTAAAAAGATAGAAGAAAATTTAAGAAGAAAAATTGCAGAAGCTGAAAAGGCAAAAAGAGAGAGCCAAGAAGAATTAGAAAAACACATGAGATTAATACAAAATGGTTATAATAATGAAAATAATTATACTAATGATTATGATGAAGATGAATATCATGTAGACGATATACAAAATATAAGACAGGTGGCATCAGATATTACAGATGAAAGTGGACTATATAAAACATATGACTATAATAGTATTGATAGTATAGATGATATTGATAATTTAAATGTAGATAATGATTACAATAGTTATGATAACTATGATGAATATAGCAATTATGGTGATAATTATAATAGCAATGATAATAACTACTATAATTATATTGAAGATGACTATAATGAAAATAATGGAATGCAAGAAAATTTAAGTGCAAATGCAAATTTAAATAATGCAGTATCAGAAAACTATTATGAACAAAGTATTGAAAATGCTTTTATGCAAAATGACAATCAAAGAAATAATATGAAAGATCCTTCAGATTATCCTAAAAATGTAATTAAGGAAAGAAGAAGAAGAGAAAATGTATACAATCCTGAAGCAAACCCTAATATTATGCAAAATAATGTATCACAAATACCAAATGTTAATACAAAAGGCAATATTAGAAAGAGCAATAGCTTTGATAGGACAATGGATGCATATTATGATAATAGCAAAAAACCATTCTTTGGTTTAGAAGATTACGGATATATAGTAGCATCTGTAGACGATGGCGAAGAAAAGAAAATGCAATTAGAAATGAATGAATTATATAAGCAGAATAAGAGAAATGTGCAAAAAAATGTAAACAATAATGGAAATATGGGAAATATGAACAATGAGTACTATTAGAAATGATAGGATAGATGCCAAACTAAAAACATTACCTACAAATTCTGGTGTCTATCTTATGAAAAACAAAGATAACAAAATAATCTATGTTGGAAAAGCTGTGAACCTTAAAAATAGGGTTTCACAGTATTTTCACAAGAGTCAAAAAATTAAAAGAATAGAAAAGTTAGTAGAAAATATATATGACTTTGACTATATAGTAACAGATACAGAAGATGAGGCATTACTTTTAGAAAACAATATGATAAAAAAACATCAACCTAAATATAATGTATTATTAAAAGATGATAAGACATACTCATATATTAAGGTAGATATGAAATCAGACTATCCCACATATTTTATTGCAAGAAGAGTTAAAAATGATGGTAGCAAATACTTTGGGCCATACCCAAGTGCTGGAACTACAAATGCATTACTTGCATATATTAAAGATAACTATATGATAAGGCTATGCAAGCCATTTAAGTATAGGAAAAGACCATGCCTGTATTACCAAATTAAACAATGTGATGCACCTTGTATAAAAGGAAAGGTATCTAAAGAAGAGTATAGGAAGAGGATTACAGAAATTAATAGGCTACTTTCTGGTAATATGAATGAAATAATTAAAAAGTTAACCATACAAATGGATGAGGCATCAGAGAAGATGAATTATGAAAAAGCAGCTAAGCTTAGAGATAGTATAAAAAATATTAAAAGAGGTGGCATAAGGCAAAAGGTAAACAATTTTAATTTTAAAACAATTGATGCAATAGGAATGTATAGGAACTATTTAGAAACAGTAATTATTGTATTTGAAGTTAGAGGAAGCAAACTACAAGGAGTTAAAAAATACTTTTTAGGTGATACAAATGAATTTGAAGAATCTGAAGTAATTACAATGTTTTTTAAGCAATACTATATTGGACAGAGTAATATTGCAAACAAGATAATGGTTAAGTATAGTTTTGAAGGAATAGAAACACTTGAAAAAATGTTTAGTGAGGAAATGGGATACAAGGTTGAAATAGTTGTACCTAAAATTGGTGAGAAGCTACGCTTTATTGAAATGGCAGAAGAAAATGCTAAAATAGAGTTGGAAAACAAAAACAAGAATAATTTAGAAATGCTATTAGAACTAAAAGAAAAACTAAACTTAGAAAAATTACCTAGAAGAATTGAAGCATATGATAATTCTAATATATCGGGAAGCTATTTGGTTTCTGGTATGGCAGTAATTACAGATGGTAAGTTAGATAAGAGGTCATACAGAAGATTTAAGGTAGAAGATGTAATAGGGCAAGATGATTACCTAAGTATGAAAAATACTATTAAAAAAAGGTTTAGACACACCCTAAATGGTAAGAAGGGATTAGGTAACTTACCTGATTTAATTATAGCAGATGGTGGTATAGGACAGATTAGGGTAATAGAAGAGACATTAAAAGAGTTAGTAGTAGAGTTTGAGGAAAGAGAAGAAGAGAAAAACAAAGAGAAAGAAAAAAAGAAAACATAAAAGAAAAAGAAGATAATAATAGAGAAATAGTATATAATGAAGGTATAATTAAAAACTATAATGAAATACTAGATATCCCAGTATTTGGTTTAGTTAAAGATGATAAGCATAGAACAAGAGCTTTAATTACTGCAGATGGAAAAGAAATTAAGGTATCAGAAAATACTATGAGACAACTTGCACATCTTCAAGAAGAAGTGCATGATACAGCAATTAATTATCATAGAAAGTTAAGAGACAAGGAAATTACAAAATCTGCATTAGATGATATACCTGGAATAGGAAGTGTAAAAAAGAAGGCACTTTTAAAGGAGTTTAAGAGTGTTGAAAATATTAAAAAACAAGATGTAGCGGCACTTACTAAGGTTAAGGGAATAACAGAAGAACTTGCACAAAAGATAAGAAAAAGCTTAGGAGGAAATTGATGAGCAAAAAGGGATATGTTGCAGGGCCACTTTTCAATGAAGCAGAAATTGGACAAAGATTAAAAGAAGGAAAGATGTTAAAGGAATTAATTCCAACAGTAACCTTCTATAATCCAATAGAAGCACCGGTAAATGATAAAAGTACATTACCAACAGCAGAAGATATCTTTCAAATGGACACTGACTATATTTTAGATTCAGACTATATCTTAGCAGATTTAGCACATGAAGATCCAGGCGTTACAATGGAACTTGGAATAGTATATGGTGTAGAATTTGCAAGAAAAGAACTATTAAAAGTACTTGAAGAAGAAGGTATAGCAAAAGAAAAGATTGAAAGAATAGAAAAAGCTTTAGAAGAAAAGGGTATTAAAAAAAGACACATTGCAACACATAACTCAGATATTAGGATACCAACAGCTGGACAATATGTTAATGTGAGAGTACCATATGGGTACAATCAATATGTAGTAGGTGGTATATACAAAATGTATGCACCAATTAAGGGGAATGCAAAAGAAGCTATAAAATATTTAGCATCAAGAAGAAATAGTGAATTAAGTGAAAGAGAATAAAAAAAGAAGAATAATGTAGCTATTTTGTGCAAGAAGGGGGACAATTGTCCTCTTTTAATATGGCAATAATTATATATATTACAATACCATTGTATATTATAATATGTATTGCTAAAAATCGGGGGGGGTACTATGATTATAGTATATATAGGCATTTTAAGAAGAAAGATAATGGTAAAATATATTAAAGAAAAAAATTAGAAAATATATAATTTTTAGAAAGGAATGAAAATGAGAGGAAAAAATATGCAAAAGGCAAAAAGAAAAAGTAACAAGATTATAACTAGTAGTGTAGTTAAAATTACTGTTCTTTTTGTGTTTGTAGCAGTAGTTGCTATGTTATATCAAAATAGTATGACAAGTAATATAGTAGCAGATAATAATAGGCAAAGAGCACAAGAAAAGTTAGAAACAGTAAAGGGATCAAAACTTAAAATAGGTGACTATGTAAATTATGATCATACTCTTCAAGTAGACCCTAATACAAAAGAAACAATAAGTGTACCAAAAGATAAATTAACATATACATCAGTTAAGGGTGACTTAGATAATTCAGGAAATGGATATGGAGAACAAACTGTAGATGTAAGTGGATACAAAACTAGATGGAGAGTATATGACATACAAGGTGACCAAGTACTTTTAATGCCAGAGTCAGAGCCAACAGCAGAAATAACAACAAAAAGCGCATTGGGGTATCTATGGTATGAAAAAGAAGCACATAATATAGCAGGGCTATATGGTCATGGATATGGTGCAGATGAAACAAAACAATTTAATTACAAGGTAGGTTCTAGAATTCCATCAGAAGGTGATACAAGGGCAGAGACAAAAACAGGAACAGGTGCAAGACCAATGTTACTTTCTGACTTAGAAGAAGCATATGGAATAACAACAGATGAAAGAAGACAAGAACTAAGTGAAAATGATTATAATTTTAAAGCTGATAATCCAGTGGGGTCAAATAACCTAAATAAAGCTATATATTATCCAACATTGAATAAGGAAAATGCAAGAGCAACAGAAGATACAACACTTAGTAATTCAACAGGTGATATTGGAGTAAGCAAGACAACTAAGAAATTAACAGATATAAAACAAGAGTATTATGATGTTAGTAACAAATTAAACCAATTACACACAAAAACATATGATGCAAATACAGAAAAAGATATACAAAAAGAAATTATACACAAGTATTATAGTGATTTAGGTTCGCGTAGATTTGGCGTGTTAAATAATAGTGGTGTCAATTTTAACAATGCTTCTGTCTCTTGGAAATCCTTTGATTCAGGGGGTGACCTCTTCTTTTCTGGGGGGATTTCTATATACCATATAGGTGAGAAACGTTTGAGATATCGTCCAATAGTCTTTCTATCTTCTGCGAACAAATACTACAAGGAACAAGGAAATGGTGAATATGCAACATATAGCTTGATAAAAGAAGAAAGTACAGAATCACATCCAAAAATCCATAACCCTTACAATGTTAGCCTGTCAAATGTAAGTTTTAAGGGTACGTACGCGGATAGGTTGCTATTTGAAAGCAAGCTAGACGCGCCTGTACAAGATGTGGCCAACACAAACTTAACAAGAGCAGACGGAACAAAAGTAATAGATAACATAACATACACAGTAGAGGGATTACCAGAAGATATAACATACGATGTTGTTAAAAAGGAAGCAGATGGAAAAGAAGAAGTAACTGTACAAATATATCCTAAAGAATTAAGTGTTGTAGCAAACATTAATAAAACAGATATATATGATGGAGCAAAATATAGTTATGATATATTATTAAATAAGAACGGAATAAATATTGATACTAAACAATATGATGAAACTAATGATGAAAAAGTAGAAATAGCTAAATATATAAATAAGGAAGATATTATAGATGAAGAAGGAAATAAGGTTAATTATACATTAGAACTTTCTGGATTTAATGATACAGTAAGAAAAAATAATGATTACTATGATAATAGTTTAGTATTAAATAATAAAGAAAATAATCCTTTTACTATTACATATGATTTAAATATACTATATTTAAAAGATAAATATGCAAAAGATATTAGTGATATATTAGATAAGATAGAAAAAGAAGCAAATAACTTAAATGAAGATGATAAAAACAAAAAAGAAGAGATAACAAAACTTGAAGAAGAAGTAGGTATTGCTGAAAAGAATAAAGGAACAGATGAATTAGGTAAAAAGAAACTTGAAGAAGAATTAGAGAATATAAAAGAAAAACAAAATACTGAAAAAGAAGAATTAAAAAAATTAGAAGAAGAATTAGAAAAAGTAACAACTGATAATAATGATTTAATAGAAGGTGATGAAAACTTAAAGAAAAAGAAAGAACAATTAGAAGAAAAAATTACTGGATTAAAAGAAACTATAGAAAAAGATGATGAAAAGATAA